>Ga0299913_10006253_pt1 | contig 10298 bp, 9 predicted proteins | sample RVTome_9_FD_201360 | JGI IMG/M metagenome (GOLD analysis project Ga0299913, IMG submission 201360) | Soil microbial communities from uranium-contaminated site in the Upper Colorado River Basin, Wyoming, United States - RVT155D38 (version 2) ... | reverse complement strand
GGAACGGACGAGCTGTGGGAGCAAACCGAACTGGCGGCCAAAGAGCCCGAGGCGGTGCGCGAGGGAAGGGCGGGGGACGTCATCAAGGGAGGCGACACCTTCGTGCACCCTCTGGTCCTCAACGTCTTGCCGAAGTGCGGTTCGGTGAAGGACGACGGATATACGAGCGAAGAGCTAAAGCTCTGCCACGAGACGCGCAAGATCCTGGGGATAGCTGATCTCAAGGCCACGGCGACCTGCGTGCGCGTCCCCGTGATCGCCGGTCACGGCGTGTCGGTCCACGCGGAGTTCGAATCCGGGGTCTCGGTCGAACGCGCTCGCGCAATCCTTACGGCATCGCCCGGAGTCGAGCTTGCCGACGATGTCGACAACGACGTCTACCCGACCCCACTGGTTGCCGCCAACCAGGATCCCTGCTTCGTCGGACGTATTCGCAAGGATCTCTTCGACAATCGAGCGCTGGAGTTCTTCTCTGTCGGAGACAACCTGCGCAAAGGGGCGGCACTCAACGCGGTTCAGATCGCGGAGCTCATCCGCTAGCTCAACCCTCTCGCAGTCTCCCGCGGCGAGCGTCGAGAGCCGATCTCAATCGGTCGGGGAAGTCGGTGACGATTCCATCGACACCGTCTGCGAGCAATCGCTCCATATCGTCGACGTCGTTCACGGCCCAGGTCCAGACACCGAGATCCTGGTCGTGCGCTGCGCGCACGAGCTCTTCGGTGATCTGCGTGTGGTGGGGCCCTATCCGGCCGGCGTAGCGACGAACGTGTTGCAGGCGATTGAGAATCTCGGCGGCGTTCTCGTGTTCGTAGAAGAGTTGGACGAGCTCGACGCCGGGAGCGAGGGAATGTAGCCGAGCGGGGCTAACGGCCGAGAGCGACATCACCACCACCCGACCCCGGTCACCCAGGAGCCGGTGATCCGCGAGGGCTCGAAGGACTCTCCACTCGATCCGCGTCGTCGTGTCATCCAGACCCTTTAGTTCGATGGCGAACCGCGCCAGATGGTGATACCGCTCGAGCACCTCAGAAATGGTCAGCACCGTCTGACCCTCGAACCTGGGTCCGCCGGTCTCCTCGTTGAACCAGGCACCTGCATCGGCGTGCCTCAGTTGCTCGAACCTCATCTCCGAGATGACTCCATGGTCAACCCCACGGAGTGTGCGGGTCGTAACCAGGTCGTGGATGACGACGGGGACGCCGTCGGCCGTCAACTGAACGTCGAATTCGAGATACTCGGCCCCCATCTCGATAGCAAGATCGAACGCGGCCAGTGTGTGCTCGGGGGCATGTCCGGACGCGCCCCGATGGGCGATGATCGCCGGGTCCCGGAGTGTCTTAGGCGGGCGCCTTGGGTCTGGCGCTTTTTTTGAGATGACCTTCTCCTGTTTGCGCTAGCGAAGCGCTCAGCATGCTGCGCTGATATGAACGATATGCGACCGCACCGCGTACACGAAGAAACGATGCACCGACGCTCGCTCCAGGCGGGTCAAGAGAGCCACTGGGGAGCCGATATTCAAGGATGAGGCGGGACAACCACCCCATCCAGGATCTCAGGACCATGGCCTTCGCGGGCGCCATGATGTTCGTATCGGCTGCTGCCCTGACGATCATCGCGCTCGTCCTCCCGCATCGGCCCGGCCCAGATCCCGTTGCGGACCTGATCACCTCCGGCGCCGCGCTGGCCTGCGCGGGATTACTGATTGTGGTCCGAAACCGTCTAAGGATGTGGTTCTTCCACGTGCTTGTCCAGATCGGCAACGTCCTTATTGCCGCCGGAATGTACGCGGGAGGTCGTACGGAAACGACCGAGCACTACTCACTCCTGTACCTCTGGGGTGCCCTCTATGCGTCCTACTTCTTCTCCCGCCGTGCAGCGGTTATTCACACGCTGGCGGGGAGCCTCTCCTACGGTGCCGTTTTGCTGCTGAAGGAACCGAACCTCTTTTGGGTGAGCCCCTGGTTCGTGATGATGGGCTCGTTCATGCTCGCCGCCCTGATCGTCAACTGGCTCACGCAGCAGATCAGAACCTTGGCGAGGAGTGACTCTCTAACAGGACTTTTCAACCGCCGCACGTTCGAGGAGGAGCTCGCTCGGGAGCTACGGCGAGCCGAGCGCGACCGTCGCCCCGTGTGCGTCCTGTTGGTCGATCTAGACAACTTCAAGAGAATCAACGACACCCTCGGCCATAGCACGGGCGACCGGCTCCTCAAGGAAGCGGCGGCGGCGTGGAGCGAGCAGATTCGCAGCAATGACGTGTTGGCACGATACGGAGGAGACGAGTTCGCTGCCCTGCTTCCGGACTGCTCCATGGACGACGCGGCGATCGTATCGCAAAGGCTGCTCGAGGCTATGCCCTCTCAGGCCACCTGCAGTATCGGTTTCGCGATGTGGAACGGGAAAGAGGATCAGGACGCACTCTTGACCCGGGTGGACGAAGCCCTCTATCGAGCCAAACGCAGAGGCCGTGACCGCGTCTCGCAGGCCGTCCGGATTGTGGATACCGAGTTCTAGAGGCACCGCGTCGGTCGATCACCCCTTTACCCCGGAGCTGGCGACGCTCTGAATGAACCATCGCTGGAACACGATGAATATCGCCATGAGTGGCAGAACCATCATGAGAGCGAATGCCATGATGTCACCCCAACTGATGGGAGGTTGGGTGATGAAGACCGACATGCCCAGAGGCAAAGGGCGGAAGTCGGGCCCACTGGTCACGAGTACCGGCCACAGCAGCTGGCCCCAGATGAAGAGGAAGCTGAGAATGCCGACGGTTGCGTAGGCAGGCTTCGCCAACGGGGCCACGATGCGAAGAAAGATCGTCGCCGGACCCGCGCCGTCGATCTTCGCAGCGTCCTCGAGGTCCTTGGGAACCGCCAGAAAGAGGGTGTAGAAGAGATAGATGAAGAGCGGATTCGCAACGAACGGCAGGATCTGCACGTGGTAGGAGTTGCGCCACCCGAACTCGGACACCATGTACAGCAGCGGGATCGCCACCGCCTCTAGCGGGATAATCGTGAGGGCCACGATCGAGAGCAGTATGAGACGTGATCCTCTGAACGGCAGGCGCGCGAGCGCGTAGCCGACCAGGCTGTTCACCAGCAGCCCCAGCGCGACGGTGGGGAGCGCGATGATGACCGAGTTCATGAACAGCCTGCCAAAGCGGGCTCGCTGAAAGGCATCACCGAAGTTCTCGAGCGTCGCGTTTGTCGGCCAGAATGCCTTCCAGCTATCGCCCTCCGCGATCACGTTGGCGTCCGGCTTGAATGCGCCAACCAGCATGAATGCGACCGGGACAAGGAACAAGACCGCGATTGCGCTCAGCAGCAAGTATTTCGACACGCGGTTTCCCGTCGCGCCGGAGTGCCCGTCCGTCGAGGCCTGCATAGTCAGTTCCCCTCTTCTTTGAGGACCATTCGTTGGACCAGCGTGGCCGTCAGAACGATCAGAAAGAAGATCACGGCAATGGCGGAGCCTCTCGCAATCTGTTGACGCTCGAATCCCACTTCGACCATCTCGAGCATCATGGTGCGCGTGCTGCCAAGGGGTGCTCCTCGTGTCATGACCCATACCTGATCGAAGAGCCGGAAGGCCAGGATGCTGGTCACGGTAACCACGAAGATGAGGGTGTTGCGAAGTTGGGGGACCGTGACGAAACGAAACTGTTCCCATCGGCTTGCTCCGTCGATTGCAGCGGCATCGTAGAGCTCGTTCGGAATGTCCTGCAGACCTGCCAGCAGGATCACCATCTGAAACCCGACCCCCTGCCAGATGGACATGATCATGATCGCCGGTAGTGCCATGGTCGTGCTGTCCAGCCACTCGGACTCGATGACTCCGAAGCTGACGAAACGCAGGAAGCCATTGATGAGTCCTCGATCGGGGCTGTAAAGCAGTAACCAGATCGTCGCGGCCACCGCCATGACCACTACAACCGGTGCAAAGTAGATGGCGCGGAACACCTTTACCCCTCGAATCTTCTGATTGACGATAATCGCCAACCACAGCGCGAGGGCGGTCTGTATCGGCACCACTATCGCCGCGAACCACACGTTATTGAAGAACGCTTTCCAGAAATCGGCGTCGCCGAGAGTTTCGGTGTAGTTCTCTAGTCCTACCCACCGGATACCCAGTGGCGACCCAAGACGAAGGTTGGTAAACGACAAACCGATCGCCATGGCGAACGGAATCGCCAAGAAGACGAGCAGGAGCGCTAGACCAGGCAGGGCAAAGGTGAAGCCCATCAGGCGCTCGGCTCGATCCTTGAGAGAACGACCTGGACGAGCCGATCCTTTCGGACCCCGACTACTCGCTATCGGCTGTGTCGGTGCCGTTGCCATAGGTGCTCTGCCCTTCCGTGGTCGTGATGGTGGCTACTCGGGCGGGGGGTATCCCTCGTTGTCCTCGATGTCCTCGTCGATCTCTTGTACCGCGTCGTCGAGTGCCGTCTTGACGTCGCCGCCGTCGATGATGGTTTGGATCGCCTGGTTGAAGGCGGACGAGATCACCGGATAGACGGGGTGGGGGGGCCGGGGCACGGAGACCTCTTGCTCGTGCTGCATGACGAACAATTCGAGGTCGCCACCCGGGCCGAACTTCTCCGTTCCCTCAGCGACCGACACCCGAGAGGGGATGGCTCCGCTCGCCTCGGCCATGCGCTCCTGCTGTTCGGGCTGCAAGGTGAACTCGATCCACGACCAAGCGGCGTCCGCGTCAGATGCGTTTGATCCGATCGCCCACTGCCACGAGCCTTGACCGGTCGCGGTTCCCGAGCCGAAGTCGGGTAGCGGAACGACGACCAGATCGTTTCCGAGCTCCTCCTTGTACCGGTTGTACTCCCAGTGCCCAACCCACGAGAGCGCGGATCGACCTTCGACGAAGGCTGCGTCGTCGGTGTTGTCATCGACGTATCCGCTTTCGAACCAACCCTGAAACTCAGTCAGCGCCTCGACTGCAGCGTCGCTGTTCAGGGCGCCGTCGGCGGTGTCAAGGCTGTCGCGGTCGATGAGATCCGCACCGGCCGACCAGACGATCGGTGCGAATCCGTACGAGTAGTACTCGCCCTGACCGTAGTTCTTCTTCAGATCGAGGGGCCGTTCGAAGCCGGCGGCTTGCAGATCGCTCAGGATCTGGTTCAACTCGTCGATGGTCCACGCGTCGTCGGGACCCTCGGGAACCCGGGCGTCGACCTCCTCGAGCGCCGACCGGCTTGCATAGAGCCCGAGTCCGGAGTCGAACATACCGACCGCCCACAGCTTGTCCGCGTAGGTGCCCTGATTGACGATCGACGTCAGCAGATCACTTTGTATGTCGTCGGGGACGCAGCTGTCGATCGGTTGAAGGTCTCCCGACCACGCGTAGTTGAACGCAAAGGAAGCGTCAGTGTCCACGACGTCGGGAAGCTCATCGGACGCCGCGGCTCCACTCAAGGTGGAGGCGTAATCCGCCTCGGGAACGAGTGTGAGCTCGGCCGAAACGGAATCCTGCGAAGAGTTGAACTCCTCGACGAATGTCTCGACCATTTCGACCTCGGCCTCTGCACCCTCGTGCCACCAGATCTCGATTGTCGAGTCCTCGGGGACCTCGCCGTCACAATCTCCACCCGCGGCCGTGCCGCCGTCATCACCTCCGCAAGACGCCGCGATCAGAGCGCAAGCAACCAATGCGATCCACCCGTGTCGAGTCCATAGCGATCTACGCATCTCCGTCTCCTCTCCGAGCCTTGGGGGGTGCGGTGGTGGTGCGAACGATCAGGTCCAGTTGCAGGTACTCGTGAGCGACCGATGTGCTTTCCCCTGAAAGCGAGTTCATCAGTAGCTCGGCCGCAAGTCGCCCACTCGCCTCGAGTGGCTGCTGGATGGTGGTGAGGCCGACGTATTGAGCTACGTCGATGTCATCGAAGCCAGCCACGGAGAGCTCGGAGGGAACCCTCACACCTTCGGCTTCGGCGGCCTCGATGACGCCCAGCGCCTGCGTGTCGGATGAGGCAAAGATTGCTGTCGGTGGTCGGTCGAGCTTGAGCAACTGAGTTGCAAGCTCGCGCCCGCTCGCGCGACCGTGCGGAGCGGTGCGGATGAAGTGAGGCCGGACTTCGATTCCAGACGACGCGAGGACGTCCTCGTAGCCTTTACAGCGGTCACTGCTTGACGCGAAACCAAACTGATCGTTCATGTCGTCACCGATGAAGGCGATGTCCCGATGACCGAGTTCCACCAGGTGGCGCGTGGCGATAGAGCCGCCCTTTACGTCGTCCAGAATCACCGACGAAAGATCGTCGTGGTGAGCGTCTACGAGCACTACCTTCGTGTCCGTGTCGCGAAAGGCCGCGACCTCCTCGGGTGTCGGGGTCAGGGAAATGATGATGTAACCGTCGGCGCGATGGGGGCGCGTCATCGCCCGCATGTGGTCGTCGCGCTGCGACGGGGTTTCGACGTCTCGAAGTACCAGCGTGTAGCCGCCCGAGTTGAGCACGGGAACGATGCCCCGCAGTCGCTCGACGGCCGAGGGATGGGTCATAAAGGGAACCAGGACCTCGATGACGTGCGTCCGGCCTCGCTTCAGCCCCTGTGCCAGGGGACTCGGGTGGTAGTCGAGGTCCCGGATGGCGCCCTCCACGAGGGAGCGGGTTTCCTCCGAGACGCGCGGGCTGCCGTTGAGCACGCGGGACACCGTGCCCAGGCCGACCCCGGCCCGCTTGGCAACATCGGTGATGGTCACCACGCTCGTGAATCCCTCTCCCCCCGGACGCCGAACTAGGTGTGGAAAGGTTTCCACCATGGAGCCGCTGTGTCAAGACTCGGGCAAACGGGGCGGGCTACAGGGGGTGGAGAGTCAACTCCCCCTCGGGAGAGAACTCGACTCGCAGGGGATCCGAGATCTCTCCGACGAAGTGACCGCGAGCATTGCGCTGGAGCCAGCCGAGGAAACACCATCGCGTGCCCATCTGGACTAGCTTGCCCGCGTACAGCGAGCTCAACGGGCGCCAGGCTTCGGCCTCACCCGCCAGTTGAAGCGACGACGGGTCGGACAAGATGCCGTAGTGAGTGCCGGTCTCCGGTTGGATGTGAGGCAACGAAGTGCGTCGCCGGGAATACTCGGACGCGTTCACCGAGAACAACAAGTAGTGGCGGCCCTGAGCCTCCACGAGTTGCGGAACCTCCAGGTGTCCGAAATGACCGGGCTCCGTGAGGGGAGGCAGCACGTCCCATTCCACGAGATCGTCAGAGCGAGCGTGCCCTATGACGCCGCGTTCGTCCGCTGGACCAAAGTTGGATCGCGCGGTGATGAGTGCATGCCATCGTTGAGTGTCGGGGTCCCGGTAGATCCATGGATCGCGCCACGCCTGGTCGTGCCAGTTGTCCAAGTTGAGCTGCTCATACCACCTCGGATCCGAGACCATCACCGGATTGTCTGGATGCTTGTGCCAATGCACCAGATCCGAGGAAGTGGCCAGGCCGATGCGCTGAATAAGTCCGTCCTCCGAGCGTTTTCCGCCCGTGTACAACATGTTCCAGACGCCCTCATCCTCAACGATGCTGCCGGTCCAAGTCGTGTAGTCGTCCCACGATCCGGGGGGGCCGGGGGCAAGCGCGTCGGGGAGGACACGCCATCGGGTCAGGTCGTTCGACACCGCGTGGCCGATGGTCACCGACCAGTGCCTGGAGTCCTCGCCTTGGGCTGATTGGGGCGCCTGCAGGTAGAAGACGTGATAGTCAGATTCCTTCCTGACTATCCAAAAGTCCCAGATCCAGTGATCATCGAATCGCAGGGCCAAATTGTGGCTCTCCTTGATTCCGCCATGCCCAGAAAACGACCTACATTGTGACCTCAAAGCCTCGCCCTTAGTAACCACAGGGCTCCAACGAGTCGGTTCGTCCTAGTGAGTGCCGTAGGATTCAGCCGCCATGGTCGAGCGGGCACACGCCGAAAGGTCGCTGCCGCAGGGCACCGTGACTTTTCTGTTCACAGACATCGAGAACTCGACGAGGGTGCTCGAGCGGCTCGGCTTGGACGAGTACGGCCGTGTTCTCGAGACACATCGCGAGCTTCTTCTCCGCGCCATCAACGAGGCGGAGGGACTCGAGGTTGACGGCGAGGGCGAGTCGTTGTTCGCGGTCTTCGCCAGCGCAGCGGCGGCCATCGACGCCGCAGTGGACGCGCAGCGCGATTTCGCTTCGCATCCGGCGTTCCCTGTGCCTCGTTTCGAGGTGCGCGGCCACGACGAGATCGACCGTCGGGTGACCCAGGCGTACGCCATGTTCGTCGAGCCCGGCGTACACACATTCGAGGCGGAAAACGATGCAGTACTCCTGGCACCCGCTCGTCGGGTTGGCATGGGAGATGGTCGTCATCGCCGACGGGACCGTCGCCGGGAGCGGCTACGACGTGTTGGCCCTCGATGATGACGGCCGCATCCTGCTGGACCACCAGCACATACTGAGCTGAATCGAGGTCGCCGTTCAGCGCGAACCGCCCCGCCGCGGCCCGCGGCCGAAGTGCAGGTATCCGGGTAGTTAAAAAAACCGCCTCTGACCTGGACTCTTCGTGGTCGGGAAGGCGGGATTTGAACCCGCGACCTCAGCGTCCCGAACGCTGCGCGCTGCCAAGCTGCGCCACTTCCCGGTGGAGGAGGCTCATAGAGCGAGCCGCCGACTAGCAAGTCTCGCATATCCCTCCATCCCGGTGCGACTGGGCTCGTCTGGCGGATCCCCCCGGAAAATCCCTTCACCTGGTGTTCATGAACAGGATGCCGGTCGGCAATACGCCGTTGCTAGCTTGCGCGGGGAAGGAAGGGCCACCCGAGAGAAGGTCCCACGCGAAAAAACCGCCGCAGGCGGCTCATACAAGGAGGAAATACCCGAATGACGAGAGAGACACGGAGGCCTGTGCGGCTCCTGCTACTCGTTCTAACCCTGGCGCTAGTGGCAGCAGCGTGCGGAGGTGGCGATGACACCGAGGCTACCGGGGCCGAAGGCGAAGACCTGTCCGGAGAGATCCTGGTTTCGGGCTCGTCAACTGTGGAGCCCATCAGTTCACTCAACGCCGAGAAGTTCCAGACTGAGAATCCTGGGGTCTCCATCGCCGTCGACGGGCCCGGAACCTCCGATGGCTTCGAGCTGTTCTGCAACGGTGAAACCGACATATCCGATGCCTCTCGCCCCATCGCGGAGGAGGAGGTGGCGGCTTGTGAGGAAAACGGCGTCGAGTTCGTCGAGCTGAAGGTCGCGATCGACGGGCTTTCGGTTATCACGTCGACCGAGAACAGCGAGGTCGAGTGCCTCGACTTCCTGGACCTCTACGCTTTGTTGGGGCCGGAGTCGGAGGGCTTCGACACATGGGCCGCGGCCAACGACCTCGGCGAGGAGGTCGGCGCGCCGAACGCCGGTTCCTATCCCGACGCTCCCCTCGAGATCACCGCTCCCGGTGAGGAGTCTGGAACGTTCGACTCCTTCGTCGAAATCGTCCTCGAGGGAATCGCGGAGGAGCAGGGAGTGCCCGAGGACAACTTTGCCCCCCGTGCCGACTACACCGCCTCGGCCAACGACAACGTGATCATCGAGGGAATTTCCGGAACCCCGACCTCGCTCGGGTGGGTGGGATATGCCTTCTATCAGAACAACACCGACACGGTGAAGGCGCTCCAAATATCCAATGAGACCGAGGGCGCGAGCTGTACGGCTCCCGAGCCTGAAACGATTTCGAGCGGCGAGTACCCGATTGCTCGCGACCTGTACATCTACGCGAAGAAGGAGAGCGTCGACAACAAGCCCGAGGTCGAGGCCTTCGTGGACTTCTACCTCGGAGACGACGGGTTTACATCGGTCGGAGAGGTCGGCTACGTGGATCTCGCCGACGAGGACAAGCAGCTGACCATCGACAACTGGGAGGCCAAGGAACTGGGCCCAGTAATCAGCCAGGACTAGCATTTCTTCACCAGACTGCAAAGAATCCGAGGGGAGCCGGGATTGAAACCCGGCTCCCCGACGAGCGTTGATGGTACGACCGACGCAACCACCGGAGGACAATGTCTCAGGCACCCAGAGGAATAGGGCTCGAGGACCTGCAGGGAAGCCCTAAGCGCATTCGGCGCGAACGGGCATTCCGAGGCCTCTTCTTTGGAGCGGCGTTTTTCTCCATCGTGATCAGCGCGGCGATCGTGGTTTCACTGTTCGGCGAAGCCTTGACATTCCTGCGGAACGTGGACCTGTCCGCGCTGATCGATGTGGACGGCGGGTGGTTCCCTCGGCGTGCACGATTCGACATGGTCACGATCATCACGGGGACATTGGTCGTCTCTC
>Ga0299913_10006252_pt1 | contig 10298 bp, 11 predicted proteins | sample RVTome_9_FD_201360 | JGI IMG/M metagenome (GOLD analysis project Ga0299913, IMG submission 201360) | Soil microbial communities from uranium-contaminated site in the Upper Colorado River Basin, Wyoming, United States - RVT155D38 (version 2) ... | reverse complement strand
GGACGACGTCGAGGAGATCTTCATCGAGGGTGACCGGGTCACATATCTGGAGGCCGGTGGCCGGCTTCGTGGGCTGGACACTCCGAGCACCGAGACCGAGAACCGACAGGTCATCGAGCGTCTCATGGCCGTCACCGACCGTCGGCTCGATGCCTCGCACCCGGTGTCACAGGCACGGATACTCGACGGGTCGGCCCGGCTCACCGCGGTCATCCCACCGGTGGCTGATCGTCTCTCCGCCACCATCCGTCGTTTTGCGCTGCGGCGTGAGACCCTCAACTCGCTGGTCGAGCTCGGGTCGCTGACCGCGGCGGCGGCAGGGTTTCTCGCCACTGCCATGCGCGCCTCGGCCTCGGTCATAATCAGCGGGCCTCCCGGTGCTGGGAAGACCTCGTTTCTCTCGGCTCTGATCTCGGCCATCCCTTCCGATCACTGTGTTCGCGCCTGTGAGGAAGTCCGCGAGTTGCACGTCCCGCTGGTGCACGGCTCGTATTATGAGGCGCGGCCGCCGTCGCTCGACGGAAGCGGTGAGATCAGCCTGCGCGACCTGGTCAAGGTGACACTTGCCATGCGACCCGATCTGATCGTGGTGGGGGAGGTGCGAGGCGCCGAGGCATTCGAGCTGACCCGTGCCGTGAACGCCGGATGCGGGTTGGCCTGCACCATCCACGCCAACTCGGCGCCCGATGCGCTCGACGCGCTGGTCAATGCCGCCCTGATGGCAGGAGAGAACATCCCGGAGCGTGTGGTTCGAAAGGTGTTCGCGTCGTCGATCGACCTGGTCGTGCATCTCGATCGTGACGTGGATCCCGATAGTGGGGGCATTCGCCGGCAGGCCGCCGAGATACGCGCCCTGGTGCCTTCGCTTCACGACGACTTCTCGACCGAGCCCTTGTTCCACCGGGATCGACTCGGAGCACCCTTGGAGTGGACCGGGTCGCTTCCACCCGATGCGCTGCTGCGCCGGCTCGGGCGTGTCCTCCCTCCGGACTCGACGATGACCCGGCTACTCGAGGGCCGGACGGCATCGTGACCCTCATCGCGGCTCTGGCCAGTGCCGTCGCAGTGGGCCTCCTGACGAGACTGGTGGTAGCAGGCGGGCGGGTCCGACGCCGCCGTCCGATCCGTCCCGGGACTTGGTTGGCCGACGCCGGGATCGATGTCACTCCGGCGCAGTTCTGGCTCACTTCGCTGGGGGCCGGGCTGGCGACGTATGCGCTGGTGTTCGCCCTCACGTCGCTCCCGATCGTCTCACTCATGCCGGCGGTAGTCGTCGCGACCCTGCCCAAGGCCTACTTCTCCCGTAAGCGGGCCCAGCGTCTCGACGAGGTGCAGCGGGCATGGCCCGACGGCTTACGCGATCTCCTGGCAACGGTGCGATCGGGCGCGTCCCTCCCTACGGCCATCGATGGATTGGCCGCCTTCGGTCCCCTTCCGTTGCGGACGGCATTTCGGGACTTCGCCGTGTACTCGCGCAGCCTCGGCGTGGTGCCGGCACTGGAGATGATCAAGAGCGATGTCGCCGATCCGACCTCTGACCGTGTCATCGAGGTGCTGATCCTGGCCTACGAGCGAGGCGGCACGGCGGTGCCCGAAATCCTCTCCGATCTCGCCGAGGCAACCACGCGGGATTTGTGGACGCTGGAGGAGGTTCGGACCGATGCCCTGGAGCAGAAGATCAACTCACGAATCGTCTTCGTGTTGCCGTGGTTGGTGCTGGTGGCGATGACAACCCGATCCGGTGCCTTTCGAGAGTTCTACTCGTCATCGGCCGGAGTCCTCGTCGCCGCAATCGGAGGGGCGATGAGCTTGATCGGGGTCGCCGTCGCCTCAAAGCTCGGTGGTCAGCCACCCGAGCCGCGGGTGTTCGTATCTGCAAAGAGGGCCGAATGACGACCCCGTCATTGACGCTGATCGCGGCTGGTGCCACATCCGTGGCCGCGGCCCTGGTGGTTCGTGCCCTGTTTCCGCCGGCCCGCAGTCTCGCGTCGAGGATCAACCCCTACCTCGCCCCGTCGGCGACGGTCTCCCGTCGCTCATCCGGTTCAGGCCCGCTGTCCGCCGTCTTCGGACCGATGATCAGGTCGCTGGCCGAGTCGGTGGAGAGGTTGCTCGAGCGGTCCGGCGACCAAGTGACATCCCTCGAGCTTCGCCAGGCGGGCTGGTATCGCGACGTCGCCGAGGAAGAAGCCGTGCCCGCATTCCGCCTCGCCCAGCTGCGCTCGATGGCGATCGGTGTCGGCATCGCCCTCCCGCTGGGACAGGTTCTCGGGTTGACCCTGATCCAGCGGGCGGTGCTGGCAGGCTTGGGTCTGGTCGTCGGGGCTACTCGACAGCGGTCGGCGCTCGTGTCGGCGGTGACGAATCGGCGCGAGCGGATGCGCGTCGAGATCTACACGGTCAATCAACTCCTGGCGATGCGGGTCCGCGCCGGGGGCGGCGTCGTGCATGCCGTTCAGGAGGTGGTGAGACGAGGCGAAGGGGAAGTGGTCGCCGAGCTCTCCGACGCACTTCGGCTCCACCGATCGGGCTGGCGGGCGGGTGATGCTTTCAGGCGGATCGCCGAGCTGACCCCGGAGCCGTTCTGTGGGCGTACCTACCGTCTGCTGGCCACGGCCGAGGAGCGGGGCGCGGATCTCGCGCCGGCCCTCCTCGACCTCGCCGAAGACGTCAGGGAAACCCGGCGCGAATCGATCCGCCGGTCCGCCACCAAACGCCGGGCAGCGATGTTGTTGCCGACCATCGGCATCCTCGCTCCCGTCCTCATCTTGTTCGTTGCTGCACCTCTCCCGTACCTGATCACCGGCTGGCGATGAAAGGAGGCTGACATGCTGGCCATCAAGCAATGGTTCCGCACGGTGTGGGACGACGACCGCGGGTTGAACACCGCCGAGCTGATGGGGAACGCCGCACTTGCGATTGCGGCTCTCGTCGTCATCTGGGCTGCTTTGGAAACTCTCGGACTGGACATCGTGGGATGGATCCGCGCCGAGTTGATCGGAGGCTGAGCGAAAGGGGAGTCAGCTCGGTCCAGTTCCTTCTCGCCAGCGGGCTCGGGCTCCTGCTCTTCGTCGCACTGGCCAACCTGGTCGTGGTCCAATACGGTCGGGGCGCGATCCGCTCCGCGCTCGATCAGGGGGCGAGGGTGGGGGCTGTGAGCGCCTCGGCCACCGAGTGCCAACAGCGAATCGATCACGTCCTCGGACAACTGCTCGGGGGCCGGATGGGCGACGGCGTCGTCTCCAGCTGTGCCGTCGGGCCCACGGTGGTCACCGCCTCGGGGCGGGCGGTGTTCGTGTCCTGGACTCCTTTTGCCTCGGACTTCCTGATCGAGATGACCGCCCAGGCGACTCGAGAGCTCCCCCCATGAGCGACCGGGGCCACGCTGCAGTCGAACTGAGCCTGGCCGTTGGCCTTCTGCTGCTCCCCGTCGCGCTGGCCGTGTTGGCGTTCGGGCCCTGGTCGGAGAGGCGGGTCTTCGCCGAGGCGGCGGCGGCCGAGGCAGCCCGGGCGGCGGTCGTCCACCTCGAGACGGCCTCGGGTGCGCTCGTGGTTTCGGACATGGCGGCAAACCACGGTCTCGGATCGGATCTGGTCCGACTGGGTTGGTGCGGGGCGACACCCGCAGACGTTGCCGCGAGCCCCAGCGATTGCAGCTTCGAACGCGGTGCCGAAGTGACGGCCGAGGTGATGGTGTGGGTGCCATTGGTGACGACACCGTGGGGAGAGGTGGGAGGTCTGTGGGCCGGCGCCGCCCATTCGGAGCCCGTCGATCTCTATCGAAGCCTTCCGTGAGATCAGATCGCGGATCGGTGACCTTGTGGATGCTGGGGTTGTCACTCGTATTGCTTCTGTTCGGGGGGACTGTGATCGACTTCTGGCGCGCCCTCGCCCTGCAAAGGGAGTTGGCCGCGATCGCCGACTCGGCCTCGGTCGCGGCGGCGGCCGGGATCGACGAAGAGCACTACCGGCTGACCGGCGAGGTCCTGATCGAACCGACCCGGGCGGTCGATCTCGGCTCTGCCTACGTCGCGAGCCAGGACGTGGATCTCCTCGAACTGTCGGTGAGCTCGGCCGTCGACGGCTCGTCGGTGACGGTGCTGGTCGTCGACGAGTTGGAGTTGGGTCTGATGGCTGTGTTCATCGACCAGTCCGCGCCGCTCACCGTGACCGCCAAGGCGACCGCGGTCCCGGTCTTGGTCCCGTGACAGGTTCGCACTGAGCCTGCCTTCGATTAATCTGAAGTCCTACCCTGCATTGCCTTCGGGTGTGCGCGTTCGGGGGTGGTGTAATAGGTAACACGACAGGTTCTGGCCCTGTTATTGAGGGTTCGAGTCCTTCCCCCCGAGCCGGGCCGACAAGGGTTGGCCCGAACCTGGTCCCGTCGTCTAGGGGTCGAGGACGCCGGCCTCTCAAGCCGGAAACGCCGGTTCAAATCCGGTCGGGACTGCCAGAACCCCTGGTCAGGGGGTATTTCTGACGGGCCTATCTCGAAAGCAGGGCGCCTCGTCCCTAGGCGCCGACCAGCGCCGGAACGTGAGGTGTGGCGCAGGTGCACTCGTTGATCGTGTCCTGCTCGGGTCGGGTGTGGAGCCACATGGCCACGATCATCGGGATGAACACGATCAGGTTGTAGAGCAAGTGCAGCTCGGGGCGGGGGATGAACGGCTGGAGGAAGCTGGTCGGCACCGGCGAGCCGAACAGGTTGGTTCCCACCAGTGCCTGGATCTGGAGCATGGTGTGCTCCACCAGGTGCCACCCCTGGATGATGGTCGAGGCCAGCCACCAGTTGCGTGATGTCCCATGGAACCCGGGGAGGAGCAGGACCAGCCCGGCGAACATGACCAGGGCATAGGTGAAGTGCATCACCTCGGAGGTGACCAGGACCGGGAACAGATAGCCGAGGGCGCCTAGAGCACCGGGCCGGGGCATCTCGAGGATCCAGATCTGCGCTGCCTGGAACAGATGCTCGATCCAATGGAGGATGACGATGCTCAGGTAGACCCACAGGGCGCGCTCGTGCCACCGCCCGTTCAGCTTCCCGACGAAGCCGGTCCTGACCTGTTCCGCAGTCCCAACCATCGATCAGCTCCTCGGATCCGCTATCGCAAGCCCGTGTCCGGGCAAGGGCCGACGCCACGCCCTTGACGTCCGACCTGCAGCCCACCAGGCCACGCCTGCGGCGAGGAATATAGAGATTGCGATCAGCAACCGCATGGGAAGGATCGAGGTGAGCGGGGGCGGGATCACGATGGCGGGGATGGTCCAGGATCCCTCCGAGCTGGAGACCGTCACCGTCACCTGGTCGTCGGTCCCCACTCCGGCCACGGTCTCCCACGCTCCGGGCGTGGTCATCGAAGGCACTACCTCGACCGGGTGTGCCCCGACCTGGATCGACACCTCGGTGTCGGCACCGGGAGCCTGGTCATCGAACATGACGACCAGATGCGGCGTCATCGCCGATCCCGCCTCCGGATAGACCTGCCACAGCGACACCGAGTAAGGCCCGGCCTCGGCACCGCGGAGGAGGGGGCGGGCGTCGTGGTCGCCGTGCGCAGAGGCGGATGTCGCAGTGGCCAGCAGCCAGGCCATGAGCATGACGGCGCCCACGATCAGCCGGAGTGCTTCCCTCCGGCGCGGGTGGTTTGGAGTGCGAAAATCGGCGACCATCGGTGAGGCGTCACCATATCAACGGCCCCGCTCCCTAATCCTGCCTTAAGTCGACCCCGTAGGTTCAGCGCTGTTCACCCAAGGAGGGACATGCGCTTGAGAATCATGTATGGGCTTGCCACCGTTCTCTTGTTCGTGTCCTGCGGGGGCACGGACTCGACGACCACCACCGCCTCCGACGCCGTCGAAACCACGATGCCCGAAACCGAAGCCGACCCAACTACGACCACGGCCGGGTCGACCACGAGCACATCCGGCGAGACCGTCGCCGACGATCCCTGCGCTCTGACCACTCCCGAAGAGGTGGCTTCGGCCTTCGCCGCTTCCTCCGCAAGTGGCGAGGCGGGGATAGCCCGCAACTGCTCCTTCACCATCGTCGACGGGGTGGCGTCGAGTGTCGAGGTGTTCCACTACGGGTCGTCATCCCAGTGGGACGGGGTCAAGAGCGGGTACGAGGACAACCGAGGTGGCGTCACCGCCGTAGCCGGGATCGGTGATGAGGCTTATCACCCCAACGACGTCGGTCCCTACGAGATCGTGGTCCGATCGGGCGAGGTCATCTTCGCGGTGGCGGTGCAAACCGGGACCGGTGGTCCCGAGGTCGAGGCCGCGATCCTGGATCTGGCCGGAGCCATCGCCGGCGGCTGAACCTCCGCCTTTCCTGCTCATCTTTATGCACTACGTCACGAATAGGTGACGCCCTGCATTAGGAACGCGGTTTAGCCCGGAGGGAGCCGTTCCCTCTACAATCCCCGGCCGCCCTGCTCCGGAGGTTGTCTGTTGTTGGATTTGATTCTCTATGTCGCGCTCGCCGCGGGGGTCGCCGCCCTGTTGCTCGCGGTCTTCTATGCCCGCCTCGTGCTGGCCGCCCCCCGGGGCAACGAGCGGATGGTGGAGCTGGCCGATGCGATCAGGGCAGGGGCGATGGCCTTCATGCGCCGGGAGTACATCTGGGTCTCGGTGTTCGTTGTGGTCATGGCCACTCTCATCGCCGTCTTTCTCGAATGGGGCCGGCCCTGGGGCTCTATCGCCTACGTCTTCGGGGCGTTGCTCTCCGCCGGTGCCGGCTTCGTCGGGATGAGGATCGCCACCCAGGCCAACTCCCGCACCACCGAGGCGGCCCGCACCGGGGGGATCCCCGCCGCCCTCCCCATCGCCTTCCGGGGCGGGGCGGTGATGGGGTTCACCGTGGCCGGGCTCGGGTTGCTCGGAGTCGGCCTCGGCTACCTCCTCTTCAACGTAGTGCTCGAATTGGACAGCTGGCCCGACATTCTCACCGCCATCGGTCTCGGCGGGTCGTCGATTGCCCTGTTCGCTCGTGTCGGCGGCGGGATCTACACCAAGGCCGCCGATGTGGGGGCGGACCTGGTGGGCAAGGTCGAAGCCGGGATCCCCGAGGACGATCCCCGCAACCCGGCGGTCATCGCCGACAACGTCGGGGACAACGTGGGCGACGTTGCCGGGATGGGCGCCGACCTCTTCGAGTCCTATGTCGGCTCGCTGGTCGCTCCCATCGCTTACGCCTCCATCGTCTTCGCATCCTCGGCCATGCTCGAGGAGACGATCATCTTCCCCCTGGCCGTGGGCGCCCTGGGCATGTTCGCCGCCATGGTCGGCTCCTTCCTGGTGCGGGCCAAGGGTGACGACGACCTCGCCGCCGCCCTCCATCGGGGAACCAACTTCTCCCTCATCGCCACCGCGGCCGGGGTGCTCGGCCTCAGCTTCTGGGTGTTTGGCGACGTGGCCGAGAACCCGCTGGGGATCTGGTTCGCGGTCCTCGCCGGCCTGATCGTCGGATGGATGGTGGGCAAGATCTCCGAGTGGTTCACCTCCGACGACTACAAGACGGTCAAGGAGATCGCCCGTCAGTCCCAGACCGGCCCGGCCACCGTGATCATCGCCGGCATCGCCGAGGGGATGCGCTCGGCCGCCTACTCGGTGATCGTCGTCGCCGCCGGCATCGGCGTCGCCTACTTCGCCGGTGACTGGGCGCTGGGCGACGGAGGCGGGATCTACGGCGTTGCAATCGCCGCCATCGGCGTCCTCGCCACCCTGGGCATCACCATCTCCGTCGACGCCTACGGCCCGATCGCAGACAATGCCGGCGGCATCGCCGAGATGGCGCATCTCCCCGCCGAGGTCCGTCAGGCCACCGACGCCCTCGACTCGCTGGGCAACACCACCGCCGCGGTGGCCAAGGGCTTTGCCATCGCCTCGGCTGCGGTGACCGCCCTCGCCCTGTTCGCCGCCTTCACCCAGGCGGTGGGTCTCACCGTCATCGACGTGACTCGGGTCGAGACCACGATCGGGCTCTTCATCGGGGCCATGTTCCCCTTCCTCTTCGCCGCGCTGACCATGAACGCGGTGGGCCGGGCGGCATACAAGATGATCGACGAGGTGCGCCGTCAATTCCGGGAGATACCCGGCTTGAAGGAGGGCCACCCCGATGCCAAGCCCGACTACACCACCTGTGTCGACATCGCCACCGCCGGGGCGCTTCGGGAGATGATCGTCCCCGGCTCCTTGGCCGTCGCACTGCCTCTGATCGTCGGGTTCATCGACGTGGAGGCCCTGGGCGGTCTGCTCGCCGGGTCACTGATCACCGGGTTCCTTCTCGCCATCTTCATGGCCAACTCGGGAGGCGCCTGGGACAACGCCAAGAAGTTCATCGAGTCCGGCGCCTACGGGGGCAAGGGATCAGACAGCCATAAGGCGGCGGTGATCGGCGACACGGTCGGCGACCCGTTCAAGGACACCTCGGGCCCGGCGATGAACATCGTGATCAAGGTGATGGCCATCGTCTCGCTGATCTTCGCCTCAGCCTTCATCGGGTAGGCGAGGTTGAGCCCCGAGCCCAAGCCCCAGGAGACAGAGGCCGAGATGCGAATCGAGTGGGAGGTCCCGATTCCAATAGACGACGGTGTCGTGCTCCGTGCCGACGTGTTCCGCCCGCCGGGCGAAGAGCGCCATCCCGTGATCCTCAGCTACGGGCCTTACGGAAAGGGCCTCGCCTTCCAGGAGGGCTACAAGCCCCAGTGGGACTACATGGTCGAGCATTATCCCGAGGTCGCCGAAGGGACCAGCAACCGCTATCAGAACTGGGAGGTGGCCGACCCGGAAAAGTGGGTACCCGACGGGTACGTCTGTGTGCGGGTCGACTCGAGAGGAACGGGCCGGTCGCCGGGCAAAATCGACGTCTGGTCCCGGCGGGAGGCGCTCGACTTCTTCCAATGCATCGAGTGGGCTGCCGCGCAGCCCTGGAGCAACGGCCGCATTGGCCTCGCCGGAATTTCCTACTACGCCATGAATCAGTACCAAGTGGCCGCGCTCGCCCCTCCCCATCTCGTGGCGATATGCCCGTGGGAAGGTGCATCGGATTGGTACCGGGAGTTCGCCAGACACGGGGGGATCCTGTGTGAGTTCGCCGCCGACTGGTATCCCCGGCAGGTTCACAACATCCAGCATGGCGTGGGGGAACGAGGATTCGTTTCCACGGTCACCGGAGAGCCGGTGGCCGGCCCCGACACCCTCGACTCCGAGATTCTGGCGACTCGTCGCGCCGACCTCGGCCACGACATCAAGAGCCGGCCGCACCTGGAAGCCTGGTACCTGGAGAGAAACCCGGACTGGGAATCGGTGACGGTCCCGATGTTGTCGGCGGCCAACTGGGGTGGCCACGGGCTCCATGCCAGAGGCAACATCGAGGCCTACGTCCAGGCCGGATCCGAGAAGAAGTGGCTGGAGGTCCACGGTGGAGCCCACTGGGTCGACTTCTACACCGATCGGGGAGTGGCACTTCAGAAGGAGTTCTTCGGGCACTTCCTGAAGCAAGAGGACAATGGGTGGGATCGTCGCCCGCCGGTCCAACTCCGCATCCGCCATGTCGACGGTTCTCTGGTCGACCGGTTCGAGAACGAGTGGCCGCTGGCCAGAACACAATGGACCACCTACTTCCTCACCGCGGCCGAAGAGCTTTCTCTCGATGTGGCTGATCCGGCGACGGTCGGGTACGACTCGTCGGGGAACGGCATCACTTTCAGGACCGCGCCGTTCCAATCGACCACTGAAGTCACCGGGCCCTTGGCCGCAAAGCTCTTCATCTCGTCCGAGACCAGTGACGCCGATCTGTTCCTCGTGGTGAGGCTGTTCGACCCCGCCGACGAGGAGATGACTTTCATGGGAGCCCTCGACCCCAACACGCCGATCGCGCAGGGCTGGCTCCGGGCATCACATCGTGCCCTCGACCCCAGCAAGACCCTCCCCTACCGGCCGTATCACTCTCACCAGCGTTCAGACCCGCTGACACCGGGGGAGGTCTATCAGCTCGACGTGGAGATATGGCCCACATCGATCGTGATCCCGACCGGGTATCGCCTCGGCCTCACCGTGCGTGGCAACGACTATCGCTATGAGGGGGAGCTCACCGAGTTTGCCAAGACATTTCACTACGCCAACCGTGGCATCGGCCCCTTCACGCACACCGACCCCGACGACCGCCCGGCAGAGATATTCGATTGCCGAGTCACCCTGCACGTCGGGGGCGAGACCGGGTCCCAACTCCTGCTCCCGGTCATACCCTGACATAGGAGAGCCAGGTATGTCTGCCGCTTTGCCCGGCTAGCCGGAAG
>Ga0299913_10006250_pt1 | contig 10301 bp, 6 predicted proteins | sample RVTome_9_FD_201360 | JGI IMG/M metagenome (GOLD analysis project Ga0299913, IMG submission 201360) | Soil microbial communities from uranium-contaminated site in the Upper Colorado River Basin, Wyoming, United States - RVT155D38 (version 2) ... | reverse complement strand
ACCGCGAGCATGAACCAGATGACGATGGAGGCGCTCCTTTCGGAAGCGGATGGCCGTCTCAATGACGACCGTTCCCCGCCAGTTTCGCCCGCGACGGGCGGCGCGACCAGATAGCGCGCATGCGACTCCTGCGGGTGCCTGCACCCAGCGGCCGCTTCGCTTCGAAGCGTCGCCCGCCTCAGGAGCGCCGCACACCCCGCGCGGATTTGGCGTACCGAACGGGGCTGGCCTCGGAGCCGGTGCGCGAGGCCTGCGGCCGCGCTGGCGAGAGCGGCTGGGTGAGGCTCCGGCTAGTGCAACGTGAGCGGTCAGCGCTGGTCTGCGGGGGTGGGGATGGATGCGGCGACGCGCGTTCCGTAGCCCGGGCGGGAGGTGATCTCCAGATCGCCGCCCACGGCGGCCAAGCGGTCGCGCATGTTGGTGAAGCCGACCCCGCCCGTGACGTCGTCCGGATCGAAGCCGGCACCATCGTCGCGCACCTCCAGCCGGAGCGAGTCATCGTCCCACAGCTCGATCACCACAGCCCGCGCGCCGTGCGCGTGCTTGGTCGCGTTCTGGAGGGCTTCGAGGCAGCAGAAGTAGGCGGCGCTCTCGATCTCGCGTGAGTGGCGCTGGATCCCCCTCACCAGGACCGTGGTGGGAAGCGGGCTCTCGAGCGCCGCCGAGCGCAATGCCCTAGCGAGCCCGTAGTCGGCGAGTGTCGAGGGATAGACCCCGCGCGCGAGCGACTGGACAGCCTCAAGGGCATCCTGGACGTCGTCGCCGAACTGTCGCAACGCGGCGGCCTCTTCGGCGCCGCTAAGGGGTGCCTCGCTCATCAACTCGGCGGCGAGTTCAAGTTTGATTCGCAGCGCGATGAGCTGCTGCTGCGCCCCGTCGTGCAGGTCGCGCTCGATGCGCCGACGTTCCTCGTCCGCGGCGGTCTGGATCCGCGCGCGCGAGTCACCTACTGCGCGGAGCAGCGACGACGTCTCCGCCGCCAGCCGGTGGTGATCGAACGTCATTACCGCATACGAGGTCGCCGTGTCGACGAACGCGGCTTCATCCTGCAGTGCGGAGTCGTGAACGATCGTCGCGACCAGGCGGTCGCCGTCGAGCACCTTCGTCAGGGCACGACCCGGCGCGGGCGACGGCGGGTCGAGCCGGTGTCCGTCTGCGTCGGCCCAATGTCCCTCGCCGTTGCCCAGCCAGTACACGATCGCGAGCGACGGATCATCGAAGGCCTCGGCGAGCGCGAGCCGCAAGTCCTCGGGAGTCGGGTGCGCGCGCAGCCTCGCCACGAGCCGCTGAGTGGAGCGGGCCATGAAAACCCACCAGCGCAAGAGGCCGGCGAGAAACGCAAGCGCCGTCAACGGCACCGCGGCAGCGAGCAGCCACATTGACGCGTCGACCAAGGACTCCGGCGCGACCCTCCGCGCGACGAGGGCCGCGCTGAACGCCGCGCAGCGAAAGCAGGCCACGGCTAGGACGGGCGCGAGGGCGCGGCGCCTGAGCCGGGTTGCGGCGCGGAGGCGCTGCGCGAGACGCACAGCGACCATTGCGAAGAGCGCGATCGTGAGGAGCTCCCGCAATGGGCGCACGAGGTCCTCGATGAGCGCTGGCTCCGATCCGCTGACCATGAACGCGTTCGCCGGACAGCCGACGTCGCACGACGCCAACGGCGCTGGCACCGGATAGCGCTCGACCAACAGCGCCGTCGGCAAGTAGAGGACCAGCACGAGAAGGACCGCGATCCAGACCAGCGCCCGGTCGAGACCACGGTCGATCCGACCGGTCGGGAACGCCAGCAGGAGGTAGATCAGAAGCGCCTCGAAAACCCAGTAGGCGACCCGCCCGATGCTGTAGAGCGTCGCGTTATCCGCGTTAGCCAGGGTGGTGAGGAACCACACGAAGCCCGCGATGAGCAGCAGCCTTCCGAAGCGCGCGAAGGGCGGCCGGCGGAGCGCGAAGAGCCCCACAGCGATCGGCGCCGCGACCGTCAACACTCGCGCGCCCGCCTCCAGCCACGCGTACTCCGAGGGGGAGCCCGATGCAGTCAAGGCGCCTGTGACCGCGCACGTCGCGACCGCGGCCGCGCACAACGCGACAAATCCGGCTCGTGAAACCAAGTTGCCGCGCATCTTGACGCTTGCGAAAGAGACCTGTGACGCTGCCGTAGCGCAGGGCGTCGTCGATTCGACCGTAACGGAACACGCCCTCGATCGCTGCGGCAGCCGCGCGTGCGCTGCTCGGGCTGCGCGATCTGCGCTTCGACCGCTCGACCTTCGGACGCATCGCGGAAAGCTTTCGACCAGCTCGAGTGTTGTCAGCCGTCGCCGGCGGGCAGGCGCACGTTTGGCCGATCGCGGCTCGCGGCCTACGAGCCAGCCGGCGCACGGGAGTACCGCACGGCGGCACAGCCGCGGTCGGTGAGGTCGTAGAACCGCGAATGAGGAGATCCGCGTGCGATCCCTCGGTGGCTGCGCAGCGACACACGAGGCGCCCTTGTGCTGCCGATCAGCGGTCTAGCGAGGCTCTCCGAGCCGACGAGCTCCGGCCAGAACGATTGGTTCGCATCCGGCCGAGGCCGCCGCCCCGCGGATGTCGAGTACGACACGGCGCTCCCGCGCTGACAACAAAGCGACAGCGTCCGCGGCGACGCGATAGACGCTCGCAACGGACGAAAACCAGGAGCCAGCGTCGCTCTCGCACGCTGCCCTCGACGGACGCCCGGTCGTGGTTCGGAAGCGAGACCGGTGCCTGGAGCGCGTCACGCGCAGGCTCCTTCGCCCTCTCGGGGCGGGTCGTGTGGCTGACCAGGCGGCTACCGGCGCTACGACGCGGACGGCGCGCACCCGCAGGGCGGCCGTCAGGCCGAGCCCGAGCGCAGCGAGCGGCTTGCGCTCCGTTCCGCGGGCGTCGACACTGCCCCCGCAGGCTGCCACACGCACCGCCCGCGAGAAGCGACGACGACACCCACGCGCGGACCGACCTCCAGCCCCCGCCGGAACTGAGCTCCACCGGCCCCGGGCCACCCCGGTCAGCACGCACGCCTGATCGCCGACGCGCTGGTGCTCGATCAGCCTCGTTGCGGGCCGGGCGGTGACGTGCGTGGACGATTCGGTCGGCTCCATGCGTCTCTACCGCTAAGGAGGAGCGCGGGCCAGATCTGGCCCCTCACGAGCGTCCGACGGTGCGGGTGGCCGGCGCACGCCCACCTCGCCGGGGACGGTCCTGTCGCCGGATCGTCCCGCGCTGCGCGGGCGGCACCGGGGCAGCGGACGCGGGCAAGGCGCGGCGCGCACGAGGCGGCGCGCGCGGGCGAGTGCCGACCATCGCGGGATCGCGATCGCCGGGCGCCACTCGGGCTACACGCGCACGCGCACCCGGGACCTGAAGACGTGCGTCGCCTCGCTGCGTGCGACGACCGCGATCCGCAGTGTGAGCGTGACGCGCTCCAAGCCACGGCGCCGGAGCTGTCGCCTGACCTTCCGCTTGAGCGACACCCTGACGACGTGGGTCCCGGCCCTACCCACGACGCGCTTGCTGCCGGCGACGCGAGTCTCGCGGCGCAGTAGCCGACCCCTGATCACCGAGCGTCGCGTGATACGCACGGTCGCCTCGACGAACCCACGTCCGGCGGTGACGCCCAGCAGGGCGGGCTTGCGCGGCATGACGACGCGCGCTGGTGCAGTCGGAGTAGGCGTCGGCCTGGCGACGCGAGTCGGCGTCGCGGCGGGAGTTGGCGTCGCGGTGGGAGTCGGCGTAGGGAAGCCGCCACCGTAGGAGAGGTCGGGGTCGTACTGAGGCAGCGGACCCATCCGCATCGCAGGCACCGGATCGTTCGCTGTCTGCGTGCCGGTCATGGTCACCGGTTGCGACCCCCTCTTGACGACCGGCGCGTTGATGCACTTTAGGTTGCTGCTGGAGGCCGTGATCCCCGTCGAGGAGATCGGCCCGGCCAGGATGCAGGCCGTCGTATTCACCTGCACGCGTGAGTCGTTGAACATGACCGCCCCACCGACCGTGTTGTTGCTCAGCGTGTAGCTGCCCTCGCCGCAACCCGAGATGCTGGAGATGGGACCGGCGGCGCATTCAAGCAAGATGCCCTGGTTCCCGACCTCGACGACGTTCCCGTTCAACGTAAGCGGCTGCGCGCGGACGTGCCACACGCGGATCGGCGTCCGCATGTAGTAGACGCCCCTGGCGTCGCGCCCCTCGCGGAAGACGTTGAACTCGGCCGTGATGCGGCCATTGTCTACGTCCGACGGCAGACCCGAGTAGGGGTAGGGCCCGTTGTGGATGCCGTTCTGGCCGAAGAAGAGGCCCGAGTAGCGGCTCCCCTCGAACGTGTTGTAGGAGGCAGTCGGGTTGCGGTTGCCCTCCTTGAACGACACCGTCTCGTTGAAGACCCCGAAGAAGTAGTTGTGGTTGACGACCGGATCGGTGGCCCCGTAGATCTGCACGCCATAGTCCATCTGCGCGTCGTAGAAGCCCGGGTTGCTGGTGGGGGTCTGGGCGGCCGAGTCGTCGGGCAGGTACGGGTCGCGGAAGTCGTTGCATTGGACCACGGGCCGGATGGCGTCATAGATGGAGACGCCCTGCTCGCGGTTGCTCTCGATCCGGTTGCGCTGGATCGTGATGGGGCCAACGCCCGAGCCACCGATGCCCGTGCCGTAGTAGCGGATGTCGAGGCCGTCGACCATCATCCCGCCGCCGCTGACGGAGACCGCGGTGCCTGAGCCGCCGCCGTTGGCTGACGCGGGCCTGGTGCCCCACAGCCGAGCACCGCCCGGCGTCTGCGCCTTCAGCCGGATCGCCTTCGTCACGCTGACCGACTGCTTGCCGTAGTCGCCGTCCGCCAGCTCCACCGTGTCGCCCGCGGACGCCGAGTTGATCGCCGGCTGGATGCTCTGGCCGGGGGAGACGGCAATCGTCCGCCCCATGCCGCTCCAAGTTGGCAGCGTGTCGCAGAACGCAGCCTCAGTCGTGCTCGCGACAGCAGCCACTGGACCAGCGGCTGCGGCGCTCGTCATCATGGGCCCGTCGCCTCCCGCCGATGTGTCGGTCGGGCATCCCGCGAGGCCCGGCATGCATAGCCCGGCAACGACGCAGAGTCGGACTAGTGCAGACAGCGCACGCCCCCTGCGCCCGTTGGGCCCGCAGCGCATCGATCCAGCCTACGCTCGCAAAGTTCATTTAGTCAAGACCTCCTGAACACACCGGATTTGAGTCGGCCGTTCGGAGGGCGCAGCGGACCGTTCCTGTCGATTGGCCGTACCATTTTCCTGTTCACGCAACCGGGGGGTTGGAAACGGGCCGGGATTGGAGTTGGATCCACGCACGATGGCGAGCGACCGTGCGGTCTTCGAGCTCGAGCGCTTCGCCTGGGGAGCGCCCGATCGCTTGGAACCGAGCGGCAGGGTTCATCGGGCTGCCCGACGTGTCGGCGGATCCCCGGTGCTGGTCATCGTCGGCGACGATCGGGTGCACCGCTTGCCGGCCGTTCCCGACAGCGTCGCGGGCCCGCCCGAGGAGGGCCGGCGCTGGGGGCGGCATTCTCGTGGCAGGACCCGCCCGTCGCGTTCGACGTTGCGGAGCGCCAGCTCGGCTCTGACATCGTCGTCGAGCTTCCCGAGCCCGACCCGAGGCGAGCGCGCTTTCGTCGTGGGGTGCGCGACGCTGCGGAGCAGCTCGGTGCCGAGCCCCGCGAGGCTCGGGAGCTGATCGAGGCCAAGGACGCGGCGATCGAGGAGCTTCGCGGACAGCTCGAAGCGGCGGCGGCCAGGCAGACCGAAGCAGAGTCCGAGGCGCGCGCCGAGCTCGACGCGCTGCGCGAGCGCGTCGCGATGCTCGAGCGGGCCCTCAAGGAGGCTGATCAACTGCGCGCGGAGCTCGAAGGGACGCGTAGGGAGGCCGACGGGGCACGCGCGCAGCGGCCCAGACCCGGAGCGCACTACCACCTCGCCTGCGACGTTCGCCAACAACAGCCTGCACGCGCGCGCGGTCAACTCGGACGCCGTCGCGTTCGCGGCGCTCACGTACGCGTACTCGACGGAGTCGGTGAACGGCGTGCCGGGCACGAAGGTGCCGGGCAGGTTCACGATCCCGGCGCCCGCCGGGCCCGAGGGCACCGGCGGCGGCGGCGCCGAGCACGAGCACCACGAGGGCTCGTAGTCCCGCGCCGTGAGAGGGATGACCTCTGCGGTCACCCCACTACTCGCTTGGAACCGCAACGAGCTGAAGGTCCAAGGCGGGGTGCCCCTGCCCGACAAGCGAGCGTCTTGCCAACGCTGATCGGACTCCCGCAACGGACGATGGGCAGGCGTCTCGCGTTGACCGCCCTCGGTCTCGCAAGTCGCGCGCATTGCGATAGCGAGCTGACGGTCGGCGAGGACGGTCGCATTTCGTCCGTGCGACACGGAGCGTCCTGCGTCGCGCCCCGGCGACGGCCCGCACGACGATGCGCCTGGTCAAGGGCGGCAAGCAACGCGTGCATCGGCATCTTCGAGTCGGCTGACCTAGGCCTATCACGCACTTGACATCGAAGCCGTTGGCGAGCAGCGCGATCTACGCGGCGCTGCGCGCAGTTGCGACCGAGGGGGGCGCGTAGCGGCGCGCGCGTTCCCGGCGATCGTCGCTCGAAGGCGGCGGGATGAGCCACTTCGCGAGCGGCGCAGGGCGGCCGAGGTGAAAGCCTTGGGCGTAGTCCACGCCCATGTCGCGCAGGAGGTCCATCGTGTGCTGGTCTCCGACCATCTCGGCGACGGTCTTCTTGCCGAGGCCACGCGCGATGTCCACCACGGCTTGGATCACGAGGCGGTCAGTGCGGTCGTCGGCGCAGGAGCGGACGAACTCGCCGTCGATCTTGAGGTAATCGAACGGCAGGTGCTTGAGGTAGTAGAACGACGCGAACGCGGCGCCGAAATCGTCGAGCGCGAAGCGACAGCCGAGTCCGGCGAGGCGCCGTGCGAAGTCCTGTGCCCGCGGGATGTTGGCCACGGCGGTCGTTTCGGTGATCTCGAAGATCACTTGCGACGGGTCTACGTCGTTGACGCGCAGGCGTTCCTCGATGAGCGCGAGCAGCTCCGGGTCGCCGGTCGAGCCGCCCGAGATGTTGACCTCGACGGTGACGCGCCGATCCCGCCGGCGCTCGGCGCCGAGCATGTCGATCGCCCGTGCCACGACCCAGCGGTCGATCTCGCCGATCAGGTTGGAGCGCTCGGCTACGGGCAGGAACAAACCGGGTGAGATCAGCTCGCCGAGCGGGTCGCGCAGTCGCAGGAGCAGTTCGTATTGGCCCATCTCGCCGGTGGCCAGGTCGACGATCGGCTGCGCCTGCAGGACGAAGCGATCCTCGGCGAGCGCGTCGCGGATCGTGTCGGTCCAGGACAGGCGCGCCTCGACGCGGGAGCCGGCGTCCGCGGAGGGCGTGAAGCAGACGACGCGATCGCGGCCCGCCTCCTTGGCGTCGTACATGGCCAGGTCGGCGTTGACCAGCACGTCCTCACCCGTGAGCCCGGGGCCCTCGAACAGTGCGATACCGATGCTGGCGCTGACCGAGCGCAGGCGACCGGAGGGGCTCACGACGCGCTGCGCGCGGACGGCGTCAAGCACGTCGTGGGCCACGGCGGACGCGGTTTCGCGAGTTGCATCGCGGAGCAGGACAGCGAACTCGTCGCCGCCGAGCCGCGCGATCGTGTCGGTCGCGCGCAGGCGCTGGCGCACGGCGTCGGCCACTGTGCCGATCAGCTCGTCCCCGGTTCCGTGCCCGAGCGTGTCGTTGACGTTCTTGAAGTGATCGATGTCGAGCAGCAGCGCAGCGCCGCGCGGCCCGCAGCGGTCGACGTGCTCGACGTGGTGGGCGAGCTCGCGCTCGAAGGCACGTCGATTGAGCAGGCCGGTGAGCGGATCGTGGTCGGCCATGTAGCGCAACTCGATCTCGTACCGCCGGCGCTCGGTCACGTCCTGTGCCTGGCTGAGGAAGTGGAGCGGCGCGCCGCCGGCGTCACGCACGAGACTCGTGCTGAGCGCGACCCAGACGACGCTGCCGTCGTCGTGGAGGAATCGCCGCTCGCCGCGGGCCGAAGCGACGTCGCCGCGCAGCATGCGCTCGTACTCCCCGACGTGCTCACCCCGGTCGTCCTGATGCAGCAGGGAGGTGACGGCGCGGCCCTCCAGGTCACCGGGGTCGTGGCCCGTGATCGCACACAGCGCGCGATTGACGCGCAGCAGGTTCCCGTCGGTGTCGAGGATGGCCATTCCGATCGCTCCCTCCTCGAACGCCGTACGGAACCGCTCCTCAGCCGCGGCGAGCGCGTGCCGCGCCTCGAGACGCTCGTGCACGTCGCGCACCGTCGAGTGGGCCTCGAGCACCTCGCCGCTGTCAGGCTCGCGGACGACCCGCACCGTTACCTCCACCCAGACGTGCCGACCGTCGCGACGACATAGACGCAGCGTCGCGGTCACGTGGTCGCTCGTCCGGGCCCGCTCTCGCAGGTCGACCAGCGTCGCGGCGTCGTCGCGGTGGACCAGATCAGCGGGCCGGCGGCCCACCAGCTCCTCCGGCTCGTAGCCGAGGAGCTCTCGGCACGCCGGTGACACCTGGGCGACGCTTCCGTCCGCGCGGTGCAGCGCGAGCATCTCGTGCGAGCTCTCCGCGAGCTCCCATGACCGCATCTCGGCGGCCCGGCGCGCGGACTCCGCACGATCGCGCTCGGCCCGGCGCGCGTCCAGCAACGCCAGCACCGAACGCTCACCCCGGATGCACTGCAGGCTAAGGGCGGCCAGTGCGAGACCGGAAACCAGCAGCCACGCCGATATGAGCGGCTGCCGATCACCTCCCTGCAACGCGAGCGACGCAAGCGCGGCAAGCGACGTGATCGCGCCGCCGACCACCAACAGCCGCGGCGCGCGACGCCGAGGGTCGCTCGTGACGGACGACTTGCTCATCGGGCCGTCGACCTCCTGCCCCGGGCCCGGCCCTAAACCTTCTTGACGGTCACGGTTCCCGTGGCGACGCCGTCGCTGTAGTTGCAGTCCACCGCGTGCTTCGCCGGCGCGTCGTTCTTGGTCTCCTGAAGCACGAACTCGCCGACGCTGACGTTCCACGCGACGGGCTTGTACTTCTTCCCGCTCGCCAGATCCACGAGCGGAGCCCAGAGATCTTCTCCCGACCCGACCCGGACCGGACCGGAGCCGCAGTCGATCGTCGCGAAGTACGCGTAATCGCGCGGCTTCTTGGCCGAAGCAGGACCCGCGACGAGCGCCAGAGAGACGACGGCCACCACCCCGGCAGCGAGCAGCTTGCGCATCGACTTCATCTCAGAACAACCTCCGTGTCGCAGACCTGGGGCACTGGAAAGAGGATCAACCTCCGAGCCGGCGGCCGAGCAATCTCGCCGCCCTCGGCGAGACCTCTAGCTTTGCGTCCCCGCCTCGCGACGGGTTTGCCCTGAGCAACTCAAGCGTGCAAGCGACCTATCGGTGAACCGACGTCACCACCCAAGAGGCGTGGACATCTGTTCGGGCAAGCTTCTAACCCGACGTCAGCGGTGTCGGCGACACCTACTCGAACTTCCTGGCAAGCGCACGGGCACGGCGTGCCGAGACACCGGACGCGAGTCCTGCCCAAACAGCTAAGCGCACACGCACGGCATGCGGAGACGCCGGAAGCCAGGCGCGCTCGCTGCCGTCACTCGTGCTGCGTCTACATCTGCGATCACGACGACTCCTCCTTCCGCCAGTGGAAGCGAGCGCGAGAGCCTGCCACCTCGCACGCTCGCTGCGGACGAGGGCCGGGTGGGCGGTTGACGAGCGGCCGGCTTCTGCATCGCCGTGGCGAAGCGAGAGCGCGATCTGGAGGTGATGCCGCTGCCGAGGATGCGTGAGCGCCGGTAAGGCAGCGGGCTCTGTGTCTCGCTGTGCGATTGGGAGGAGATCCCATGACCGTCTCAGTAGTGCTCGATGCCGCCGGTCGGCGTCGCTCGCCCGCGACGATGCCCGGCTACCACGCCGGACGTCCGCCCCGCAACAAGGGGCGGCTCTATCCCGCCGACCCGCCGACGGTGGATGAGATCGTCGCCGTGATGCGCGAGGCCAGCGACGACCGCCACGGCTACAGGCTGCGCGCCTTGATCGTGGTCCTCTGGCGCGGCGGCCTGCGCGTCGCGGAGGCGCTAGCGCTCGGCGAGCGCGACCTCGACCCTAGGCGCGGGTCGCTGCTCGTGCGCAACGGCAAGGGCGGTCGCCGCCGCGAGATCGGCATGGACGCCTGGGGCTGGGAGCAGCTGCGCCCGTGGCTCGCCGCTCGCCTCGAGCTG
>Ga0299913_10006249_pt1 | contig 10302 bp, 8 predicted proteins | sample RVTome_9_FD_201360 | JGI IMG/M metagenome (GOLD analysis project Ga0299913, IMG submission 201360) | Soil microbial communities from uranium-contaminated site in the Upper Colorado River Basin, Wyoming, United States - RVT155D38 (version 2) ... | reverse complement strand
ACTTCCGTTTTACCTCGATGTTACGGAATCGCGGCGAATTGGATGGGGTGCGGTTATTAGGGCGTAAAACCGTTGACTTGATGACGATGAACCATCTGCCGGGTGGGCAGGAGTTGATGCACCTGGCGCAAGCCGGTATGTTTACCGAAACAGCGTATGCCGGGGTTGGGTTCGGTTTGGGATTTTCGGTCATGCTCGACCCGAGCCGCGCCCAAATTCTCGGTACGCCGGGCGAATTCGCCTGGGGTGGAGCCGCGAGTACCGCGTTTTGGGTCGACCCGCAAGAAGACCTCATCGTCATCTTTATGACGCAACTCATGCCCTCTTCTTCCTATCCGCTGCGTCGAGAATTGCGCACGCTCACGTATGCGGCCTTGATCGACTAACCACTAGGACAAGGTGCCAATAACCAGATGCATCTCTCGAAACGGCGCGTCAAACACATCGGGCTGCACGGTCACTGCAAAGCGGTGCGCTGCAAGTAAATCGACCACTCGCGATAAGGGGAATATCAGGTAGAACATCATAAATGGCGGCTTGACTATCCAGTTGCGCACATGCATGGCCGCATTAAAACCGTGGCCCCGCCAATACCGGGCGGACCACCACGGCGGCGTGGGGGCAGTTACCAGTACAAAGCGCCCGCCCGGTTTGAGGGCGCGAGCCACTTGCGCCACAAACCGCGGCTGCTCCGAGGGCATAATATGTCCCAGAGCTCCCACGCATACCGCCGCGTCAAACGCCGCGTCAAATGGCATGTCCATCACATTACCCCGCACCAGCTCGACCGCTGCATCCCCAGGAGCATTGGCGAGTTTCTGCTGGGCCACTTGCAACATGCCACGGCTAAAATCGATGCCGACTACTCGGTCGCGGCACAACGGCCGAAGGTGCCGCAAGGCCGCGCCGGTCCCGCAGCACACATCGAGCGCGGCCGACATCGAGCCCCCTGCCCCGATATGGGCCCCCAGATGCGCCATCATGGGCGCTAGCACCCTATCTGGAGTGCGGTACGGCGTGTAGTCGAATTTCGCTGCGAGTAAGTCATAGCCGCGTTCTGTTGACGAAAACGCCTGCACCGCCAATTCCCACCACGCCGGTCCCTGAGGATGAAACATGATGTCAGGCCTCAGACAATCCCACATTCCCCAACTCGCTCCTGCACGAGTGTAGATCCAGCCCGAAACACCGTCAATCTCCGTTGGTTAACATGACTCTTAGCTCTTGTGTCCAGGCCATACTCAGCGCTATGCTGTATAGCCTATAGGCAAGGCTCAGATTGGAATCGGGCGGTGAAAGGAGACAAGCTGTGGCGCAAACAGGTAACTCCGGGACGGCGGTGCACGTCCCCGATGATCTCTTTATCGAAGGATATGTGGAGGCAGACCAATTTCGCATTCGCTACCGAGAAGCGGGGCAGGGCGAGCCACTCGTCTGCCTGCACGGCGCGGGTGGTTTGCGGCTCTCTCCCGCCCATGTGCTTCTGGCCCAGCAGTATCGCGTGATCGCCTTCGAAGTCCCAGGTTTCGGCCAGTCCCCGGCCAATGAACGATCTCAGTCGATGGCGGAACTCGCCCAGACTCTAGCGCAGGCCATCGCCAACCTGGGTCTCGATCGATTCAACCTGATGGGCAACTCATTCGGCGGCGCCTTGGCGCTCTGGCTCGCGATCCAGCACCCGGAACACGTCCAGGCATTAGTTCTGGTGGCGCCGGCAACGATCCGACCCGAAGACAGCGCACCGCTACAACATCTTTCACCTGAGGAGCGGATGGCAAGGCTGTATGCACATCCGGAGCGTCAAGCTCTTGCATCACCCCCAGACCTAGCCATTGTGGAGAAACAACAAGCTTTGGTTCAGCGCCTGATCGGCCCCCCAAGAGACGAGGTGTTGGAAAGCCGCATGAGCGGTTTAAACATTCCTGTACTGGTGCTGTTTGGCACCGAGGATCGCATGATTCCGTCCGAGATGGGCCGCCTGTATTCTGCAAAGCTGCCCAATTGTCACCTCATCTTGGTGTACGATGCCGGACATGCCGTGGATGCCGACCGACCCGAATCATTTGTCTCGGTGACCAGTGACTTTTTACAGCGCCATGAGGCTTTCCTAGTGAATCGGCAGAGCGGCTTGATCCATCCCTAGTACTACGTACCGCAACTAGTTCGGCGGTTGCAACCGCCGAACTAGTTGGGCTTGAAGCTCTCAGATTTTCTTCACCAAATCCCCAACCTGTATCACGCCAGGGTGAATGACCTTCGCATTGATGCCCCGCAACTGAAGCTGTTTGCCCACGGGGGAACTGACCCATTGCAGCGCCTCCAGCCCAAAACGCGCGACAAATTTTTTACAGCCCGTGTGGGGTTGATCCGTGACTTCGATCACGGCTGAACCCAGGGCCAGTTGCGTCCCTGGCGGCACATTATCGGCACTCAAATCGAGGTCGATATATAGCTGATCCCCGGCCAGTGGCCAACGATCCTTCTCCTCCGCCACCAAGGCAATCACGCGGGCGTTCATGATGTTAAGCTGCATGTCGGGATGAGCCGACCCATCGGCAGTCCGAGAACTGCCGCGGGTTCTCCAATTGTCACCCATGAGCCCTTCGACCCGATCCAATTCCCCGACGTCCAAAACTTCCCGCTCCCCCATCTGTGGCCGCCGCACAATCAACTCCAACACGCCTGTATCGGTAGGCGACTGACGGATCGCGTCTAATCCTGCTTCCAGCTCGGTCATCGTTAAAGGTTTCATCTCTGCCCTCATCAAGCTCATGGTTACATCTTCCTTGTGAAGCAGGTCCGAGCATGGCATACATGGGGTCAAAAGTCCACCTACTTCACCGTACTCACTTCAAGAGTGACCTTGTTGATCTTTCCGGTAAATCGAGTCTCAGGGCCGATGCCGATACCCTCGGCGACCGGGGTCTGATTGTCGATGCCGACGTCAGCCGTCTCGTCCGCCGAGAAGATATTGGGCTGCATCTTCTCAACGCGCCCCTCACAACGGGATGAGGTCCTCCACCTTCTCCGCCACGCCGTTGAAATAGGTCATCTCGTTGTACATGCCGACGAAGCCCCCCTCGGCACTGGTGCCGTTGTCACCGCCAATGTAGATGAACAGGGTGTTGTCCAGCTCGCCGATGTCCTCCAGCGCCTTCACGAAGCGCCCGACCTCGTGATCGGTCTGCTCCAGGAATCCCGCGAACACCTCAGCCTGGCGTGCGAAAAGACGCCGATGTTCCGCCGGCAGCGAGTCCCAGGCTTTGATGTCGTTCGGCCGGTCGGCCAACTGGGTGGTCGCCGGGACCACGCCCAGCTTCTTCTGGCGCTCGAGCGTTTCATTGCGAACCTGGTCCCAGCCCTTGTCGAACTGGTCCTTGTACTTGTCGGCCCACGCCTTCGGCACATGGTGCGGCGCATGCACCGCCCCGGTCGCATAATAGACGAAGAACGGCTTGTCTGGCGTCATCGACTGCTGGGCTTTCACCCAGTTGGTGGCCTCGCTTCGTACCAAGATTTATGGGACCTATCAGACTGAGAGCGCTTTCAGCCGCAGCTGGCGACCCCGGAGCCGGCAATGACCAAAGAGCCCGAGGCCACGATACAGCCACGGCCTACTCCACCTCTTCCAGCCGAAGCCCGGACGTTTCCGGACGGGTGACCGGTTATACGACCTACCTTGCTCCAACGATTTCTCGATGGGGCGCGGAGGGCTTCTCCAGTTGCTCGATACCGCCTCGTCACCGTGCTGTCGCTCTTACCCCGCCGGGGTGGCCAATCGTCTCAGTCAGCCTACGATTGCCCATGCTGCCTTCGTCCTTCGGGAGCAGACTCGACCTCCGGAACTCTCGACCTCACGAGGCCATCTTTGCGTGCACTTTCGTTACGACCCGGTGACTCGCTCACCACCCTGACAGATGGCTTTGTCAATGGGCTTCAGACCTTGGGTTTCCCGCCGGCCTGCCATCCAAACTACTGGGCGTCTGACTTTTACCCAGGTGGGACTGACTCCCACTGACGAGATCAGCCTTCGCTGGACACACTCCCGGACGGTCGGATTTCCCGAGTCCGGTTGGCAGCCGTAGCCTGTCCCCGGAGGACCTTCCCCAACGGCCCGAGGCTTAAACGCTCGCTCGTCTACACCCCTTGGTGGCTGGGTTATACCTCCGGCTCGACACCTAGGGAGGTTGTCACCGGGAGTCTGGCTCTGAATCCAGACGGTGTTGCCTATACGGTGCCCGCCACTTACCGAGAGCCCCTTTGCCTGAGACAGGCGTGACCCGACTCAGAGGGATGTCTAGCATCCCTTCGGAGGGCACTACCCCTCCTTCAACCCTCCTACGGGCTCATGCGCCCCACCAAACGCCTCTCGCGGACTTGGTTTCCCTATACCCCCGAGTCTTTGCAGGTGGCCACGAGCCCCTGCTGGCGGAGGGTGCTTCCCGACGTTATCTCTGCGTGTCCGTCCCTCGATGCTTGGACCCCTACCCCGGCGGCGTGGTGGGTGCACGTGCCCATTACTTCCCCACCACCATCGGCCTTCCCCAAGTCCCTATGGGTCGGCTCACCGCAACAATCCACTCAGCGACTTCCGAGCGAGGGGGGGTTCGGAGCCGCAGTCATTCCTTTATGTTCAGGCCTCGAGGTTTGCTGCCACCCAGGTCGCTCCCACCGCAGGGCCAACCGCACAGGGCAGCCGTGGCGTTTACGTCCCAGCAGAACACAGGTCGTTACCTTCCTGTGCATCGGATAGGCTAGCCGTCCGAATGGGCAATTGACGGCAGGAGGACTTTCACCTCCTTAGACACGCAGCCTTGTCGGCTGCTCCGGAGACATCCGCGCCATATTGTGAGATTTTGATACTTTCTTGATACATTTGCCTACACTCTTTATCCCCACTTGATACCTACTGTGGTTTACTTGTCTTATCACGCATAGGGAGTCGTCTGATACTCATCGACTCCCTGAAAGGGTCTCCCTTGCCCCTTTTAGGACGACGGTCTAGGCGATACGTCAGGTCCTCGATGCACGGAAGGGATTGGGCAAGGGACTGAACATGAAAGGAGCCATGTATGTGGCTGATCATGCTGATGCTTGGCATCGGGTGTTTTGCCGTTCTAGCTGCCTTTACCTGGACGTGCGACCGGCTGTGAAAGGATTGCTCCATGAACGTGTTGATCATCATTGTCACCATTCTGTGCTTTGGCTATCTGGTCTATGCTATGCTCCGGCCGGAGCGGTTCTGAGCGCAGTGATGGAGAAGCTACATCATGATTGAACTGGCCCTTCCTATTCTGATCGTTGGCCTGACGCTGGTGCTGGCCTGGCCGCTAGGCCGGTACATGCGTTGGGCTATGGCCCCGGTCGAGCCGGGGCCGGGTCGTTGCGCCTACGAGCATCTGGGTGAGCGTCTGCTGGGTCGATTCGCGACCGCGGATCAAGACTGGAAGCGTTACGTCCTGTCCATGCTCGTGTTCAACCTGGCGATGTTCGCGCTGGTGTACGTGATCCTGACCACACAGGGCGGGCATCCGCTCAACCCCGACGGCAAAACGGCGCTGGAACCGTCACTGGCGTTCAACACGTCGGCGAGTTTCACCAGCAACACAAATCTGCAGCACTATTCCGGCGAACAGTCGCTGAGCTATTTCTCGCAGCTTTTTGGCATGATGTGGCTGCAGTTCGTTTCCGCAGCGACGGGCATTGCGGCGGTGACGGCGCTGTGCCGGGGACTGGCTGGCCGGACGACGCTCGGCAACTTCTATCAGGACCTCTGGCGGGCAACCGGACTGCTACTGCTACCTGTGTCATTGGTCGTGGCCACGCTGCTCATGCTCACGGGCATGCCGATGACGCTGGAAGGCGCGGCGGTAGCCACGACGCTAGAGGGTGCGACGCAGACGATCGCCCGGGGTCCAGTCGCGGCGATGGTGGCAATCAAGCAGCTGGGCACCAACGGCGGGGGCTACTTCGGCCCCAACTGCACGCATCCCTTCGAGAACCCGAACTTCTGGTCCAACGTCATCGCCAACATGTCGATCCTCCTCATCCCCATGGCGACCGTGTGGATGTTTGGGCACATCACCCGGCGCATGAAGCACGCGGCGGTAGTCTTTGGTGTGATGTTCATTCTATACGCCGGTTTCATCAGCTTAGCGGTGCTGTTCGAAAGGCAGCCGACTGTGGCCTTCCGCGACCTGCCCGTGGCCGAGTCGATGAACCTGGAGGGCAAAGAGCTGCGCTTCGGCCCGACGGCCGGGCCGCTGTGGGCGGTATCGACGACCGCAACTTCCAACGGTTCGGTCAATGCGATGCACGACTCGCTCAACCCGCTCACGGGTCTATTGCCCATGGCCGGGATGTGGCTGAACGTGATCTTCGGCGGTGTTGGCGTTGGGTTGATCAACATGTTCATCTTCATTATCGTCGCGGTGTTCATCGCCGGACTGATGGTCGGGCGCACACCGGAGTACCTGACCCGGAAGGTGGAGGCAAAGGAGATGAAACTGGCCGCGATTGCGCTACTGGCCCATCCGCTGTTCATCCTGGGCGGCACCGCGCTCTTTGCCATGACCAGCTGGGGCCTCGGCACCCTCCTCAACCCCGGCAGCCACGGGTTGAGTGAGATCATCTACGAGTTCAGCTCCGCAGCCGCCAATAACGGCTCAGGATTTGAAGGTCTGGGCGACAACACGGTGCCGTGGAACGTGGCCACAGGTGTGATCATGCTTCTCGCCCGATTCATCCCCATCATCGCACCGCTGGCCATCGCCGGGTCGCTGGCTGCGAAGCAGATGACGCCCGAGTCGGCGGGCACCTTCAAAGTCGATACGGGGATATTCGGCGTGGTGCTGCTGGCGGCCGTGCTGATCATCGGGGCGCTTTTGTTCCTGCCCCTGGCGGTACTCGGCCCGATCGCGGAGCACCTGGGTACACGCAGCTGATAGGAGGTTTCACGATGCAACCCATCACGACACAACCGAACCGCACGGCGACGCGGCCAGACCGGCGCGGGCCGCGTCGCTCCAGGCGCCAGATGTCGCTGCTTAGCAGGGAGATGCTGCTGCCGGCCATCGGTCAGGCGTTCCGAATGCTCAACCCGCGGGTGATGATGCGGAACCCCGTGATGTTCGTGACCGAGGTCGGCGCCGCCGTCACCACTGCGGTCACCATCCAGGCTGCGCTCACCGGCGCAAGCGACGTCGGTTACTTTGCCTTCGTCACCATCATGCTGTGGCTGACAGTGTGGTTTGCCAATTTCGCCGAGGCGCTGGCCGAGGCAAGAGGCAAGGCCCAGGCCGCGTCGCTGCGTCGGGCCCGCAAGGATGTAACCGCCTATCGCTACGATCCACAGGCCGGTAACGTCATCGGGGAATGCGCAGCGTCTGAGCTGCGCAAGGACGACACGGTCCGCGTCGAGGCCGGGCAGATGATCCCCGCCGACGGCGAAGTCATCGAAGGCGTTGCCTCAGTCGATGAATCGGCAGTGACCGGTGAATCCGCTCCGGTGATCCGAGAATCCGGCGGCGACCGCAGCGCGGTCACCGGCGGCACGCGGGTGCTCTCCGATTCCCTGATTATCCGGGTCACGACCGATCCCGGCGAGAGCTTCCTTGATCGCATGATCGCCATGGTGGAAGGCGCAGCACGGCAAAAGACGCCCAACGAGATTGCCCTGACGCTCGTCCTATCTGGTTTCACCCTTGCCTTCCTGATGGTCTGCGTGGCGCTTTACCCGATCGGCATGTTCTTCAATATGCAGATCGACGTGCCCACGCTGGTGGCGCTGCTCGTGTGCCTGATCCCGACGACGATCGGCGCCCTGTTGGCGGCGATCGGCATCGCGGGCATGGCGCGGCTCGGGCAGAAGAACGTGCTGGCGATGAGCGGGCGGGCCGTCGAAGCTGCGGGTGACGTGGATGTGCTACTCCTGGACAAGACCGGCACGATTACGCTTGGCAACCGGCAGGCCAGTGCATTCATTCCGGCCCCTGGCGTCCGCGAAGACCAACTCGCGGACGCGGCGCAACTCGCCTCGCTGGCCGACGAGACGCCGGAAGGCCGAAGCATTGTGGTGCTGGCGAAGGAAAATTTCGGCCTGCGCGAGCGGGACATCGAGAAGATGCGCGGTCGGTTCGTCCCCTTCACCGCCCAGACCCGCATGAGCGGTATTGATGTGGAAGGCAAGCAGATCCGCAAGGGCTCGACCGATGCGATCGCACGATGGGTCAGCGAGCACGGTGGTGCGATCCCCAGGCAGGTGAAGCGAACGGTGGAAGAGATCGCCCGCTCCGGCGGCACGCCGCTGGTCGTGGCGGCTGAGGGCGAGGTGCTGGGCGTCATCCACCTCAAGGACATCGTCAAGGGCGGGATCAAGGAGCAGTTTGCCGAGCTCCGCCGCATGGGTATCAAAACGGTGATGATCACCGGTGATAACACGACCACGGCCACGGCGATCGCCGCGGAGGCGGGCGTTGATGACTTCCTGGCTGAGGCCACACCCGAGGCGAAGCTCGACCTGATTCGCAAGTATCAGGCGGAAGGCCATCTCGTCGCCATGACGGGCGATGGTACCAACGATGCCCCAGCCCTGGCGCAGGCTGACGTCGCGGTAGCGATGAACACCGGCACGCAGGCGGCCAAGGAAGCGGGCAATATGGTCGACCTCGATTCCAATCCCACCAAACTCATCAGCGTGGTCGAAGTCGGCAAGCAGATGCTCATGACGCGCGGCTCGCTGACGACCTTCAGCATCGCCAACGACGTGGCGAAATACTTTGCGATCATCCCCGCGATCTTCATGACGGCGCTGCCGCAGCTGGCATCACTTAACATTATGGGCCTGGCGTCGCCCAAATCGGCGATCCTCTCGGCCGTGATCTTCAACGCCGTGGTGATCCCCTGCCTCATCCCGATCGCGCTGAAGGGGGTGACGTATCGCCCGGTGGGAGCCAATGCCCTGCTGCAGCGGAACCTGCTGATCTATGGACTGGGCGGTGTGCTCGTGCCGTTCATCGGCATCAAGCTCATCGATCTGGCCATTGCTGGACTGGGTTTGGCCTGAGGCAACCGTAAGGAAGGAATGATTTTATGAAAGACATCCTCACGACACTCCGACTGGTGATGCTCAGCCTCATCGTCTGCTGCGTGATGTATCCCGCTGTGCTGCTGGCCTTCGGGCAGATCGTGGTGCCCTGGAAGGCCAATGGCAGCCTGATGCGCCACGACAACGGCACGATCCTTGGCTCCGTGCAGCTCGCCCAGGCCTTCACCCAGCCGCGCTACTTCTGGCCGCGGCCCTCCGCCGTGGATTACGATGCCAGCGCCACTGGCGGCTCCAACCTCTCGCCGACCCATCCGCTTCTGAGCGAACGGGCGAAAGGGCTGATTGGGCGTTATGGTCTGCAGGAAGGCCAGCGCATTCCGGCTGACCTGGTCGCAGCTTCCGGGTCGGGTATGGATCCGCACATCACCATCGAGGCGGCACGGTTCCAGGCTCCACGCGTTGCGTTGGCGCGGAATCTGCCGCTGGACCGCGTCTCCCAGCTCATCGAACAGCACACGGAAGTGCCGACGCTACGCGTCTTTGGTGGGGAGCCGGTGGTCAACGTGCTCACGCTCAATGTCGCGCTCGATGCCCAAACGAGATAGAATCATTGTATGGCTGAGCAAATACCCTTACGCGACTACCGTCCCGATCCCGAGCAGCTCCTGGCGCGGCTCCAAATCGACCCTGTCGAGTCGGATTCGCCGCGTGGCAAGCTCAAGATCTACTGTGGGTTTGCCGCTGGCGTGGGCAAGACGTACGCCATGCTGGAAGATGCTCGCACGGTCGCAGCGGCGGGCACGGACGTGGTATGCGGCTATATTGAACCGCATGGGCGGCCAGAGACCGAAGCCTTGCTCGACGGGCAGGATCTCTTGCCATGCCGCACGGTCACCTACCGCGGCGTCACCCTGCGCGAGTTCGATCTGGATGCTGCCCTCACCCGGAAGCCCACGCTCATCCTGGTTGATGAGCTGGCGCATACGAACGCCCCAGGTGCCCGCCATGCCAAACGCTGGCAAGACGTAGAAGAACTCCTCGACGCCGGCATTAACGTCTGGACCACGCTCAACGTGCAACACCTCGAAAGTCTCAATGATGTAGTGGCGCAGATTACTGGCGTGGTAGTGCGCGAAACGCTACCCGACAAGGTGTTTGACCAGGCTGACGAGCTCGAGTTGGTCGACTTGCCACCTGACGACTTGCTGGAGCGTCTGCGCGAAGGCAAGGTGTACGTCCCCGAGCAGGCCAAACGG
>Ga0299913_10006248_pt1 | contig 10303 bp, 11 predicted proteins | sample RVTome_9_FD_201360 | JGI IMG/M metagenome (GOLD analysis project Ga0299913, IMG submission 201360) | Soil microbial communities from uranium-contaminated site in the Upper Colorado River Basin, Wyoming, United States - RVT155D38 (version 2) ... | reverse complement strand
TCCCTGATCTCGACCTGAGTGGCCTGCTGCTCGCCGGAATCGTGCTTGGGGCAATAGGCGCCCTCGACGACGTCACAGTCACCCAAGCCTCGGCGGTGTGGGAGGTCCACGGAGCAAATCCAACGTTGCGCTCTGGTGAATTGTTCGAGTCGGGCCTTCGTGTCGGCCGCGACCACATCGTCTCCACCGTCAACACGCTCCTTCTCGCCTACGCCGGTGCCTCACTGCCGCTGCTGATCTTCTTCACCCTGGCCAACCAGTCACTGGGTTTCATCGCCGGCTCGGAGGTCGTAGCGCTCGAGATCGTGAGGACGCTCGTCGGATCGATCGGCTTGGTGGCGGCCGTCCCTGTCACGACATGGCTGAGCGCTCGTGTCGTCTCGTCGCTGCCCGAGCAGACGTCGACCCGGGCCTCCCCCTAGGAGCAAGGAGACCGGGGCCGACGAGTCCGAAACCGCCTCCCAGTTCGGAGGGTTCTGGGTCAAGCAGCCTCGTCGAAGGGTTGGTGGTCGACCCTGGCGAGACGCTCACCCAGGTGGATGAGGCTCTGGCCTATGGCCTTTCTCAACCCGTGGCGGGGCTGTTCGAGTGGCTCCGGATGATTGACACGGCGACGGACGTACTCGGCGTGCACGTAGCTCGATGTGGACAGAAAATCTCTAAGCATGTTGGTCCTCGAGGTCACCTGTCCTCAGATAGGAGTCGAGGAAGGCACCTGCGTCAGACAGGGACTGCTCGCGGAGTGTGTAGTACTTCTGCTTGGTCTTGGACTCGTCGGCTGGGATGTGAACCCGGATGAGGCCGGCGCCGCGCAGCTGGCTCAGGTGGTGGTGCACGGTCGACTTGGACAGGCCGAGCATCTCGGTCAGCTCTTCGAGCGAGGTCTCACCCTCGCTGAGACGACGCAGGATGCGGAGCCGTTTGTCGTCGCTGAGCGCCTTGTACATGCGCACGAGCCACGAAGGCGGCGCCTCGGGGTCGCTGTTGATGAACTCGTCGGCGATCCCGTAGTAGACGACGAGGGCCCCCCGAGCGCTGTCCACGAGTGAGAGGGGACGGGTGACCACCGAAGGCACCAGCACCACCCGGGTGATGCCGAGCGGTATCTCGAAGTCGATTCCGCTGGTGACCTCTTCCACCACTTCCTTGGCGTTGCCCCTGGTGGGTGCGGCGCGTCTTGCCGCCGCGGCGCGACTTATGGCTGAGCCGAAATCCTCCTCGTAAGCAACGAAGACCTCGCTCCGAAACCTCTTGATCGCGGTCGCGAAGCGTTGAGGGAGGTCGTCGGTGAAAAGGACATCGCGGGCGTATGTGATCATCTCGTCGGCCGCCTTCTTGTGCTTCTTGGTCGCCTCGGAGGGCTCCACCAGCTTGGTGACGGCTTCGATGTCGCCGGTTGCCGCTTGCTCGATCAGTGCCTGGTCGTCGCTGTGGCTGGTGTGGCCCAGGATCCAACGACGGAGACGTCGTTCCTCCACGGACTCCAGCCAGTCGAACACTCGGTCCGGATCGTGAGGATGAGGCGCAGAGAGGAGGAGGCTCGAAATGGACAGCCAGACGTAGAACCAGGGGCCTCCGAGGGCGACCAGCTCCTCGCGCAAGTCTTCGGGCGTGGCCTCCTCGATCTCGGAGGTCCACTCCGGGCCGAGATCGCTGGCTGAGTGGTTGTCGGTCGGGCTGAACACCGACCAGATGGCGAGCACGATCTCGTGGGAGACGTTGCCCTCGACCTCGATCGGCATTCGCCGCGGCGCTGCGGTCAGGTCTCGAACCCGCTCGGATGGTGCTATCAATTCGGACATTCTGGATCTCGTTCGATCTGATTCGACAAATATCGAATGTGAGTATGCCATAGCGGTTCCATCTTGTCTATGGGAGATTCGACAAACATCGAACCTACCCTCCTTTTGAGAGCAGTTTCGACCCGGACTTGTCTTTCGCGACGATTCGGGCCGGACAGCGGTCAAACTATCGGTGGACGCGGGTCCACCCCCTACACTCGCCGCCCATGGTCGAGGTTCGTCGCCCCACCGCCGCACAGGTGCTCGAGGTCCTCGGTGTGTTGTCTGCGGTCGGCACACTCGCCCTCGGTTTCCTGGGCACTCTGCCTGAGCACCCTCACTTCGATATCGGTCGCGAGGTCTTCGGGAACGTTCCCGACGCGGTCGTGGTGGTCTTCTACGTCGGTTTGGCGGGGTTCCTCTGGCTGACCTTCCACCTCTTCGCGGTGCGGTCGTTGAGTTGGCAACAGGGCGGGCCAGATGACCGCACAGGGAAGTGGAACCGTCGTCTCCGTCGTCTATACGAGGGTCTGACCATGAAGACCCTCATGCGTGACCGCCGCTCGGGCGTCATGCACTCGATGGTCTACTACGGCTTCATCGTGCTCTTCTTGGGAACGGTCACTCTCGAAATCGACCACCTCCTCCCGGCCAACCTGAAGTTCCTCCACGGCAGCTTCTATCTCGGCTACTCATTGGTCCTCGATTTGGCGGCGCTGATCTTCCTCGGTGGGGTCGCCCTCGCCGTTGCGATTCGCTACGGGGTCAGGCCCTGGCGTCTCAAGTCGAAGACCAAGCCAGAGGACACTCTGATCCTGATCACCTTGGCTCTCATAGGGCTGACGGGTCTGCTGGTCGAGGCGGCTCGCATCTCATTGGCAGGTCGGCCCGATTTCGAGGTTTGGTCGTTTCTGGGTTACCCGCTCTCGTACCTGTTCGCCGCCCCCGATGCCGCCGACTGGCATCAGTTCCTGTGGGTGTCCCATGTCATCACGTTCGTCGCGTTCTTGGTGGTCCTGCCACTGACCAAATTGCGTCACATGGTGACCTCGCCGGCGAATATGTTCCTCTCGGCTCGGGATCGCCGGAAAGGTGCGATGCGGCCGATGCCCAACCTCATGGAGGCCGACGACATAGAGACCATCGGCGCCAGCGTCGCCACCGACCTCACCTGGAAACAGATCTTCGACACCGACGCTTGCACGATCTGCGGCCGCTGCACCTCGGTCTGCCCGGCCAACATCACGGGCAAGCCACTCGACCCGAGGGAGATGGTCCTCAAGTCGGGCGAGGTGGCCAGCTCTCTCGCCGGTGTCGCCGCTCCCGTGTCGACGACGATGGTCCTGGAAGGGGCTGGCTCACTCTTCGACCGCATACGCCCCGAGGAGGTCTTTGCCTGCACTTCCTGCAGGGCCTGTGACGAGATCTGCCCGGTCGACATCGAGATCCTCGATCGGATCCTCGACATGCGCCGCTACCTCACCTTGATGGAGTCGGAGTTTCCGAGCGAGCTGGGCAAGGCGTTCGTCGCGATGGAGAACCAATCGAACCCCTGGGGTCTGAGCCAGCAGGCCCGGGCCGATTGGACTTCAGAGTTGGACTTCGATGTCCCGAGGTTCGGTCAGAACGGTGTGGAGTCGGCGGAGTACCTGTGGTTCGTGGGGTGTGCCGGGTCGTTCGACGACAGAAACACTGCCACGTCGGTGGCGCTGGCCAGGCTGATGAAGCGCGCCGGCCTCGACTTCGCGATTCTCGCTCAGCGCGAGCTGTGCAACGGCGACCCGGCGCGACGCTCCGGGAACGAGTTCGTCTTCCAACAGCTCGCTCTGCAGAACATCGAGACGTTCGAGGAGATCGGGGTCGAGAAGATCATCACCCAGTGCGCCCACTGCTTCAACGCCCTCGGCAACGAGTACCCGCAGTTCGGTGGAGAGTACGAGGTGGTTCATCACAGCCAGCTCCTCGCCGAGCTCCTCGCCCAGGGCCGAATCGACGAGCCGACGAAGGTCAACGGGGACCCGAAGAAGATCGCCTACCACGACGCCTGCTATCTGGGACGGCACAACGACGTGTATCTCGCACCCCGGCAGGTCGTCGGCGGGTCGGGCAACGACGTGGTCGAGATGCCGCGTCACGGGACCCGCGGGCTCTGTTGTGGCGCTGGTGGCGCCCGGTTCTGGATGGAGGAGCAGACCGGCAAGAAGGTGAACATCGAGCGTGCCGAGGAAGCGCTGGCCACCGAAGCCGACGAGATCGCTGTTGCCTGTCCCTTCTGTTTCGTGATGCTCGACGACGGCGTCAAGGAGCTGGGTCGCGATGATGTTCCGGTGCGGGACATCGCCATCATCCTCGCCGACGGTCTCGACTGACGCGTCGAGGCGTGGGCGAGCCGGGCTCGGCCGGCGGTTCGTGATCGGGTTCGCAGCCGCGCTCGGGGCCTTGATCCTCTGCGCATGTGTCTCGTCTGCCGATGGCCCGTCGCCCACCGATCCCCATCTCACCACGACCACGGTGCCTCCAACCACGACCACCACCCTCACCGTCGAAGAGGGGCTCGTCGTCTTCAGGGAGTGTCTCGTCGACGCCGGAGTCGGCATCGACGAGATCGAGCTGAACGGCCGGGGACGTCCCTGGCTTGCCCGGGCGCTGACCGGGCTGGATTTGAGTGACCGGTTGGTTATCGCCGCCCTCAGCGACTGCTCGCCTTCACTGGCGACGGGAGCTCTCGACCTGTCATCGGACCCGGAGATGCGGGCTCTGGTGATAGTCGCACTGTCCGAGTTCGCCACGTGCATACGGGCCAACGGAGTGCCAGACTTCCCGAACCCGTCACCGAGGTTCACCGGTGTCGGGTCACCCTGGCCCAACAGGCTGATCCCATGGACCGACGACGAGCTGGCTACGGCGGTCATCATCTGCAACAGGGCTTTGGCCGGCGGGCCCTAGCAACAACAGGGGCACTTCTGCGGATACTCGGGCCGTCTGCTTAGCATCCGACGCCGATGGCCAGGTACATCCTCAAACGGGTCCTCTCCGGTCTCTTGACCCTCTTTTTGTTCCTGACCCTGCTCTTCTTTCTGGCGAACTTGGTGATACCGGGGGATTTCGTGACCTCACTGGGCCCGTTGTCAGCCGGCGACGCGGCTGCCATTCGCGAGGAACTGGGTCTCAATCGTCCCCTCTACGAGCAGTACTTCGACTGGTTGACGTCACTGGTGACACTCGACATGGGTGACTCATTCGGTCAGGGCTCGGTTTGGGATGCAGTCCGATCCGCAATGGCCCCGACGCTGGTGGTCCTGACAATCGGCCTCGTGGTCGCCTTCGTCCTCGGGGGATGGCTGGGCCGCATGGCGGGATATGCCGAGTCGTCGTACTTCACGGGGTCGATGACCTTCATCGCCATCGTGTGCCTCACCCTCTTCCCACCGGCTCTGGCGATCGCCGTCGAGCAGGGGATCCTGGCAAACACCGGCTGGTCTGCACTCGGGCGTGTGGCCGAGATCGACGAAACAGCGTGGGTCACCTCTCAGTTGACCCCAAACCAGGTGCTTTGGCGGATCTTCGTCGTGTTCGTGGTCAGTGCCCTCGTCCTTTGGATGATCGAGGGTCTGGTCTGGAGGTCAACCCGGCGGAGAATGCCACGCTGGGTCTTTCTCGTCGCGATGGTGGTCGTACCGTTTCTCATCTGGGGCCAACTCGGGATCACCGGCCAGGTTCTCGATCTCGCCGGCACCATGGCCCTGTTGATCCTGGCAGTCGTGATCCTCACCTTCGGCGAGGTCCTCCTGGTGACCAAGGCATCGATGGACGACGTGATGCTCGAGGACTACGTCATGGTGGCCCGGGCCAAAGGCATGCCGGAGGATCAGGTTCGTGATCGTCACGCCGCCCGCACCGCCTTGCTCCCCGTCCTCAGTCGTTTCACCGTTGCGATTCCCTACTTCCTCACCGGTCTCGTGATCCTCGAGGTGGCGTTTGGAGGCGGGGAGAACCTGCCCATCGCAGACATCACCATGCGCTTCAGTCCACCGGTGGGCCTTGGATCCCTCTTGTTCGAGTCTCTCTCCAATCAGGACAACCCGCTGCTCATAGGTGCCCTCCTGGTCGTAGGAGTGCTCACACTCCTCATTCGCATCGTGCTCGACGTCGTCCATGCCGCCCTCGACCCGCGTATTCGCTTCGGCGGTCAAGCCAATGGCACGTGAAGGCACCCCGGTCGGCTCGGACAACACGGTCAGGATCTTCTTCAGCAACCCGATCGCCGGCGTGGGGTTTGTGATCATCCTCGTGTTTGCCCTGATGGTCGTGATCCACCCTCTGCTCATGAGCACGTTGTGGGCCGGGCAATTGAGCGTGTACGACCCGGTGACGGGCTACGACGCCCCGATCGTGGAGGCGACGGTGGTGGAGCAGGTCACCGACCCTGCCTCGCAGGTCGACCTCGCCACGGCGCGGCTCGCCGACATCACCTCGAACGTCGGCGACGTCATCGAGCTAACGGTCCAACCCGCGCCCCCGAGCGGCATACACTGGCTGGGCACGGACGTGTTCGGTCGCGACGTCTTCTCCATGATCCTCGCCGGGGCATGGCCCACTTTCTTGGTCGGGCTGAGCGCCGCGCTCATTTCGGCCCTGGTTGCGGTGATGTTCTCGATTTCGTCTGCCACCTTCAAGGGTCGTGTCGATCGGGCGCTCTCCCGGGTGTCAGACGTCCTGCTCCTCCTCCCGGCCCCGTTGGCCATGATCATCCTTGCCGGGGGCACCACCGGTGAGTTCCTCACCCCTCTCAGCTTCGGTGTCACCTATGGAGTCCTCGCCGGGGCGAGCACAGCAGCGATCGTCTTGCGTTCTCATGCCCTGGCCACCGTGGAAAGGCCCTTCATCGACGCCGCCCGTGTCTCCGGGGCCAGCGGCTGGTACCTGGCGCGCCGCCATCTGCTGCCCCACATGATCCCCCTGGCAGCGGTGACCATGGTCTCGTCTGTCGTCGGGGCGGTGGTCGCCCACGGATTCGCATCGTGGTTGGCATACAGCGACGATCTCACCAATTGGGGCGCGATCATGTTCGTCGCCATCGGCTTCTCCGAGTTGCAGGGCGTTTTTGCCTGGAATGTCCTGATTGCCGGCGCCGGTGCGATCTCGCTGTTCTGCGCGGGCTTCTACATGGTCTCGTTGGGACTGAAAGACGTTGCCTACCGCGGTGGCGAGCATCAGCGCAGTTCCCGTCCGGGTTGGGTTCGCCGGCTCGAGATGAGAGCCTGATCGGCCACCTAAGGTTGTTTGAGGAGCCCATTTCCATCGACCCGGCATGCTCGCTCATCCGACACCTGTAATCGTCCCCGAAACCGACGAAGACCTCGACCTCGACAAGCCCTGGCAGGTGGTCGTCTGGAACGATCCCGTGAACACGATGACCTACGTCGTCTACGTGTTCCGGAAGTTGTTCGGGTACGACGAGCCGAAGGCAACCGAGTTGATGCTCCAGGTACATCATGAGGGAAGGGCCACCGTCTCGGACGGGCCCCGGGAGAAGGCCGAGCTCGACTGTTTTCGCCTTCAGAACCACGGCCTGTGGGCAACTATCGAACAATGAGTCACTTCACGACCGTAAACGGGAACGTCGAGGTGAGGCTGGGCCCCGAGGAGCGTCTCTTCCTCGGGGATGTGCTCCCGCTTCTCGCCGGGATCGGCTCTCAAGGCTCAGACCCGGCTGCCGACCGCCTCAAGGTTCCGGTGTATCTCGACGACCCGGAGGCCAACGAGGAGTGGTGGAGACTCATGGGCTCCGAACTGGACGCGGGACGTCGCTCCGATCGCGCCGTGTTCGAAAAGGCCATCTCGAGCGAAGGTCCGGTGACCCTGACCAACGCCGAGGCTGACGCCGTCCTGCGAGTCCTCAACGAGGCTCGCCTGGCTTTGGGCGCTCGTTTCGGGATCGACGTCGAGGAGGATCACGACGAGCTGCCGGAGGACAGTCGGCAGGTGCTCGACTACCTCGGCTGGATCCAAGAGGAGCTGACGCTGGAGCTGATGCGGGCCCTCTGACGCGTTCGATGTCGAGTGTGTAGGTTCGGTGGCCTAGCCCGAGAGCTTGGAACCCTTCTACGAGTGTCGAAAGGGAGGTTCTGTTGGAAGGCGACCGGATAGCCGGCCTGCGGAGTCGTGACGGCTCACTCATATCCGTATACGCGGGCCGGCCCAGCCCAGGTGGCTTCGGTGCCCTTCTCTCCGATCTGGTGAAGCCATTGAGAGAGCGATCCGAGGCTCTGGATCGCCGGGTCCAAAAGAGTGTCCGATCCGACACAGACCGGATCCACGATCTCGCCGACCAGCTAGAGATCGATTCCGCGCCCGGGTACGCGATCTTCGCATCGGACATCGACGACACGTTCGTGATCCAGCCACTGAGCCATCCCGCACCCAACGTCTCGACGCTCGGGCCCCGTCCCTACATGAGGCCTCTCCGGGCGATGCCTCGTGCCCTCCGCAGCGGGATCATCGTGGCCGACAACACCACCGCCCGCACCTTCGTTGCCATGGAGGGGATAGTCGAAGAGATTCACGCCCCGATCGGTGCCAACATCGGGAAGCGGAGCTTCGGAGGTTTCTCCGGATATGACGAGCACACCGTTCGTTCCCGAGCGGACGAGGTGACCGCCAAGTTGTGGAGGGAAGCCGGAGAGCGCTTGCTCGACCGGCATGTCGAGCGCGCCTTCGACTATCTCGCCATCGGGAGCCACGACGAGACAGTCGACGAGATATCCCGAAACCTGCACCCGTATCTCACACGGCTGAAGCGCGAGACCTTCACGGCGAGCCCGCAAACTATCTCGATCCCGAGCCTGCGAGCCGACGTGACCGAGATGGACAAGAGGGTCAGGCGTCATCGTCAGAGTGCCCTGGCAGGCAGAGTGTGCGATACGGCATGGAGTGGTGGCAACGCGGTCCTGGGGCTCAACGAGGTCCTCGATGCTGCCAACTCACAAGCCATCGACACGCTGGTCGTGGCTGGGCCATTCATCAGGCCCGGGGCGATCTGCAACGAGTGCGGCTACCTGGCGCGTGACGGGGCGGCCTGTCCGCTGTGTGGGTCCCCACTCTTCCATGTCGACGACGTGGTGGGGGCTGTCATGGACGCCACCGTGTCGGCCGGGGGGACCGTGTCCCAGATCAGGGTGGCGAGCCCTTTGGATCGTGAGGGCGTCGGTGCCCTGACCCGGTTCCCTGTTCCGGTCGCTAGGTGACCATCGACCTGGGCGGCATCCTGGGATCGCCGTGGCATCGGCGGTGTAGTGAGGTGCGCTCACGGTTCATCTCTGCACGATGGATCTGGTTGCCTTGGTCGTCGCCCGATAGCTCATGGACCGTCGCTAGATTCCCGAGCCATGTCCACTGCCGCTGTCGTCCTGGCCGCTGGCGGCTCGAAGCGTCTCGGCCGAACCAAGCAACTCGAGCCCTGGGGCGATACCAACCTTCTCAGCCACGTGGTGGCGCGGACCCACGAGTTTCCTGTCGACGAGGTCTGGGTGGTGATCGGCCACGACGCCGAGCGCATCCTCGAGGACGTCGAGTTGGGAGATGCGTACGTGGTGGAGAACCTGGAGTGGGAGGAGGGCATCGCGTCGTCACTTCGTGTCGCGCTCGACGCTCTCACCCGGCTCTCCCGCTGCGAAGAAGCCCTGATCGTGATCGGTGATCAACCCGATGTCCCCGTGGAGACCGTTGGAGAACTCATGGCCTCCCACGCCAAGGAAGGGAGACCCGTGACTCTTCCCAAGTACCGATACAACTGGGGAAACCCCGTCATCGTCGACCGATCACTCTGGGCGCGTCTCATGTCGCTCGAAGGCGATGAGGGCGCTAAGCGACTGTGGCAGGCGCACCCGGAATGGGTCAACGAAGTGTGGTTCGCGGACACGGGTCCCCGGGACGTGGACACTGAGGCCGACGTAGCCGAGCTCAAGCCCCGGCATTCCGCATGATTCGATATGAGCTCGTTTGTCTATATTCGTTTGTCTGATCGTTCGGTAGACAGAAGGGTGAGATGGCTCGGATCGATCAAGTAGTTGGCATCGACCACCGGCAGGCAACGAAGCTGCGTAAGGCCGGGGTCCGAACCTCGAAGTCCCTCGCCGAGTATGCCTCGACACGGAGGGGGCGAACCCAGCTCTCGAAGGAGACCGGGTTGAGCCCCAGGGATCTCCAGCTATGGGTCCATCATGCCGACTTGCTCCGTGTCCGCGGCGTCGGCGCCGAGTACGCCTTGCTCCTCGTAGAAGCCGGCGTGGACACGATCCGCGACCTCCGGCGTCGCAATCCCACGGCGCTGCTCGCCAAGATCATCGGCATGAACGGGTCGCAAAAAGTCGTCGAGCGACTTCCCACCGAGGGCATGGTGGAGAGCTGGATCGCCTCGGCAGGCGATTTGGAACCATCGATCAAGCAGTAGGTATCGGGCACTGCGTGCCTGAAGGGGGGCATGCACCCGAAGTCGGTGGCTATCGGTTTTGCGGCCGACC
>Ga0299913_10006247_pt1 | contig 10303 bp, 8 predicted proteins | sample RVTome_9_FD_201360 | JGI IMG/M metagenome (GOLD analysis project Ga0299913, IMG submission 201360) | Soil microbial communities from uranium-contaminated site in the Upper Colorado River Basin, Wyoming, United States - RVT155D38 (version 2) ... | reverse complement strand
CCGTACTGCCGGCCCTGCTCGACTCACCGCTGCACGCCCGGCTCCGCGACTCGACGCCCGTGGCCGCGGGATAGACTGCCGGGACCGCGCGTGCCACACCCACCAACCGACCGGAGGACCGCATCCATGGGGATCCTGGAGTCGATCGCGACCCCCCGTGACCTGCGCGACCTCACCCCCGAGCAGCTCCCTGAGCTGGCCGGGGAGATTCGCGAGGCACTCGTCTCGACCTGCTCGCGCACCGGCGGCCACCTCGGCCCCAACCTCGGTGTCGTGGAGCTGACCATCGCCCTCCACCGGGTCTTCGAGTCGCCCCACGACCGGGTCGTCTTCGACACCGGCCACCAGGCGTACGTGCACAAGCTGCTGACCGGTCGGCAGGGGCAGTTCGGCACCATCCGCCAGGAGGGCGGCCTCTCGGGCTACCCCAGCAGGGAGGAGTCCGAGCACGACATCGTCGAGAACTCCCACGCCTCCACCTCCCTCTCGTACGCCGACGGCCTGGCCAAGGCCTACGCCCTCACCGGCGGCGACCGCCACGTCGCCGCGGTCATCGGCGACGGCGCCCTGACCGGCGGCATGGCCTGGGAGGCGCTCAACAACATCGCGATCGCGAGAAACAGCCGGCTGGTCATCGTCGTCAACGACAACGGCCGCTCCTACACGCCGACCGTCGGCGGCCTGGCCACCGCCCTCACCACGCTGCGCACCAACCCGCGCTACGAGGCCGTGCTCGACCAGGTCAAGCGCCGGCTCAACGCGGTGCCCGGCGTCGGCCCGGCGGCGTACGACGCCCTCCACGCGATCAAGAAGGGCATGAAGGACGCGCTCGCGCCGCAGGGCCTCTTCGAGGACCTCGGCCTCAAGTACGTCGGCCCGATCGACGGCCACGACCTCGAGGCCCTCGAGCACGCGCTCGCCCAGGCCAAGCGCTTCGGAGGCCCGGTGATCGTGCACGCGATCACCCGCAAGGGCTTCGGCTACGACGCCGCGGAGCGCCACGAGGCCGACCAGTTCCACTCACCCGGGCCGTTCGACATCGAGAGCGGCGAGGAGAAGCCCAAGGGGCGGATCTGGACCGACATCTTCGCCGACGAGATGGTCCGGCTCGGCGAGGACCGCCCCGACGTGGTCGCGATGACCGCCGCGATGCTGCACCCCGTCGGCCTCGACCGTTTCGCGCGGCGCTTCCCGGAGCGCACCTTCGACGTCGGCATCGCCGAGCAGCACGCGGCGACGTCCGCCGCGGGCATGGCGCTGGGCGGCCTGCACCCCGTCGTGGCGGTCTACTCGACCTTCCTCAACCGGGCCTTCGACCAGGTCCTCATGGACGTGGCCCTGCACCGGTGCGGAGTCACGTTCGTCCTCGACCGCTCCGGAGTGACCGGCGACGACGGCGCCAGCCACAACGGCATGTGGGACATGTCGGTGCTGCAGGTCGTTCCCGGCCTGCGGCTCGCCGCACCCCGCGACGGCGCCCGGCTGGTCGAGCTGCTCCGCGAGGCGGTGGCGGTGGACGACGCCCCGACCGTGGTGCGGTTTCCCAAGGGCCCGCCGCCCGCCGACATCCCGGCGGTGGGACGCGCCGGGGGTGTCGACGTACTCGTGCGCGAGGGGGAGCACGACGTGCTGCTCGTGGCCGTCGGCTCGATGGCCTCCACCGGCGTCGACGTGGCCGCACGGCTCGTGGCGCAGGGCATCGGCGTCACCGTCGTCGACCCGCGCTGGGTCAAGCCCGTCGACCCCGCGCTCGTCGAGCTGGCCCGCGGCCACCGGCTGGTGGTCAGCGTCGAGGACAACGGAGTCGTGGGCGGGTGCGGCTCCGTGCTGCTGCAGACCCTCAACGAGGCGGGCGTGGACACCCCGTTCCGCCTCCGCGGCATCCCGCAGGAGTTCCTCTCGCACGCCAAGCGCGCGGCCGTGCTCGAGCGCATCGGGCTCACGCCGCAGGCACTGGCGCTGGCCATCGTCGAGGACATGTCGGCCGTGGCCGACGGTCGTGGCCTGCTCGATGTCGACCGGGCGCACTGACGGGCGCACCGGCCGACACCGCGCCGCGGTCGCCGTCGCCGGGGCCGTGGCCGTCGCGGCCGGTCTCCTGACCTCCTGTGCGGGCGACCAGGTGCCGTCCGCTGCCCCGACCTCGGAGGCGCCGCCTGCGGTCAGCGCCCAGGTCGGCAAGCTGATCGCCCGCCGCGCCGCGGCCGTGCGGGCAGGGGACCTGCAGCGCTTCCTCGACACGGTCGACCCCGGCCGCACGAGACTGGTCGCCCGGCAGGAGCGCTACTTCCTCAACCTGCGTGACCTCCCGCTGGCGGAGTTCGGCTACGGCGTCGACGGCGTCATCCCGATCGAGGGCGGCCGTGGTGACGTGATGGCCGTCGTGCAGGTTCACATGCAGCTGGACGGGTTCGACGCCGCGCCGGTGCGCACGTACGCCGCCTACAAGTTCCACCGGGACCCCGACCTCGGCTGGGTCATGGTGGCCGACCGCGACCGTGAGTTCGAGCGGGACAACGACCTGGAGCCCCAGCCCTGGGACGTGACGCGCATCGAGACGGTCGAGGGCAACGGCGTCCTCGGCATCTTCGACCGCAGGACCGTCGACGAGGCCTACCAGATCATTCCCGCCGTCGAGCAGGGGATCCGCCAGGTCGCGGCCAACGTCCCGGTGGCGTGGGAACGGCGCGTGGTCATCTACGCGCTCTCGGACGTGCGGTTCCTCGCCGGCCTCGACGACCTGCCCGGCGGCGACCCCGACCGGCTCGACGGCGTCGCCTTCCCGGTGCGCGTCGGCCCCGGCTCCACGGAGCTGGCCGGCACCCGGTTCATGCTGCATCCGCGGATGATCGGCCGCGACACCGCCACCCGCAGCCGCCTGATCCGCCACGAGCTCACCCACGTCGCGCTGGGACACCTCGACGACGCCGTGCCGACCTGGCTGGCGGAGGGGATCGCCGAGTACGTCTCGGTGCGTCCCGTGCCGCCGCACGACCGGCTGATCTCGGGCGAGGCGCTGCACGCGGCCCGCGGCGGCCTCCGTGCGCTGCCGGGCGACGAGGACTTCAACGGCGCACACTCCGGGGCCAACTACGGCATCGCCTGGTTCGCCGTGGAGTACCTCGCGTCGGCGTACGGCGAGCAGGCGGTCTGGGGCCTCCTGCAGGCGATGCGGCAGGGCGACGGCACCACGGACGCCGAGCAGGACGAGGTGCTCGAGGAGGTGGTCGGCATCGACTCCGAGGAGCTCGCACGCAAGGCCGCCCGCAAGATCGTGCACACCTTCGGCTGAGCCCGGCTCAGACCACCCGCACCGGGGTGCGTCTCGTCGCCGTGAAGTCCCAGATCCTGAACGACATCGCACGGGTGACCCGGATGCAGCCGTGCGAGGCGTCCAGGTTGGTGCCCAGGTACCAGTTGGGGTGGATCTGCGCGCCCCGGACCGACCACGTGGGGATCCGATGGAAGCCGATCCCGCAGGGCGCGAAGCGGACGAAGTTCTGCATGTGGACGCTGCCCGTCGCCGTGGTGTTCCAGCGGATCCGCGCGGCTCGCCCACAGTAGGACCGCGTGGCGTAGGACCCCTTGGCGAGCACCCTGGGGTTGTCGATGATGCCGCCCTGGGCGAGGACCCGGCCGCGCGGACCGACCAGCCAGATCCAGTTCTGCCCCTGGCTGAGCACGATCCTGCGGCCCGTGCCCGAGCGCGCCGGCACCGGGCGGCGGTCGCAGCGCCGGGCCGTCGTCGCGTGGAGTCGGCTGCGCTGGCCCCGCGTGAGCGACCCGGTCTGCCGCCAGCCGTGCCGCGACTGGAACCGCAGGATCGCGCTCCGGGTGCGGGCGCCGACGACGCCGTCCACCGGTCCGGCGTTGCAGCCGAGGTCGTTGAGCCGCGCCTGGTCGGCGCGTGGCCCGGCGACCGCCGGAGGCGCCTGCAGCAGGGCGAGCATGAGGGCGGCCAGCAGCACGGGCAGCAGTCGCTTCATCGGGACTCCTCGGGCAGTGTGAGAGGCGGCGAGCCGGCTCCGGGCTCCTGACACTAGGCTCACCCCTGTAGACGCGGAAGGGAGCTAGGAAGTTGCCGTCGGGAGACAAGCTGGTCCACATCGTCGACGACGTCCCGGACCTCGGCGACGAGCCGCTCATGCTCGTGGTCGCGCTCCAGGGCTTCCTCGACGCGGGCAACGGCAGCGGCCTCGCCGCTGAGCACCTGCTCTCGTCCGCGCAGGGCCCCGTGGTGGCGACCTTCGACGTGGACGCCTTCCACGACTACCGCGCCCGCAGGCCGGCGATCTCGTTCGTGGTCGACCACTACGAGTCCTACGACGCGCCGCGGCTGGTCGTCCGGCTGCAGCGCGACCAGGCGGACCGCCCCTACCTGCTGATGACCGGCCCCGAGCCCGACAGTCGCTGGGAGGGCTTCGCCGGAGCGGTGCGGGAGGTCGTCGTACGCCTGCAGGTGGGGCTGGTGGTGGCCATGGGGTCCGTGCCGATGGCCGTTCCGCACTCGCGTCCGCTCGCGGTCACCCAGCACGCCAACCGCCGCGAGCTCATGCACCGGCAGAACAACTGGCGCGGCGAGCTCCGCATCCCGTCGTCCGCACAGGCGATGCTCGAGGTGCGCCTCGGCGAGGCCGGGCACGACATGACCGGCTACGTCGCCCACGTTCCGCACTACCTGGCGCAGTTCGACCACCCGTCCGCCGCACTGGTGCTGCTCGAGGGCGTCGAGGAGTCGACCGGCCTGTCGTTCGACCTCGACCCGCTCAAGCTGGCAGCCCAGCAGCGCGACGCCGAGATCGCCGCGTACCTCGAGGAGCACCCGGAGGTGGCCGAGCTGGTCGCCGGCCTCGAGCAGCAGTACGACGTCTTCACCGAGGCCGCCGACCGGGGGGACAACCTGCTCGCGCACGACCAGCCGCTGCCGACCGGTGAGGAGCTCGGCGAGGAGTTCGAGCGCTTCCTCGCGGGCCTCGACGGACCGGAAGGGGAAGACTGAGTGCCGACCACGGCTGAGGAGCTCGCGGACCTCCTCGACATCGAGCGCATCGACGCGAACCTCTTCCGTGGCCGGCAGCCCGACACCGGGATGCAGCGCGTCTTCGGCGGCCAGGTCGCGGCGCAGGCGCTGATCGCGGCCAACCGCACCGTGGTCGACGAGCGGTCGGTGCACTCGCTGCACTCCTACTTCCTGCGGGCCGGCGACACGGCGGTGCCGATCGTCTACGACGTGGAGAACCTCCGCGACGGCTCGTCGTTCTCCACGCGTCGCGTGGTGGCGCGTCAGCACGGCCGCCCGATCTACATCCAGTCCACGAGCTTCCAGGTCACCGAGCCGGGCCTGGCTCACCAGGACGAGATGCCGCCGGTGAGCGCGCCGGAGCAGGGCATGCCGCTGGCCGACCTGGTCAGCCGTCGTGACACCGGCCGTCCGGGCGAGTGGGAGCGGGAGTGGGGCGTGCTCGACATCCGCTACCTCGGCAACACGGCCGTGGGCGGGCTCGCCAAGGAGGACGACCCGACGCGCACGACCCGGGCGCAGCTGTGGGTCCGGGTCGACGGCGAGCTGCCCGGCGACCCGGTGACCCAGGCCGCGGCGTTCACCTACGCCAGTGACCTGACCCTGATCGGTGCCGCGCTGGTGCCGCACGGGAAGTCCGTCACCTCGCCCGGCATGCAGGTCGCCTCGCTCGACCACACGATCTGGTTCCACCGGCCCTTCCGTGCCGACGACTGGTGGCTGTACGACCAGTTCTCGCCGGCCGCCGCGGGCGCCCGCGGGTTGGCGCTGGCCCGGGTCTTCACGCAGTCCGGGGAGCTGGTCGCGAGCGTCGCCCAGGAGGGGCTGATCCGCGACCACACGCTGGCCCAATAGCATTACAGTGACGTGATTCGCGACAGACACGCCGGGACTGTGGTTTCATGTGGGCGTTCCTGTGGCTGGAGTGCACCCACGAGCCGTGTGTGACTGACGTGACCAGCCCCTTCCCGGAAGGCACCTGGTCATGCGCGGTCGTCGTACATCTGTGGGGGTGGCTGTCGCCGTCCTGGTCCTCGGCTCGGCGTCTCCCGCCACGGCGGCGCCCGTCGCCGACATGGAAATGCCGTTCCCGTGCGGGCAGGCCTGGACGGGAACCACGCGCAACGGGCACAGCCCGAGCTTCCACTCCGTCGACTGGAACCGGTACGACGACCTCGACGACCCGGTGGTGGCCTCCGCGACCGGCACCGTGTCCCGCGTGGTCACCAACTCCACCAGCGGCTACGGCAAGTACGTCCGCCTCGACCACGGCAACGGCGAGCAGACCTACTACGCCCACATGAACTCGGTCAGCGTCGTGCTCGGCCAGCGCGTCGACCAGGGAGCACAGCTGGGCACCCTCGGCAGCACCGGCAACAGCACCGGACCGCACCTGCACTACGAACAGCGGCTCGACGGCACCGTCGTCCACCCGTGGTTCCACCAGGTGAAGTTCGTCTACGGCACCACTCTGACGTCGCGGAACTGCGTCGACGTGCCGCTGGCAGGCGACTTCCTCAACAAGGACAAGGTCGCCGAGCCCACGATCTTCCGGCGCCACGACCCCGCACACTTCCGGGTCCTGCGTCCCGACCGCACGTGGCAGGTCCGGAAGCTCGGCATGGCCGTCGACGAGCCGGTGGCCGGGGACTGGGACGGCAACGGCACGGCCAACATCGGCGTGCGCTCGCCCCTGACGGGCAAGTTCACCCTCAAGAGCCTGAAGGGTGTGGAGACGTTCGGCTTCGGCTACCGCAGCGACAAGCCGGTCGCGGGCAACTTCGTGCGCGGCGCGGCCTGGGAGGTCGGCCTGTGGCGGGCCAGGGTGGCCACGTTCATCATCCGTCGACCGGGGCAGACCCACCTCAGGATTCGCTTCGGCGACGCCGACGACCTTCCCGTGACGGGCGACTGGGACGGGGACGGCTTCACCGACCTGGGCGTCTACGACCAGACCACGTCGACGTTCACGCTGCGCAAGGTCGACCCGGACGGGACGGTCTGGACAGCGACCGTGCCGTTCGGTTCGCCCGGGGACCTGCCGGTGGCGGGCGACTGGGACGGCAACGGCCGGACGGACCTCGCCACGTGGACGCCGTCGACCGCCCGGCTGCACAAGCGGATGGCGACGTCACCGACCGCGGCCATGCGGTCGGTGACGTCGCTCCGGATCGGGCGCCGACGCTAGAGCGAGATGGTGCGCCCGAGCAGGTGGGGCGCACCGTTCTTCGGGCTCGTCAGCGCGAAGTCGAAGCCGGTGGCGGTCTGCACCGCACCGAAGTCGACCTTGCCCGGCAGGAAGACCGGCTTCTTGAAGCCCACCTCGACGCGCACGGCGTCGGGCAGGCGGTTCTCCAGCGCCGCGACGCAGCGGGCCTTGGTCCACATGCCGTGGGCGATGTGGCGCGGGAAGCCGAACGCCCTGGCCGTGACCGGGTGCAGGTGGATCGGGTTGCGGTCACCCGACACCGCACCGTAGGCGCGACCGAGGTTCTCCGGCAGCCGCCAGGTGGCGCCCTTGACGGTCACCGGGTTGAACTCCGTGCCGCGGTCGCCGTTGTCCTTGTCGCCGCGCCCGATGCGCAGGTACGTCGACGTGGACTCCCACACGACCTCGTCGCCCACCGTGGCGGCGACGTTCATGTCGTACGCCCTGCCCTTGGTGGTGACGCGGAGGTTCTCCGCCCGGAGCGAGAGCGAGACGTGCTCGCCGATGCGCACCGGGCGGTGCTGGGTGATCGCGTTCTCGAGGTGCACGCTGCCGATGGCGGGGAACGGGAACGACGAGTCCGTCATCAGCTGCATGTGCAGCGGGAACGCCAGCATGTGGAGGTACGGCAGCGGAGCGGCGTCCTTGTGCGGGAACCCGCAGACGTCGGCGTACCGGGTGACCTCGTCGCGGGCGACCTCGACGTCCTCGCGCACGAGGGTGACGTCGGGCAGGTCCCCGCCGGTCTTCTTCACGCCGGGCAGCTGGTTGACGCCCGGGACGGCCGGGAGGGCGGCCTTGAGCATGGTGCCCAGGACGCCTCCGCCGGAGTAGCTGCGGGTCTCACCCATGTCAGGCACCCAGCATCATCAGGCCGCAGACGCGCACGACGTTGCCGCTGACCGCGGTGGACCCGGGGTTGGCGTACCAGGCGATCGTCTCGGCGACGTCGACCGGAAGGCCGCCCTGCGACATGGCGTTGAGGCGACGGCCGATCTCGCGGGTCGCGAGCGGCACGGCGGCGGTCATCTTGGTCTCGATGAAGCCGGGGGCGACGGCGTTGACCGTGATGCCGTCCTTCAGGTCGCCGGCGAGCGCGTCCACGAGACCGATCACGCCCGCCTTCGACGCCGCGTAGTTGGTCTGGCCGACGTTGCCCGCGATGCCCGCGATCGAGGAGACGCCGACGATCCGGCCGTTCTCGTTGATCGCCTTCTGCGCCAGCAGCTCGCGGGTGATCCGCTCGGGGGCGACGAGGTTGACGTTGATCACCGACTCCCAGCGGTCCTCGCCCATGTTGGCGAGCTTCTTGTCGCGGGTGATGCCGGCGTTGTGCACGACGATGTCGACCCCGCCGTGCTGCTCCTTCACGTGGTGCGCGATGCGCTGCGGCGCGTCGGAGTGGGTGATGTCGAGAGCGAGGGAGTCACCGTTGATCTCCTTCATCACCGCCTGCAGGTCGCTGGCGGCCTGCGGCACGTCGATGCCGAGCACGGTGGCGCCGTCACGGTGGAGGACGCGGGCGATCTGCTCGCCGATGCCGCGGCTGGCACCGGTGACGATCGCGACCTTGCCGGCGAGCGGCCTCTGCCAGTCGGCGACGGCGACGGCCTTCTTCTCGTGCCGGCCGATGTGCACGACCTGCCCCGACACGTACGCCGACTTGGGCGACAGCAGGAAGGCGAGGGTCGAGTCGACCGCCTTCTCGGCACCGGGCGTCACGTAGACGAGCTGGACGGTGCCACCCTTGCCGATCTCCTTGCCGAGGCTGCGGGTGAAGCCCTCGAGCGCGCGCTGCGCGACCCGCTCCGAGCCGTCGGTCGCGCCGGGCTCGGTGCCGATCACCACGACCCGGGGGCAGCCCTCGAGGCTGCGCATCACCGGGGTGAAGAACTCCTGGAGCTCGGTCAGGTCGGACGCGGAGGTGAGGCCGGTGGCGTCGAAGACCAGGCCCTTGAAGCGCGCACCCTCGGGGGCGGTGTCGGTCGAGGCGATGCCGAGGCCGTCGAGCGCGGCGGTCACGTCGACACGGCCCTTGCCGCCGACGAGGACGGTGCCCTGCACGAGCGGCGCGCCGTCCTCGTGGCGCTCGAGGGGGACGGGGTTGGGCAGGCCGAGCTGCTTGACCAGCAGCTTGCCGAGCGGGGACTGCACGAAGCCCTGGTAACGGTCGCTCATGAGCGGGGTTCCTCCATCGGCTGGAAACGTCGGTCAGCTCGTCGGGACACGACGGCTGTGGGATGCTGAGTTTATGTAACTCCGGGTGTAACTCAGTGTCCACAATCCGTGATCTGGCACTCACCCGGTTCCGTCGCACGGTCCCAGCGGCAAGGATAGGGACCATCCCAGAGCTTCAACAGGGCAGACCTTCAACAGGAGTGACAATGCTGGCCAACACCCGTCGCGTTGCCATCATCGGTGGCAACCGCATCCCGTTCGCCCGGTCCAACACCGTCTACGCGGACGTCTCCAACCAGGAGATGCTCACCGCGGCGGTCGACGGTCTCGTCGAGCGCTTCGGCCTGCAGGGCGAGCAGCTCGGCATGGTCGCCGGAGGTGCCGTCGTCAAGCACAGCCGCGACTTCAACCTCGTGCGCGAGGTCGTCCTCGGCTCGAAGCTGAGCCCGCGCACGCCGGCCCTGGACATGCAGATCGCCTGTGGCACCGGCCTCCAGGCCGTCATCACCGTGGGCAACATGATCGCGCTGGGCCAGATCGAGGCCGGCATCGCCGGCGGCGCGGACACCACCTCGGACGCCCCGATCGCGATCTCCGAGAAGCTGCGCAAGAAGCTGCTCAAGGTCAACACCCAGAAGGACACCAAGGGCCGGCTCAAGGCCCTGGCCGCGATCCGTCCGACCGACATCGGCATCCTCCCGCCGGCCAACATCGAGCCGCGCACGGGCCTGTCGATGGGCGACCACCAGGCGATCACCGCCCTGGAGTGGGGCATCACCCGCGAGGCCCAGGACGAGCTCGCCGCCGCGTCGCACCAGAACCTCGCGAAGGCCTGGGACGAGGGCTTCATGGACGACCTCGTCACGCCGTTCCACGACGTGCAGCGTGACACCCAC
>Ga0299913_10006246_pt1 | contig 10303 bp, 8 predicted proteins | sample RVTome_9_FD_201360 | JGI IMG/M metagenome (GOLD analysis project Ga0299913, IMG submission 201360) | Soil microbial communities from uranium-contaminated site in the Upper Colorado River Basin, Wyoming, United States - RVT155D38 (version 2) ... | reverse complement strand
CTGGCTCTGGGGGACGCCGCGGCCGTGCGGGCCGTGGCAGGCGGCGCAGGCGGCGTCATAGAGGCGCCGTCCCTCGGTGGCTTCCCTGGGGTCGCGGCCGCGGCTTTCCGCGGGTGCGGCGCTCACCGCTGCCGCGACGCATGCCGCGGCGAGCGTACCGAACGCCGCCCTGGCCGTCCGGCGCCTTGGCATGGAACGAGCGCCCCTCCTCGGGCGGGTGCGGGATTTTCAGCGCCTGATGCGAATTCGCCGGTACTCCATCTGCCCGCGATCCCCTTCCACGCCAATAGGTCCTGCGGGCGGCACCGGCATGGCGGCTTCCAGCACCTCGCCGTTGCAAGCCGCGTGCGCGACTCCGCCCCGGACGGTGATGACGAGCTCGTTCCAGTCCTGCGGGCGGTAGCCCTTCAGCTCCGTGTAGGGGCCCGCGAGCGCGTAGTCGCGCACCTGCAGCTGCGGCCCGCGAACGAACACGCCGCTGTCCGCGTTCGGCGTCGCCCGGAACTCGAGCTTCAGCACGAAATCGCCGCCGAACTCCTCCGTCGTCCAGAGCTGCTGGATCCTGCGGCCCTCGGGGGGCGTGGTCACGACGAGCCGTCCGTTGATGGCGCGGAAGCGTCCGTCGGGAGACGCGGTCAGCCCGTCGAACGAGACCGCCTCCTCCACGAACGGCCATTCCGCCGCGTTTGGATCCGAGGCCTGCCACTTGCGCGCGCGTTCCTTGTCCTCCTCCGACGTGGGACGGTAGCCCCAGCCGGTGAGGTCCCGGCCGTTGAACAGGCTCACGAAGCCGTCCTCCGGCGCGAACGGTTCGGGCGACGTCTCGACGAAGCCCAGCGTCGCGAGGATGGGCCTGAGCGCGGCGGCCCACTTCGAGTATCCGGCGTCGTTCAGGTGCAGGAGATCGGGGAACTCCTCCGATCGGGCATCGCCCTCGGCACCCGCGAAAAGCCGCCACGTGTCGATCACGGTGACCCGCGGATCCCCTTTCACACCGGCCAGGTACAGCGCGTTCAGCGCCTTGATCCGATCCGCGGGCCGCTGCTTGGAGGCCGAGCTCGGGAACACCTGATTGAGGACGATCGGCATCGCCGGGTCGTGAGCCTTCAACGCCCGGAGGATCAGCGCGACGTTCCCGGCAATCACCTCCGGCGAGGCGCCATCGCCGATGTCGTTGGTGCCGATCAGCAGCACGACGGCCGCGGGATGCAGCGCGAGCACGTCCTCTTCGAGACGCAGGAGCACGCCGCGAGTCGTGTCGCCGCTGATCCCGCGATTGGCGACCTTCATGCCTGGAAAGGCGGTCTCGAGCCGGTGCTCCCAGCCTTGCGTGATGGAGTCTCCGAGGAAGACGACGGCCCCCTGGTCGCGCTCGCGCGATGCCTCGAAGGCGGTGCGGCGCTCGCGCCATGTCTGCTGGAACCAGTCGTTCCGCCGGAGCGGTCCGGCGCCGGGAAGACCATCGTCGGTCGGCGGAAGCGTGAAGCGATCGGTCGCGGGAGCGGCCGCGCCCTGGGCTCTGACCATCGGGGCCGGAGCGGCCAGAGCGAGCAGGGCACCAGCGAGAATCAGACGCCGGAGCGCGCAGGGACGAAGCATGCGATCACGACCTCCACACGGCGAGGGCGGGCTCAGGCGGCAGCGCGGCGCAGGCGTGTCGCCGCGAACAGTGCGAGCAGTCCGGCCAGGACGAACAGAACGGCCCGGCTCATCGCGGGAACGCCCGGAGGGCCCCCGGCTCCAAATGCGACGTTGTCGAACCACTCGATGCTGCCGCAGCCGCCGGGAGGACTATTGATGTTGACGCGTGCGATCGGCGTAGTCGAATGAACGCCCAGGAACACCGGTGTCTGGCTCGTGGCCCCGCCGGTGATCGGCCCGCTGTCGATCAGCGTATCGGCGCCGTCGTAGAGCTCCACCTGGGCTGAACCCGGACCGCCGCCGGAATCTTCGACGAACAGGTCCAGCGCGACGCCGTCGACGGCGGGGCTCAGCGTGAGCTCCAGCGAGTCGCAATCGTTGCCCTGCGCGCCGAGCACGATGCTCGGGAACGTTCCCAGACCTGCGGTGAGATTGCCGCCCGGAACCGTCCCGCCGGATGATCGGGTGGTGAACGACACCCCTGCCACGATGTCGCCGGCATCGAACGGCGTGTTGTCGGTGGTGCTGTCGAGGGGCGGCGCGAAGGACTCCGGATCGTTCGCGCTGAGGTCGGCCTCTTCGAAGGTCTCGATGGCGGCACCGGGAAAGTCCGCGTCCCACGCTGCGCGCGAGGGATACAGCGTCACCTGCGCCTCGGCCGCTGGCGGGGCCACGTAGGCGGAGACCAGCAGACCAAAGACCAGATGCAGCGGCAGCCGCTTCATGCTCACCTCCTCCTCGTGACCGCAGGAAGCGCAGAGCCTAGCAGAAGAACACCGCTGAGCCAACCCGGGGGCCTGCCGCCGCACGCGTCAGCGTTCCGACCGTTCCAGCCGATACCCCTCGTCCCGCCAGCCGGTGATGCCGCCGATCATCTTCTTCACGGGTCTCCCGAGCCTGGCGAGGCGAATTGCCGCGCGGTCCGCACCGTTGCAGTGCGGGCCGGAGCAGTAGACGACCAGCAGCAGGTCGGGCGGGTAGGCGGCAACGGTCCGCTCGCTGATGCGTGCGTGCGGAAGGTTGACCGCGCCGGGGACGTGACCCTTCGCGAAGACGTCCGGGCTTCGCACGTCGAGCACCACGAAGCCGGGATGGCGGGCCTCGAGCGCCGCGTGCACGTCGGCACAGTCGGTCTCGAAGGCGAGGCGCGCCTCGAAGTGCGCGAGCGCGCGTTCGGATGGCGCCGCGGGGACGTCGGTGACCGGCCGGCGATCGGTGGGAAGGGTGGGCATCGGGTTCCTCCAGTGCGGCTCAGCGTGACACGGGTGCCGCCCCGAGGCCAGTGGCAGGAACGACAGTATTCGTGAGGATCCTGCCAGGCCGGACTCCGGCTGGCGGCGGTCACGGGATTCGCGGCGCTTCTCCTTTCATCCGGAACGCCACCGGTTCGGGATCGACATGGGCGAGCAGGAGCGTGGCGGCTCCCGCGGTGACGAGCGTCAGCGTGCCCCACAGCGGCAGCTCGCCCGGTGCCTCCGACAGGCCGCGCGCGATGGCCAGCCACGAGTTCACGGACAGGACGAGCAGATACAGCGCGCCCTGCACGGCGGTCATCGCGGCGATGAGAAAGCCCCACGCGCGCCGCATCCAGAGCAGCGCGCCGCCGCCGACCAGCGCCGGGACCATCAGCGAGAGATCCAGCGCCGCGACGAGCCGGAACGCCTCGGGCTCCACCGGCGTCGGGCGTCCCGCGAACACGTGCGCCGCCCACATCGCCGTCCATACGACCGCGAGCATCGCGCCGATGGCGGCGAGCACGCCGCCGACGAGGCGGGCGGGCAGCGACGGGCGGACGCGCGCCGCCACGGCGGCGGGATTCAGGCGGACGAGGCCGAGCACGAGCGTCAGCACGGCGGCCACCAGCGTCACGACGTACAGGAGAAAGAAAGAATTGAGGGCCGCGCCGAGCAGATAGAACAGCGCGTTGTAGATCGCATAGCCGATCCCCCCCAGCCACAACAGAAGCCCGCGAACGGATCCCCTCCGGGCGCCGGCGATCCCCAGGGCGAGCAGGGGGACCGCCAGCGCGAGCGTCACGGCGTCGTTGCCGAACCAGGACAGGCGGATCCAGTCAGCGTCGCGGTACTGGTCGGGGAACAGCAGCCCGGCGCCCGCCTGGACCAGCATGAGTGTCAGGACGATCAGCGACAGGTTCTGCGGTGTGTGCATGGAGGGCCTCCCTGACGCGTTCTCCAAGAGTGGCCGTATCGCGTTTACTTTACCGATACAGTGTGATATCACCCATCCGCGGCCGACGGCCGCCACAGGAGGCCTCGATGAGTGTGAGCCGACGCGCCCTGCCGTTGATGGTGGCCGCCGCACTGGCAGCCGGGTTCGGCGCGTCCGCCCGGGCCGGCTGGCAGGCGCCGCCCGCGACTGCCGCGAGCGGCGATCGGCTCGCGTGGTTCCGCGACGCGAAGTTCGGCCTCTTCATCCACTGGGGTCTGTACGCGATCCCCGCCGGCGAGTGGAAGGGGCAACGCATCCCCGGCATCGGCGAGTGGGTGATGTACCGCGCCCGCGTGCCCGTCCGAGACTACGAGCGGCTGGCCGCGGAGTTCAATCCCGTGGAGTTCGATGCCGACGCCTGGGTCCGCCTCGCGAAGGACGCGGGCATGAAGTACATCGTCATCACCGCGAAGCATCACGACGGCTTCGCGCTGTACGACTCGAAGGTCAGCGGCTACGACATCGTGGACGCGACGCCCTTCAAGCGCGACGTCCTGCGGGAGCTCGCGGACGCCTGCTTGCGGCACGACCTGCGCCTCGGCTTCTACTACTCGCAGGCGCAGGACTGGCACGACCCGAACGGCGCCGGCAATACCTGGGACTTCGGCCCGGACGAGCAGAAGGACTTCGACAGGTACCTGCGCGGCAAGGCCGAACCGCAAGTGCGGGAGCTGCTCACCGGTTACGGGCCGGTCGCGCTCGTGTGGTTCGACACGCCCCGCATGATGACCGAGGCCCGGGCACGGCGCTTCACCGATCTGGTGCGCTCGCTGCAGCCGGCGACGCTCATCGACGGCCGGCTCGGCGCACCGGGCGACTACGTGACCACCGGCGACAACGTCATACCCGGAGAGGTGCAGAACGTCGCGTGGGAGACGCCTGCGACCCTCAACCACACCTGGGGCTACCGCAAGGACGATCACGACTGGAAGTCTCCGGGCGACGTGATCTTCAAGCTCGTGGACATCGTGAGCAAGGGCGGCAACTACCTGCTGAACGTCGGCCCGACCGCCGAGGGCGTGATCCCCCAACCGAGCCAGGACGTCCTGCGGACCGTCGGACGATGGCTCGCCGTCAACGGCGAGGCGGTGTACGGGGCGGGGGAAACGCCGTTCGGCGAAGAACTGGGCGAGTACAGCAGCAGGGGGGCGAAGGACCTGCGCGGGGACCGCCTGTTCCTGGTCCGGACCGAGTGGCGGGTCACGACCAAACCCGGACGGCTGTACTTCGTCTTCTTCAAGGAGCCGCGCGTGCCTTTCGAGCTGCCGGCGATCACGGCCCGGATCAAACGCGCCTACCGGCTGGCCGACGGCGCCCCCGTCGAGCTTCGGACGGAGAACGGACACACCTCGCTTCATCTCGAGCGTCCGATGCTCGATCCGATGGCGACGGTCGTCGTGGTCGAGATTGGGGAGGCCGGGACCGCGTCAGGCGACTGAGCTGCAGGACCGATCGTCCGGTGCCGATGGTAGTGTTGTCTGGAGAGAGGAGCTTCCCCCCGCACCTTTGCCATCCCGACCTGACCCCCGCCTTCTCCTTGCCGCGGCCGCCGCGGCCGCCGCCCTGCTCCTCGTGGCGGCGGCGAATGCCGCAGGCTACCGCTACGGCGTGTCGGACCAGGAGTTCTACATTCCGGTCATCTACCTGGAGCTGGACCCCTCGCTCTTCCCGCACGACCGGCCGATGTTCGACGCGCAGGACGCGTTGTTCCTCGCGTTCGACGATGTCGCCGCGGCGATCGTGCGCGGGACGGGGGCGAGCCTGCCGGTCCTCTTCTTCGCCGGCTACGCGGCCGCGCTCCTCGCGATGTTCGGCGGCGCGTGGCTGGTCGGCCGCCGGTGGTACGCATCGCCCTGGGCCGCCGCGGCACTGGTGGCGGCCCTGACGCTGCGCCATCAGGTGCCCGGCACGAGCGTGAACACGTTCGAGGGCTATTTCCAGCCGCGTACGCTCGCCTTCGGTCTGGGCCTGATCGCACTCGCCGCGTTCCTCCGCGGACGTCTCGGCGCCACGCTGGTCCTCGTCGGCGTGGCGGCCCTGGCGCATCCCACGACCGCCGCCTGGTTCGTGCTGTGGCTGGGCGCGGCAACGCTCGTCACGCGCCGTCCCTCGCCGCGCGTCATGGTGCTGCTGGCCGCCTGTGGCGCTGCGGGGATCGCGCTGCTGCTGTGGCTGGCCGCCGAACGCGGCACGCAGCCGATGAGCGCCGCCTGGACTGAAGGCGCGACGCGCCGCTATCTGTTCTTCTCGCTCTGGCCGGTCTGGACCTGGATCGCGCATGCGGCCATCGTCGGCATCGCCGTCTTCGCGTATCGCCGGCGCGCCGCCGCCGGTCTGGTTGCACCCGCCGAGCGCGGGGTCTTCATCGGGGCGTTGTGCCTGCTGGGCTTCCTGCTGGCGGTCGTGCCGTTCGTCGAAGCGCGCATTCCGCTGGCCGTCCAGCTGCAGGCGGGACGCATTCTGTGGATCTGGGACTTCCTGGCCACGGCGTACGTGATCTGGCTGATGGCCGAGCATCCGAGCTTCGTGTCACGGGAACGCGCGCGCGCGGTGTTCGTCGTGCTGGCGCTGGTCGCCTGCGCGCGCGGCTCGTACATCATGGGGTGGGAGTTTCCGGAACGCCCGCTCTTCAGGATGCACCTGCCCGGCGGCGAGTGGGGGCGGGTGATGGCCTGGGCCACGTCCACGCCGGCCGGGTCGAACTTTCTCACCGACCCGGGACACGCCTGGCGGTACGGCGTGAGCGTCCGAATCGGCGCGCAGCGTGACGTGTTCCTCGAAGGGGCCAAGGACCCCGCCCTGGCGATGTACTCCGCCGAATCCGCCCGGCGGGTGGCGACGCGCCAGCGCGATCTCGGCGATTTCAGCCGCCTGGACGCCGCCCGCGCCCGTGCCCTGGATGCACGCTACGATCTCGACTACGTCATTGCCGAGCACCGGATCGACCTTCCGCTCGTGCGTGATTTCGGGCGCTTCAAGGTCTACAGCCTCGACGGCCGGGCGCGCTGAAGGCCCCGACGTTCACGCCGCGCATGATGGTCATGCCATTGGCGGGTGCCGCGGCGTCCCGGTCCGGCGCGATGACGAAATAACCGCTCCTGCGGCCGGGATTTGCCTTCCATCGGCGACGCCTTCCGCTATGATCCCGCGATTGCGATGCTTTCGCGGCGTCGCCGACCAGCCATGCAGAGCCTTCGGGATGAGCCGTCCGCCTCGGGTGTGAACGCCGCGTTCGTGGACGACTTCCTCCGCCTCGTCGACGAGGCGGCCGCGCGCATGCTCACGATGGAGGACCAGGACGCGGCACGTCCGCGAGCGGCCGGGAAGTGGTCGCGGAAGGAAGTCGTCGGCCATCTCATCGACTCGGCCATCAACAACCACGCGCGGTTCGTTCGCGCGGTGCTCCAGGACGATCTCGTCTTCGACGGCTACGATCAGGATGCCTGGGTGCGTGCGCAGCGCTACCAGGAGCGAAGCTGGCCCGACCTGGTGCGGGCCTGGCGCACCTACAACCGGCAGCTCGCGGACGTCGTGAGCGGCATGGCGCCGCAGGATCTGGCGCGGCCCCGCCCCCGCCACAACCTGCACGAGATCGCCTTCCGGAGCCTCGCCGCGGACGCCGGCGCGACGCTGGGGACCCTGATCGAGGACTACGTCGCGCACATGCAGCACCACCTGCGTCAGGTCCTCGAGACCGACGAGGCGAGCCGCGCGGCGGCGCCGGAATCAGTCGGCGTCCACGACTGAGGTCCGTTCGCGCTCCGCCGCGCGAGCACCTCCGGCCCCTCCGGGAAGCGCCGCAGGCGGGCGTACCCGGATCCCGTTGCGAATCGCCACACCGCCGCGATAGGCTCGACGCTCCTTACGAGGTGCCGCCATGAGCCCGCGTCTGCTTCCCGTTGCCGCCCTCCTCGCGGCCATTTCGGTCCCCGTCAGCGGCCAGTCATCGTCGCCGGACGAAGCGGCCATCGCCATCGACGCCGCCCGGGTCGAGAACCGCATCAGCCCGCAGCTGTACGGCCAGTTCGCCGAGTTCATGTTCGAAGGCGTCAAGTTCGGCCTGCACGCGGAACTGCTGCGCAACCGCGGGTTCGAGGAGGCCGCCGGCGCGATCGGCCTGCCTCGGTACTGGGATCGCAATCCCGACGACCGCAACGACGACTGGGCGATGCGCTTCCGGTGGGACGATTCGGTGGCGTACCCGCCCTCACGCCCGTTCACGCACGAGCAGGTCGAACATGCCCTGCGCGTCGACATCACGCGGCGCGACGGACAGCGGCGCGGCGTGCACCAGGGACGCATTCCGGTGCGCGCCGGCGTCGAGTACCGAGGGTATCTGTGGCTGCGGACCTGGAACTTCGAGGGGCGTCTCACCGCCGTCCTCGAGCAGGACCGCACCGGAGGCGAGGTCTACGCCTCCGCCGACCTGGACGCCGTCACGGCGGACGGCGCATGGAAGCAGTACCGGTTCAGCCTGCGCTCCGCACAGGCCGATCCCCTCGCCAGGCTGGCAATCCTCTTCGACGGCCAGGGGCGGTTCTGGCTCGATCAGGTGTCACTGATGCCCGCCGATGCGGTCGACGAGGTCCGGGCGGACGTGTTCGAGCGGATCGAGGCGCTGAAGCCGGCGTTCATCCGGTGGCCGGGCGGCAACGTCGCGCAGGACTACCACTGGATCTGGGGTGTGGGGCCCCGCGATCAGCGGCCCGAATGGATCAATCTCTCGTGGTGGAACGAGCGGGAGCCGTCCGATTTCGGCACGCAGGAGTTCCTCCGCCTGTGCCGGACGCTCGGCGCCGAGCCGCACCTGGTCGTCAACGTCGAGGGGCGCGGCGCCACGGCGGCGGAGGCGGCCGCCTGGGTCGAGTACACGAACGGCGCCACGACGACGAAGCACGGCGCGCTGCGCGCCAGCCACGGCAGCGCCGATCCGTTCGACGTGAGGATCTGGGAGATCGGCAACGAGATCTGGGGAGACTGGGTTCGCGGGCACAGCGACGCCGACACCTACGCGCGCAATTACCTTCGCTACCGGGCCGCGATGGCCGCGGTCGATCCGTCGATCCGCTTCATCGCCGTCGGCGACAACGACATGGCGTGGAACCGCACGGTCCTTCGCGAGGCGGGCGCGCAGATCGACTACCTGGCGATCCACCACTATTACGGGCTGAGCGAGTCGAAGGGCGAGTACGCGAACCTGATGGCGCGGCCGCTCTTCTACGAGCGGTTCTACCGCGACGTGGCGGCCGCCATCGCCGAGCTCGTCCCCGGCCGTGACATCAAGCTGATCATCAACGAGTGGAACACCGCCATGGTGGCGCCGCAGCAGCACTCGATGGAATCCGGCCTGTACGGCGCACGGCTGATGAACGTCTTCGAGCGCTCCGGCGACATCGTGGAGATGACGGCCGTGTCGGACCTGGTGAACGGCTGGCCGGGCGGCATCATCCAGGCCAGCCGGCACGACGTGTTCGTCACGCCGACGTATCACGTCATCAGGCTCTACAACGAGCACCTCGGCCGCGATCGGCTCGCCGCGCGCGTCACCTCTCCGGTGTTCGACAGCTCCATCGAGGGCTCGAGCATCCCCGTCCTCGACGTCGTGGCGAGCCGCGACGCCGAGGGGCGGCGGCTCTTCGTGAAGGCGGTCAACACCAGCCGCGACCGGACGCTGAGGACCCGCATCAACGTGCTCGGGGCGGAGGTCGGCACGGCCGGCGTCGTCCACACGCTGACGGCCCCGTCGCTCCAGGCGGCCAACAGCTTCCGCACGCCCGATGCGGTCGGCGTGCAGCGCGCGCCGCTGCAGACGGCACCGGAGTTCACGATCGATCTGCCGCCGCACTCCGTCTCGGTGATCGTGCTGCCGCTGCAGGCATCGCGGTGACCGCCGGGCGGGGCGAGGCGCGGCTCACGGGCGACGCTGATCCGCACCGAGCAGGCGCTGCAGGAACACGAGGTCGAGCCAGCGGCCGAACTTGAAGCCCACCTCACGGAAGTGCGCGACGCGCACGAAGCCGAGCCGCTCGTGGAACCGCAGCGACCCGCCGTTGTCGGCATCGACGCCGGCGATGATGACGTGCTTGCCCAGCGCGATCGCCCGGTCGATGAGCGGCGACATGAGCGCCGTGCCGACTCCCTTCCCGCGCCGATCGTCCCGGACGTGGAGCGTGTGCTCGACGGTGAAGCGATAGCCGGGCCACGCGCGGAAGTCGCCGAAGGTCGAGAAGCCGATCACGCCCGTGTCGTCTCCCGCCACGAGAATCGGATAGCCCTGGGCGGCGCGCGTCCGGAACCAGTCGCGGCGGTCCTCCAGCGTCGCCGGCTCCTCCCGGTAGACCGCCGTGGAATGGGCGATGACGTCGGTGTAGATGGCGAGAATGCCCGGCAGATCCTCCTCGCGCGCGTGCCGTATCTCCCTGAGGGTCTCCGG
>Ga0299913_10006245_pt1 | contig 10304 bp, 7 predicted proteins | sample RVTome_9_FD_201360 | JGI IMG/M metagenome (GOLD analysis project Ga0299913, IMG submission 201360) | Soil microbial communities from uranium-contaminated site in the Upper Colorado River Basin, Wyoming, United States - RVT155D38 (version 2) ... | reverse complement strand
TCATTGAACGCAGGCGCCGAGATGTCCGGCAGGAACAGAAACACGGCGCCGTATAGCAGGATCAGCCCGACGAACAGCTGCATACCGTTGATGAAGTCCCGCGGCTGCAGCAGTACCCAGACGGGCAGCATCGAGGCGATAGCGGCGTAAACGAACAGAACGATGATCCAGCTCGACTGCACGGGCAGGCCGAACACTTCCGGCAACTCGAGCGGCATGGTGCTACCGAAGTAAATGGCGGCATACAGTACGAATACGCCGACGAGAGAGACCGAGAACAGGTTGAACCTGCGGCGAATCAGCTGGCCGACGATCAGCGCAACGACGATCGCCGCCCATGCCGGCAGCACCGCGGTCGGCGTACCGACGAACGCTCTGGCGATCACCACGCCGAACACGGCATTCACCATCAGCAGAACCAGGAAGATCACGACCATGAACAGCGCGCGCGTGCGCTTGCCGATGATGGTCTCCGACAGTGCACCGATGGATTTTCCCTGGTGCCGGTTGCTGGCCCAGAGGGCGCCCGCATCGTGCACGCCGGCGAAGAAAATCGTTCCGAACACGACCCACAGCATGGCCGGCACCCAGCCCCAGTAGACCGCGATGGCCGGGCCGACAATCGGCGCCGCCCCCGCGACGGAGGTGAAGTGATGTCCCCACAGGACATACTTGTTGGTCGGCACGAAATCGACGCCGTCGTTGATCTGATGCGCCGGGGTAACGAAGTCGGGGTCGAGACGGAAGATTTTTTCGGCGATGAACTTCGAGTAGACGAACCAGCCGAACAACATTCCGACTATGCCGAATGCCACTATCATTACGGACTGCATTGATCCCCCCTGCGTCTAACTGCATCGTTCCGTCTGCGCGCGAGCTTATCCTGAAGTCGCCCTCGGGGACAGTGCGGTCTGGCGGGAGCCAGGCTACTGCCACGGCGCCCACGGTATATCGTATTGCGTGAACGCGGCGGCCCGCTCGCTCATCCAGTGCCAGCCGCTGTGGGCGAGTAACGCGGAGAGAATGATGGTTCCGATGCGCTCGATACGCGCGTCGCGGAACGCCAGGTTCAGAAGCGGCACCACCAGCAGAACGACGAGCACCTGCCCCAGTTCGACGCCCAGGTTGAACGCGAGGAGAGAGGTCAGCAGGTGTGACCCCGCGAACTGCAAAGTCTCGCCCAGCACGAACGAGAAGCCGAAGCCGTGCACCAGTCCGAAGGCGAACGCAACGATCCAGCGGCGCTGCCACCGCGTACCCACGATGTTTTCGAGCGCCATGTAAACGATCGACGCAGCAATCAGCATTTCGATGAACGGCGGAAACCACAGGCTGGACGGCACGAATCCGAATGCCGCTGCCAGCAAGGTGATCGAATGCGCCACCGTGAACGAAGTGACCAGGACAATCAGCGGGCGAAGGCGGCGGAACGGCAGGATGAGGCACATCACGAACAGCAGGTGGTCGTAACCCTGCAGGATGTGGCGTACGCCCGAGCCGACGAAGCGAAGAAACGCCTGGTTCCAGCCCGGGTCCAGCGGCACGAGGCCGGGATTGCCGGAAAACTCGAAAGCGCGGACCTCGCCTTCCGGCGGGACGTAGTGAAGGACGGTCACGGTACGCATGCCGAGCCTCGCGAGCTCCGGATCGATCGAAAACCTCGAATCAACGGACCTTATCGGCGCTTCGATCAGGACATCGAGCAATGCCTGGGTCGTAACGAGCTGTGTATCCTCCGGAAGACGCGGGCTCGTGACGCTCGCATACGCCTGCTCGAAACTGCGGAACGAACGGTCGGACGGCAACGCGACACGCGCCGCCGTTACGCGCTTTTCGGAAAGGCGCACCTCGTTCTCGTACAGATCGATGTCATTCGCAATCCAGATCTGGGCAGCATCGCGCAGCGTACTGTCCGCCGCAGCGATGTCGAGAAACCCGGGACCGCGCTCTGGAAACTGGATGTCGCGCATGGCCTCGAGCGGCACGCGCACGAGGAGCGTCAGGCGATCGGACTCCGGCTTGATCCACGCCTGAACGACGACATCGACGGGAATTTCGTGGCCATGCGCGATGCCGATGGCGAGGAACGCCCACATGGAGATGACCAACGCAACGCCGGCACGTGCTATCGAATGTCCCATTGTTCTTTTCATTGCGTGCGACGCGGCGGCGGGGAATTATGAGATAGGGGTTGTAGTATACTGTCGCGCACTTTACAGGCATCGCCGTACGATAAGAACGATTCTCGAGGGGGAGCAAATGGCTATCAAGTGGGGTTCGGCATCGCGGGCGGTCATCGGCGCCGCTGCCTTGCTCGCAGTTTCAGGCTGCGGGCAGGATGCGTTCGACAACAGCGCTCACGCGCAGGGCAAGGAAGCTCCGGTATTCGAAGTCGATCCGTTCTGGCCGAAGCCGTTGCCGAACCACTGGGTGCTCGGCATGACGATCGGCCTCGCGGTCGACTCCCGCGATCACGTGTTCATCGTGCATCGGCGAGACACCTTCAACGAACGGAATGAAATCGGGGCAGCCACCGACCCGAAAACGGGCGAGTGCTGCGTTCCGGCGCCAAACATCCTGGAGTTCGACCCCGACGGAAACCTCGTCAATCACTGGGGCGGGCCGGCCGACGGTTACACCTGGCCTGCGTCGAATCACGGCGTAACGGTGGACCACAAGGACAATATCTGGATCGGCGGCAACGGCGACACCGATTCGCACATACTCAAGTTCACCCGCGACGGCAAGTTCATAAAGCAGTTCGGCGAGGCCGGCAAGCAGGCGAACAGCCTCAGTACCGAGCATTTCGCAGGCGTCGCCGAGATCGCCTTCGATGCCGGGGCCAACGAGGCTTATGTTGCCGACGGCTACCGCAACAAGCGCGTTGTCGTCCTGGATGCCGACTCGGGAGAATTGAAGCGCTTCTGGGGCGCCTACGGCAACGAGCCGGACGATGAGGATCTTGGCCCGTACGATCCGGACGCCCCGCTTGCACAACAGTTCCGTAACCCGGTGCATTGCGCGCAACCTTCACACGACGGACTGGTTTATGTCTGCGACCGCGTCAACAACCGTATCCAGGTGTTCAACACCGACGGCACGTTCGTGACGGAAATGCGCATCGCCCCGGCAACCCTGGGCGACGGATCCGTGTGGGACATCGCGTTCTCGCACGACCCCGAACAGCAATTCATCTACCTGGCCGACGGCAAGAACATGAAGGTCTACATCATAGAGCGGGAAACCCTGGAGATTCTGACGAGCTTCGGCGACGGCGGACGGAATCCCGGGCAGTTCTATGCGGTGCACAACGTGGCCACCGACTCGAAGGGAAATATCTACACCGTGGAGACGTACGAAGGTAAGCGGCTGCAGAAGTTCGTGTACAAGGGCATGGCGCCCGTGACCACGGCCAATCGCGGCACGCCCTGGCCTGCTGACCGGAAGTGAGCCGGGAATTCATATTGTGGGGCGCTCGGCGCGGCTGCTGCGGGTATCATTGATCTCTGGCAGGGCGGCACTTATCATCGACCGGACCCGGTAGAGTCGGTGGGGGAAACGCCGGGGTTTCACAAAAACACGTGCGTTTAGCCGCCGGCGTCCAACCATTCATGCTCAGCAGGCAGGTACCACGGCAGTGAATCCACGACTTTCACGGCGGCGCTTTCTGAAGGGCGTCATTGCATCGAGCGTCGCTGCCGCATCCTACGGCGGTCTTCAGTGGGCGCACGCGGAAGGTCGCCGGGGCGGCGTCGAACGCCTCATCTCCCTCAATATCAACGGACGCCCGCGACGCGTCGATGTGCTGCCCCAGGAGACGCTGGCGCACACCCTCCGTTACAAACTCGGGCTGACCGGCACCAAGATCGGCTGCAACAGGGGCGAATGCGGCGCCTGCACCCTGCTGATCGACGATGTGCCGCATTACTCCTGTTCGACGCTCACGCACAGCGTCAAAGGACGCAACGTGCTGACGGTCGAGGGCCTGCAAACCGCCGACGGTCGCCTGCACCCGGTGCAACAGGCGTTTATCGACGAACTGGCGCCGCAGTGCGGCTTCTGCACGCCCGGCCAGGTCATGAGCGCGGTTGCCCTGCTCAAGGTCAACCCGAGCCCGTCACGCGAAGAGGCGCGTCAGGCGCTTTCCGGCAACCTGTGCCGTTGCGGCGCATATGACCACTATCTCAACGGCGTCATGCGCGCTGCGGAGACCCATTCATGAACAATTTATGAACGACTACAGGCACATTGGCAAAAACTTCGTGCCGCCCGACGTTCTCGGCAAGGTGACGGGCAAGGCCAGGTATGCGGAAGATTTCCGCGCGGACGGCATGGTATTCGCGCGGGTCTATACGAGCCCGATGGCGCACGGCCGCGTCACCAGTATCGACACGTCGGCGGTCGACGAGATGGACGGGGTCGTCGGCATCTTGACGGCGGACGACCTGCCACCCGTCGAGGCGCCCAACGCGCCGATGCTGACGAATACGCCGGTGTATATCGGGGAGCCCATACTGGCCGTCGCCGCCGTCGACGAAAAGACCGCGGAGGACGCGATTTCCCGCATCCGGGTCCAGATCGAGCCGCTGCCTTTCGCCGTCGATCCGCTGGACAGCCTGGTCGAGGGCGGACCGGACGCGAGGGAAGAAGGCAACGTCTACGTCCGGTCGCGCGAGGGTTCGGGCTTTCGCACGGTGAAATGGAGCAAGGAGCAGGTCGAGGAATTCCGCTCGGGCAAGGAGCCGACGGGCGAAGCCGTGAACGAGTGGAGTTACGGCGACATCGAAAAGGGCTTCAGCGACGCCGAGGTCATTGTCGAGGAAGCCTTCGTCACGACCGGCTACGCCCACATGAGCATGGAACCGCGGACCGCGATGGCGTACTGGCAAAACGGAACCTGCTATCTGTACGGTTCCACGCAAAGCCAGAGCTTCATGATCCCGGGATTGGCCAGCCTGCTGGGCGTCGAGCAGAAGAACGTCGTGCTGGTCAGCGAGAACACCGGAGGCGGTTTCGGCTCCAAGATCGGCGCGTACCCCATGATGGGATTGCCGGCCTGGTTCTCGAAAAAGCTCAATCGTCCGGTGCAACTGCGCATCACGCGCGAGCAGGAATATTACGTCGGCTCGGCCCGGGTCGGCTTCCAGGGCTGGATCAAGGTGGGCTTTGCCGCAGACGGCCGGGTAACCGCGACCGATCTGTTCATCGTCGAGGACCTGGGACCGAACGCCACCGGCGGCGACGGATCCTCGGCCGGCGGGGCGGTATCGATCGTCTATGACCCGGAGTCCATGCGCTATCGCGGCGTCCCGGTCCTTACGAATACGACGCCGCGCGGCGCACAACGGGGACCGGGGCAGAACCAGATAGCCGCGGTCATGCCGGCGATCATGGACAAGGCGGCGCGCCAGCTGAACATCGACCCGCTCGAGATTCGCAAGGTGAACGCCGCGCACAACGCGACCACGATCGAGGAGGACCAGGGCCCCATCACCAGTGCCTACATGAAGGAAGCGCTGGAAATGGGCGCCGAGATGTTCGACTGGCAAAGGAAGCGCGACCAGCCGCGGCGGAACGGCAACAGGGTCATCGGCATCGGCATCGGTCAGGGTTACCACTCCGCCGGCACCAGCGGCTTCGACGGGCTCGTACGCATCACGCCCGACGGTAAAATTCACCTGCACAGCGGCGTCGGCAATCTCGGCACCTATTCCTATGCCTCGGTCACGCGAACCGCCGCCGAAGTCCTGAAATGCGACTGGAACAACTGCGTCATCCATCATGGCAATACCGATGAGCAGCTTCCGTGGAGTTCCTATCAGGCCGGCAGCGTGACCTCGTTTACGCAGTCGCGTACGAACTACGTCGCTGCGATGGATGCAGTCGACAAGATCAGGGAGATCGCCGCGGCAACGCTCGGTGGCGCGGCAGCGGACTACGACGTGTCCGACGAACGCGTGTTCCGTATCAGCAATCCCGCACAGAGCATGACCTACGCCGCCGTCGCGCAACGCGCGGTCGAGATGGGCGGCCCCTACAGCGGCGAGACGTTTCCCGACGACCTGCACGAGGTCACGCAACGCGCGGTGCAGAGTATCTCCGGCACCGGACTGATCGGCGTCGCCAGGGACACGCTTCCGCACGAAGGCACGGTTCCGGGACTGGCGGTCGCATTCGTCGAAATCGAACTGGATCTCGAAACCGGCAAGTACGACATCCTCGATTACGTCGGCATCGCCGAATGCGGCACGGTCGTTCACCCCCAGGGGCTGGCCGCGCAGATGAAAGGCGGCGCCGTCTGGGGAATGGGCATGGCCAGTCTCGAACGTCACGTCTACGACCCGCAGAACGGGCTGCCGGCAAACGTCGGTTACCACCAGTGCGGCATTCCGACGTACCTCGACACGCCCAGCCAGATTCGTATCGCCGCCGTCAACCTGCCGGACCCGCAAAGTCCCTTCGGGGCGAAAGGCATTGGCGAGCCTGCCATGGGCTGCTCGGTCGCCGCGCTGACCGCGGCAATCTCGGACGCTCTCGGCGGCCACATCTTCAGTCGCACGCCGATCAGTGTCGACATGATCCTGAACCACGTCGCGGGCCGTCCGCAGTCGTTCAAGCCGTTACAAACCAATACATTCTGAGGTAACGATGGCTGCCCACGACGTCATGCCGGATACCCAGCTCTACCAGCCGGTTGAGCTGGACGACGCCCTCAACCTCCTGCATCGGCACCGCGGCGAAGGCTGGCTGCTCGGCGGCGGTCAGGACACCTACGGGTGGCTGAAGGATCGTGCCAAGCATCCGGCGGCAATGATCGACCTGAACGGCATCGACGAATTGCGCGGCATCCGGGAAACTGCCGACGGTGTCGAGATCGGCGCCGTGACGACGCTCGTCGAAGTCATCGAAGACGCCGGCATCAAACGCGACTTCGGGCTGTTGACGCAGGCGGCTCTGCGCGTTGCAAGTCCGCAGATCCGCAACGTCGGCACGCTCGGCGGCAACCTCGTGCAGGATACGCGTTGTTGGTACTACCGCCGCGGCCTCGCCTGTTACCGCGCGGGCGGCAACACCTGTTATGCCGACAGCCCGCAGGGCATGAATCGTGAACACGCCCTGTTCGGCGCGAGCCGCTGTGTGGCGGTAAGTCCTTCGGACACCGCAACGGCCCTCGTAGCGCTGGAAGCTACGATGGTGGCCAGAAGCCGGCGCGGCGAACGGCTGATATCGGCCGACAGGTTCTTCGTCGGACCGAACACGCACATTACCCGAATGACCGAACTGAAGCCGGACGAGATCCTGACGGCCATACGCATTCCGTCAAAGTGGGCGGGCAAGCGGTTTTATTTCGAGAAAGTAGCCGATCGCAACGCCTGGGATTTTGCACTGGTGAGTATCGCCGCGGCGATGTCCATGGAGAACGACATCATCAGCGAAGCGCGCTTCGTTTGCGGCGGCGTCGCGTGCACGCCGTATCGCCTGCGGAACGTCGAATCGGCCGTGACCGGCAAGCCGTTGTCGGACGAAAGCGCGGAGGCCGCGGCAACGCTCGCCAGCCACGGCGCGAAAGCCCTCAACCACAATCATTTCAAGGTGCCACTGATGGAAAATCTCGTGCGGCGCGCGATGCGGGCCTGACGTCATGGACCTGGCGACATACAAGCAGGACGTCTGGGGGCGTGAGGTAATACTCGGCGCCTCCTGGGATCTGCTCTGGCTGGTGGTGGTTGCCGCTTTCGTGATCATCGCGCTGCATGCGGTCGCGGTGGCGATTCGCAGACGCGAAGCGAAACCGTCGAGCCGCGGACCGCGCGTTGCACGGCACCGCGGTATCGACCGAATCTTCCACTGGGTGATGGCCATAAGCGTGTTGGTGCTCCTGGTCACCGGAATCTTCCCTATCATCGGGCTCGAGTTTTCCTGGCTTACCATTCACTGGATCGCCGGACTCGTGCTGACCGCCGCGGTGTTGTTTCACATCGTTCGCTCCCTGTTCTGGCAGGACCTGAGAACCATGTGGATCAGCGCTCGCGACCTCAAAGAACCGTTCGATACCAGCCAGAAGCCGGGCAAGTATTCGGTGGCGCAGAAAAGCATGCACGCTGCCGTGACGGTGCTCGTCCTTCTGGTGATTGCGAGCGGCCTGGTCATGTTCGCCATGATCGATACTCCGTGGTGGGACCGCACCAACTCGATTGCCGAGTCGACGCTCGGCTGGGTATTTCTGATTCACGGGCTTTCGACCCTGGCGCTGATCGCGCTGATCGCGCTGCATATCTATTTCGGCCTTCGTCCGGAAAAGCTGTTCTACACGCGCTCCATGATCAAAGGCTGGATTTCGAAGAACGAACTCGAAGCGCACCACGATCCCGAGCGCTGGGCACCCGACAAGTCTTCCTGACGGCAGCGCCTGTCCCTTGAGCCTCCGACCCGGACACAGGTCCTGTGAACGAACTGCTGCAAGCAAAGATTGACGTCTTCGAGTCGGGCTATGAGTCCCTGCTCGCTTATGCCGCGCAGGGTCGGGACTCGGACGGTGGTGCAGGCTCCGAGGTCCGGACGATGCTGACTGAAATGACCGAGGCGGCCGGAGACATCGTGCACCTCCTCGAACAGAACGAGGCGGAGTACACCTGGGTCGTGGCGGACGATGCAAAGAAAGCGAGAGCGGCAATTTCGCTCGTCCTGGCGCAAGACGAGATCAGCTCCGAGCTCGTCGACAACCTCAATGTCTCCATACACGTGCGGGCGTTGCTGACCGATCTGTTCCTGGTCAGCGAAACGCATTTGTGAGCGCATGAAGCAGGACCTCTCGCGTCGGCAATTCCTGAGCCTCGTAGGCGCCGCCGGCGGTTCGACGGCGATTCTTCACGCCAGCCTGGCGCTGGGGCTGCTGCCCGAAACGTCGCTCGCGCTCGCGGACGTGCAACACATCGGAGACCGCAAACAGCACGTGCTGGTGCTCGGCGCCGGCGTCTCCGGACTTGCAGTCGCCTACGAGCTCGAACGTAAGGGGTTCGAGTGCACCGTCATCGAGGCGTCGAAAAGGATTGGCGGTCGCAACCTGACGTTGCGCAGCGGCGACGTAGTCGACGAAATGGGATACACCCAGGTGTGCCGGTTCGACGACAAGCCGCATCTCTATTTCAACGCCGGGCCGGCGCGTATTCCCGGTCACCACAAGCTCGTACTCCATTACTGCCGCGAATTCAGGATTCCTCTCGAGACCTATGTCAACGACAACCGCAACGCCTACACGCAGGACGACAAGGCTTTCGGCGGCAAACCCATGCGCATCCGCGAATTCGTTACGGACGCGCGCGGATTCATGTCGGAGCTTCTGTACAAGGCAGTCGACAGGAACGCATTCGACCAGCCACTTACCGCAGACGACCGCGAACGATTGCTTGCATTCGCCACCGTGTACGGCGACCTGAAGGAAGCCGGACGCTATTCCGGTTCGGACAGGGCGGGCTACAGATCCGGCGGCTTCGTGAAGCACGGCGAGCTCAAGGACGTTGCCGAACTTTCAGAGCTGTTGAATAGCGATTTCTGGCGCTACCGCATGCATTTCACGGAGGGCGAGGACCAGGCGATGCCGGTGCTGCAGGCCGTCGGGGGAATGGACAATATCGTCAAGGCATTCGTCCGAAGTATCCGCAGCCCCATCCTCACCAACGCGCAGGTTCAGTCGATCCGGTTGCAGCCGAACGGAGTCGATGTGATCTACAACCATCAAGGCGAGAGAACGAAGATCACCGGAGACTGGTGTTTCAACTGCATCCCGCATCATCTCCTGGCCGGCATCCACAACAATTTCTCGAGGGAGTACGCCGAGACGCTTTCGGCCATGGAGCGCGGTCACCTGCTGAAGATCGCGCTGCAGATGAAAGAGCGGTTCTGGGAGCGTGACGGCATTTACGGCGGTATATCCTGGACGTCACAGCCGATCGAACAGATCTGGTATCCGACGCACGGCATTCATGAAGAGAAGGGCGTGATGCTCGGTGCCTATACGTTCCGCGAAGAGCACGGGCGCTTCTTCGAGCGGCTGTCGCCGGAGGAACGCGTCCGGGCGGCGATCAGGCAGGGCGAAAAGATTCACCCGGATTACGGCAATTACGTGGAGCACGGCGTGAGCGTGCCCTGGGCGCGCATGAATCACATGATGGGATGCAATTCGCGATGGTCGGAGGACCTGCGCAACAGCAAGTTCAGGCTGCTGCAGGAACCGGACGGCCGCCACTACATCATGGGAGACCAGATCAGCTATCACTCCGGCTGGCAGGAAGGCGCGTTCGCTT
>Ga0299913_10006244_pt1 | contig 10305 bp, 8 predicted proteins | sample RVTome_9_FD_201360 | JGI IMG/M metagenome (GOLD analysis project Ga0299913, IMG submission 201360) | Soil microbial communities from uranium-contaminated site in the Upper Colorado River Basin, Wyoming, United States - RVT155D38 (version 2) ... | reverse complement strand
GCCCCTGCATCTCGCGCAGGGCGGACCGCGTCTCACGGGCGCGGTCCATCCCTCGGTCCGATCCGGCGCGCGCCACGGCGAGCACGATCCCGAGGACGACCAGCAGGAGGCCCACGATCGTCGGGAACAACGCCGGTCCGATGCGCTGCCCCGGCATCGGCGGGAACGTGCGCGCGTACAACGCGACCGCCGTCCCGAGCGCCGCGACGAGGAGCCCTGCGACCCTGTCCTGCATCCGGGTGCTCGCTCCGCCGTGCTCGCGCGCGTCGATCAAATCGCGTCCCCCGCCATCGCCCGCTCGCTCCAGATTTCCCGCCCTCCTGATCTCGTGCCCTTTCGAGCCCTCCTGTCCTCCTGACCTCCAGTTCCGGTCACCGGGCGAGCCCCACCGCTCTCATGACCGTCCCCATCTCCTCGTCGGCTGCCGCCATGAACCGCGCGAACCCCTCAGGATCCTCCCAGCGCATCCCGAATCCCCGCGCCCTCATGAACTCGCGGTAGGCATCGCTGCCGTAGGCGTTCGCGACCGCCGCTTCGAGCCGCGTCCGGACGTCCTCCGGCAGGTCCTTCGGCGCGCCGATGCCGCGCCACACGCCCATCGACCATTTCGTGTCGATCTCCCGCATGCCCAGCGGAACATCCGGGTAGAGCGCCGAGGGTTCGTCGTCCAGGATGGCCAGGCTCCGCACCTTGCCGGCGTCGATGAGTGAACGCGCCTCCGGATGCGACGCGGGCACGAGGTCCACGGCGCCGGCGACCAGATCGAGCAGGCCGGCGGCGCTGCTGACGCTCGGCACCCACAGTACCGACGATGGGGGGATACCCTGCTCGTGCAGCAGCCCGTAGAGCGACACGTGCCAGATCCCGCCCTGCGCCGTACCCGAGGCCTTGAACCTGCCGGGGTTCTGCCGGATGGCATCCATCAGCTCGCCGAGCCGCGTGTAGGGCGAGTCCGCCCGGACCTGGATGGCCGTCGCGTCGAAGTTGATGAGGCCGAGCGGGGTGAACGACGCGCCCGTCAGATCGGTGAGCCCCTGGTGGTGCATCATCGCGATCTCGCTGGTGATGATGCCGATGGTGTACCCGTCGGGCGCCGCGCCCGCGATGGTCTGATGCCCGACGACGCCGCTGCCGCCCGTGCGGTTCACGACATTGACCGGCGCGCCGAGCTCCGTTTCCATGAGGCTGGCGACGATCCGCGCGACGGCGTCGGTGCCGCCGCCCGCGCCCCACGGCACGATCATCGTCAGCGGACGGGCGGGATATTCGGAGGAGCCGCCGCAGGCGGCGCAGAGGAGCGCGGCCGCCAGCAGGACGCCAGACGCGGCACGCCATCGGATGTATCTCATCGAGTCCTTCGCAAGTCTCCAGCGGTGTTCCGCGTGTGCACCGGATGCGCTCCACATTGTGTCAGATCGGTCGCGCCCGTCGCGGCTCCCCGCCCCACGGCAGGACGGTACCTGAGGTGCGGCGCCGGCCGCAATAGGTCGGGACCGGCGCCTTTGATAACATCCGTACGCTGATCACGCGAGAGGCCATTGATGGTGCACGCTGGCTGGACGAGAGTGGCGGTCGTGTTCGGGGCGGTGGCATGCCTGCCGCTGTCGGGGTGCGGCGGCGGGGGGAACCGCGGGTTCATGAGCTTCGGGACCGCCCCGCCAGGCGGCGCGTTCTTCGTGGTCGGCGGCGCGCTCGTCGAGGTCCTGAACGAAGCCGGCCGGGATCGCGGCTGGAACATCACCGCCGAGGCGACGAGCGGTTCGCAGGAGAACATCCGGCGCCTGGCGCGCGGGGAGCTCGACTTCGCGGTCTCGAACGCCGCGATCACCTACTTCGCGCTGCGCGGGGGCGAAGGCTGGGATCAGGCCTACCCGATGCGTGCCGTCATGACCCTGGCGCCGAACGTCGCCATGTTCATCGCGCCGCGTGGCGCGGGCGTCGAGCGCATCGCCGACCTCCGGGGCAAGCGCGTCGTCATCGGCCCGGCGGGGGCCGGATTCGAGTTTTTCGTCCAGCCGCTGCTCGCCGCACACGGCATGACTTACGATGATTTCACGCCGCTCAACGCGACACAGGCCGCCGCTGTCGACATGCTGGCCGACGGATCCGCATCGGCCGCTTTCATCGGCGGCGCCGTACCGACGGCGTCGATTACGCAGGCCGCGGCGTCGCAGGACATAGTGTTCGTGCCCTATGAGGACGACGCGATGGACCGGCTGTCGGCCGAGTACCCGTTCTTCGATCGGGCGACGGTGCCCGCCAACACCTACCGCGGGCAGACGTCGGAGCTGCACATGCTCGACACCGGCTCGATGCACCTCATCACGACCGCCGACAAGAACGAGGATCTCGTCTACGAAGTGACCAAGGCCCTGTACGAGAACCGCGAGGGCGTCGTGCAGCGCCACGCGGCCGGCCGTGCCATCAACGAGCGGAACGCGCCTCGCGACACCGGCATCGAGTTCCATCCCGGCGCGATCCGTTTCTACCGCGAGGCCGGCCTCTGGAAGGACTGAGCGCCTCCGCGCCTGTGACCCTCCCGCCGTCTCCCGCAGCGGCTGCCGCTCGCGGTGGGCCGGTGCTGCTCGCCGTCCTCTCCGTCGGGTATTGCCTGTTCACCCTTTCGGAGGTGAACTACCCGCGGCTGACGCCGCAGTCGCAGCTCGCGATCTTCGCGATGCTGGGCCTGGTGCTCTGCTTCCTGTACGTGCCGGCGCACCGGACGCTCGCGGCCAGCCGCCTGCTCCGGGGCGCCGATGTCGTGCTCGCCGTCCTCGCCGTGCTGTGCTGCAGCTACATCGTCTCGCAGACCGAGCCGGCGTTTGCGGCCTCCTGGTTCGGCGGCCGATCGCTCGGGAACCGTGCCGGCTATCAGACGCCGCTCGACACCGTCGTGGGCGTGACAGGACTGCTGCTCGTGCTCGAATCGACGCGGCGATCCATCGGCGCCGCGCTCCCGCTGCTGTCCGTCGCGTTCCTGGCTTATGCGTACTGGGGAGCGTGGCTGCCGCCCATGCTCTTTCCGCATCGCGGGTACCCGGTGGAGCGGATCGTCGCGCAGACGTTCCTCCACACGCAGGGCGTGTTCGGCGTCGCGCTGAACGTGATGTTCACGTACGTATTCCTGTTCGTCATCTTCGGCGCCTTCCTGCAGATTACCGGCGCCACGCGGTTCATCATCGACTTCGCCCAGCGGCTGTTCGGGCAGAGCCCTGGCGGACCGGCGAAGGTGGCGGTCCTCAGTTCCGGGCTGATGGGATCGCTGTCGGGGAGTGCCGTGGCGAACACCGCGACGACCGGCACGTTCACGATCCCGCTGATGCGAAGCGCCGGGTTCCGACGCGAGACCGCCGCCGGCATCGAAGCCGCCGCGAGCTCGGGAGGGGCGCTCGTCCCGCCCGTCATGGGCGCGGGCGCCTACATGATGCTGGAGATCGTGCAGCCGCCCGTCACCTACCTGCAGATCATCCAGGCGGCGCTGCTGCCGGCAGTGCTGTACTACCTCGCGCTCTTCCTGTTCGTGCACTTCTACGCGCGGCAGATCTCGGCCCGCACGCCGGTCCTGCCCTCAGGGGAGGCACCGCGCGCCGCGCTGGTGCCGTTCGAGGGGGCCGTCTTCCTGACCGGCCTGGCCGGTCTCCTGCTGTTCCTCCTGGCGGGCTACACGGCCTTTCGCGCGGTGAGCCTCGCGATGATTGGAGTGATCCTCGTGAGCACGCTGCATCCGAGTACCCGCATCGGGTTTCGGCGTGGGGTGGCGGCGCTCGCGGCGGCGTCGAAGGATGTCGTCCCGCTGGTCTCGGCCGCGGCGTGCGTGGGCATCGTCATCGGCGTGGTCACGCTCACGGGCATCGGCACCCGCCTGCCGGCGGCGATCATCCCGCTTGCCGATGAGAGCGTGCTGCTCGCGCTCATCGTCATCATGCTCTGCTCGATCGTGCTCGGCATGGGGCTGCCCTCGGCCGTGACCTACCTGCTCCTCGCCACGCTCATCGGTCCGGTGCTCGGCGCGCTCGGTGTCGTCCCGCTGGCTGCCCACCTCTTCATCTTCTACTTCGGCATGATGTCGATGGTGACACCGCCGGTCGCGCTCGCCGCGTATGCCGCCGCCTCGATCGCCGGCGCGGATGTCATGCGGACGGGCTTTGCGGCGTTCAGGATCTCGCTCGTGGGCTTCAGCCTGCCGTACATCTTCGTGTTCCGCCCAGAGCTCCTGATGCTCGCGCCCGGCGGCGGGCCCGCACCCGTCGTCGATATCATCCAGGCGTTTGCCATCGGCGCGCTCGGTGTCCTGGCGTTCGCCGCCGGCATGGCGGGCTACCTGTTCACGCGTACGGGGACGGGGATGCGAGTCCTGCTGTTCGCCGCGGCCGCACTGCTGCTGGCGCCGGGACCGAGCGTGGACCTGCTCGGGCTGCGCATCCCGGTGCTCGATGCAGCCGGCCTGCTGCTGCTCGCGGCCACGGCGGCGGCGAACGCGAAGGGACGGGGGACGTAACGAAAAGGCAAAAGGGCCAAGGGCCAAGGGCCAAGGGCCAAGCCAAGGAGGTGCAGGTGAACCGGCGCGAATTCGGGCTGATGACAGCCGGCGGTATGCTGGCGGGCGGCACCGCCGCACGCGGGCAGCCGGAGAGAGGCACGCTGACCGATGTACCCGGTCTCAAGGTCGGTCACTTCACCGATGCACGCCGCGCAACCGGCTGTACCGCGATCCTGTTCGACTCGGCCGCCGCCGCCGGCGTCGATTACAACGGGTCGGCGCCGGGAGAGTCGCAGGTCGTGCTGCTCCAGCCCGTCAGTCCGGTCGAGCGCATCCATGCGCTGTTTCTGACCGGCGGCGGCATCTTTGCGCTGCCCTCCGCGGCCGGCGTGCTGCGGTTCCTCGAAGAGCACCGGATCGGATTCGACTGGGGCACACCGGATCTCAGAATTCCGATCGTCGTGTCGGCGGTGATCGACGATCTGGCCATCGGGGATCCGCGCATCCGGCCCGATGCGGAGAGCGCATACAAAGCGTGCGCGGCCGCCTCGACGGATCCCGTGACCGAGGGTAACGTCGGCGCCGGAGCCGGCGCCACAGTGGGCAAGATGCACCGCGGCCGCGGGCTCGGCGGCATGAAAGGCGGCCTTGGCACGTCGAGCCTCCGGCTGGGCGACGTGGTGATTGGCGCGCTGGCCGTCGTCAATGCGGCCGGCGACGTGCTCGACTGGCGAACCGGGCGCATCATCGCGGGCGCACGGCGGCCCGACGGGAGCTTCGCGGACAGTGTCACGGTCATGCGGGACATCGTCGTGGGGACGCCGCGCGCCGCGGCGCTCCAGGACGAGGCGCTTCGGAGCACGACGCTCGCGGTCGTCGCGACCAACGTGACGTTGGCGAAGACCGCCCTCACGAAGATGGCGATGATGGCCAACTGCGGGGCGGCCCGCGCGATCCGGCCGTACCACACCACAGGGGACGGCGATCAGCTGTTCGTGGTCTCGACCGGATCGCTCGCCCGTCCAGACCTTCCGCTCACCGTCCTCGGCGCCCTTGCCGCCGACGTGGCGGCCGATGCGATCGGGCGCGGCGTGCGTGCCGCGCGAAGTGTCGAGGGCTGGCCCGGCGTGGCCGGCCCATGAGGGCTTCGCGGCAGTCCTGACCCGGCTGGCCCGCTCGGGGCTTTCTGCCACCGCCGGACGGCGAGTGAACGGCGCGTCGCGAGCCGCTCACTCGTCCGGTACGAACACGTTGATGCCTCCGACGCGCGCCGGGAACCGCATATCGCCCAGGGCGACCGTCGTGCCGCCGTCGGTCGGCGAGAGGTGGTAGAAGGGGAAACGCGCCCAGATCAGCACCGCGCGGACCCGCTCGTGCTCGCGGGCGCGGACAGCCGCGGGCGCGTCCTCGTTGCGCGGCGTGGGGCGCTCGTCGAGAGCCAGCGTTCCCTGCCGCACGTGATAGCGGCCCGTGAAGTACTCGTCACCCGTGTCGATGATCACCTGACGCCGGAGCGGCGTGACGGGCATCGGGCCGACCATGAGCTCCCGCGGCGCCCTGCCGTGCCGTTCCGTCCAGATCTCGACGACGTGCTGACGTGACATCCGGGCGGTGAGGACCATCGCCGTGATGTAGACGATCGCGGCCAGGATCGCCACCAGCGCCGCCACCGGGCGCCGCTGCCTGCGTGCGAGCAGCACGCCGAGGCCCAGCATCAGCCACAGCCACGGATCAATGATGAACACGGCGTCGCCATAGAACCACCGTTCGGACAGCGGCTTGAGCAGCCGGACGCCGTAGGAGTTCAGCCAGTCCATGCCGACGTGCGACAGCACCCCCACGTAGGACAGGAGCAGGACCGGCGCGGCACGCGCGCGCGGTGCGCCCGCGGGCGGAGGGCGCAGGTGGTCGTACAGCAGCACGAGTCCGGTCAGCAGGACGGGCAGCAGCGCCTGTGCGGCGACCCCGTGCGTCCAACCGCGGCGGAGTGCGACGGCCGGCGTGTTGGCGGCGAATCCGAGTACGTCGATGTCGGGCAGATTCGACGCGATCAACAGGACAGGGGTGCCGAATCGCGTCAGCCGCTTGAGCCCCGCCTCTCCGCACGCTGCGCCCGTGAGCGTATGACACAGGTTATCCACTGCCCGATTATGTCGTGCGGGCGCGCGATCCCCCGGCACTGGGAGTCATGACATCGCCGCCCCTTCGTGGTGGCGCCCTGACGCAGGAGGTCGAGAGGACGGGAAGATGTGGCGCTGACGCCCTGCAGTCCCGAATCGACTACGCGCTGACGGCACCGGGGCGGCGAACCGCTTCGGTGTCGACTCGGCGCACCGGCGCCCCGGCGTAGGTGGCGCCGGCTTCCAGCTTCGAACATTTCGGGACGAAGCTGAGCGCGGCGATGTGACATCCGTCGCCGGCTTCGATCCCGATATCCACCACACTGCCGATCCCGACGAGCACGTTGCGTCCGAGGCGGACCGGCGCGGTCTTCACGACGCCGCGCTCGACCGTGTGACCGGCGATATGGACGTCGGCGCCGATCACGACGTCGTCACCGAATTCCAGCAGGTTGTAATCGCTGACGGCGAGGCTGTTGACGTACACGCGGCGGCCCAGGCGTGCGCCGGCGAGCCGCAGGTATGCCGTCCACACAGGTGAGCCCTTGACGAGCAGCCCCGCAAGCACCCTCACCACGTGGATGGCCACCATGTAGCGGACCCAGCCGAGCAGCGGCCAGCCCATGTCGGCGATTCGCATCTCCGCGTTGGCGGGTGATCTCCAGCCGAGCGCACGCGTGGAGAGCGCGGACGCGGCCATCAGGATCAAGACGAACACCGCATACAAGGGGGCTGCCGCCAGGCTGAACGCCACGACGCGCAGCAGAGGCCGACCGGCCGTCCATGTCGCGAGTGCCGTCCACGCCGCGAGCACGGGCAGGGCGGCGATTGCGACCACGACGGCCTGCACGGCCAGCACGGTCGAGATAGCCCAGGCAATGCGCCACCCCGCACCGGCGCGAGAGGAACGTCCCACGCTCGAGGATTCGGCCATAATGCTCGTCAGCGAGTTCTCTGTATATCACCGATCGCAATCGGCGCCGCGGCGCTGCTGAACGGACTATGGACGACTACGTGCACTTCGACGGAGATCCGGCGGTCGACAGCCAGCGCCGGCATCTCGAACGGGTGATCAAAGGCTATCCTCCCCGGCGGCGGTGGGCCTGGATCGTGGCGGCGGTGGCCGGTGGAGGGCTCTGGGCGGCCTGGCGTGCGGCCGCCCGCGGGGCCGAAGGCCGCGACCAGACGACGGCGCACGTCAGCGAATCTTCTGATCCGGCAGTTCGGTCTTGATGCCCTCATCGGTGGGCATCCGATCGGTCTCCGGCGTGAGCCCCGTCGCGGCCATCAGCCGCTGCAGCTCTCCGTTCAGCTCCGCGACGCGGCCCGCATGCGCCGCATCGCCAATCAGATTGCGACGCTCCTCGGGATCCTCGCGCAGGTTGTACAGCTCCGCCATGTGACGATCGGGTCCGCCGTCCCCGTGCGGATACCGGATGTACTTCCACTCGTCCGTGCGGACGCCGCGCACGTTCGGCGTGTAGGGGAACTGCCGCTCGTAGTTGTAGTAGTAGAACCAGCTCCTGCGCCACTCGGGATCGCCCGAGCGGACCAGTCGCACCCACGAGCGGCCGTCGATGCCGCCGAGGGGCTGCGCGCCGGCAAGCTCCAGCAGCGCGGGGGCGACGTCCACGGTCAGCACCTGCTGGTCGACAACCCTGGCCGTCCCCGTAAGCCCGGGATAGCGGACCGCCAGCGGGATGCGGATGCTGCCCTCGTGCATGGTGCGCTTGTCCACCATCCCGTGCTCACCTTCGAGCAAGCCGTTGTCTCCCGCAAACACGACGATCGTGTTGTCGAGCTGTCCCGCCTGTTCCAGCCAGCCGAGCAGACGGCCGACGCTGTCATCGACGCTGAGGATCGTGCCCCAGTAGGCGCGCACCATGTTCTCGAAGTCGGTCACCGCCTCCGGCCTGTCGTCTGGAAATTTCTTGCGCCACTCGAACAGGGGCCCGTAGATCCCGTGCCAGGTGTAGCGACGCTCCTTGATCCACGCCGGATTGTCGTCGAGCTCGAATGCGCTTGGCGGGTACGCGACGCGGACCTCCTCGAAGGTCCGTTCGTACCTCGGCTCTGGCGTGTAGAAGCTGTGCGGAGCCTTGTGCCCGAGCATCAGCAGCCATGGACGATCGCCGTGGTCGCGGTTCAGCCAGTCGAGGGCCATGTCGGTGACGACGGTGGTGTAATAGCCCTTCACGACCTCGCGCCGCTCGCCGTTGAAGTTGAACTCCGTGTCGAAGTAGCGGCCCTGCCCCTTGTGCGTGACGAAGTAGTCGAAGCCGGGCCTGGGCTCGTCGTTGTCCTCGCCCATGTGGTACTTGCCGACATAGGCGGTCGTGTAGCCCTCGCTCTGGAGGACCCGCGGGAAGCTGTTCAGCGCGGCAGGATACTCGGTGAAGTTGTCGGTGACGCCGTGCTTGTGCGCGTACACGCCGCCGAGCAGCGACGCGCGGCTCGGCGAACAGAGGGAAGTGGTGCAGAACGCGTTGCGGAAGTTGACCCCCTCGTTCGCGATCCGATCGATGTGCGGCGTCTTCAAATGCGGGTGTCCGGCATAGCCGACCGCGTCCGACCGGATGTCGTCCAGCAGGATGAAGAGGATGTTCGGCCGCGCCGGTGGAGAATCGGGCGCGGCGCCGCGACACCCGCAGACGAGCACGGCGGAGGAGAGCAGCACGAGGATCGGCAGTCGGCCGTACATCATCGGCAGATTATGCCTTGCCCGGCTGTCCTGGTCGACCGGTCGTCCCGGGGCATCACCTGCGCTACACTGCCGCCCATGAGCATGCTCCGTACGCTGTTCGGGCCGAGCCGTCAGGAGGTGTGGCGGCAGCTCAGCACCGAACTGGGCGGGCGCTACGTGAAGCCGGGTTTTGCGGCGAGGGATTCCGTCGAGGTCACTCACGGCGAGTGGACGGTGACGCTCGACACCTACGTCGTCTCCACCGGCAAGACCTCGCGGGCGTACACGCGCATGCGCGCGCCGTATGTGAATCCGGACGGCTTCCGCTTCTGCGTGTACCGCCGCGGCGTGTTCAGCGACATCGGGAAACTCTTCGGGATGCAGGATGTGCACGTCGGGTTCGAGCCGTTCGATCGCGACTTCATCGTCAAAGGGACCAGCGAGGAGAAGCTGCGATACCTGTTCTCGAACCCGCGTATCCGGGAGCTGGTCGCCGCGCAGTCCAGCATCAAGTTCATGGTCAAGGACGGCAGCGGCTGGTTCGGTCGGGGATACCCGGAGGGCGTCGACGAGCTGTCGTTCGTTGTCTCCGGCGTGATCAAGGACGTCGAGCGCCTGAAGGGGATGTACGAACTGTTCGCCGAGACGCTTGACGAGCTGTGCCGGATGGGTTCCGCCTACGAGGGCGCTCCGGACCTGTCGCGCGATCGCGGCGCGTGCGGCGAGGGGACGTGCCGGGATGAGGCTTGACAGGCGGCATCTGCTGAAGACCATGAGCGCGGGAGGCGCGATGGCGCTCGTGCCACCCGCGGCTGCCGCCCCGGCCGCGCAGGCGCCGGCGGCGGTCCCGGACCGCGAGATCTGGATCGGGGTCCTGCGGCGGCTCGCGGATCCGGTGCTCACGAATCTCGCCGCCGGGACCCTCAAGGCCCGCATGCCGGTCGAGCAGGCCCCCGGGGCGCGTCGCGAGAGCGTGACGCACCTGGAGGCGATCGGCCGTCTGCTCGCGGGCATCGCTCCGT
>Ga0299913_10006243_pt1 | contig 10305 bp, 8 predicted proteins | sample RVTome_9_FD_201360 | JGI IMG/M metagenome (GOLD analysis project Ga0299913, IMG submission 201360) | Soil microbial communities from uranium-contaminated site in the Upper Colorado River Basin, Wyoming, United States - RVT155D38 (version 2) ... | reverse complement strand
CCAGCCGCAGCACCTCGAGCTCGCGCTCGGTGAGCCGCATGCCCGGCACCTGGCTCTTCTCGGGGCGCGACATCTGCTTGAACTCGTCGATCAGCTTGACCGCCATCGACGGGCTGATCAGTGACTGACCCTCGGAGACGACCCGCACCGCTTGGGCGACCTCCTCGATCGAGGAATCCTTCAGCAGGTAGCCCGAGGCCCCGCTCTTCACGGCCTCGTAGAGGTCGGCCTCCTCGTCGGAGACGGTGAGCATGATGATCTTCGCCGACGGCACGCTCGCCTTGATCGCGAGGCAGGCCTCGATGCCCGACCGCCGCGGCATGCGTACGTCGAGCAGCACGACGTCCGGCGCCACGGACTCCGCCAGCGTGGTGCCCTCGATCCCGTCGCCGGCCTCGCCGACGACCTCGATGCCCTCCTCGCTGGAGAGCAGCATCGTCAGCCCGCGCCGGAAGAGCTCCTGGTCGTCCACGACCAGGACACGAACCGGCTCGCCCCCGTCCCCAACGTTCGTCACGCCGGTCATCATGGCACGACCCAGCCGGCTGCTCGGGCGTCGCCCGGCATCACGCGTCGTCGAGCTCCAGGGAGATCACGCCGTAGTCGTAGCCACGACGTCGGTAGACGACCGACGGCCGCTCGCTCTCCTTGTCGACGAACAGGTAGAAGTCGTGGCCCACGAGCTCCATCTCGTAGAGCGCCTGGTCGAGCGTCATGGCCTGCGCCGGGTGGCTCTTCTCGCGCACCACGAGCGGGCCGTCGCCGGTGACCGCGATCGGCCCGACGGTGCGCTCGTGGACCGTCTCCTCGTCCTCGGTGACGGTGGCGACCGACTCCATGCCGGCCAGCGCCTCGCCGACCGAGGCGGGCGGACGGCCGCGGTGGACCCGGCGGCGGTCGGCGGCGCGCCGCATCTGGGAGGCCATCTTGTCGAGGGCGAGGTCGAGCGCGCCCATCTTGTCCTCGGCCGCGGCCTCGGCCCGGATCACCGGGCCCTTCGAGAACGCGGTGAGCTCCACCTTGATCGCACGGTCGTGCTGCCGCGGGTTCCGTTCGCTCTCCACCTCGACCTGCACCCGCATGATGCGGTGATCGTGCTTCTCGAGCCGGGCGAGCTTCTCGGTCACGTGAGAGCGAAACCGCTCCGTGAGCTCGATGTGGCGACCCGTGACGACAACTTCCATGTCAACCTCCCGTGTCTCGCGCGATCAAACTGAGCTGGTCAGCGGAGTCCGCCCGGCCGACCTGGTCTTCGTCCCCACAACCGCCTGCTGAAGCGCTCGCAGCTTGCATGCCACTACTGACCTTCTCCCGTGCCGGACCGTGTCTGACGGATCGGACGAGGCAGGACTTACCTCTAAGTCGCACCGTGATCCCCCTGCCCCCAAAATGTAGGGAGCGGGGTTACGTGGGCCGTTTCGCCTGCGACTGGCATCGGCTTGTCGGCGCGACGCCCCGGGTTCCCGGGGCGTCCCATCGACGCAACCACGGACCCGGACGGACTCCATGCACAGACGCTAGACCATGGGTGGGCGTCACGAAAGCGGGGCTCCCGCGCCTCGGTCGCGGCCGCGCCGCGGGGTGGCGGCGACGGTCGCGATCGCAGCCACCGGCACGCCGGCCGCGGCCAGCGCGCGCTGCGCCTCCCGCGCTGTCGCGCCGGTGGTGAGCACGTCGTCGCACACCACGACCCGGAGCCGGCGGCCGGCGACGCGGCGCAGGCCGCTGTCGGGGCACCACATCGAGCCGTGGAGGTTGGCCGCCCGCTCGGCGGCGGTGAGCCCGGCCTGGTCGCGGACCCCGCCGCGTGACCGGAGGATCGGGGCCACGGTCGTGCCGGGCAGCAGCCGGGCGGCGCGACGTACGACGGCGAGCAGCGGGTCGTGGCCGCGGACCCGGGTGGCACCGGGCCGGCTCGGCACCGGCACGAGCAGGCGGGGCGGGGCGGCTGCCGCCTCGACCGAGGCGGCGAGCACCCGGGCGAGCGGCACGGTCAGCCCCGCCACCCGCCGCTCCTTGTGGGCGAGCAGCACGGCGCGGACCAGGTCGCCGTAGGCGGCCGCGGTCCACGGAGGGGCGAGACCGGCCGGGGTCGGGTCGGGCCACGCGGGCCACGGCGTGTCCGGGAGCTGCGACCGGCAGCCCGGGCACAGGGCGCGGCCCGGCCGCCCGCAGCCCACGCATCGACCGCCGAGCAGCAGGTCGAGCGCGGCGTCGCGCAGCAGCGGAGGAGCAGCGGTCGGCACACCACGATCGGAGCACGGCCCGGGACGACGCACAACGAGCGGCCGACGGCCTGTGGAGAAGGTCAGCCGCCGGCGTAGGTGAGGAACGTGGTGCGTTCGTCGACGTCCGCGAGCCGGAGTCCGCTGATGACCTCGGTCAGTCCGGCACCCGACGCGACGAACAGCGGGTCGGTGCTGCGCGGAGACGTCACCAGCTGGCGTGGGCGCTGCCGGAGAGTGACCGCGACGCCCGTCAGACCGGCTGGCGCTCCGTCGACCGTGAGCGTCCGGACCTGAAAGAGGTCCCCACCGATCCGGTGCGCGACCACGATCGACGTGGGTGAGACCCAGCCGATGTCCACGACGGAGAGCCGGCCCTGGTCCTCCCAGCCGATCGTGCGCGCCGGGGTGCCGCCGAGGGCACGGCCGCGGACGTCGTAGCGCAGCCGGCTGACCACGACCTGGTCGCGCCCACCGCGGTCGATCACCGCCACCAGGCGCGAGCCGTCGCGCGAGACGAGCAGGTGGCTGACCGGGCGGCCGGAGATGCCCTCGACCTCGACCGTTCGTGGTCGCTCGTCGACCACGACCGAGATCTGGGCTCCACCGGGCGTCCGGTCGAGCAGCCACAGCCGCTCGGCATCGTCCCAGACCGGGGGCGCGAGGTCGGTCGCGCCGCTGACGACCTCGACCAGGTCGGCGTCCGGGCTGCGGACCTCGGTCTCCTGGACGGACGTGCCGTCCGACGTCACGCCCGCGACCTGGGAGCCGTCGAGGGTGACGCCCACCGAGCGGACGCCGATCTCGGACGCACCCATCGGGCCGGGGGCGACCTCCAACGCCTCCGGCGGGCCGCTGATGAGCCGCCCGTCCCGCAGCCCGAAGAGCAGCGACGTGGCACGCGAGCCGGCGGGGTCGAGCGCCTCCTCCTGGTCCATGGCGAACGTGGTGGCTCCGTCGGCCAGGGTCAGCGGCTCGTCGTCGATCGTGACCCGGAAGGCTGTGAGCGAGGAGTCCTGGGCCAGGGTGCGCGCCAGCTGCGCGACGAGCAGGGCCGCCTCGTCGTCGGCCGGCATCGCGTCCCCGCCGAGGAGCGGCACCTCGGCGATGCCCTCGTCGGTGATGGTGACCGACAGGTCGACCTCGAGCCCGGGTGGCACGAAGGAGCGTTCCACGCCCGGCGAGGCCGCGACCGGGCCGGCGAGCAGCCCGTCGACGAGGGCGCTGGCCAGGGAGTCGCCCCGCGGGACGTAGACCGGCTCGGGTACCAGGATCCGGGCGGTCGGGTCCATGAAGTAGAGCAGGACGCGGCGGTAGGCCTGGCCGAACCACGTCGACGGGACGACCAGCGCGTCGGGGGCATCGGAGATCCGCCACTCGCCCTCGACCCGGGTCATCGTGAACGAGAGCTCGGACTCGTCCTTCGGCAGCGCGCCGCGCCACGAGCCGCGATCGTCGAGCACGTAGGCGCCGTCGACCTCGACCGTGACCCGGTTGCTGCCCTCGGGGAACGACGCGTCGTCGTAGGTGATGATCCGGCGCTGCGGCCGCCAGGTCGCCGACTCCTCGGACGTCAGGAACTCCTTGGCGGTGTTGGTCTGGAGCGGGATCGCGGCCTGCGCGTCCAGGAAGTGCTTGACGATGTCGGTCGCCGGCTCACCGGTGGTCGGTCCGGGCGGGTCGTTGAAGAAGCCGAGCTCCTCGCCCCTCCGAACGTCGGTCTCCGCCTCGACGACCGGCCCCTCGTTCGGGATCCCCACGCAGCCGGACGCGAGCAGGGCCACCGCCACCAGGCCGGTCACCGCCGACGTACGGCGCGCCTGGCGGCTCATGCGACGGGCTCCGTCGCGTCCTCGGGGACCAGCGGCAGGGGGCTGTGGCGCAGCAGCCCACCTGCGCGACGGGGCAGCGTCAGCCGGAACTGCGCCCCCTCGCCGGGTCGGCCCCACGCCTGGAGCCAGCCGCCGTGCAGGTGGGTGTCCTCGAGCGCGATCGACAGACCCAGGCCGGTGCCGCCGCTGGTGCGGGCGCGCGCCGGGTCGGCCCGCCAGAACCGGTTGAAGACCAGCGCGGACTCCCCCAGCCCCAGGCCGACCCCGTGGTCGCGCACGGCGATCGCCGCGGCGTGCTCGTCGCCGGACACCCGGATCACGATGTCGCCGGTCTCGGCGTGGTCGATGGCGTTGGTGACGAGGTTCCGGACGATCCGCTCGACCCGGCGCACGTCGGCCTCCGCGAGGCACGGGTGGTCGGGGGCGTCGACCAGCACGTGGCAGTCGTTCTGGCGGGCGAGCGCCGCCGTGGAGTCGACGATCCGGTGGGCCACGTCGATCAGGTTGACGTCGTCGATCTCCAGCACCGCGGCGCCGGCGTCGAACCGGCTGATCTCCAGCAGGTCGCTGAGCAGCCCCTCGAACCGGTCGAGCTCGGTCTGCAGCAGCTCGGCCGCGCGGCTGGTCGCGGGGTCGAAGCCGGCGCGCGCGTCGTGGAGCACGTCGCTCGCCATCCGCACCGTCGTGAGCGGCGTCCGCAGCTCGTGGGACACGTCGGCGACGAACCGGCGCTGCACCCGGGAGAGCTCCTCCAGCTGCCGGATCTGGCGCTGGAGGTTGGTTGCCATCTGGTTGAACGACGTCGCGAGCCGTGCCAGGTCGTCCTCCCCGGCCACGCGCAGCCGTTCCTGCAGCTGGCCGGCGGCCAGCCGCTCCGCGACGCGGCGCGCCATCCGCACCGGGGTGACGACCTGCCGGGTCACCAGCCAGGTCACGCCGGCGACGAGCAGCACCATCAGCCCGGCGGCCGTGAGCATCGCCCGCTGGAGCAGCGACAGCGTCCGCGCCTCCTCGGTGAGCGGGAAGAGGTAGTAGACCGTGTAGGTCTTCGAGTCGGCCGGCAGCTGGACCTGCGACCCCACCACGATCGCGGGCTCCGTCACCGTCGCTCCGCTGGTCGAGGTGCGCCGGATCTCGGTGTACGTGTAGGCCGTGTCGGCCAGGGTGTCGAAGTGCTCCTCCAGGGACGCCGGCACGCTGTCCTTGTCGAGCAGCGGGGTGTAGAAGGCCGTGTCGGCGATGCTCGCCTCCCCGGCCGGGCCGCTCAGCACGACCGAGAAGTCGCGCGCGTCGCCGAGCTGGATGATCGGGTCGACCAGGTCCGACAGCTGCTGCCGGGCGTCCGTCTCCGTCGCGGGTACGCCGGCGAGCCGGTCGTTGGTCTCGGCCGTCACGCGCGCCGCCTCGTTCAGCGCGGCCTCCTCGCTCTGCTCCAGCAGGCCGTCGCGGGTCTGCTGCACGAGGAACCAGCCCACGATCCCGATCACCAGTGCGGAGAGCACGACCGTGCTCGCGACGACCCGGATCTGGATCGAGCGGCGCCACACGGTGAGGCCACGGGTGACGGCGTCGAGGGCGGGCTTCCGTCCGAGCCGGTCGAGTGACACGACGCGGCCTAGGACGAGCCGGCCTTGTACCCCACGCCGCGGACCGTCACGACGATCTCGGGGTTCTCGGGGTCGTGCTCCACCTTGGAGCGGAGCCGCTGCACGTGCACGTTGACGAGCCGGGTGTCGGCGGCATGGCGGTAGCCCCACACCTGCTCCAGGAGGACCTCGCGGCTGAAGACCTGCCACGGCTTGCGGGCCAGGCACACGAGCAGGTCGAACTCGAGCGGGGTCAGGTTGATCGGGGCGCCCTGACGCGTGACCGAGTGGCCCGCGACGTCGATCTCCAGGTCGCCGATCGACAATGACTCGGGGGAGGGCGAGTCGAGCCGACGTACGCGGGCCCGGATCCGCGCCACCAGCTCCTTGGGCTTGAAGGGCTTGACGATGTAGTCGTCGGCACCCGACTCGAGCCCGAGGACGACGTCGATCGTGTCGGTCTTGGCCGTCAGCATCACGATCGGGACGCCGGACTCGGCGCGGATCTCCTTGCACACGTCGATGCCGTCCTTGCCCGGCAGCATCAGGTCGAGGAGCACGAGGTCGGGCTTGTAGGCCCGGAACTCGTCCATCGCGTGGTCGCCGCGAGGACACATCTGGCTCTCGAACCCCTCCTGCCGGAGGACGATCGTGAGCATCTCCGCGAGCGGCGCGTCGTCGTCGACGACGAGGATGCGACCGCGTGGCGCGGCGTCCATGACCTGGCTCATGCCGTCAATACTGCCCGACGACCCGTCGTGGGTCGCTCAGGACAGGCCTCAGTACCGGTAGTGATCCGACTTGTAGGGTCCCTCGGCGGGCACGCCGAGGTACGCCGCCTGCTCGTCGGACAGCGCGGTGAGCCTGACGCCGAGGGCGTCGAGGTGGAGCCGTGCGACCTCCTCGTCGAGATGCTTGGGCAGCACGTAGACCCCGACCGGGTACTCCTCGGGCTTCGTGAACAGCTCGAGCTGCGCGAGGACCTGGTTGGTGAACGAGTTCGACATCACGAAGCTCGGGTGGCCGGTGGCGTTGCCCAGGTTCATGAGCCGGCCCTCGGACAGCACGATGATCGAGCGGCCGCCGGGGAACGTCCACACGTCGACCTGCGGCTTGACCGTGTCGCGCACGACGCCGGGGTAGGACTCGAGGCCGGCCATGTCGATCTCGTTGTCGAAGTGGCCGATGTTGCCCAGGATCGCCTGGTGCTTCATGCGGGACATCTGCTCGACGGTGACGACGTTCATGTTGCCGGTCGCGGTGATCACGAGGTCTGCGACGTCGAGGACGTCGTCGAGCGTGGACACCTGGTAGCCGTCCATCGCAGCCTGCAGCGCGCAGATCGGGTCGATCTCGGTGACGATGACCCGGGCGCCCTGGCCGCGCAGCGACTCGGCGCAGCCCTTGCCGACGTCGCCGTACCCGCACACGACCGCGACCTTGCCCCCGATGAGGACGTCGGTGGCGCGGTTGATGCCGTCGATGAGCGAGTGGCGGCAGCCGTACCTGTTGTCGAACTTCGACTTGGTGACCGAGTCGTTGACGTTGATCGCCGGGAAGAGCAGCGAGCCCTCCTTGAGCATGTCGTAGAGGCGGTGGACGCCGGTGGTGGTCTCCTCCGTCACGCCCTTGATCTCGCCCGCGATCTGGGTCCAGCGGTCGCTGCTCTCGGAGAGCGAGTCCTGCAGGACGGTGAAGACCACGCGCTGCTCGTGGCTGGCGGCGGAAGCCGGGTCGGGGGCCACACCGGACTTCTCGGCCTCGACGCCGAGGTGGACGAGCATCGTGGCATCGCCACCGTCGTCCAGGATCATGTTGGCGAAGCTGCCCTCCGGCCACCGCAGGATCTGCTGGGTGCACCACCAGTACTCCTCGAGCGACTCGCCCTTCCAGGCGAACACCGGAACGCCGGCGGGGGCGTCGACCGTGCCGTGCGGGCCCACGGCCACCGCGGCGGCGGCGTGGTCCTGGGTCGAGAAGATGTTGCAGGAGGCCCAGCGGACCTCGGCGCCGAGCGCCACGAGGGTCTCGATCAGCACGGCCGTCTGGACGGTCATGTGGAGCGAGCCGGCGATCCGGGCACCCGCGAGCGGCTGCTCGGCGGCGTAACGCTCGCGCATCGCCATCAGACCGGGCATCTCGTGCTCCGCGAGCGCGATCTCCTTGCGCCCGAACTCGGCCAGCGACAGGTCGGCAACCTTGAAGTCCACGCTCATCTCCCCTGGTAGGTCCTTCCCCCGAGGGTAGAACCGGAGGCACGGCATCGCAGAATCCTCGACGCCCCTACCTGCGGTCGGCGGGGGTCATTGGGCGGCGGGCTCGTGGCCCGCGGCGTCCTGGTGCTTGCCGAACGGCAGCACGTGCATCACCGCGACGGCGATCGCCCCGACGACGAGCCCGATCACGGCCGAGGCCGCCGTGTTGACCAGCCACGCGACCACACCTCCGAGGGCACCGACCGCGTCGTGCACGGCTTCCTCCCACTGGTGGACGACGTCGTACGGCCAGTGCCAGCCGAGCTCGTCAGAGCTGACCAGCAGGATGTGGCCGCCCACCCACAGCATCGCGACCGTCCCCACCAGAGCGATCACGGCCAGCAGCCGGGGCATCGCCGACACGAGCCCCTGTCCGATCCGCTGCGAAGCGGCCGACGAGCGCTGGGCCAGCCGTAGACCGATGTCGTCCATCTTCACGATCAGCGCGACCACCCCGTACACGAGGACGGTGATGAGGATCGCGACCACGGTCAGGATGATCGCCCGCATCACGAACCCGGCGTCGGGGTCGGAGCCGACCACCTCGTTCAGCGCGATGACCATGATCTCGGCCGAGAGGATGAAGTCGGTCCGGATCGCGCCGGCGACCGTCCGCTCCTCGTGCTCCGGCGTGAACCCACCCTGTTCCTCGAGCTCGTGCACCTCTTCCTCGAGGTGATGTCCTCGAATGCGCTCCCAGACCTTCTCCGCGCCCTCGTAGGCGAGATAGGTGCCACCGATGATGAGCAGGATCGGCAGGCCCTCGGGCAGGAACTGGCTGAGCAGCAGGGCCACCGGCAGGATGAAGAGGAGCTTGTTGCGCAGCGAGCCCTTCGCGATCCGCTTGATGATCGGGAGCTCGCGCTCGGCCGCGGATCCGTGGAGGTACTGCGGCGTGACCGCGGTGTCGTCCACGACCACGCCGGCCGCCTTGGCACTGGCCCGCCCGGCAGCGGCACCCACGTCGTCGACCGACGCCGCCGCGATCCGGGCGAGCGCCGCGACGTCGTCGAGCAGGGCGAAGATCCCGCCGGCCATGGGCACCTCTCTCGCGTGTTCGGAGTACGGCGAACAGCCTAGCCAGGGATGGTCGGCCGACTCGACGGGTAGAGGATTACGACCACGGCCCGACGCTGCGATACGGCCCGGACCACCGGGAGGACCAGTACGGCCGGCTGAGCCGAGCGCCCCTCGAGGACCTCGAAGACAGGACTCCTTGGACGATCACGCGAGAGCCTTCGACGAGGCTTGGTCGCAGGATCGGCAGGACGCGCAGCGTCAGATCCGCCCGCTGACGCGCTGACCGGCCTGCGCTCCTGGCTCCGAAGGTGAACCCCGGTCGTCTTCTCGACATCGGGACGAGGTCGGCCCTGCGGTCGTGGGCAGTCCGAGCGAGGGATGTGGTGGCGCATGCGCATTCTGCTGAGCAGGTTCAGTGACTGGGTCGTGGTTCAACCGGTCTTGTGGCGCATGGGCTCGGGAGCCGCGCTGGTGCTACTCGGCTTTGCTCTCGATCTCACACCCATCGTGGTTATTGCTGCCGGAGCCGCCATCGCCGTGCTGAACATCCTTCACGCGAGGAGACGGGGATATTGCCCCCTTCCGGCAGAGCCGGGCTCTCCCCGGGACGAGCGAGAACCTGGTAGCCGTCCGGGAGTCGCCGGGCTGTCAATCGCCTTCACCGCCGTGCCGCGACGACTGGCCATCACCGCCGCAGCGCACTGATCGCGGGCAGATCCGGACGTCTCAGGGCTCGATGACCCAGGTGTCGGCGCAGTCCAGCGCGTCCTGCGCCGATCGAGTCGCCACCACAGGACCATCAACTGCTCCGACGCGTGCTTCCAGCGCCTTGATGCCGCACGCGTCGACGGACAAGAGACCCTGCCCGTTAGCCTCGACCCACCCGATCGGGGAGTCGTCCGGCCCCTCTCCAGGCTTCACGGCGTAGTCGACGTACATGCGCTCGTCGCCTCTATTGTCGACCTTGACCCAGGCGTCCTGCCCCATGTCCTCCTCGCACGCCGTGGCTAGCGCCACGATGGCAAGGAGAACGACGAGACGCATGGTGAAGTTGTACCCGAGGACGTGTAAGCAGCGCCATCACCGACATACGGCTTGGGCTCCCAAGCCCTGACGCACTCATCTCCGCACGACCGCTCAGCGGCTGCTAGTTCCATTGACCCCACGGCCGGGTTCTGACGAGTCTCGGTCGAGGTGTCCGGGACGGTCGCTCTCTCAGCGGCTGCCCACCGGTTGGTGTGGCTCTCTCATGGCATGCGTGTCCCGGTCACCGCTGGGTCGGAGTGGCTCAAGAAGGGATTGCTCAGCTCATAGCAGCGGTGCCCTCTCGACCCGTCCCACTGGAGCGGATCGAAGGAGCAGCAGATGGCGACAACGTCAGCAACAG
>Ga0299913_10006242_pt1 | contig 10307 bp, 7 predicted proteins | sample RVTome_9_FD_201360 | JGI IMG/M metagenome (GOLD analysis project Ga0299913, IMG submission 201360) | Soil microbial communities from uranium-contaminated site in the Upper Colorado River Basin, Wyoming, United States - RVT155D38 (version 2) ... | reverse complement strand
GGCGGCCTCGGCGACGGTGCCGTCGTGGCCGATCGTGATGACTTCACCACTCAGCAACTCTCGGAGTTCCATCGCTACCTCCTGAACTTCTCTGGAACTGCTCCAATTGTCGGTTGCGCCTCAACCCAATGACATGGTCGAAAGGCCCCATCCCATGGGACTTCCTGCGTTCCCCGGCATTTCTGTCACAGCGGCCCGATACCTTGACGCTCATGGACTACGAGAAGTGGTGCGAGCACAAGCCGGTCTGGGTCGGGCGGATCGCCGTCGCCGCCTGCGAAGAATGTGGAAAGGTCGACTGGTTCTCGAACGACGGGCCCGTCGACCCCGCCGAGGCCGTCGCCGCCTTGTTCGGCAGTTTCGACCTGATCGGGTCACTCGATGCCCTCGGCGCCCCGGCGCCTGAAGTCCTCGCCTACTCAGCCCCTTCACAACGCAAGAGACGCCATCTCGACGCTCTGCCCCGCAAGGTGTGGATGAAAGCGGCTCCCCATCTCTGGTTGTCGACCGACGGCGAGATTCTCTTGCTGGCGCCGACTCAGCGACTCATGTTCGAGAACCTGACCCGCGGCGCCTAGGGAGCCGCGACAGCGAACTGGGTCCTATTCAGCTCGGCATACAGCCGGTCGGCGGCCACCAATGACTCATGATTTCCTCGCTCCACGATCCGGCCCTCGTCGACCACGAGGATCTGATCGGCTGCCCGCACCGTCGAGAGCCTGTGTGCGATCACGATCGAGGTTCGATCGCGCATCAAATCCTCCAGGGCCTGCTGGATCAGCGCCTCGGACCTCGTGTCCAGATGGGAGGTCGCTTCGTCGAGGATGAGGATCCTCGGGTCCTTCAAGACGACCCGGGCAATGGCGATCCTCTGCTTCTCCCCGCCCGACAGCCGATATCCGCGCTCGCCCACCACGGTCTGATAGCCGTCGGGTAGCCGATCGATCATCTCATCGATGTTGGCAGCGCGCGCTGCGGCGACTAGCTGGTCGTGGGTGGCGTCGGGTCTCGCATAGCGGAGATTTGCCTCGATGGTGTCGTGGAACAGATAGGTCTCCTGTGTGACCACCCCGACTTCTTCGGCCAGCTCGGCGAGATCGACATCGCGGACATCGACGCCGTCGATCATGACCCGACCCCTGGTCACGTCGTAGAGACGAGGGATCAGATACGAGATGGTCGTCTTCCCGGCACCCGAGGGGCCCACCAGGGCGGTCAGTGATCCCGGCTCGGCGACGAACCCGACTCCCTCGAGGGCCCACTTACGCGTCGACGCCTGGGGGACGACGTCACCGGCCTCGCTCGACCTACGCCAACTGAAGCGCTGAACCGCCTCGAGTCCCTCGGGGCCATCAGACTGGTAGCGGAACCAAACGTCCTCGAAATGCACCCGCCCCACGCCGGACAACGGTTTGGGGTTCGCCGGCTCGGGAACATCCGTCACGAGGTCGAGCACCTCGAACACCCTCTCGAACGAGACCAGCGAGGTGGCGAACTCGACGCGTGAGTTTGTCAGGGCGGAGAGCGGCCCGTAGAACTGGGCGAGGAGAGCCGAGAACATGACCACGACGCCAACCTCGATCTCACCGTTTATGACATAGGAAGCACCGGCCCAGAAGACAGCAGCAGTGCCGATCGCAGAGACCAGGCCCAGAGATGCGAAGAACCCGCGACCCACCATGGCCCGGCGCACGCCATAGTCACGCACCTGCATCGCAGTTTCGGCGAATCGCTCCCGTTCCTCCGTCCACCTGCCGAATAGACGAATCAGTTGGGCACCGGACACATTGAACGACTCCTGGAGGATCCCCGACATACGTGCTTCGTATTCCATCTGCTGGCGGGTGATTCGACGCAACACCTTGGCGACGCGGCGGGCGGGGATGACGAACAGGGGCAGGGCGGCAACGGCCAACAACGTCAGACGCCAGTCTTCCTGAAGCATGACGACGAGGATGACCGTCACCGAGACCACGTTCGAGACGATGGTGACGAACGTCCCGGTGATGGCTTGTTGTGCACCGACCACGTCGCTGTTCAGTCGATTCATCAGCTCACCGGTCTTGGTGGCGGTGAAGAAGCGGAGCGACATGCGTTGCAGATGGGCGTAGAGCTCGCAGCGAAGGTCGAAGATGATCCCCTCGCCCACCCGCGAGGTCAGCCATCGCTGTCCCACTCCAACGAGGGCGTTGACAAGGGCGACGCCGATCATCGCTGCCCCCAGGAAGGTCAGCTGCCGGAAATCCTCATTGGGGATCGCTTCATCGATCACGTCCCGGATCAGGATGGCGGGCACCACTGACAGCGACGAGATCACGACGATCGTGACAAATATCCCGAGCAACCCGCCTAGATAAGGGCGGCCATAGCCCCACACCCTGGCGAGCAGGGCCCGATCCAAATCGGGCCGGTCTTGCTCCTCGTCGTACTTGAGGTAGCTCCACCAGCCACCCGAATGATAGATGTCATGCCTCCTGGCTCGGCCAGGAAAGGCTATCCGCGTGGCCCCGTTATTCGACGGCCCGACACGCTTCTGTGTCAGTTGGCTGGGACTATGTGCAAGCTAACTGACACAGAAACAGCCTCAGGAAGCGTCAGCGGTGAGCGTGCTGAGCGGGACCATGGCACCGCTCATCTCTTGAAGCACCCTGCTCGGCACATACGAGCGCCCGAACATCTCGTAGCGATAGGGGCCCTCGTACCAGATCAGTGTCGATCCACCTGACTCCCCGAGAAGCCAGGTTTCACGTGTCCCGATCGTGATGATCTCGCAATCGTCGCTCGACCGGTCGGCGAAACGGGCGCACGTTGCCTCCGCCGCCCCGGTGGCGAGCTCGTTCGCGGCTTCGAGATCGTTCGAGACCCTCATCACGATCATCTGGGCCACGGAACGGGATCGTGTGTAGGGCTCCGCGGACCAGATACCGAACGCAGCCGACGGCTCATTGCTGAGAGTCCCGTCGTTTTCGAACACCAGCTGCGACGAGACCCATTCGGCACCGGTGGGAGCCCGGTCGGGAAATGCGACGTCGGGCAGCGCCATTGCTATCTCGGCTGGACTCGACTGGATGAATCGATCGCCTTCCCTCCGGTCGAAAACCTCGGACAACATCGCATTCAGGTCGCCCATGCTCTCGTTCACGATCACGTCGTTCGACCACTGCAGGGCCTCGGCCGGGACGCTTCTCGGCACCGTGGTGTCAACCGGGATGGTGGTGGGAACTGTGGGCTCGTTGATCCACTCCGAGCTCCTCAAACCGATCGACTCCAACGGTGACTCGCCGCATGCCACGAGGACTACCGCGATCAACGAAGACACGACGACGCCGCCCAGAGCGCGGCCAAACCGCCTGGCATCTCGATGTCGTCCCATACTCGGTGTCATAAACGGCATTCGCCTCGCAAAACGTTCCGGCAGCGTATGCGCACTTCCCTATTGTCTCGCTCCTTAACCTGAATGCGGTGAATTCCCTGACACTCATCCGCGAGAGCGTCCCTGGCCCGATCGATGTGGCCATAAGCCACTCGATACTCTCCGCGGTGTCCGATGGCGAGATGGGCCCGACACTGCGTCTACATGTGCCTGGCTCGCTGGTGGCTTTCGGCCGAGCCGATCGGGTCACCAGTGGCTACGCGGCCGCGGTCCGGGCGGCCCGGGCCCATGGGTTCGATGCAGTGGAGCGTCTTGCCGGTGGACGGGCCGCTGTCTTCCATGAGCAAACCCTCGCCTTCTCGCTCGCACTGCCGGTGGAGCAGCCTATGACCGGGATCCACGATCGTTTCGAGATCGTGGCGACCCTCATGGCAGCCGCGTTCGAGTCTTTGGGCGTCGATGCGAGGATTGGTGAGTTGGCGGGCGAGTACTGCCCCGGCCAGTGGTCGGTCAACGTCGCGGGACGTGTGAAAGTGATGGGTGTCGGTCAAAGGCTCGTGCGACGCGCCGCTCACATTGGTGGTGTCGTGGTCGTCGACGACGGCTATCGGGTGCGGGACGTCCTCATCCCCGTCTACCGGGCGCTGGGGCTCGATTGGGACCCGCGCACCGCGGGCTCGCTCGCCGATCGCTCTCCCGGCCTCACTTTGCCAATGGTGTCGAAGGCGATCGAGGAGCGATTCGCTGGACGATTCGAGCTGACCGAGGGCTCGCTGCCCGAACCGGTCATGAACCGCGCCGGCGAGCTGGTCGACGAGCACCTGCCCGAGGTTGCCTGATGCGGTTCCTCGTGATCAACGGCCCAAATCTCGACCTGCTGGGCACCAGGCAACCGGAGACGTATGGCTATGAGACCCTCAGTGATCTCGAGACCATGGTCACCAGGTGGGCAGAGGCCATGGACGCGGAGATCTCGTGCGCCCAGAGCAATCACGAGGGCGAGATAATCGAGCTGATCCACGACTTCGCCGGGGACGGGATCGTATTCAACCCGGGCGCATTCACTCACACCTCGCACGCCATCGCGGACGCCATCCGCGGTGTCACCACGCCCGTAGTCGAGACCCACATCTCGAACGTGCGACAGCGAGAGCCGTGGCGAGCCGTGTCCCTCATTGGTCCCGCATGTGTCCGAACCATCTACGGAAGGGGACTGGTCGGGTACCGGAACGCAATCCGTCATCTCGTCAACCGGCTCGCCATGCCATTCGAGACCATCCGCTATGGCCCCCATCCCGACAATGTCGGTGACCTGCGGAGAGGTGGTGGCGACCTGGTGATCGTGGCCCATGGTGGTCTCTGGCTGCACCAGTTCGAGCGTGACACGGTCGAGTCTCTCGCCCTCGATCTCACCGGACGCGGCTACGACACGCTCAACGTCGAGTACCGGCGCCTCGGGGACGGTGGCGGCTGGCCCGGCTCGGCACACGATGTGCTGACTTCTCTCGATCACATCCCGCAGCTCGAACTGCAACACGATCGCGTGATCGCGATCAGCCACTCGGCCGGAGGGCAGTTGATGACGTGGTCCGCCGAGCGGGCAGCGACAGAGGTCGACATTCATGTCGCATTGAGCCCATTGCTCGATCTCGGCGCCGCCGTGGCCAACGGCGACGTGGGGGCAACGGAATGCCAACAGCTGCTCGACGGAGGGGCCCCAGCAAAGACCCTCCCGTCTACGGTCGCCACGGTGATCCTCCACGCCTCAGAAGACCAGATCGTCCCCATCGAGAGGTCTCAGGCGGTCTCAGAGGAGACCGGCATCGAATTGATCGTGCCCGAGATCGACCACTTCGAATTGCTCGACCCGTCCAAACCCCATTGGACCACGGTCTTGAAGCTGATCGAAGGCTCGGCGTGACCGGCCTCGGCCTCAAATGGACCTACTACGAGGACGTGCTGCCGGCCTGGGTGGCGGAGATGGATTTCGGGCTGGCGCCGGCGGTGAGCGAGGCACTCCACTCCGCCGTTGACGACGCCCTGACCGGATACCCCTATCCCGACGCCGAGCAGGCAGTGGCCCGCGCCGCTTCGGGGTTTTGGCGTGACCGGTTCGAATGGGAGGTCGATCCTATGTGGGTCTTCCCCGCGCCTGATGTGATCGAAGGCATTCGAAGGGCGATCACCCATCTCACTCGACCCGACACGCCGGTGGTGCTCCATTCCCCGGTGTACTTCCCATTCTACGGGATGGTCGAGAGGGCGGGCCGAGACATCATCGAAGTGCAAAGCAACCGCGACGACCGCGGCCGCTACACGATCGATGTCACCGCCGTCGATCGCGCTCTGGACGACGGCGCCGGCTCCATCGTGGTGTGCAACCCGTGGAATCCGACGGGTCGGGTGCTCTCCGAAGACGAGTTGGTCGAACTGGTCGAGCTGGCGCAGAGCCACGACGCAAGAGTCATCGCCGACGAGATCCATGCCGCCATCATCTATTCGGGTCACCGCCACACGCCTCTCGCCACGATCGATCCGGACCGGGTCGTCACCGTGACCAGCGCTTCGAAGGCGTGGAATCTCCCCGGGCTCAAATGCGCTCAGGTGGTGCTGACGGCCGAAAGAGACCGGGAGCGTTGGAACAACTACTTCACACCCGAGAAGGTGGGCGTGGGCACCTTCGGTCTGTTTGGCAATGAAGCAGCCTATGCCTCCGGCGTGGAGTGGTTCGACGAGACCTTGGTTCAGTTGCAGCAGAACAGGGACCGTCTCACCTCGTTGGTCGAAGAAATGTTGCCGGGAGTGACGTACTACCCGCCCGAGGGGACCTATCTCGCCTGGCTGGATATGAGCCGGTATGGCCTCGAGTCACCGGCTGAGTTCTTCCTGGAGAGGGCAAGGGTGGCGATGACGGCCGGTGGCCCATTTGGCACAGGTGCCGACCAATTCGTACGGTTCAATTTCGCCACGAGCCCCGACCTGGTGATCGAGATGGTGGAGAGAATGGCCGCCGCTCTCGCCGACCGTTGAGGGGGTCGGAAGTAGGCCTGTGACTTCCGTCGTGCATTCTTATCCACAGTTCGTTAGGGTTTCCTCCAACTGGGTGTGGGCCTATGGCCTGCATGGAGTCGGTTCTGTTAATGCGTTCTAGACGCCTCTCATTTGTCGCTGGATGGGCCGCTGTCGCCCTGCTCGCTGCCGTTGGCTTCGCTGCCTTCGGCACTACTGATGCGACCCCTGAGGAGCTACAGGCCGAGGCGGCCGCGGCTTCGATCGGGCACACCGCCGGGGCCTATGCAGGTATCAGCTTCGCCCTGCTCGGCAGTGATGGCGATGCCGCGGTGATCACGGCTGTGGCCGCCGAGCCGCTGCAGGCCGAGTCGGCGGAATCGGCGGAATCGACCGGGGCGACAGATGAGTCCACGGTCGCCGACGACGAGGAGGCCAGCGACACCACCATCGAGACCCCCACCTCAGGGTGGCTGTCAGAAGTCGAGGTCCGGGCGTTGGTGACCGCCTACTTCGAGCCCACGGATGTCAACAAGGCAGTCCGAATAGCCTGGTGTGAGTCCCGGTTCGACCCCAAGGCCAAGGACCTCCGCACCGGAGGGGTTGGCATCTTCAACCACCTGCCCAAGTATTGGGAGCAGCGGGCGGAGAACGCCGGCTTCCCCGATGCCGACCCCACCGATCCCCAGGCTTCGACCGCGGCCGCGGCTTGGGAGGTCTACAACGGCGCCGGCTGGAGCATCTTCAGCTGTAGATAGAGGCCCGGCCACCGTCAGCGAAAGTCGCGGGACTGGACCGTGTGCACCCCGATCGGCTCGAAGTCGCGGGCGACGATGTTGGTGACACCGTCGTAGAACTCGAGACGCCCGTCGATCACCAGTGCCGGGCTCTTTCTGACCACATGACGATGCTTCGCCCAGACATCGGGCAACACCACGATGTTCAGCAGACCGGTCTCGTCCTCGAGGTTCAGGAAGTAGACGCCTTTCGCGGTGCCTGGCCGTTGGCGATGTGTGATCACCCCTGCCACCTTGACCCTCGCCATGTTCCGCTTCACCTCCAGCGTTTCGGCAGCGGTGAGACACCCATCAAGAGCCTCGCGGACGAAACTCATCGGGTGCCTCGAGGAGACAGAGGTCGCCCACAGGTCGGCGCGATGGGTCTCCTCATCGGTCATTCCTGGCAGCGTTGGCGCCTCCACCCCGGGTGACAACGCCAGCCGCTCCGGATCGATCTCGGCGAGAGCCCCAGCAGCCCACATCCCCTCACGACGCCCCAGACCGATCGACTCCAGGGCTCCCGATGCGGCCAGACCCTCGAGAGCCTCGACATCGAGACCCGTACGGAAGGCGAGATCCTCTGGTGATGAGAACTCCCCGCCGAGGATGCGCGCCGCCTCGATGCGGGTCACCTCCCGCTCCCCCAGGTTCCTCACGTAGCGCAATCCCATTCGCACCCCAACCGCAGCGCGCACCGGATCGTCGACATGGCCTCTCCCCCGTCTCCAACTCTGGCCGAGATAGGTGACGACGTCCTCGGGGTCGGCATCGACCGGCTCCATCGAGCAGTCGTGCCAGGAGACGTTCACGTCGGGAGCCAGGACGACCACTCCGTGACGTTGCGCATCCTGGACCAGTGAGTTGGGGCTGTAGAATCCCATGGGCTGGGCATTGAGCAGCCCGGCCAGATACTCCGCCGGGTAGTGGAACCGCAGCCAGGCAGACATGTAGACGATGTAGGCGAAACTCACCGAATGGCTCTCCGGGAAACCGAAACTGGCGAACCCCTGCAACTTCTCCCAGATCTCGTCGGCTGCCGACCCGGAGATCCCGTTGCCCGCCATACCCGCATACACCTCTTCCCGGAGCCGGCCCATCGCCTCCTCTGAGCGCTTGTGGGTCATGGCCTGACGGAGCCGGTCGGCCTGGGAGCCGTCGAAACCGGCGCAGATCCGGGCCAACTCCATGAGCTGTTCTTGGAAGATGGGAACTCCGAGAGTCTTCTTCAGGATTTCCTCGGTCGACGGATGCGGGTAGCGAATCGGCTCTTCACCGTTGCGTCGACGGAGATAGGGGTGGACCGACTGGCCCTGGATCGGGCCAGGGCGGATGAGTGCCACCTCGACGGCCAGGTCGTAGAAGGTCTTCGGCTTCATCTTGGGCAGGGTGGCCATCTGAGCCCGGGACTCGATCTGAAAGAGGCCGACGGTGTCTGCACGTGTCATCGACTCGTAGATGGCGGGCTCCTGTGAAATGAGAGCGAGGTCGACTTCGACGCCATGGGTGTCGTCGATGAGATCGGTGGCGAGATGGAGGGCGTTGAGCATTCCCAGGCCGAGCAGGTCGAACTTTACGATGCCCACCGCCGCCGAGTCGTCTTTGTCCCATTGGATGACCGTCCGGCCCTCCATCCGGCCCCATTCCAGAGGCACCACCTGCCACAGCGGCCGGTCGGCGATGACCATCCCCCCCGAGTGGATGCCGAGGTGGCGGGGGTACCCGTCGAGTCGCCAGCAGATGTCGTAGATCATCTCGGCGGTCAGCCCCTCGGGAAGCGAGGTGTCCATGGCCCGCAACTGGGCCGGGTCGTGGGTGTCGACATACTTGGAGAGCCCATCGACCTGTGCCTGGGTGAACCCGAAGGTCTTCGCGACGTCGCGCAGCACAGAACGGGCCCGGTAGGTGATGACGTTGGCCACCATCGCCGCCCGTTCCCTGCCGTAGCGGCGGTAGCAGTACTGGATCACCTCCTCGCGTCGGTCGGCCTCGAAATCGACGTCGATGTCGGGGGGCTTGCCCCGCTCCTCGGAGAGAAAGCGCTCGAAAGGGAGATGGAGCCTTATCGGGTCGACACGGGTGAGACCGATGCAACGACACACCGCCGAATCGGCGCCGGACCCTCTGATCTGACAGTAGATGCCCTGCTCCCTCGAGAAGTCGACCAGGTCCTTGACCACCAAGAAATAGCCGGGGAAGCCGAGTCGCTCGATGATGTTCAGCTCGTGCTCGAGACGTCTGCGCGCTTCCGGGTCAACACCGTCGTCCGACCCCGGGTAGACGTCACGCGCTCCTTCCCAGGTGAGATGGCGCAGATAGTCCATCTCGTCCCGAAAGTGGCCCGGCATCGGGAAATCGGGCAGTCGGGGGGCGACCAGGCCGAGATCGAATGCGAGACGTCGACCCAGCTCGGCGCTGCGCGCCACCGCACCCGGATAGCGGCGGAAACGCCAAGACATCTCCCGAGGGTGTTTCAAGTACCGCTCGTCTGAGGCGGGGCGAAACCCATCAGCCTCTGCAAGCGTCCTCCTCCCCCCGATGGCGGCGAGGACCTCCGACAGGTAAGCATCGGAGCGGTGGTGATAGTGGGCCTGGTTGGTGGCGATGGTGGAGATACCGAGCTTCTGGCCGACTTCCCACATCAGATCGTTCCGACCGTCGTCTTCAGGCATGCGGTGATGCCACATCTCGAGATGGAGACGGGGCCCGAACAACTCGCGAAGACGGGAGGCCTCTCTGATCGTCGCCCCCAGATCGCCCCTCACCGCCGCCTTGGGGACGGCACCCTGATGACAACCGGTCAGCACGTGCACTTCGCGATTGGTGGCCGCTGTGGCCAGGTCGTCCCACGTGTAGACGGGGTGGTCCTTCTCCCCTCTCAGCTGGGCGCTGGTGACCAGATGGGACAGCGTCCGATATCCATCTGGTGACCCGGAGAGAAGCACGAGGTGATCGGACTCGGGGAGGTTGGTGGGCTTCACTCCGTGGGCCCGCACCGACCGGCCCCGTCGCAGCCGGCCCTGGCTGCCCTTGACGCGGGCATAGCGCTTCCGGTCCCACTCCTCTGCAGCCGATACGGGCTCGGAGGTCATTTCGAATCGGGGGGTTTGAGGGGGGTCGTCCCCCCTCATTTCGACACGGGGGGTTTG
>Ga0299913_10006241_pt1 | contig 10307 bp, 6 predicted proteins | sample RVTome_9_FD_201360 | JGI IMG/M metagenome (GOLD analysis project Ga0299913, IMG submission 201360) | Soil microbial communities from uranium-contaminated site in the Upper Colorado River Basin, Wyoming, United States - RVT155D38 (version 2) ... | reverse complement strand
CCGGACTCGACCTCGCTCGTCACCCGCCACGCGCGGGTGTCGCGGTCGTCGGCGCTCGCGCCCTCGAGCCCGGTGGTCGCGTCGAGCACCGCTGCGACGTTGCCGTCGACGGGCGCCGACAGCACGATGAAGGCGATGCCGTGACCCGGGAGGGTCTCGGCCGCGTCCTGCTCCGGCGCCGACACCAGGGTCTGCACGTCCTCGTCGAGCGAGGCGTCGGGCGCCATCAGGGCCGCGATCTCGTCCTCGCCGACGGTCACGCCGTCCTCCCGCTGGACGGTCCAGGTGACGCCGGTGTCCACGTCGCCCTCGATCACGAGGATGCCGTGGGACGGGCCCAGCCCCGCGCTCTGCTGCATGTACGCCGGGATGCCGCTGTCTCGCACGTCCTCGAGCTCACCGGGGCCGTTGACGACGAACCACCCGAGCCCGACGAGCGGCGCCACCGAGGCGACCGCCACGATCGCGACCAGGCCGCGTCGCCGCCAGCCGGTCCGGTCGGTGTTGCGCCAGGCGCCCTGGGCAGCGATCACCGCCGCGACCACGAACGCCGCCTGGATGACCAGCACCAGGAAGCCGAGCCCGGCCTTGGTCGTCACCGCGGCGCGCTCGAACGTGACGAGGCCCAACGCGACCGCGACGAGAGCGGCCGCGAGCGCGACGATCCAGCAGACCAGCACCGGGACCCGGGTGCGGGCCGGGACCAGGGCCAGCACCGCGATCGCCAGCACGGCCAGCCCGAGGAAGGCTGGTGCGCCCGCGTTGCCGAGGTGGCCGGTCACGAGGTCGGCGAAGGTGACCGTGGCCATCGGCAGCCGCCCGATGTCGAGCGCCAGCCCGGTGGCGGAGCCCGTCCACAGCAACGGCAGCCACCACGGCGCGAGCAGCACCACGGGCGTGACCAGCGTCGCGGCCGGCGGCCCCCACACGGAGCGATCCTTCATGGCCCGCGAGCTGATCCAGAAGCCGGCCCCCATCACGAGAGCGACGAGCACCAGCGAGAACCAGAACGCCACCGGGGCGAACGCCGCGGCCAGCGCGAGCAGCAGCCCGGTCCGCCAGGCGGCCCGCCAGCGCCGGTCCGGGTCGGGGTCCGCGAAGCCGAGCGCCGCGTGGGCCAGCCACGGCAGCACCGTGGCCGCCACCACGACGCCGAGCCGGCCGAGGCCCCAGGCACCGGAGGCGGCCGGGATCAGGGCGTAGGCGGCCGAGCCGGCGAACAGCAGCCAGGCCGGGGGACCCTGCGCGTCGAGCAGCCGGCCGACCACGCGGAGGAAGCGCCAGACGCCCCAGAAGGACAGCGGTACCGCCAGCACCAGCAGGAGGCTGATCGCGCCGGTGGGGCCGACCACCGATCCCAGCAGGGCCAACGGGAGCACGTACGCCGGGGTCGGGACCCCCGTCCCCTGCCCGAGCGCGTGCGTCGACTCGACGTACAACCGCCACCAGTGGGCCGCGGTCTCCGGTGCCGGCGAGAGGGCGCCGCCGACGACGGTGCCGAACGCCTCGCGAGCACCGACGAGGGCGAGCATCACGAAGACCACCCCGGCCAACGCGACCGGGTTCGTGAAGAACCGGGCCAGCACGCCCTGCTCCTCGGCCCAGGGGTCCTCCTCGTCGATCACCCGGACCGGTCGGCCGCTGGCCATCCGGCGCCGCTCGGCGACGTCGGCGGCCTGGTTGGTCGCGGCAGCCAGCAGGTCGCCGAGGAAGTCGAGCCCGTGCCGGTACGGGAGCCACCACGGGGCCAGCAGCGGGCGGGCGTCGACCGGTGCCGCGGGCTGCCTCCTGCGGCGGTCGCGCCGCGCGCGGAGCACGAGCCGTGGGCTGCCGTAGAGCGATACCAGCGCCGCCAGCTCGTCGAGCGCCTGCCCGACCTGCCGCACGGACAGCAGCCCCAGCATCCGGACGAGCGTGCCGAGCGCGAGCCGGAGGCCGCGCCACGGCAGCGACCGGGTGCTGGTGTTGACGAGCAACGTGTAGAGAGCCGCGCGCCGCTCCTGGTAGTGGATGTGGCGGCCCGTGAGCGGTGTCCGGCGGACCCCGCGGTGGGCGGCCTCGACGTGGAAGACCACGGCCTGCGGGACGATCACGGCGCGGTGGCCCGCTGCGGCCGCCCGCCAGCCGAAGTCGATGTCGTTGCCGAAGATCGGCATCTGCTCGTCGAAGCCGCCGAGCTCCTCGAGCACGCTACGGCGCACCAGCATGCCCGCTGTGTTGACCGCCAGTACCGCGCGGACGTCGTCGTGCTGGCCCTGGTCGTACTCACCGTGCTCGAGGCCCGTCTCGCGGCGGCCGGTGCCCGAGATGGTCACGCCGAGCTCGAGGAGCCGGCGCAGGGAGGGCCACTCCCGCAGCTTGGGACCGAGGATGTCGGCCGTCGGGTCGGCGTCTGCGGCGGCCAGCAGCGCCTCGAGGGCGCCGGGATCAGGGGTGGAGTCGTCGTGCACCAGCCAGATCCAGTCGGCGTCGCGGGCCTGCTCGAGCCCGAGCCGGACGGCGGCCGGGTAGGACGTGCTGCCGTGGGCGGTGGTGACGGCGCCGAACGCCTCGGTCAACAGCTCCGGGCTGGCGTCACGGCTGGTGGTGTCGATCGCGACGACCCGGTCGACCGGGCGGCGCTGCGCCCGGATGCCGTCGATGACCGTCGGCAACCACCGGGCACCGTCATGGCTGACGAGCAGGGCGACGACGGTGGCAGACACGACCGATGACCATAACGGCCACCTGGTGGCACCGCCGAACTCGCGGCCGTCGCCGTGTGACGAGCTCGACTCTCGGGAGTCTCGAGACGCCCGGTGGGCAGCCCCTCACGCCGTTCGGGACTACCCCGTGCCCTCGACCTCCTCGCCCGACGTGAGACCGCGCTGCGCGCGGCCTCACGGGGCTCGGAATCAGACCGCCTGCTTCTTCAGCTTGCGGCGCTCCCGCTCGGAGAGGCCGCCCCAGATGCCGAAGCGCTCGTCGTTCATCAATGCGTACTCGAGGCAGTCGTTGCGTACCTCGCACGTCAGGCAGACCTTCTTGGCCTCCCGCGTGGATCCACCCTTCTCAGGGAAGAACGCCTCGGGATCGGTCTGGGCGCACAGTGCGCGCTCCTGCCATCCCGCTTCCTCGGCGTCTCCGTCGAGGAGAAGAAGTTCTCTCACGGTACTCGCCCTTTCGACCCGGACATCCGAGGCGGTTGGCCCCGGGTTGTCCCCGGATGTGCTCTCTGTCTGCTTCCCCCGTGTCCTCGGCCTCTCACCGGTTTCCCGAACCCGCTGCGAGACAGAAGAACACTGTGGGAATTACACGCCTGTCGTACACCGGAAGTCAAGCCTGAGTCTGGTATATGCGTCCATAGCCCGAGTGGGCCATTTCCGCTGACCGATCGGCGATGCGGCAGGCTACGCGCCATGCCTTCACCCGTACGCCGGATCACGGTGCTCTCCGGCGGTGTGGGCGGGGCCCGCTTCGTGCGCGGGCTGCGTCACGGGATCGCGTCGCAGACCCTACCCGGCGTCGCGGCCGACGCCGAGGTCACGGTGATCGCCAACACCGCGGACGACTGGTGGCTTCACGGCCTGAAGATCTGCCCCGACCTCGACACCGTGATGTACACGCTCGGCGACGGCATCGACCTCGAGCGCGGCTGGGGCCGGCGCGACGAGACCTGGCACGCGAAGGAGGAGCTGGCGGCGTACGGCGTGGAGCGGGCCTGGTTCGGGCTCGGCGACCGCGACCTCGCCACCCACCTCGTCCGCACCCAGATGATGGACGCGGGCTACCCGCTGTCCCAGGTGACCGAGGCGCTCTGCCGGCGCTGGCTCCCACCTGGTTCGGGAGTACCGGTCCGGCTGCTGCCGATGACCGACGACCGGGTCGAGACCCACATCGCCATCACCGATCCCGAGTCACCCAGCGGCCGCCGGGTCGTCCACTTCCAGGAGTACTGGGTGCGGCTGCACGCCGAGGTCCCGGCGGAGGCCGTCATCGTGGTCGGTCAGGACGACTCCTCTCCCGCGCCCGGCGTGATCGACGCGATCACGGCCGCCGACCTGGTCGTCGTCCCGCCGTCCAACCCGGTCGTCTCCGTCGGCACCATCCTCGGCGTCCCCCGGGTCCGCGAGGCGCTCGCCGCGACCCGGGCGCGGGTCGTCGGGGTCTCCCCCATCATCGGGGGGCACCACGTCCACGGTATGGCCGAGCAGCTGCTGACCGCCATCGGCGTCGAGGTGACGGCCGGTGCGGTCGGGCGCCACTACGGGTCGCGCGCCGGGGAGGGCGTCCTGGACGGCTGGCTCGTCGACGAGGCGGACGAGAGCCAGGTCGACGCGCTGCGGGCAGCCGGCCTCGCCGCCGCGGCCGTCCCCCTCTTCATGACCGACGACGACGCAACCGCCGCGATCGCCGCCGCCGCGATCTCCCTGGTCACGGGCTGAGCCGTGGTCGAGCTGCGGGTGCAGGCCCCCGATGGGATCGGGGAGGTACGGCGGGGCGACGACCTCGCCGCGATGCTCACCGAGCGCGTGGGGCTCGAGGACGGCGACGTCGTCCTCGTCACCAGCAAGGCGGTCAGCAAGGCCGAGGGCCGGGTCGTGGCCGGCACGCGAGAGGACGCGCTGCCCGGGGAGACCACCCGGGTGGTCGCCCGGCGCGGCCCCACCACGATCGTGCGCACCCACCACGGACTCACGCTCGCGGCTGCCGGCATCGACACCTCGAACGTCGCACCCGGGTCGGTCGTGCTCCTGCCGGTCGACCCCGACGGGTCGGCCCGGGCGATCCGGGCCCGGCTGCTCGAGCTGACCGGCCGGACCGTTGCCGTGGTCGTCACCGACACCGCGGGCCGGGCGTGGCGGGAGGGCCAGACCGACCTCGCCGTGGGTGCGGCCGGGCTGCGGGTCCTCGAGGACCACACCGGCCGACGCGACGGGTACGGCAACGAGCTCGTCGTGACCGCGCCCGCCGTGGCCGACGAGCTGGCCGGCGCCGCCGAGCTCGCGCAGGGCAAGCTCGGCGGTCGCCCGTTCGCGGTGGTCCGCGGCCGTGCCGACCTCGTCCTCCCCACCGGCGACGACGGTCCGGGTGCAGCCGCCCTGGTGCGGCCCGAGGGTGCCGATCTCTTCGGCTACGGCGCGCGCGAGGCCGTGCTCCGAGCCCTGGTGGGCGACCCGGGGGACGCATCCCCGTTCGGCGCTCCGTCGACCGCGGACGAGCTGGCCACGGCCATGACCGAGCTCGGCGTCGTACCAGTCGTCGAGGGCGACAGCCTGGTCCTCGACGGCGAGCTCCCCCTCGAGGCCGTACGGACGCTCGCGTTCGCGCACGGCTGGGTGGTCGACCTCGACGACCGTGTCCGGCTCCGGCCGCGACCGGAGGGTCCGTAGACTTCCCCCGCAGTCCACCGCCCGACCCCCGACCCGATCGACGAGGAAGCCGACCGTGGCCAAGCAGCAGAAGAACGAACGCCAGGCGAAGATCGACGCGATCCGCAACCAGCAGAAGGGCGCGGAGCGTCGCCGCGGGCTGATGATCGTCGGGGTGTGCGCGGTGATCGCGCTTCTCATCATCGGCGCCGCCGCCTACGGCCCGATCAAGAACTGGTGGGACGTCCGGCAGCTGCGCGATCTCGACCTCGCCACCATCGGCGCACCGGCGTCGGCCTGCCAGGACGTGCAGGAGAAGGACGCCACGGGCAGCGGCGACCACGTCGACCCCGGCACCGAGATGGACTACCAGGACGCGCCGCCGGCGTTCGGCCCCCACTGGAGCGAGTGGGACTCCATCGATCGCAAGTTCTACACCGAGGGCGACCGCCCCGATCCCGGCATGCTGGTCCACAACCTCGAGCACGGCTACACGCTGCTCTGGTACGACGACACGATCGCCGACGACGACCAGGCCATGGCCGACCTCCGGGCGATCGCCAGCAAGTTCACCGACGACTCCAACCTGCGCAACAAGTTCAAGATCGTGCCGTGGACTGCCGACGACGGCGCGGCGTTCCCCGACGGCCAGCACCTCGCGTTCACACACTGGTCGATCGGCGGCGACGGCGACCCCTCCGGCGACCAGACCGGCATCACGCAGTACTGCTCCGAGCCGAGCGGGGACGCGGTGGAGCAGTTCCTGGAGGACTACCCGTACACCGACTCGCCCGAGCCCGGAGTGATGTGACGACCGGTCAGGCGCTGCTCACCTGAGCTCGCCATGGCCGGCCCCCTCGAGGCCGGCCACGATGTCCTTCACGCGCTGGGCGTGCGCCCGGCTGGTCACGAGCACGGCGTCCGGGGTGTCGACGACGACCACGTCGTCGAGCCCGACGACCGCCACCACCCGGCCGGAGCCCGGTACGACGAGACCGGTCGCGCCCTCGGCGCTCACGAGCGACGCGTCGCCCAGCACCCGCAGCGCGCCGTCGGCGCCGAGCACCCGGGCCAGCGCGTCGACGTCGCCGAGGTCGTCCCACGCGAGGTCCACGGGGACAACGGCGACCCGGCCGGCCGCGGCCGCCGGCTCGGCCACGGCGTGCTCGATCGCGATCCGTGGCAGCTCCGGCCACAGCTCGGCCAGCCGCCCGGGGTCAGCCGCGATCGTGCGCAGCCGCTCGGCGAACCCGGGGTCCTGCTCCGCCAGCAGGTCTAGCAGCAGGCCCGGCCGCGCGACGAACATCCCCGCGTTCCAGCGATGGCGGCCACCGGCGACGTACGCCCGCGCCCGCTCCACGTCCGGCTTCTCCACGAACTCCACGGCTGCGTGCACACCGGCATGCCCCTCGAGGGGGTCGCCCACCTCGACGTAGCCGAAGCCGGTCGACGGCGAGGCGGGCGCGATCCCGAGCGTCACGAGCCAGCCGTCCGCGGCAGCCGACGCGGCGCGCCGCACGGCCTCGCGGAAGGGGTCCGGCTCCGCGATCACGTGGTCGGCGGCGAACGAGCCGATCACCGCATCGGGGTCGCGGCGCTCGACGACGGCGGCGGCGAGGCCGATGGCGGCCATGGAGTCGCGCGGCGACGGCTCCGCCAGGATCGAGTCCGGCCCGAGGTCCGGCAGCTGCACCGCGACGGCGTCCGCGTGGGCCGCTCCCGTGACCACGACCAGCCGACCGCCTGCCACCGGCTCGAGCCGGTCGACCGTCTGCTGGAGCAGGGACCGGCCGCTGCCGGTGAGGTCGAGCAGGAACTTCGGGCTCGCCGACCGCGAGAGCGGCCACAGCCGGGTGCCGGCGCCGCCGGCCGGGATCACGGCCCAGAAGCGGTCGAGCCCGGGAGTCGCGGCGGCAGGCATGCTGGGAGCCTAGTGTCCATGACGACGTTCACGACGATCCTCTCGGGCCTGCTGCGCGACGAGCCGGGCCGGCCGCTGGTGACGTTCTACGACCACGCGAGCGGCGAGCGCACCGAGCTGTCGGTGACGACCTACGCCAACTGGGTCGCCAAGACCGCGTCGCTCCTCGCCGAGGTGCACGAACTCGAGCGCGGGCAGAGCATCCGGCTCGACCTGCCGAGCCACTGGCTGACGCCGGTGTTCCTCGGGGCCGCCTGGACGATCGGCCTGGTCGTCACGACCGACGACCACCCGGACGCCGTCGTCTGCGGGCCGGAAGGCCTCGACCGCTGGGCGCCGTACGCCGAGGACGCGGTCGTGCTCGCGACCGCGCTGCACCCGCTGGGGAGGCCGTTCGCCGAACCACTGCCGGCCGGCGTCCACGACGTCGGGACCGAGGTCTGGGGCCAGCCCGACGCGTTCACACCATGGGACGCGCCCGGACCGGCCGACGAGGCGCTCGCGGGGACGTCGCACGCGGAGCTCTGGAAGGCGGCCGCCGCCGGGAGTGTTCTCACCGACGGCGGCCGTCTCTTCAGTGAGGAGAACCCGGCTTCCCCTTCCGGTCTCTCCTCCTTCACCGAGCCGCTGGTCCGTCGCGGTTCGGTGGTCCTGGTGGCCCATCCGGATCCGGCGCGGGTCGAGGAGACCTTCGCCGCCGAGCGGGCCACGGCCCGTGTCTGAGGCACCTCACGGTCAGCCCGCCAGGTCGTAGATCCCCATTCCTCCGCCCAGCGCGCGGCGGGCGCCGAAACCCTTCGCCTTGCCCTGCAGCGCGAAGAGCCGGCCGGTCGCCTTCTCGCGGACGACCACGTCGGCGTGCCCGCTGACCCGGAGGTCGCTCACGCCGATCACCCAGTCGTACACCCTGACGTCGAGCCCGAGCCGCCTGCCTCCGACGAGTCCGCCCGGGCCGTTGCCAGGGTAGAGCGACAGCACGGAGCCGGAACGGAAGAGGCTGTCGGGCGACCCGTCGGTGTCCCAGCGGCCGACCGCCACCTGCCGGCCGGCGTCGATCGCACTGTGGGCCACGTAGCTCGGCAGCAGCCCCTGCAGGCCGCGACCGGGGTAGATCCGCATCGACGCGCCCGCCGGCTGCCCCATCAGGTCCGGCCAGCCGTCGCCGGTCATGTCGCCCACCGCCGCGAGCAGCCGGACCTGGCCGAAGCCGGGGGCGAGCTTGATCCGGGTGCCGAAGTGGCCCTTGCCGTCGCCGCGCCGGAGGAACAGCGTTCCCCGTTCGGTGCGGTAGACGAGGTCGCTGAAGCCGTCACGGTCCCAGTCGCCGGCGTTGAAGAGCGCGTTGGCCGACGGGAGCTCGAGCCCGGTGTCGAGTGCCGGGAGCAGGTCGACGGTCCCGAGGTTCGGGTAGGTCAGGACGTCCCCGCCCTTGCGCGACACCACGTCGGGCAGCCGGTTGCCGACGTAGCGCGCGGCGCCGACGACCGTGCCGGCACCCCGCACCCGGGTGATCGGACCAAGGGCGCTCCCGAACCTGAGGTCGCCGGTCGACGGCACGATCCATCCCGCCTCCTTCGCGCCCTCGCGGACGAAGAGGTCGGCGAGGCCGTCGCGGTTGAAGTCACCGAAGCCGGAGACCGTGCCCCAGCCGGCCCAGGACCCGGCGACCTTGACAGCCGCGCCGAACCTGCCCGTGCCGGTGCCGGGCAGCGCCCACAGGGCGCCGGTCGCGTCCCGGGCGAGCAGGTCGCCCTGGTCGTCGCCGTCGAGGTCACCGGTGGCGGCGAGCGACCGGTAGCCGCCCCACTCCCCCGGGACCCGTTGCCGGTCGGCGAACCCGCCGGTGCCCTTGCCCGCGAAGACGAAGAGCCGGCCGTTGCCGGGATTGCGCGCCAGGACGTCGTTGCGGGCGTCGCCGGTCACGTCGCCGACCGCGGTCAGCAGGTCGAGGCCGTCGAACGCCGCGAGCGTGCGGACCGCGGCGGCGTAGCCGCCGGCGCCGTCACCGGGATGGACGGCGGTGGCGCCGTCGGCGGCGCGGACGAGCAGGTCACCGACCTTGTCGCCCGTCAGGTCGGGCGAGGAGACGACCGCGGTCGCGCCCAGGGCGAGCTCCCGGCTGACGACCGGCCTCCCCAGGCCGCTGAGACCACCGGTGCGCAGCACGAAGACGCGGCCGTCGGAGGCTCGGCGCGCGACCAGGTCGGGGTAGTCGGAGCCGGCGAGGTTCGACTGCAGCTCGCGGCCGGACCAGTCCTGCTGCGCGGCCTCGGCCAGCTCGCGGATCCGCGGCAGCTTCGCGTAGAGGTAGCGGCCCGGGCAGGCGGTGCTGCCCGCGTCGCGGTGGCCGTTGATCGCCTGGAACGTGTCGGGGCCGACGACCTGACGGCGCGAGGAGGCGTCCACGCCGTGGAGGGAGAGCTTCCACGCGAACAACGCGCCGTAGGCCTGGATCATCGCGCTGCCCGGCTGCTTGACGTCGAAGTTCCCGATCGCCGACATCGCGAACGACCAGTCGTTGTAGCCGAGCGTGTGGGCGCCCACGACGGGGCGGTCGACGCCGCCGTACCGGCCCTCCCAGATCCGGCCGAACCGGTCGACCAGGAAGTTGTAGCCGACGTCGCTCCAGCCGCGCGACTGCGTGTGGTAGGCGTAGATGCTCCGCAGGATGCCCGGCACCTCGTCGCGCGAGTAGTCGTTGGCGTTCACGGTGTGGTGGACGTAGCCGGCGTGGACCTCGAAGTAGCGCAGCGATCCCTTGTCGCGGAGGGACTCGTTGGCGCCCCACTGCCCGCGGGAGTAGATCTTCGGCTTGGGGGTGAACGTCGCCAGCGAGGCACTCGTCGACGACGTGTCGGAAGCCGGAGCCTGCGCCCGGCCGCTGGCCAGCTCGGCGGTGTCGAGCGCCGGCACCTCGCGCTCGCTGGCGACGGACTCACCGGGCGCGATCACGGAGAGCCGCATCCCGGCCGGGGGGAACAGGCCGTCGGTCTCCGCCCGGACCTGGACGTCGTCGACGTCGCCGACGAAGGTCA
>Ga0299913_10006240_pt1 | contig 10308 bp, 8 predicted proteins | sample RVTome_9_FD_201360 | JGI IMG/M metagenome (GOLD analysis project Ga0299913, IMG submission 201360) | Soil microbial communities from uranium-contaminated site in the Upper Colorado River Basin, Wyoming, United States - RVT155D38 (version 2) ... | reverse complement strand
GTCTACGGCCTCAACCCGAGGACGACTAAGAACATGCAGCCAAACAGGGAGGCCATTGAAGAATTATTCAAGGGCATCATGGCGACCGGCATCGAGCACACGAACCCGACGCACGGCACGCTCGCAGGCGCGATCGCCGACGAAAGGCTGATTCCGAACATCTCCCGGATAATAAAGTCGGGTCCGGACAACCACATCGGCATCCAGTGCGGTTTTGAGACGGGCAGCATCAGGCTAATCGGCAAGTACGCGGACAGAAAGCTGGCTCCATACAAGCCAGACGAGTGGCACTGGGTGGTAAAGAACAGCATCAAGACGCTCAACGAGAACTACTGGGTGCCAGCGTTCACGCTCATCATGGGGCTTGACAACGATGAGACGCCGGAGGACAGCTGGGATACGATCCAGCTGATCCACGAGATAGAGACGGAACAGCCTGATAGCAAGTTCACGACGACGCCCCTCACGTTCGTGCCTATCGGCCTCTTGGAGAAGTCGGACTTTTACGACATCGGCAACACGATGGACCCGGCAAAGCTGGGCGTCATGTACAAGACGTGGCAGCACAACTTCAAGTACGGCATACAAAAGTTCATGGGCAAGGTGGGCCGCGACAACCCCATAAAGAACTTTTTCTTTACGCAGCTCGCTTCGACCCTGGGCGGCGTGCCCCTGTCGGCGATGGAAAAGTATGCAAGGAGAAAGGGCGCCGAGCACGAGCGCGTCATCGACAAGATCAAGGCAAACTACTGGTAAATTATTAAGACGCGGCCGCCTTTACAACGTCATGAAAATTGGCATCATTGGATCCGGAGAGGTCGGGCAAAAGCTCGCCGACGGGTTTATCGCGATCGGGCACACAGTGAAAATAGGCACGCGCAGCCCGGAAAAAGTCGCGCAGTGGGCCGCAAGGCACGGCGGCAAGGCGTTTGTCGGCAGCTTTTCCGACGCGGCGTCGTTCGGGGAAATAGCAGTGCTTGCGACATCCTGGGAGGGGGTGCCGGGCGCGCTGCAGCTGGCCGGCGCCGGGAACTTTTCCGGCAAGGTCGTTATAGACATCACCAACCCGCTTGACTTTTCAAAAGGCGTGCCGCCAAGGCTGGCCGTCGGCCGCGACGACTCTGGCGGCGAAACCGTGCAGCGCCTGCTGCCAGGCGCCAGGGTCGTAAAGGCGTTTAACATCGTCGGCAACCCGCACATGTTCCGGCCGGACTTTCCGGGCGGCCCGCCGACCATGTTCATATGCGGGGGCAGCGAGCGCGCCAAAAAGCAGGTGGCAGAAATCCTTGACGCGTTTGGGTGGGAGACTATCGACATTGGGGGGATAGAGATGTCGCGCCTGCTGGAGTCGCTCGCGATGCTGTGGATAATGTACTATTTCAAGACGGGCACCGGCAACCACGCGTTTAAGCTGCTGCGGAAATAATTTCCGCCGCGGAAAAATTCTGCCGTATTTAATGGGTTGTCAGAAACAGGAAAATACGTACTGGAAAACGAGGTATGCACGTTTACAAAAAACGGGAACTAAAACTGGAGATATTTATGCATTATGCATTAATTTGAGCGACTGGCTATTGTTTATACTCGCACCCGCTCGTATTGGCTCCTATGAGTTATCCAAACGTAACACCGGAATCGGTGATGGAACAAGAGACTATTCGCGCCGCGATGGAAATGGCCAAACCAACGGTTTGCGTCATTGGGGCGGGAGGCGCGGGCAGCAACATTGTGTCCTGGATCAAGACAAAGGGGATCTCGGGGGGCAAGCTAATTGCTGTCAACACGGACGCGGCACATCTAGGAATCACGAAGGCAGACAGGAGGATCCTGATAGGTCCGAAGCTGACACAGGGCAGGGGTTGCGGCGGCTATCCTGAAAAAGGCATGCAGGCCACTCGTGAAAGCATGGCAGAAATCGTAAGGGAAGTGCAGGGGGTAAACATCGTATTCCTTTGCGCCGGCCTCGGGGGCGGAACAGGCACGGGAGCGATCCAGATACTCGCAGATGAACTCAAGAGGGCGACTGGCGCGCTGGTCGTAGGCGTTGTCACGCTGCCGTTTGCAGTCGAGCGCTTCAGGTACACGATGGCAAAAGAAGCGCTGCTCAGCCTGCAGAGGTCGTGCGACACGGTCGTCGCGATCGACAACAACAGGCTGACGAGGGTAGCAGGCAACCTGCCGCTGCAGCAGGCGCTTGGCGTCGCCAACGAGCTGGTCGGCCAGTTCATCAAGGGGACGACAGAAACGATCACTACAGCGTCACTGATCAACATCGACTTTGCAGACCTGACAGCAATAATGGAAGGCAGGGGATTGGCTGCAATCGGCGTCGGCTACAACGATGGCATTGACAGGATCGAGCAGTCGACCAGGATGGCCCTTGACACGCAGCTGCTGGACGTCAAGGATATGTCCATGGCCCACGGCGCGCTTGTGCACGTGACTGGAGGCGATGACATCACTCTCGAAGAAGTCACGAGGGCAGGAGAGCTGGTCACAAGATCCTTGCCGCAGGATGTCAGAATCGTGTGGGGTGCAAGAGTCGACCCGGCGATGAAGGGTAAGGCGCGCGTGATGGTCGTCCTGACAGGCGTGGAAAGCACCTTTGGCGAACTACCCAAGATCGCCCAGGCGCCGGTTCAGGAAGAAAAGAGAAAGCGCTTCCTTGGAATGTTCTGAGGGAAGCCAAATCCCTTTTTTCTTTTTAATAACTAAACCTGAGGAATTGTAAAGGTAAACGTTGCGCCGCTTTCGCCTTCATTATTCGTTCCCCATATCTCTCCCCCGTGCGCCTCGACGATGCTCTTTGAGATGAACAGCCCCAGGCCCGTGCCCCTCTGGGATTTGGAGGTAAATTTTGTAAAGAGGCGCGACATGATGTCTGGCGCTATCCCGATCCCAGTGTCTTTTACCGACACGCTTATGCTTCCATCATTCTCTTTCTTTGTAATGATGGCGACTCTCCCGTTCTTGGTGAATTTCAGCGCGTTGTCCAGCAGGTTGGAGATGACCTGGATAATCCTTTCCTTGTCCGCTTCCACAGCAATTTCTCCTTTTGATTCGTATTCCAGCGAGGTGTCATGGCCGTCGGCGGCTCGCTTTCGATGATCTTCGACAAGGATCGACACCAGTTCGCCGATGTCGAACCTCTCCTTGTTTAGCTTCAGCAACTGGCTCTCAATCTTTGCAACGTCAAGGAGGTCCCGCGTCAATCTTTCCAGCCTTTTTGCGTTCCGGACAATCATCTTGATGTCCTCCCTTTCGTCGCCCAGCTTGCTCTCCAGCATCTCCGCCACGCCGAGTATGGGCTGGATGGGCGTCCTCAATTCGTGGGCGGCGATGTTGATGAATTCCCTCTGCATCTTGTCCTGGGTTTGCAGCTGCTCGTTTGCGGCCCTGAGCTCGGCAGTTTTCGTGTTGACGATCCGCTCGAGCCTCTTGTTCCATATCAGGATGACCGATATCGCCCCTACGGCCGCGGCCGCGGTTATTGCGACCAGCATCACGGAAAAGTTCTTTTGCTGGTCTATCAGCGCGGTGACGCCGGACGCGTATGCGTGCGGGGTGACCATGTACAGCACCCCGAACTGCTTTCCTTCGATCATGATGGGCTTGTACACGAACGTGGCCTTGCCTCCATCCAGAATAATGTCTTTGGTGCCAGAGTTTCCTGCAAGCGCCTCGGTGAAACCCTCGTTCATCGCCCTCTGCGTTTCCACGTCGAGCGACGCAAGGAACGACTGGAACCTGATGCCAAAGACGCTCCCACCTACGTACTGAGGGTCCTTGGAGTACAGGACGATGCCCGTGTTGTCAAGCAATACGACCTCGCTCTGCAGGTTCGGCGAGAGCTGGCCTTCCAGGAACCCGCCGATGACGTCAGACCTAATCCCTGCGGCGGCAAGCCCCATGAACCGGTCCGCGCCGTCCAGCACAGGGTACGAAATGTACAGCCTGGTGACGCGGTCGTTGGAGTCGATCACGCTGCTATAGTACGCCTGGTGGGTGTCCCTCGGCGAGGTAAAGTAGAGCCTGTAGCTCAGATCGGTGCCCTGGAACTGCTCGTAGGCCGTCTGGTTGATGTTGCTGAGCCACACGAGCCGGCCTGCTTCGTCCAGCCACATGTAAAAGTCGATGAGTTCCGGGCTCGAGTCCTCGGCCTGGTCGAACATCGGCTTTGCGCTTTCCACGTCGCCTCCTATCACGGCCGTGACCCGGGAGATGATCTGCAGCGTGTTGACGACGTCTCCCATCTTGTTTGACAGCGAGTTTGCCAGGTCGTGCGCCTGAATGTCGGTGTTTGATCTGATCTCTTGGACCGCCAGCTTCTCGATCTGGGCCGACGTGTACAGCGAATATTCGTAGAATATTACGGAAATGGTCGCGGCTACCGCGACTACCAGAACAATCATCGCTAGGTTGTTCCTCGAAAGGATCGCATTCACGGACGGGTTTTCGTTAGGTAGAGCCCCATAGATAAGGTTCTCCCTGAAATGTCCTATGGGGAAAAAGTCTCTTCAAGCCTTTCCGGGACCACGAGCTCGCCTGCGAGCAGGTCGCCCGTCAGCTCTTGCAGCCTGGATTTCACGTCCGCCGGGACCCTGTCGTCAAGACCGTGGAAGGGCGCCATGTAGACGACTCCGTCCCCGGTCGCCCCTTTCCCGGCCTCGAGGCCGGGCTTGTACACCTCGCCGTCGAGGGCGCCGGCCAGCGTGGCGTTGACCGCTTGGCCGTACGCCTTGTCGACGTCCAGAACAAAGGATGAAAGGATGTTGTCCGGCGCTAGCGAATTCTGGTCCTGCACCGCTCCAAGGGCGTATAAACCGTTCTCCCTAGCGGACTCGATCACGCCGTGACCCGACGAGTCGGCGACCTGAAAGATTACGTCCGCGCCCTGCCTGATGATCGAAGTCGCCGCCTCCTTGCCTTTCGCGGGGTTGTCCCAGTCGTTCAGGTACGTCCCGATGATCTGGACGTCGGGGTTCACCGCCTTGGCCCCCTGCCTGTAGCCTTCAAAGATGTTGACGACGTTGGGATACTCCTCACCGCCGACGTAGCCTATGACGCCGGTCTCTGTCATCATGCCGGCGAGAGCCCCGAGGAGGAACGAGCCCTCCTGCTGCTGCGGAAAGATCGACGCGACGTTTTCAGACCCGACGAGCCCCGTAAAGACCACGATCTGCACGTCCGGGTGCTGCCCGCCCACCCGCAGGGCCGGATCGCCCCACTGGACGCCGTGCGCGATGATCAGGTCATAGCCTTCAGCATACTTTTTCAAGGTCAACTCTATGTCTGCTATAGAGACATTGTCTTCTGTCGCGACTTCAAAGCCATATTCGCTTTCGATAAACTTTGCAGCATTCAGGGCGGACTCTCCCCAGCCCTTGTCGCTAAACAGGGCGTCTGTGACGACCGCTGCCCTTAGCGTTGATTTTGGCCCGGGGTCCCTTGGCAGGGTGGTTGAAGCAGCAAATGCCACGATGAGAGTTGCCGCTATCGCGGCGGCCATGATCGCTACTTTTCCATATTTTTTTGCCGAGCTGACCATCGCTAGCTAGAACTAGTGTTGCGGCTGTGATATTTAAGAGTCTGGGAAAAATTGATTCCTGCCAATTATGTGCAGAGTATATATTGTAAATGCTGCGATAATACATCCGGCCAATGCCGGACTATTTCGAAATGGACAGGCTCGTGGAAGACCTTGCCAAGATTTATTCCACAGCGTGCGCGACGTCGTGGTTCAAGATAACCGGCAACAGGCACCCCACGCCGGAAGAGTTCCGGGGCAAGGTGGCCGAGTTCATGAGGCAATTCGAACACACGCTTGAGGCCTTTTCCCAGCTGCCTGCGGCGGACCGGTTCCTAGAGCACGCAAGAAAGAGCCTCGAAAGCGAAATCGCGAACGTCCTTGCCGGCGAAAACAGGGAAGTGGAAAAGCGCTACAAGTACTATGTCGACTACAACTAGATCTCTTTTTTCAGCTGCTTCACAAACTGCTCCATGAACCCTGCTCGCTCCTGCGCCATCTCCCTGGCGGCCCTCGTGTGCATCGACTTTTTCAACCTGAGAAGTTTCTTGTAAAAGTGGTCGAGCGTCCACTCCCTGTCGTTCAGCTCCCTTCCGGATTTCCAGAACGGGTCGCCGGGGTTGTAGAACAACCGGTTCTCGGAGCCGCCCACGCTGAACGTCCGCGCGACTCCGATCGCGCCGATAGCGTCCAGCCTGTCTGCGTCCTGCAGTATCCTGCCTTCCAGGGTTGCCGGGACGAGCCTCTTTGAGTAGCTGTGCGTCCTTACGCAGTAGCATATCCTGTCTATCTTGTCCTGCGGATAGCCGTAGCCGCGCAGCCACTTTTCCGCCATGTCGGCGCTGTCGTCTGCCGACTTGCTCGTCTTGGCGCTCCCCTTCGGGTACACGACCAAGTCGTGCAAGAGCACTGCATGCAAAAGTACCTCCATGTCGGCGCCTTCTTTGCGTCCTATCAGCTCGGCGTTTCTGTAGACGCGCATTACGTGCTGGAAGTCGTGCGCAGGATCGCGGCCCTCAAGCGCCTTCCTCACCCTCCTCCTGATCCTGTCCAGCACCATGGTGGACAGGGTTTAGTTGAATTAATAAAAGTAGCTCACGAATTGCACGTTCTGACTATTTTGCAAATACTCTGGCGTAAAAGCGCGGCCCCTCGACCTTCTTTCGTGCTCAGCTGCTTTTCAAATATCTGCCTGCCGCGCCAGCTGGTCATTGGTGAGCGACAACGCGTGCTGCAGGCTCGTGTGCGACGCGACAAGGCCAAAGTTGTCCTGCCCCAGCCGCCTTGACTACCCTTGCTGGTCCTTCAAAAAGTCAGCGGCAAGCTCCAGCTGCTGGAGATGAGGAGCGAAATAACCGATCCTCAGAAGAAGGCCAAGGAGAGAGCGGAGCGCCGCGTGCGCAAGGCCGTGAAAAAGCTGATGGACTTTATCGCCTGATCATTCTCATGAGCAGAGACTTTGCCCTGTGCATGCCGGGTATCGTAAAGCTCCTTGCGACTATCACGGGGCAGTTGAGCTGGTCCAGTAGCGCCAGAAAGTCCGGGTTGTTAAAGACCGAAAAGCCGCCCACGCTGGCGCCCATGACCACGAGGTCCGGCTGGAACGAGCTCACAGCAGAGAGCACCGCGTCGGCTGACCTCGAGCTGAGCTCTGACTCCAGCTGCACTTCCTTCATCTCGACTCCCAGCTGGACCAGGTAGTCCTGCTGCATCGCGGCGCTGTCCTTTTCGCCCCCGCCTTTGTTGATTGAAAGCAGGCCGACTCTGAAGCGCCCGGAATGCTCCAGCCAGCTAGTGGCCTTGAGCACCGCGTCCGAATGCTCGCCGCCGTCGTAGACCACCACCATGCTCTTTTTTTCTCCTGCGTCGCCGCGCCCCGGCTCGAGCTCCAGCGCGTCGTTCTCAGCCCTCACCGCCAGAACCTTGCAGGTCATCAGGGTCATCAGCTTCCGGTCGTGCCGTAGCGATTCAAAGTCGGTGACGAGTAGGTTGATCTTTTGCTCCTCTATCGTCGCCAGGATCGCCTCCGTGGCGTCGTGCGAGACCCTGACCAGGTAGTGGTTCGGGACGCCCTCGCGGTCGAGCATCTTTTCTAGGGGCTCAAACGACCTCTTTGCCGCGTCGGCAAAGGCCACGCCGGCGGAAAGCGGGGTCTGCGCCGGCACGGTTATCACGCGCAGGATGTTCACCTCGCCGGCCGTCTCCTTGGCCGCCCTTATCGCGTACTTCAGGAGCCTGTCGGGGTTTTCAGGCGTGTACGGGATCAGGATCCTGTAGTCCTGCCTTTTCAGGTCCCCCTCGGACGTCACCAGCGGGGCGTAGTGCTGTATCTCGCTCTTGAAGATGAACATGCGGTAAATCGCAAAGCCTATCAGGATCCACAGGACGGTTATTGCCCAGCTGAGCGGCTGGGTGACGAGCAGGTAGAGCGCAAGTCCGAGTTTCAGGAAGATGCCCACAACGGGAATCACCGGGAACAGGGGCGTCTTGAAGCCGTACGACAGCTTGTCGCCGTATATCTTGCGCACGGTGATCACGGCAATGTTGACCTGTATGAACAGGAGCAGAAAAATGACTCCTGCCGCCACTGCAATGTCTGTCAGCGGGAGCGCGTACGCAATGAACGCCATGATGATCCCGGATATCACTATCGCGACGTGCGGCGTCTTGTTCTTTGGATGGATCGAGCTCAGCTTGTGCGGCAGGTTGTAGTTCCTGCCCATCGCAAAGGCCACCCTGGCCGAAGAAAACGTGGTGGCGTTGAGCGCGGCCAGCGTAGACACCATGCCTCCGCCAAGCACTATCAGGGCGCCGTAGGGCAGGAACATTTCGGCGGCCCTCATGATGCCGAGCTCGCCGTTATCGCCTATGAACTTCCACGACGCGATTCCTTCTGGAAATATGGCACCTATCGAGACGAAAGCCACGAGGCTGTACAGGGTGACGACGATTGCAAGGGAGATGAAAATCGCCCTCGGTATGTTCCTCTTTGGGTTCTTTACCTCCTCGCCGCTCTGGACAATGATCTCGTACCCTTCAAACGCAATGAACAAGAGGCCCATCGCGGCCACCAGGCCGGCTATGCCCATCGGCATAAAGTCTTCAAAGTTGGCCGTCCAGCCCGGGTTGTTGTACATGGTCCAGAACCCTGCGCCTATCAGGACAAAGATGGCGCCCAGCTGGATAATTGTCGCTATGGTGCCCGTCTTGCCAGTTTCAGAAGTCCCCTTGATGTTGATGTAGGTAAAAGCCGCCACGGACCCGATTGCGATGAGTTTGTCGAGCGGGACGATCCCGAAAAGCGGCTGGTCGCCGATGACCTGCATCATCTTTAGTAGGCTGGCGAGGAACGAGCCAAACCCCACGGCGTATAGGCTGCCCGCGATAATGTGCGCAAACCACGCCATCCACCCGCTTATGAACGCGTTTGGCCGGGGCAGCCCTTCCCTGACCCACAAGTACCCTCCGCCCGCTTCCGGGATGGCCGAGCCGAGCTCGGCGTACGCCATTGCGGTAAAGATCGTGATTATGGCGTTGATAATGATCGCAATGAGGACAGCCTGGCCTGCCAAGCCTATCGCCGGTCCGGTAAGCACGAATATCGCGCCGCCTATCATGCCGGCGATGCCAATCATTATGATGTCCGTGAGGCTCAGGGTGCGCACAAGCTGGTGCTGGGGATGTTCAGACGGAGGGCGCCGAGACTCAGAGCCTGTAGAGGCCGACAAATTTACAGTAGAGCTCTTTGAAGAAGAAATAAACCTTTAGCAACGCCCTTGTGGTAGAGGTGACTGCCTGCAAAGCCATGCAAGGCCGGCGGTGCAGCCGCGCCACCACGCATATTGTAGGTGGGCGCGTGCGCGCGTTGCCAGTCCAGAAGCAGTTAGTTCTTTTATGCAAGCTGCTTTTCTTGCTTGAAAGGATTAATTTGATACGGATGCGCAGTAACGCCCGATGTCGGTTGCCAAGGTCCGCATGGTAAAGGGCCCTGCTAGGGTGGCCGTTGACGGGGCGTGCCAAGTCCTTGGAAGCGACGTGTCGGGCCAGACGATCAAGATAAGGGCAGGCAGGGTACTCCCCTTCGAGCCTTCCGGCCGGTGCAGGCTGCGCACCCGGCTTGGGCACGGCGGCAGGACATGGCTGGCCGACCCTGCAGGGGCGGGGACTTTTATGTGGCACGATGTCGCCCGGCAGGTTTCTGCCTTGGCAGCCGGCAGAAAGATTACGGTTATGCTCGCAGGCGACACGGACACGGGCAAGTCCACGCTTTCGGCGTACCTTGCAAATGTAGCGCTTTCGCGCGGGCTAGCTTCGTGCGTCATTGACGGCGACATCGGGCAGGGGGACCTCGGGCCGCCGGCAGGCATCGGCGCCGCAGCGCTTTCTGGGCCTGTGACCGACCTGAGAGACGCCAGCGCCAACCTGCTTGAATTTGTGGGGGATATCTCGCCGGCGGGGCTTGAGCGCCTCGTGGCAGAAAAGTTGAGGTCCATCCTAGAGCGCGCCGGCCCGCTTGGCGACGTCTACATCGTCAACACGGACGGCTACGTCAGGGATGCCGGCGTCGAGTACAAGCTGATGATTGCAAAAGAATTACAGCCTGACGCAATAGTGTGCCTTGGAGAAAACCCTGCATTGCTTGAAGCGCTTGGCGGCGGACCATGGCAGGTCCTGCGCGCTAGGGCAAGCGGGCAGGCGTCAAAATCAAGGTTCGAGCGCGCGAGCCGCCGGCTGGACCAGTTCCTCAGGCACGTCGGCCGCGGATCGTCTTCTGCAGAGCT
>Ga0299913_10006239_pt1 | contig 10308 bp, 10 predicted proteins | sample RVTome_9_FD_201360 | JGI IMG/M metagenome (GOLD analysis project Ga0299913, IMG submission 201360) | Soil microbial communities from uranium-contaminated site in the Upper Colorado River Basin, Wyoming, United States - RVT155D38 (version 2) ... | reverse complement strand
CGCGTGCGGCTCCGCAGGGTCGACCCGCAGATGCGGGGGTGTGCGCGACGGCGGAGGGGCCGGGGGTTCGAGTACATCGACTCGAGGGGTCGCACGATCACGGACCCCACTGATCTTGAGCGGATCCGAGGGCTCGCCATCCCACCCGCATGGACCGACGTGTGGATCTGTCCGGAGCCACGGGGTCATCTGCAGGCGGTCGGTACCGACGCCGCCGGCCGCCGCCAGTACCGCTATCACGATGCGTGGCGGGCGCGCCGGGACCGAGAGAAACACGAGCGGATGCAGGCCTTCGCCGAACAGCTGCCGCCGCTGCGTCGACAGGTGGATCGCGATCTCGCGACGCGCGGCCTGACACGCGACCGGGTGTTGGCGGGGGCGGTCCGCATGCTCGACCGGGCCAGCTTTCGGGTCGGCGGTGAGAGCTACGCAGAACGCCACGGTTCCTACGGGCTGGCGACGTTGCGCAAGCGCCACGTACATGTCTCGGGCGATGTGGTCACGTTCGACTACCGAGGCAAGTCCGGGGTCCGGCAGGTGCAGCAGGTGCAGGACCCCGAGCTGGCGACGCTCGTGCGGTCGTTGAAGCGTCGGTCCGGCGGCGGCCATGAGCTGCTTGCCTGGAAGGAGGATGGCCGGTGGCGCGACGTGCGTTCGGCCGACATCAACGAGTACCTCAAGCAGCACGTCGGTCCCGAGGCGTCGGCCAAGGACTTCCGCACCTGGCACGCGACGGTGCTCGCGGCCGTGCTGCTGGCCGTGCAGGAAGCCGAGGCGGGTTCCACGACCTCACGCAAGCGGCAGGTCGTTGCCGTGATCCGCGACGTCGCGACCTATCTCGGCAACACGCCCGCCGTCTGCCGTGCAAGCTACGTCGACCCCCGGGTGATCGATCGGTTCATGGCGGGGGAGACGATCCGTGGGCGCCTGACCGACGTCGACCCGGAGCGTCCCGACGGCATCGCCGCCCAGGGTTCCCTCGAGCGCGCCGTGCTTGCGCTGCTCGAAGGTTCGACGGGATCGCGGCGCGAGGCCGCCTGAGCCCCGGCCCGCCCGGGTCTGTCAGGTCACCGCCATCGCCCGGTTTCGATCACGGTGGGGACGGGAACCACCGAGTACCTGTCCAGCGGGCGGGGCGTGCTGCGGGGAGAAGACACGCAGGCCGATGCGCACGTGGCTTCGACGGTTCGGATGGCAGAGGGGTCCAGGTCCCGCCGGCCCTCCGCAGGGAGGGTATCGGCCCACGGGGCGGTGGGTGATGGGAGGAACGTCGATCTCCCATCGCCCACCGAGCCTTCCGGCGCGTAGCGCCGGACGCTCGAGGCACGGGGGTTCATGCCGAGGCCCGGTGGGTACCCGGGCGGGAAGCTGTTGACCGGAACCACGATCAGCTCCATGAACAGGAGGCCAAACATGACGAGTCGCGCCGCCCTCGAACCTTCCGCCGTCCGGGAGCGCTTGGTCATGGAGCGTGAGCGCCTTGAAGCTCTCCGCGGATCGCTGCTCGAGGAGGTGTCCTCGAGGGATGACGGCGCGAGCGGCCTCGCAGAGGCATCGACCGCCGAGGATCACCCCGCCGACGTGGGCAGCGAGACGTTCGAGCGGCAGAAGGGTCTGTCGATCCTCGAGCAGGTGGAGGGGCAGCTGCGCGATGTCGCGCGCGCCGTGACCCGAGTCGAGGAGGGCACCTATGGGCGGTGCGAGGCGTGCAAGCGCCCGATCGGCGAGTCTCGCCTGGAGGCCCGCCCGTTCACCCGGTACTGCCTCGAGGATCAGCGGGCCTTCGAGGGAGCGGCGGCGGCCTCGGGCTGAGCCGCGTCGAACGCGATCCGCGCCGCGACGCGGCGAAGGCCCTCTACCGCGTCCTGCTGCTGCTCGGCCGTACGGGCCAGACGCGTCAGCTCGTCGGCGTCCACCAACGGGTGCCGTAGGCTGACCTCACGCAGCGCCTCCCAGAGCGCCTGCTTGCCCCGGATCCCCATCAGCAGGGCCTCCAGCTCCTCGAGGCGGCTGAGCGCCGAGTAGCCGAAGATCCGGCCGTTCAGCTTGACCCTCGCCGCCTTCTCGCCGGCCCACGCCGCCGCGGTCTTGACGAGGCTGGGGCTGCCTTCGATCCGCCGCAGCAGGCTGGCGACCGTCTGCTGTTCGTCCCGCAGCTGCTCGAGGAACGTGCCCAGGTAGGCGTCGATCTCGGTGCCCGGGTTCGAACCACGGATCCGCTTCGCCAGCTCCTCGGCGGCCACGGAACCCGCCAGGTGATCGCGCAGGTAGATGCGGAGCAGTCCTTCGTCGAGCGGCATCGTTGGTGTCCTTTCGGTCGGCATCGTCGGTCCCTGGCCGGGCTTCCCCTCGTGTGCACACGACGAAACCCCGTGGGGGTTCTCAAGTCCCCGGGGGCGCGCGGCCGATGGTGGGGTGAACCCGAGAGGAGACAGGGACACCCGCCATCCGGCGGCCGAGGGGGCCTGCGAACGCACGTGGAGCTGGGTACTTGGCTCCTCGCGTCTGGCTTGGTACGGTCCTGCGGTCGTCAGCGATGGCGATCACCCCCCGATATGCGATTCCCCAGACGCTCACGTGTGATGGTGTGCGCCCTGGTGCTGGCGCTCGCGGCGTCGACCCTGTCGGCGGCCGTCGGGCCGAGTCCCGCGAGGGCGGCCACACGCAACTACTACCGCGGCACCTGGGTTCTGCAGGAAGCCTCCACCGTCACCCAGCTCAACCGCCAGGCGACGGCGATCCGCCGCGCCCTGCGGCTCGACGGTGTGATCGGCCTGTCGATCCGTGTGCCCTGGAAGGCGCTCGAACCGCGCAAAGGTGTGTACGACTTCCGGGTGCTGAAGCGCGCACGTGAGATCGCAGGTGACAGGAAGCTCGCGATCCGCTTCATGGCCGGTCGGTTCACGCCGTCGTTCCGCATGGGCCACTCCATGGTCTACAACGGATCATCGACCGGCGGGCGCGGCAAAGGTGCGGTCGTGCCTCTCGCGTTCGGCCGCAACGGCGGGCCGAACGAGGTCTTCGAGCGAGGGTGGCAGAAGATCGTCGACCGGCTCGTGTACTGGGGCAGGCATCACCGCGTGCGCCTGGTGCATCTGTCGTGGCCCGGCCTGCTGTGGGCCGAACTCGCGCTCGTCGACCAGATGATGAAGCAGCCCGGCTATTCGTACGCGGCGGCCCGCAACACACACCTGCGCTTGCTCAGTTATGGCCTGAAGAAGACGACGAAACGGCTCTCCATCGAGTTCGCCACGACCGGCCACGCGCCGATTCAGCTGAACCTGGACATCCAGAACCGGCTGCTCGCGAGCCCGCGCAGGGGGCGGTGCTTCTTCCAGGCCAACAACGTGGGCCCCGGTGGGTGGGGGCTGCCGAGCACGCCGCCGCCACCCAAGCGCGGCGCGCAGATGGTCGGCGGCGGCAACAACTACGACTGGCGCGAGGTCTACGACGCGGTGCGCGGCATGTACGCGACCTACCTCGAGGTCTACACCACGTCGTTCAGCGGCGGCACGGCCACGCAGCTGAAGTACCACGCGTCGCGGTTCGCCTGAAACGGCCCGAGGGCCGCCGCCGCGATCAGGGCTAGCGATGTTCGCTGGCTGGAGGGCGGTCCGGCTCCGTGGGGTCCTCGTCTTCGATCGCTCGGTACGAGGCGATCAGGCAGCCGGCGGCCACGCCGATGACGAGCATCGCGACACCTGCCAGCCACGCGCCGGGCAGCAATGTCGTCGTGACGATGACGCCGACCATCGCGCCGAGGATGCCTCCGGCTAGGCTGCCCACGACGAGTCGCGTCGCCAGGCTCCACCCGAAACGCTTCCGCCCGAGGGTCCACTCACGTTCGAGGCCGGTTCGTTCGGACATGACGTCCAAGGGTTGCCCCTGGATGCCAGGCCCGAAACCTCGTGCGAGCCTCGCTACGACTGCGGTTCGGGCAGACCGCGAGCGCGGCGGTAGCGGGCGATCGCGGAGTTCGTGCTGCCGTCGTGACCGAGCACGGGGGCCACGTCGGTGCGCAGCTCGGGCGTGATGGCTTCGGCGAGCTGTTTGCCGAGCTCGACGCCCCACTGATCGAAACTGTTGACGCCCCACATCACGCCTTGCACGAAGACCTTGTGCTCGTACAGGGCGATCAGGCTGCCCAGGGTGCGCGGGTCAAGCTGCTCGGCGAGCAGCAGGCTCGTCGGCCGGTTGCCGGGCGTGACCCGATGCGGCACCTGGTGGTCCGGCACGCCCGCGCCGCGCAGCTGCTGGTCGCTGCGGCCGAACGCGAGGGCCTCGGCCTGCGCGAACAGGTTGGCCATCAACAGGTCGTGGTGATCGCCCAGCGGCTCACGCGCGCGCAGGAACCCCAGCAGGTCGGCCGGCACGAGCTCGATGCCCTGGTGCAGCAGCTGGAAGAACGCGTGCTGCCCGTTCGTACCCGGCTGACCCCACACGACCGGGCCGGTCGGGTACGGCGCAGGCGCGCCGTCGAGCAGCACCCGCTTGCCGTTGCTCTCCATGTCGAGCTGCTGCAGGTAGGCCGGGAACGAGCGCAACGCGTGGTCGTAGGGCAGCACCGCGTGCGTCGAGGCGCCCCAGAGGTTCCGGTACCACACGCCCAGCAGCGCCATCAGCACGGGCAGGTTCCGCTCGAAGGGCGCCGTGCGCAGGTGCTCGTCGATCGCGTGGAAGCCGTCCAGGAACTCCCGGAACGCCTCGGCGCCGATCGCGATCATCAGCGAGAGCCCGATCGCCGAATCGACCGAGTAGCGGCCACCCACCCAGCCCCAGAACCCGAACATGTTCGCGGGATCGATGCCGAATGCCTCGACGCGCTCGGCGTTCGTCGAGACCGCGACGAAGTGGCGGGCCACGGCCGCCTCATCGCCCCCGAGCCCATCGAGGAGCCACTCGCGGGCGCTGCGGGCGTTGGTGAGGGTCTCGAGGGTGCCGAAGGTCTTCGACGCCACGATGAACAGCGTCTCGGCCGGGTCGAGGTCGCGCATCGCCTCGAGGAGGTCACCGCCGTCCACGTTCGACACGAACCGGAACACGAGATCGTGCCGCCGATCGGCCGCCAGCGCCTCGGTGCACATCGCGGGGCCCAGGTGTGAGCCGCCGATGCCGATGTTGACCACCGACCGGATCGGCCGCCCCGTGTGACCGAGCCACTCGCCGGCACGCACGCGCTCGGCGAAGGTGGCCATGCGGTCGAGCACCTCGTGGACCTGTGGCACCACGTCGACGCCGTCGACGACGAGCGAGTGGCCGCGCGGCATCCGGAGCGCGACGTGCAGCACCGCGCGGTCTTCGGTCACGTTGATGTGGTCGCCGCGCCACATCGCGTCGATGTGGTCGCGCAGGCCACGCTGCTCGGCGAGCTCGACCAGCAGGGCGAGGGTCTGGCCGGTGGCCCGGTGTTTCGACAGGTCCAGCGAGAAGCCCGCGGCCTCGAAGGTCATCGCCGCCGCGCGGGTGGTGTCGGCCTCGAACAGGTCCGCGATCGTGCGGCCCTCAAGGTCGGCCCGGTGGGCGACGAGATCGCGCCAGGCGGCCAGCTCGGTCATCGGCGTGGTCATGTGGGTTGCATCCTAGGGCCACCGAGCCGCCAGGGTCCGTGGGGTGGTCGGGCCCGTTAGGCTCCTCGTCGTGCGTCTGGTCACCTGGAACGTGAACTCCGTGAAGCAGCGCTTGCCACGGCTGCTGGCGTTGCTCGACCGCCACGACCCCGACGTCGTGTGCCTGCAGGAGACGAAGGTCGTCGACGACGACTTCCCGTTCGAGGAGATCGAACGGGTCGGGTACCGCGCGCGCAGTTTCGGACAGCGCTCTTACAACGGCGTGGCGATCCTCGCGCGTGCCGAACCGATCGAGATCGCCAGGGGGTTCCCGGGTGACCCCACGCCCGAGGCCTGCCGCGTGATCGCGGCCGACGTGGCGGGTGTGCACGTCGTGAGCGTCTACGGCGTCAACGGCAAGGCGCTGGACAGCCCCGCCTACGAGACGAAGCTCGCATGGTTCGACGCCTTCACGGTCTGGGTGGGGGACCGGTTCGACCCTGCCGAGCCGCTCGTGCTCGCGGGCGACTTCAACGTGGCCCCCGACGATCGCGACGTGCACGACCCCGAGCTGTGGCGCGGCAAGATCCACGTGAGCCAGCCCGAGCGCGACCGCGTCGCCGCGCTGATGGATCTCGGGCTGTCCGATCTCGGCCGGCAGGCGGCGGGCGACGTGACCGGACCGTTCACCTGGTGGGACTACCGCATGGGCGCCTTCCACCGAGGGTGGGGCCTGCGGATCGACCTCGCGCTCGCCACCGACCCGGTGGCGAGCGCCCTCATCTCGGTCGAGGTCGACCGCGAGGAGCGCAAGCCGACGGCGGGTGAGGGCAAACCGAGCGATCACGCGCCGGTGGTGGTGACCTGGGCGTGACCGAGCGCGTGCAGCTGCCCGGCCCGCTCGTCGATGCGGCGTGGCTCGCGGGCCACCTCGACCGGCCGTGGCTCGTGGTTGCCGACGTGCGCTGGTCGTCGACCGGCGGTACGGCCGAGGCGCAGGCCGCCTTCGAACGCGGCCACGTGCCCGCCGCGGTATTCCTGGACGTCGACCGTGACCTCGCGGCCTCGCCGTTCGTCGACGGGCCCGGCCGTCATCCGCTGCCGGCGCCCGACGACGTCGCCGCGACGATGCGCGCGGCCGGCATCGACGACGAGGACGCGGTGGTCGTCTACGACGACACGGGTGGGTCGGTCGCCGCGCGCCTGTGGTGGATGCTCGACGTGACCGGCCATCCGGCGGCGATGCTCGACGGCGGGCTGTCGGCATGGACCGGGCCGCTCGAGACGGGCCCCGCTCGGGCGCGCGCACGTGGCACCTTCTCGACGCCCCGGTCCTGGCCGTCCGAGCGCCTGGCCGATGCCGACGACGTGAGCGCTGCCGCCGGTGGCGGCGAGGTCGTGGTGGTCGACGTGCGCGCCGGGGAGCGGTTCCGGGGCGAGACCGAACCGCTGGACCCGGTTGCCGGGCACATCCCCGGAGCGCGCAACGTACCGTGGGCCGATCACCTCGACCCGGCCACCGGGCTGCTGCTGCCGGCCGAGGTCCTGCGCGAGCGCTACGCGGCCGTCGGGGTGCACCGGGCCGATCAGGCGATCGTGCACTGTGGTTCCGGCATCACGGGGTGCCTCGGGCTGCTCGCCCTCAGGGTCGCAGGTCTCGGCGATGCGCGGCTGTACCAGGGCTCATGGTCGGACTGGGTGCACGACCCGAGCCGTCCGGTCACCACCGGCTGAGCGGCGCCGAACCGGCGGCGAGGGCTCAGACCATGCGGTCGGGCACCACGGCCTCGTCGTAGGCCTGTTCGGTCAGGTAGCCGAGCGAGAGCGCGGCCTGCTTCAGGGTCGTGCCCTCGTGGTGAGCCTTCTTCGCGATCTCCGCGGCCTTGTCGTAGCCGATCGTCGGCGCGAGCGCGGTCACGAGCATCAGGGAACGGCCGACGAGCTCCTCGATCCGGGACCGGTCCGCCCGCAGCCCCTCGACGCAGAACGCCCGGAACGACGCACACGCGTCGGTGAGCAACTTGGCAGAGTGCAGAAGGTTCTTGATCATCACGGGTTTGAACACGTTCAGCTCGAAGTTGCCCTGCGAGCCGGCGACCTTGACCGCCGTGTCGTTGCCGAAGACCTGCGTGGCCACCATCGTCATCGCCTCGGACTGCGTCGGGTTCACCTTGCCGGGCATGATCGAGGACCCCGGCTCGTTCTCGGGCAGCTGCAGCTCGCCGATGCCGGCACGCGGACCCGAGCCGAGCCAGCGCAGGTCGTTCGCGATCTTCATCAGCGAGCCGGCGAGCGTCGCCAGCGCGCCGCTCGCGAACACGACCGCGTCGTGGGCGGCCAGGGCGGCGAACTTGTTCGGCGCCGTCACGAACGGAAGACTCGTCAGCTCGGCGATCCGCGCGGCCACGTCGTCGGCGAACCCCTGCGGCGCGTTGAGCCCGGTGCCGACCGCGGTGCCGCCCGCCGCCAGCTCGTAGAGCCCCGGCAAGGTCTGCTCGATCCGCTCGAGGCCGGCGTCCAGTTGCGCCACGTACCCACCGAACTCCTGCCCAAGGGTCAGCGGCACGGCGTCCTGCAGGTGGGTGCGGCCGATCTTGACGAGCCCTTCGAACTCCTCGGCGCGAGCGGCGAGCGCGTCGCGAAGATCGCGGACCGACGGCAGCAGCTGCTCGACCAGCATCTGGGCGGCGGCCACGTGCATCGCGGTCGGGAACGTGTCGTTCGAGGACTGCGACATGTTCACGTGATCGTTCGGGTGTACCGGTGACTTCGAGCCGAGCTCGCCGCCGAGTATCTCGATCGCGCGGTTCGCGATGACCTCGTTCACGTTCATGTTGGTCTGCGTCCCTGAGCCCGTCTGCCAGACGAACAGCGGGAAGTGGTCGTCGAGGTCGCCACCGATCACCTCGTCGGCCGCCGCGACGATCGCGTCGGCGACCTCGGCCGGCATGCGTCCCGCGTCGCGGTTCACGAGCGCCGCGGCCTTCTTCAACACAGCCTGCGCGCGCACGACCTCGATCGGCATGCGGTCCGCCTCGGCCCAGCCGATCGAGAAGTGGTGCAGGGAGCGCTGCGTCTGCGCGCCCCAGTATCGATCGGCGGGCACGTCGATCGCGCCCATCGAGTCGGTCTCGCTGCGCATCTGGGTCATCGGTGTGGTCCTCCGGCTGGTCGAGGCCGCCATCGTAGCCACCGTGCCGCCGCGCCGACCGCACCCAGCTGGCCTGTGACCACTCGGCCCGTGCCCGACCGCGGCTACTAGGCTGGCCGGCCTCGACCTGCGATCAGGAAGGATCAGCTCATGGACATCTCGAAGGCAGCCGAGGGCACGTTCGAGCGGGGCGACGAGGGTCGCTTCTGGGGCGACGTGTGGCTACGGTCCACCGTCACCGCGCCAGACCGGACGAACATCGGGATCGTGCACTTCTCGGCGGGCGCCCGCACCCACTGGCACCAGCATCCCGGCGGGCAGTTCCTCTACGGGGTGAGCGGTCGTGGGCGGGTGCGCACCCGTGGCGAGGCCGGCACCGAGCTGCTGCCGGGCGATGTGGTCTACGTGGAGCCGGGGGCGTGGCACTTCCACGGCGGAGCCCCCGACGCGCCGATGGCCCACGTCGCGATCAACGGCGGGGGCGGTCCCGAATGGGGCGACCCGGTCACCGACGAGGAGTTCGTCGAAGGCTTCTGATCCGGACGCCTGAACGGCCCCTCGGTGGTGGGACCCTCGACCCCGCCCCCCGCCTGGCTCCCTCGGCAGGATGGGGCCATCCGGAGCGGGGAGGCCGTCATGAAGGTGCGACACGTGTACACCGAGGGACTGGTGGTGACCACCGCCGAGGATCCGCTGCTGCACGCGGCCGTCACGATGGAGGAATACGAGGTCGGGTGCCTGCCGATCTTCCGTGGGGACGAGCTCGTCGGCGTGTTCACCGAGCGCGACCTCGTCCGGGCGGTCGCCGATGACGCACGCGCCGACACGACCACGATCGGGGAGTACATGAGCCTCGAGCCGGTCACCGTCGACATCGACGCGGATCTGCACGAGGCGGCCGCCGAGATGGTACGCGCCGGGGTGCGGCACCTTCCAGTGACCGAAGCAGGCAACGTCACGGGCATGGTGTCGATCCGCGACGTGATCGTGGAACAGGCCGTCACGGTCACGGCGCCGGCGAAGGGTTGAGCTCGCTCGTCAGCCGCGCGCCGACGTGAAGACCGGCGGCGCCCGACCCTCGGGGATCGCGACCAGGTTGCCGTCGTGCCCGAAGGCGATCGACTCACCGCCGCCGACGGGCGCCGCGCACCCATCTTGGGCGAGGACGCTGATGACGTCGCCATCGTGGGTCCAGGGGTAGAGGCGGCCCTTCACGTAGTTCTTCACTACGATGCCGTCGGGACCGAGGTCGGCGGCGGTGACGAGGCCCAGCTCGAGCTCACCGACACGCTCGAGCACCAGTGTCTTGCCGCCGGATGCGCCGCCGATCTCTGCGCGGTACACCGAGGCGGCCACGAGCAGTTCCTTCGTGATGACGTAGAGCGCTCCCTCGGGGGCGTCGACGATGAGCGCCTCGGCGTCGTGCGGCCCGTCTTCGTAGCGAAGCTGGAGCACCTCCGCGGTCACCGTGGTCGCGTCGAGCGCCGGCTCGGGGAACCGGTAGACCTGCAAACGGTCACGTCGCAGCTCATTGTCGCCGATGTCGGCCAGCCAGATCATGCCGCCGGCCAGGGCGATGTCCTCCCAGTCCACGTTGGTCGCACCTCGCAC
>Ga0299913_10006238_pt1 | contig 10309 bp, 9 predicted proteins | sample RVTome_9_FD_201360 | JGI IMG/M metagenome (GOLD analysis project Ga0299913, IMG submission 201360) | Soil microbial communities from uranium-contaminated site in the Upper Colorado River Basin, Wyoming, United States - RVT155D38 (version 2) ... | reverse complement strand
GGCGAGAACATCATCGTCCGCCGGTTCACCCGCTTCGAGGTCGGAGAGTAGGACGCGCCTCAAGTACGGCCGCATCGTGCTGAAGCTGTCCGGCGAGGCGCTCGCCGGGACCCGCGGCTTCGGCATTGACCCGCCCGTCGTCGACGAGCTCACCAGCGAGATCGTTTCCATCCACCATACCGGAGTCGAGCTGGGCCTCGTCGTCGGCGGCGGGAACATCGTCCGGGGGACGACCGCCAGCGAGGGCGGCATGGATCGCGTGTCCGCCGACTACATGGGCATGCTCTCGACCGTCATCAACGCGCTCGCGATCCAGGACCTGCTGGAGCGCAAGGGAATCGAGACCCGCCTCCTGACCGCCATCCGCATGGACGCCGTCGCCGAGCCCTACATCCGGCGGCGGGCCGTGCGGCATCTCGAGAAGGGCCGCGTGGTGCTGTTCGCCGGGGGCACCGGGAACCCGTATTTCTCCACCGACACCGCCGCCGTCCTGCGCGCGATCGAGATCGGCGCCGACGCGATCCTCAAGGCCACCAAGGTCGACGGGATCTATAGCGCCGATCCGCGCACGGATCCCGCGGCTCAGTTCATCGAGAAGATCAGCTATATGGACGTCCTGAAGCGCGACCTCCGCGTCATGGACGCCACCGCCGTTTCGATGTGCAAGGACAACGACCTTCCCATCGTCGTGTTCGACATCCGCCATCAGGGTGCCGTCCGCGCGATTCTGGCCGGCGAGTCGGTCGGCTCGATCGTGGGCGGCTGAGGAGCCAGGAGGGATCATGGACTCAGCGGGCCTGAAGGAAGTCAGCGCTCACATGGACAAGTCGGTGGAGGCGATCCGCAACGAGCTGGCCACCGTTCGCACGGGCAAGGCCGCACCGGCGCTCCTCGATCTGATCAAGGTAGAGGCGTACGGATCGCAGATGCCGCTCAACCAGATGGCCACCATCTCGGCGCCGGAGCCGCGCATGCTGGTCGTGCAGCCCTACGATCCCAGCCAGCTCGGCGCGATCGAGAAGGCGATCATGGCGAGCGACCTCGGCCTGGTACCCAACAACGACGGCAAGATCATCCGCCTGCCGATCCCGACCCTCACCGAAGAACGCCGCAAGGAGCTCGTCCGGCTGACCCACAAGATCGCCGAGGAGGGTCGGATCGCGATCCGCAACATCCGCCACGACGCGAACAAGCGGATCCATCAGGCGCAGAAGGAGGGCGTCGTGAGCGAGGACGAGATGCACCGCCAGCTCAAGGAGATCCAGGATCTGACCGATAAGCATATCGCGACCATTGATCAGATGCTGGAGCGCAAGGAGCAGGAGGTGATGGAGGTCTGAGAGCCCCTCTGCATCCACTATGACGGCGTCGGACGCATGACCTCGCTCGAAGAGAGGGCGCGCGCGATCCGCGCGCACGGGAACCTGCCTCGACACGTGGCCGTCATCATGGACGGCAACGGCCGCTGGGCCGAGCGGCGCGGGCAGCCCCGGATCTTCGGACATCGCGCCGGAATGAAGTCCGTGCGGGCCGTGATCGAGGCCGCCGGCGACCTGGGGATCGAGGCGCTCACACTGTACGCGTTCTCGAAGGAGAACTGGCGGCGCCCCGCCCCCGAGGTCCAGGCCCTGATGGGCCTGCTCCGCCGCTACATGAAGTCGGAACGGGAAGAGCTGATCGCGCGCGGCGCCCGCGTCGAGGCGATCGGCGACCTGGACCAGCTCGATGCCACGGCCCGGGAGGAGCTCGACAAGCTGATCGACGCCACCGCGGGCTGCGACCGTCTGCGGGTCACGCTCGCCTTGTCGTACGGGGGGCGGGCCGAGATCGTCGCCGCCGCGCGACGCATCGCCCGCGCGGCCGCGGCGGGCGAGCTGGATCCCGAGGCGCTGGACGAGGCGCGGTTCGCCCGCTTTCTCTACAGCCCCGATCTGCCCGACCCCGATCTCCTGGTTCGCACCAGCGGCGAGATGCGGATCTCGAACTTCCTCCTCTGGCAGATCGCGTACGCGGAGCTGTACGTCACCGAGACGCTGTGGCCGGATTTCGACCGCGCCGCGTTCTTCGAGGCGATCGAGGACTACCAGTCGCGCGAGCGACGATTTGGCAAGGTGATGGCGTGAGCGTGGAGGCGGGGCTCGCGCCGAGCCCCGGCCGCCACGAGCTCAAGCGGCGGCTCGTCACCGCCATCGTCCTGGGCCCCCTGTTCCTGCTCGCCGTCGCGGTCGGCGGCCTGGTGTTCCTGGGCGCGGTGATGCTCCTGGCCGGAGTGTCGGCGTGGGAGTTCTTCCGGTTGGCGGGGCGCAGGGTGGGGCGGCCGCGCGTGGCGCCGGGCATCGGGCTCGCGCTGGCGTTCCCGGCGCTCCTCTACTGGTCGCCCTCGCATCCGCTGGCGATCCCGGCTCTCGTCACCGTCGGGGTTCTCGGGATCGCGCTGGCCCAGCTCCTGGATCCCGACGGCGAAGAGACGCTGGCCTCGGTGTCGACGACCGTGTACGGCGCCGCCTACGCCGGACTCCTCCTCGCGCACTTCGTGTTGATCCGGGAGGTCTCGCGGGTCGTCCCCGGCATGCCGTACTGGTCCGGCGCGCTGCTGGTCGGGATGATCGTCGCGCTCACCTGGGTGAACGATTCGTCGGCCTATGTCGTGGGCCATCGCTGGGGACGGCGCAAGCTGATCCCGCGCGTCAGCCCGGGGAAGACCGTGGAGGGCGCCGTCGGCGCGCTGCTGGTGACGGTCCTGGCGGCGGTTGCCGCGCTCTGGCTGGTGGACCGCTGGGTGCCGCTGTTCGATCTCGCGGACGCGCTCGCGATCGGCGCCATCGTGGGGATCGCGGCCCCGCTCGGCGATCTGGTGGAGTCGGCGTTCAAGCGCGATGCGGGGGTCAAGGACGCGAGCGAACTCGTACCGGGCCACGGCGGCGTGCTCGACCGCTTCGACAGCCTGATGGCGGTCGGTCCGGCGGTCTGGTACTACCTGTGGGCGATCGTCCTGTGACCCGCCGCCTCGTCGTCCTCGGGGCCACCGGGTCGATCGGCGCCAGCGCGCTGGATGTCGCGGCGGAGCTCGGAGAGCGGATCGAGGTGGTGGGGTTGTCGTGCCACGGCAGCTGGCGCGAGCTCGCGGCGCTCGCCGCGCGCTGGCGCCCGGACGCGGTGGCGATCGCGGACGAAGCGGCGGGGAACGAGGCCCGGGCAGCCGGCGCGTTCCCGGACGGCGTTCGCGTGCTGGTGGGCGCCGGCGGGCTGGTCGAGCTGGCCGCGGGCGGGGAGGCGGACACGGTCCTGAACGGGATCGTCGGAGCCGCCGGGCTGGAGGCGACGCTGGCGGCCATCGGCGCCGGTCGCCGCGTGGCGCTCGCGAACAAGGAGTCGCTGGTCGTCGGCGGCGAGCTGGTCGCCGCCGCGCTCGGCGGCAGCATCCTGGAGAGCGGGATGCTGCTGCCGGTCGACAGCGAGCACAACGCGATCTGGCAGCTCCTGGCGGGACGTCGGACGGCGGAGATTCGACGCATCGTCCTGACCGCCAGCGGCGGCCCGTTCCGGGGAACGCCCGCCGCCGCGCTGGCTCGCGTCACACCCGACCAGGCGCTCGCCCATCCGACCTGGGACATGGGTCCCAAGATCAGCATCGATTCCGCGACGCTGGCGAACAAGGGCCTGGAGGTCATCGAGGCGCATCACCTGTTCGGCCTTCCCTATGACCGGATCGACGTGGTCGTGCATCCGCAATCCGTCGTCCACGGGCTGGTCGAGTGGACGGACGGTGCGCTGTTCGCCGAGCTCGGGGTGCCGGACATGCGGGCGCCGATCCGCGCCGCCCTGGCGTGGCCCGAGCGGGCAGCGGGCCCGCCCGCGGCCGACCTGGCGAACCTCTCCGCCCTGACGTTCGAAGCGCCCGATCTCGAGCGCTTCCCCGCGCTCGGCCTGGCGCGCGCCGCGGGGGAGGCGGGCGGTACCGCTCCGGCCGTCTTCAACGCCGCCAACGAAGTCGCGGTCGAGCTGTTCCTCGAGCGGAGCATCGGCTTTCTCGAGATCGCGGCGCTCTGCGAGCGGGCGCTCGATCGCCACTCTCCCCGGCCGGTCGATTCGCTGCAGACCGTGCTGGAAGCCGACGGCTGGGCGCGCCGGGAGACCCGCTCGTTCGGCGGATCCCGGTCGAGCGCGGCCTCCCGCGGCTAGCGATCCGCGCCGGGCCCCGCGAGCGGGTAGCCGTGGGCGCGGAGCTGCCGGCCGGCCACGCGCTCGAACGCGCGCAGCTCCGCCGCCGAGAGCTCCGCGCGGAAGCGCCCCACGCGGCCGTCCGAGATCGGCGACCGCAGGAGGAGGAACTCCTCGCGCCGGCCGCGCTTGTGGGATCCGAAGCGGGCCGGATCGAGTTGCTCGGACTCCGCCTCGAGCGCGAGGAATCGCATCGTGCGCGCGAGCTCGCGCGCCGCGTCCCGCGCCAGGTCCTCGTAGCGCAGCGTCAGGAGACGCGGGTGACCGCTCATGCGGAGCGCGGCGTCCACGCACCTTCCCCAATACCGGGCGAAGCGCGCGGGCGAGGCGGCCTGAGGGATGCCGGGATGCCCCTTGGCCGAGGTGAAGCAATCGCGCCCGTCGCGCACCACGTTGACGAAGCGCGCGCGCGGGAAGCGACGCGCCAGGAAGCGGAGGCGGAGCACGTGCTGGGGGGTCTTCTCGACGAACACCCGGCCGGGATGGCGCGACTCGAGCACACCGACGGCGCGGTCGAAGAAGTCGACGATGTCGCGGCTCGCGGCGAACAGCGCGCGATTCTCGTCCCACGACAGGCCAAAGTGCCGCCGGCCGAATATATTCTGAAACGAGAACAGCCCGGTCTCCCCGGGGATCGAGAACAACCCGCTGTGCGTGGCGAGAACGCTCTGGACGAGCGACGTGCCGCTGCGGGGAGCCCCGACGACGAATACGGTCCTCGAGGCGCTCGTCGTTCGGGGCAGTCTCCAGGCCAAGTTGCGGGGAACATGGGCCGGGGTTCGCGCGTAGGATCGGAGGAGGCTCAGCAGGCGGTCCACGCCCGATCCTACGCTCCCCCCCTGAGGATGGCAAAGAAATGCAGACCCTGATCCTGACGATCATCGTGCTCGGCGTGCTCGTCTTCGTGCACGAGCTGGGGCACTTCGTGACCGCGAAATGGGCGGGCGTGGGGGTGCCCCGCTTCTCGATCGGCCTCGGGCCGCGCGTCGTCGGGATCCAGGTCGGGGAGACGGATTACTGCCTGTCGGCGATCCCGTTCGGCGGATACGTCAAGATGGACGGCATGGAGGGAGAGGAGGCGTTCGAAGGGCTCGAAGGCGGCGCGGGGGAGGATGATCCCGCCGGCGTCCCGCCGCACAAGCGCTTCGAGAACAAGAGCGTGGCCTGGCGCCTGGCGATCCTGTCGGCGGGCGTGCTCATGAACTTCGTGCTCGGATGGCTGATCTACGTCGGCCTCGCCTGGCGCGACGGGATCCAGACCGTCGACGGAACCCGCGTGGCGGCCGTGGACTCGTCGATCGCGAGCGCGTACCCCGGTCTCGAGGCACTGGCCGGCGAAGAGGTCGCGACCGTGGAGGGACGGCCGGTCTCGAACTGGTACGATCTCTCCGAAGCCGCGCTCGCCGGGGATGACGGCCAGCTCGAGATTCGGCTCGCGTCGGGGCGAGACGTGAGGATCCCTGTCGCGGGACGGGGTGACCGAGAGCGCGTCCTCTTCGGCCTCGTTCCCTTGATTCCGTCGGTGATCGGAGAGGTCGTGGACGACAGCCCAGCGTCGCGCGCCGGGCTAGAACGGGGGGACCGCATCCTGTCGATCGACGGGATCGAGACTCCGTCGTTTGATCGCCTCGTTGAGATCGTCGAGGAGCGTCCCGCGCGGATCCTTCCCGTTGTGGTGGAGCGCACGGTCGAGGGTGAGGCGAAACGGCTGACGCTCACGGTCGAGACGGAAGTCGTGAAGGCACCGCGGCGAACGGACGGGAGGTTCGTCGACGTTGGAGCGCTCGGTGTCTTCCGGACGATCGCGAGCATCCCTCTTGGGCCCGGCGAGGCCGTGGTGGTGGGTACCCAGACAGCGGGCCGGGCATCGATGCTGATCCTCGGCGGGCTCTACGACCTCGTCACGGGGGGGGTCAGCCTCAAGGCGATCGGCGGCCCGGTGGCGATCGGGCAGCTGACCGGTCACTTCGCGCGCCAGGGCGTGAGCCACCTCCTCGGCTGGGTGGCGCTGTTCTCGATCAATCTCGCGATCCTCAATCTGCTCCCGATCCCCGTCCTCGACGGGGGCCACATCCTGTTCCTCGGGATCGAGGCGTCGCGGGGGCGTCCGCTATCGACGACCCAGAAGCTGCGCCTGTCGCAGGTCGGCCTGGCGTTCCTGGTCCTGCTGATGGCGTGGGCGTTCACCGCCGACATCCTGCGCATCGTGGGATTCTGAGCCCGGGGAGGCGAGCAGCCATCTCCCACCCGGTTCTCCTTGCGCTGACGGTCCCTCGCTCCGGCACCACGCTGCTCCATACCTGCTTCCGGTCGGGATGGGCGGAGCGCGTGCGATCCGAGCACGAGCCTCTCCAGCACGCGGCCCGGCTCCGGCGCCTGTTCCGGTGCTTCGAGACGGAACGTCAGGACGAGGCGTTGCGCGACCCGGTGATCGGCGCCTTCGTGAACGACGTCGCGCGGACGGCGGAGTCGCGCCCGGTGGCGATCTTCGGGAACACGCTGTCCCATCTCGCGCCGGTCTTCCACCGCGTCTTCGGGGACCGGTTGCGGCTTCTCCATCTCCACCGCGATCCGGTCGTGACCGCGGCCTCGATCTACGTGAAGACGCAGCCCGAGTGGTGGCGCAGGGTGGGCGGCTACGAGGACGACTCGCACGGCCTGCGGATCACGCCGTTCGATCCGCACGCGCGGTTCCGCGAGTACCGGGAGCGCTGGGCTTCGCTCTCGCTTTTCGAAGTGATCCTGTACCAGTGGCTCGAGCGCCACGCGTACGCTCTCGAGGCCGTCGAGCGGCTCGCCGTCCGGTCCCTGTCGCTGCGCTCGGAGGATCTGTTCGCGAGCCCGGAGTCGGCGGTCGCGTCGATCGCCGGCTTCGCCGGACTGGAACCGCCGGGTCCCGCCGTCCTGACGCGCGCGCGACGGAACCAGAGCTGGGCGCGCAGCCTCGAGCGGCATCCGCTCGGCGGGGAGTGGCGGACCTATCCGCGTCATCCCGCCGTCGTGGACCTCGCTCGCCGGCTCGGCCATCCCATGGAGCCGGACGCGATCGAACGCGAGATGGCGCGCTACCGCCTGCCGCCGGGAATCCTCCCCTGGCTGCGCCATCGAAGCCGCTACTGGGACCGGCGCGAGCGGGCGACGCGATGGCTGCGGGAGCGCGGGATCGTCCCCGCGAACCGCTCCGACCGCGCCGGCCTGCCGCCGCGCTCCCTGCCCGAAGCCGTGCGCGAGACCCTGCTCCCCCAGCGGCGCGTCTAGGGGTCGGGGTGGCGCAGCGACCGCCGCGGGGCGGGGGACGCGGAGGCTCGGGAGGACGCGGGGGAAAGCGGCCCGGTGGAGCGCCGGGTGGGAAGGGCGGGAAGGGTGCGGACGGGAAGCAGGGCGACGAGCGCGGGAAGCGCAGCGGCAAACCGGGCGGGAAGGGCGGGAAGCGCAGCGGCGGCAAGCCGGGCGGGAAGGGCGGGCCGCTGAGCGGCGGCAAGCCCGGCGAGCGGCGCGGCCCCCGCTCCGGCGACAAGTCCCGCCCGCGCGCGAAGCCTGTCCGAGGGGTCGCGCGTCCCCGACCCGAGCATCCCCGCGGACCGCGTCCCGTGGTCGCGGTGTTCGCCAAAGCCCCGGACCCGGGGCGCGTGAAGACGCGGCTCACGCCCGCCCTCCGTCCCGACGAGGCGGCGGACCTCTATCGCGCGCTCCTGCTCGACACGCTCGACGTGGTGGACTCCGCCGGGGCCCGCGTGTTCGTGGCATTCACCCCGCCGACCGCGCGCCGGCCGCTGGAGCGGCTCCTGGGGAGCCGGCGACGGCTCCTGCCTCAGCCCCCGGGAGACCTCGGCGCGCGCGTGGAGGGCGTCCTGGAGCGCCTGCAGGTCGAGGGGGGAGCGCGGGCGATCGTGGTGGGGAGCGACTGCCCCGGGCTGACTCCGGCTCGCGTGCGCGAGGCGTGGGACGCCCTCGAGACGAAGCCCGTCGTGCTCGGGCCGGCGCTCGACGGCGGGTTCTACCTGCTGGGGGTCTCGCGCTCCCAGCCAGGTCTCCTGCGAGACATCCCCTGGAGCACGGGCGGGGTCCTCGACGCCACGCGCGCGCGGGCGCGCGGGCGGGGGCTCGAGGTGCACGAGCTGGCGCCGGAGCGGGACCTCGATACGCCCCGCGATCTGTTCGAGTGGTACGTGGCGGCGCGCCCATCGGGCCTCGAATCCGGCTACCCGCGCACCTGGAAGATCCTGCATGCGCTCATGACCCCGCGGCGCTTCGCGGAACTCGAATCGCGGTTGCTCGAATCGCGTGGACTGACTTGACTTGCGACCCTCTCCGGGGAATCTTTCTGCGCGAAGTCCGGGTCGACTTCGCGACCTCCCGACGCCTCTCGAAGGAGACTGCGTGACATCATCGTCGTCCGTCGCGCCGAGCCCCCCCAGAGCCTCCGTGAGCCCGCTGTCGGTCCTGGCCGGCGGAGAGGCGACCGAAACCCCCATCCTGATCGAACCCGAGCGGCTCCCGAAGCGGATCCTGGATCTCGCGTTCGGCGGCTTCCTGCTGGTCGCCACGGCGCCGGCATGGCCGCTCATCGCCGTCGCGGTCAAGCTCGAGGACGGCGGACCGGTGTTCTATCGTCAGCAGCGATGGGGACAGGGGGGCAGGCTGTTCGACGTGTTCAAATTCCGGACGATGATCTCGGACTCGGACGAGAAGCACGGGGTGGTCGAGGCCCGCGACGAGGACCATCGCGTCACGCGCGTGGGCGCCGTCCTGCGCAGCTTCGGGATCGACGAGCTGCCGCAGGTGCTGAACATCGTCAAGGGGGAGATGAGCTTCGTCGGCCCGCGGCCGCTCGCCGTCGGCGAGATCGTGCACGACGACGACGGCAACCCGACCGTGTGGGACCGGCTGCCCGAGTTTCGTCGCCGGATGAGCGTCCGCCCCGGTCTGACCAGCCTGGCGACCCTGTACCTGCCCAAGGACGTGGACCGCAAGCGGAAGTTCCGCTACGACCTGCTCTACATCCGTCGACGGAGTCTCTGGCTCGACGTCCGTCTCATCGCCCTGTCCCTGTGGGTCAGCCTGTCCGGTCGCTGGGAAACCCGGCAAAACAAGATCTGACTCGAGGTCCAGCGTGGAATCCCGCTCACACCCGCTCCCCATGAAGGGGAACGTGAAGCCGGACTACGATGTGATCGTGGTCGGCGCGTCGTGCGCGGGACTGGCCGCGGCGGGATCCCTGGGGAAGCAGGGTCTGCGGACGCTGGTCCTCGACAGCCGGCACGACTTCGGCACGCCGGAACGCACCTGGATCGTCACCCGCAAGCTGGCCGATGTGGCGGGCTGCGACGTCGGGCAGAGCGTGATCCACGAGACCGGCGTCATGGAGCTGTGCGCCAACGGGACCCGCCGGCAGGTCCGGCTCGAGCAGCCGGATCTGGTGGTGGAGCGAGGCGCGCTGCGCCGCATCCTGGCGCGCGAGGTCGAGCGGGCGGGGGTCGAGGTCCGGCTCGGAGGACGCGTCCACGACATCGCGATCGAGGGCGGCGCGCTCGCGGTCGGTGTCCGGAACGGGGCCTCGGCGCGGCTGACGACGCGCCACCTCGTGGGGGCCGACGGCTCGCGCAGTGTCGTCGCGGAGGCGTTCGGAGCGCGCCCTCAACGCACGGTTCCGATCGTACAGGCGCGGGTGGCGCTGGGCGACCGGTACGACCCGGACGTGACCCGCATCTGGTTCGACCGCGCACGGACGCGGTTCTTCTACTGGCTCATCCCCGAGTCGACGACCAGCGGCGTGCTGGGCCTGATCGCCGAGCACCCCTCGAACGCGCGCCAGCTCCTGGAGAGCTTCATGGACGAGCACGGCTATCGCGCCGAGGAGTACCAGGGGGCGATGATCCCGCTCCATCAGCCCCGGCGCCCGATCGAGTGGGGCGCGGGAGGTGGACGCGTGCTCCTCGTCGGAGATGCCGCCGCGCACGTCAAGGTGACCACCGTGGGCGGCGTGGTGTCCGGGATCTGGGGCGCGCAGGCCGCCGCGCGCGCGCTCGCGACCGGGAATCCCTATGGCCGGGAATTGCGCGCGCTCCACCGGGAGTTGTATCTCCAT
>Ga0299913_10006237_pt1 | contig 10309 bp, 11 predicted proteins | sample RVTome_9_FD_201360 | JGI IMG/M metagenome (GOLD analysis project Ga0299913, IMG submission 201360) | Soil microbial communities from uranium-contaminated site in the Upper Colorado River Basin, Wyoming, United States - RVT155D38 (version 2) ... | reverse complement strand
CAGCGCCCGTCCGGCAGCACGAGCGCCGGCAGCGTCCGCACCTCCACGCCTGCGCGGTACACCCGAGCCACGACGCCCGGGAAGTCGCCGAGCGCGATCCCGGCGCGGCCGCCGAGCACCGGCGTGGTGTCGCGCGTCTGCGCGGCCGGCGCGTCGAGCGTGAGCGTCGGAGCCGCGGAGTCGAGCGGTCCGAGCCCGCCGGACACGTCGAGCGAGTACGCGCCGCCGGCCGCGGCGGCGTGCACCACGAGGGTGTACTCCCCGGCCGCCGCGGGTGTCGTGCTGACCTCCTCCTGGCGCTCCGCGGTCGCCGCCGTGCCGATCGGGGCGCCGTCCGGGCCCCTCAGCGTGAGGTCGAGGTCGGCCGGGCCGATCAGCGTGGCGGCGAGTGGCAGGCCGGTGTCCGCGATCACGACGCGGTGCTCCACGGACGCAGCGCCCGCGGTGCCGTTGAATCGGGCGTGGCGGGCGACGGCGGGCGGCGTCGCCAGCGCGGCGCCGGCCGCGCGCAGCGCCGCGTAGGCGTCCAGCCGGCCGGCGCCGTAGTCGTTGTCCGCCCCCACCGGCCCCCAGTCCTGCGCCGTCTTCTGCATCGCGGCCTTGATCTTGGCCGGGGTCAGTGTTGGGTCGGCGTCGAGCATCAACAGCGCGACCCCGGTGACGAACGGCGTCGCGCCGCTCGTTCCCGCCCCGGAGAGGACGCCCTGCGGGTCGCCGGGCCAGGCGGAGGTGTGGACGCCCGCCGCCGCGATGTCCGGCTTCGTCCGCCCATCCTTCGTCGGCCCGCGACTGGACGTCCCGAGCACGCGGAAGCCCGGGCCGCCCATGTCCGCCGGCGTAGTCGGGTCGGCCATCGCGCCGACCGTGAGGGCGCCCTGCGCGGCGGCCGGCGACGCGACGGTGCCCGCGTCAGGCCCTTCGTTGCCCGCGCCGGCGACGACCACGATGCCGGCCGCAACCGCATGCTCGACGGCTTGCTCGGCCAATTCGGCCCCCTCGCCCAACGCATCCGTGTCGCCGATCGAGAGGTTGATCGCCTCGATCCCGTAGACGCTCTTGTTCGCGATCACCCATTCGATCCCCTCGGCGATGCGAGCGAGGCTGCTCTGGTAGTTCTCGTCGACCACCTTCACGCCGACGAGCGCCGACCCCGGCGCCACGCCGCCCGGCAGTGACCCGGTCGCGCTCCCGGCCAGGATGCCCGACACCCAGGTGCCGTGGCTCGCGTCGTCGTACGGCTCCGGCAGGTGGTTGACGAAGTCCTTGAAACCGATCACCTTGCCGGCCAGCGCCGGCTCGTCCGGGTCGATCCCGGTGTCGATCACCGCGGTCACGAGGTCGCCCTTGCCGTAGTGCGCGGGGTTCCCGTCGCGGTCGCCGTCGAGCGCCGGCGCGTCGTACCGCGCCTGGCTGACGCCGAAGGCGTCCTGCGCCGGGCTCGCGAGCGCGGGCGCGCTCCACACCAACGGCGCGAGCACGAGCAGGGCGGTGAGGGGCGGCGGTCGCATCTTCGGGCGTCCAGGCAGCCTAAGCGGCGCCCGCCACCGGATCCTGGTCCTTCGGGGGGATCTACGCCGCGCCGAGCGCCCGCGCCGCCGCGGCCACGCCTGCCGCCGCGGCAAGCACGACGAGCAGCGGCGCCCGCAGCAGCAGCGCCACAGCGGCCGCCGCGACGCCCGCCAGCCGCGCATCCAGGACCAGCGCGCGACCATCGCCGAGCGTCTGGCCCACGACCAGGGCCGCGAGCAGGCAGGGCGCGAGCAGCGGCATCACCAGCGCGAACGCGCGCGGCAGCGGCCGCCCGGCGAACGCGACCGGGCCGGCGCCCTTGAGCGCGATCGTCGCCGCACCGACGGCGGCGACCGCGATCCACGCCGTCATCATCGGCGCACTCCGAGTGCCACAACGGCGCCCGCGGCAGCGGCGACAATCGGGATACCCGGCGGCACCAGCGGCGTGAGCGCGAGCGCGATCAGGCCGCCGGCGAGCGCCGAGGCGCGGGCGCGCGGCCCGTCGAGCTGGCCGACCAGGAGAGCGAGGAAGAGCGCCGGGAACATCGCGTCGAGCCCGTAGTCGGATGGATCGCCGAGCGCGCTGCCGCCGAGCACGCCCGCGACGGTGCCGGCGCACCACGCGACCATCAGCACCAGGCCGGCGCCGATCATCCGGTCGCGGTCCACCTCGCCGTCGCGTTGCGCGATCGCCCACGACTCGTCGACCGCGAGCTGGCCCTCGGCGAGCCGGCGAAGCGGGCCGCCGCGCAGCGAGGGCGCGACGGAGGCGCCGATCGCGAGGTAGCGCAGGTTCAGCAGCACGGCGGCGACGATCGCCGCGGCGACAGCGCCGCCCGACTCGAGCACTGACGCGACCGCGAACTGCGCCGAGCCGGCGAACGTGGTCAGCGACATCACGATCGGCGCGGCGACACCCATGCCGGCGTCGCGGGCCAGGATGCCGTAGGAGGCCCCGAAGGCGACCACGGCGACGGCGATCGGTGCGACCGCCCGCATCCCGGCGACAAGGGCACTCTGCTCGGCTTGTCGAGCAGGAGAACAGTCCGCCATAATGGAACTTGCTTCCATGATGTTGGAGAGTATTCCATCGGAGTAGACCTTTGTCCAGTGAAATGGATCAGCGGCATGATATGGGAACGGCGGCCGGCAGCCCCCCCGGCGTCGACTCGTTCGTGCGCGCCGTCGCGGGCAACGTGCGCTCCCTGCGCATGCAGGCCGGGCTCACGCTCGCCGACCTGTCAGCCGCCGCCGGCCTAGGCAAGTCGACGCTCGCCCAGCTCGAGTCCGGCAAGGCCAACCCGAGCGTCGAGACGCTGTGGGCGATCGCCGCGGCCCTGCGCGTGCCGTTCGCGCGGATCGTCGAGGAGGAGCGGCCGACGATGCGGGTCGTGCGCGGCGCCGACGTGCCGCCGATGCATTCGGCCGAGACGACCGGCTGGGCGGGGCGACTGCTGAGCGCCTCGCACGGCCGCGGGACGTTCGATCTCTACACGCTCGACCTCGAGGCGGCGGCTGTCCGCCACGCGGACGCCCACCACGCCGGCGTCGTGGAGCACCTGGTGGTCATCGTCGGCCGCCTGCGTGCCGGGCCGCAGACCGGCCCGGTCGAGCTCGGGCCAGGGGACCTCGTCACGTTCAGCGCCGACGTCCCGCACGTGTACGAGGCGCTCGAGACGACCCGCTGCGTGCTGCTGATGGCCTACCCGTAGGGAACCGGCGGGCGCGCACGCATGTAGTGCGTGAATGAAGCCGCTACGTCCGTTCGTCACCCTGCTCGTCGCCCTCCCCGGCTGCGCGGAGGCGCCGGCCTACACGCTCCGCGAGACCGCCGGGCTACGCGTTCCGCGCGCGGTGCACACCGCCACCGCGCTCTCCGGCGGCCGCGTCCTGCTCGCCGGCGGCTGCGTGACCGACGGTTGCGGCACAGCGACCGCCACGACCGAGATGTACAACGCCCGCACGGCGCGCTTCACCGCCGGCCCAAGGCTCACGGGTCCGCGCGACGGACACGCCGCAGTGCGGCTGCTTGATGACCGCGTTCTGCTGATCGGCGGCTACGCCGGCGAGGGCCAGGGCGCGCTGGCGACCGCCGAGCTCTGCGACCGGGCGCGCTGCCGGACGACCGGCGCCCTCGCCACGCCACGCGGTGGGCATGCCGCGGTCCGCCTGCGCGACGGCCGTGTGCTGGTGATCGGCGGCGACGGCGCGCTCGGCTCGACCGAGGTGTGGGCATACGGGAGCTTCCGCCCCGGTCCGCCGCTCGCGCACCCGCGCCACTCCCACACAGCAACCGTGCTCCATGACGGCCGCGTGCTCGTCGTCGGCGGCTACGACGCCGAAGGCCAAGCGATCGCCGCCACCGAGATGCTCGGGGGTCAGACCCCGGTTAGGGCACCCGAACAGGGGTCTGACCCCGGTTCGGGTGCCCTAACCACCGCGCGCGGCAAGCATGCTGCCGTCGCGCTGCCGGACGGCCGCGTGCTCGTGATCGGCGGCAGCCGGGATGCCGAGACGCGCGACCGCCTGGCCTCCACCGAGGTCTACGACCCGCGGACGGGCCGCTTCGCACCCGGCCCGGACCTGCAATCGGCGCGCTACAAGCTCCCGGCAGCCGCCGCCGTGCTGCCGGACGGCCGCGTGCTCGTCGCCGGCGACTCCGCGGCGCCCGAGATCGTGGACGTGCGCCGTGGCCGCTCGGTTGTCGTGCCGGGCAGCGTGGCCGGCGCGTTCGCGACCGCGACGGCGCTCGGGGGCGGGAGAACGCTGATCGCCGGCGGCTACGACGACCGGATCGCGATCTCGGGCGCCGCCTTCGTCGCCGGGCGTTCGCGCTGAGACACCGCAACGCCGCCGCCCAGAACCTGGCGCCCTGCACGACACGGACGTGATCGTGCGCCTGAACGGCGACGTCCGCCCCGCGTGACAACCCGTTCTACCGGCAGGGTCAGACGATGTCGGGACGGACATCCAGACCGGCCCGGACGGCGAGCTCTCCGTCGTCTCGAACTCGCTCGGCTCGGTGTTCGAGATCTTCAAGAAGCGCCGCTGATCGCGGCGGCAACGGCTTCCGGGCGCTCGAGCTGCACTGCGTGGCCGGCGCCCGGAACCACCTCCACGCGGCAATCCGGGAGGGCGCTCGCCATCCGCCCCGCGATCGCCCTGAACTTCGCGTCACGCTCACCGACGATCAGCGTGACCGGGATCGCGAGCTCGCCGAGCCGCTCCCACAGAGACGGCATCGCGCCGGTGCCGAGCCCGCGCAGAGCCGCCGCCAGACCTGTCGCGGTGTTGCGCAGCCGGTCGGCGTGCGCGGCGGCGGCCACCCGCTCGGGCTGGCCCGCGAACAGCTCCTGCGCACCCCACTCGTCCGCGAACGCCTCCGCGCCGATCGTCTCGATCCGGTCGGCCAGCGCCTCGTCGGCGCGCCGGCGCGCCTCGCGCTCGGCCGCGTCGGCGAGCCCGGGGCTCGCCCCGACGAGCACCAGGCGCTCGACGTCGCCGGGCAGCGCCAGCGCGGTGTACAGCGCGATCCGCCCGCCCATCGAGTAGCCCACGAGCGTGCACGGCTCGCCCGCGAGCGCGCGCACGTGGGCGGCACAGGCGGCGAACGAGGCCGGTCGGCGCTCGGCGGCCATGCCGTGGCCAGGGAGGTCAGGCGCCAGCGCGCGATAGCGTCCGCCGAGCGCCGCGACGGTCTGCCGCCAGCTCTGCCTTGTTTGGGTGAAGCCGTGAAGTAACGTCGCCGAACGTAACGTCGCCGAAGGCGAGAGCGACGAAGGAGCGGTTCGCCTGGCAGGCGAAACCTCAATCATGAGCCCTCAATCATGAGCCCTCAATCATGAGCCCATCTTGACGCGCGATACCTACCGCGGCCTGCGAGCGTTCGTCGACGAACTCGCCCGCTGCGGCCTGCGCGACGCGTGCACGTCGCCGGGCTCGCGTTCGACACCGCTGGTGCTCTCGCTGGCGCGCGAGCCGAGGATCCGCTCGACGTCACACGTCGACGAGCGCAGCGGCGCGTTCTTCGCGCTCGGGCTGGCGAAGGCGACCGGCGTGCCGGCCGCGCTCGCGTGCACCTCCGGCACCGCCGCGGCCAACTACGCCCCGGCGGTGATCGAGGCGCACGAGGCACGCGTGCCGCTGCTCGTGCTTACCGCCGACCGCCCGCCGGAGCTGCGCGAGCTCGGCGCCGGGCAGACGATCGATCAGGTGAAGCTGTACGGCAGCGCCGCCAAGTGGTTCCTCGAGGTCGACGCGCAACCGGCCACGCCGGAGCGGCTTCGGTGGCTGCGCCAGCTCGCGTGCCGGGCGTTCTGGACCGCGGTTGACGGCCGCCCGGGCCCGGTGCACCTGAACTTCTCGCTGCGCGAGCCGCTGGTGCTCGACCAACCGCTCGGCGCAGACGACGGCGGCCGCGCCGGAGGGCGGCCGTGGGTGACGCGGCCGCGCGTCGCCGCCGAGCCGTCCACGACCCTGGTCGACGGCCTGCGCGACGAGCTCCAGGCACGCGGGCGCGCAGTGCTCGTGGCCGGCCGCGAGGAGCGCGACCGGCGGCTCGGCGCGGCGCTCGCCGCATTCGCCGAACGCGCCGCGATCCCGCTGCTGGCCGACCCGCTGTCCGGCGCGCGCCGCGGGCCCGCCGCCGTAGCGCACTACGACGCGCTGCTGCGCGACGACGAGTGGGCGCTCGCGCACGCGCCCGACCTCGTGCTGCGGGTCGGTGACCTGCCGACCTCCAAGCCGCTGCGCCGGTGGCTGCACGGCGCCGGCGACGCGCTCCAGATCGCGTTCGACCCCGAGAGCGCCTGGCAGGACCCGGCCGGCGCGGTCGCGACGATCCTGGAGGCCGATCCACGGAGGACGCTCGAAGCCGTCGCCGGCGGGCTCAAACGGCGCCGCGACAGCGCGTGGATGGAGCGCTGGCGGCTTGCCGACCGCAGCGCCTCGGAGGCGATCGCGCGGGCGCTCTCGCCCGCCGGCTTGAGCGAGCCGCGGGTGGCGGCCGAGCTGGGCAGCGCCCTGCCGCCGGAGGCGACCGTGGTCGTGGCGTCGTCGATGCCGGTGCGCGACGTGGAGACGTTCTTCCCGGCGCGCGAGCAGCCGCCGCGAGTGCTCGCCAATCGCGGCGCGAACGGTATCGACGGGACCGTCTCGACCGCCTTTGGGGTCGCCTCGGCCGCAGACGGTCCCGTCGTGCTCCTGCTCGGCGACGTCGCGCTGATCCATGACATCGGAGGCCTGCTCGCTGCCACGCGGCTGGGGCTGAAGCTCACCGTCGTACTGCTCCACAACGACGGCGGCGGGATCTTCGACTTCCTGCCCGTGAGCGGAGAGGGCGCCGAGTACGTCGAGCACGTCGCCACGCCACACGGGCTCGACTTCTCGCACGCGGCGGCGCTGTTCGGATGCGCCTACGAGGCGGTCGACGGTGTCGAGGACTTCCGCGGCGCGCTCGGGCGTGCGCTGGCCGCCGACCGCACGAGCATCGTCGCCGTGCACACCGACCGCGCGGCGAACGTCGCCCTCCACCGAGCCGTGTGGGATGAGGTGGCCGGATCCGTCCGGGCCGTTGCCTAGGTTTGCGCGCGATGCGGACGACGTCGAAGGGCATCGGAGCGGGCGACATCGTGCTCCTGGACAAGAAGGGGCGCCGGTTCCACGCGCTCGTGACCGAGCTCGACCAGCTCGAGTCCGGCCGCTTCGAGCTCGTCGTCCGTCCGCTCGACTCGCGCATCTCGTGGCGCACCGCCTCGGTCCGCGAGGTCGTCGAGGTGTGGCGCAAGCGCCGCACGGCAGGCGTGTAAGAAGCCCGCTACCCGCGATCTGTACCCTCCGGGTAGATGGCGCCGCCGCCCCTCACGGAAGCCCTCATCGAGGGGCGGGAGCGCACGCTGGCGCTCGTGGCGGGACTCTCCGACGCCGACGTCGAACGCCAGCACACCGAGATCATGAGCCCGCTGGTGTGGGACCTCGCGCACATCGCGGCGTACGAGGAGCTGTGGCTCGTGCACCGTCACGGCGGGCGGCCGCTGTCGCGCCCGGAGCTGGCGGCGATGTACGACGCATTCGAGACACCGCGCGCCGTGCGCGGCGACCTGCCGCTGCTCGACCGCGCGCAGGCGCTCACCTACCTCGAGCAGGTGCGAGAGCAGGCGCTGGGCGCTCTGAGCGCGAACGGCGCGGACCCGATCGTGCCGGAGATGGTGCTGCGGCACGAGCAGCAGCACGGCGAGACGATGCTGCAGGCGATCGAGCTGGCGCGCCTGACACCGGCGCCCGCTGTCCCGCGTGCGGCGCGCCCCCCGGCGCCCCGCGGCCACACGGGCCTTGATCCGGTCACGGTGCCGGCCGGGCCGTGCGAGATCGGCGCTGCGCCTGAGGGCTTCAGCTACGACAACGAGCGCCCGCGCCACCGCGTCGAGCTGCCGGCGTTCGCGATCGGCCGCACGCCGATCACCAACGCGTCGTTCCTGACCTTCGTCGAGGGCGGCGGCTACGAGCGCCGCCCGTGGTGGAGCGACGAGGCGTGGGCGTGGAAGGAGGAGTACGACATCACGCACCCCGAGGGCTGGGCCCTCGGGCCCACGGGCGAGTGGCGCCGCTGGACGATGGACGGGTGGGCGCCGCTGGACCCGGACGAGCCCGTGGTCCACGTCTCCTGGTTCGAGGCCGACGCCGTCGCGCGATCGCTCGGAGCCCGGCTCCCCACCGAGGCAGAGTGGGAGAAGGCGGCGACCTGGGACCAGGAGGCGGGAGCGGCACGGGACTACCCGTGGGGCGCCGAGCCGCCGGACGGCAACCGGGCGAATCTCGACCACGGGTTGCTCGGCGTGGCGCCGGTGGGCGCCTACCCGGCGGGCGCGTCGCCGTGCGGCGCGCTCGGGATGCTCGGCGACACATGGGAGTGGACGTCGACCGCCTTCCAGGGTTACGACGGCTTCGTCGCCCACCCCTACCCCGAGTACTCCGAGGTGTTCTTCGGCGACCGCTACAAGGTCCTGCGCGGCGGCTCGTGGGCGACCCGGTCGCGCGTCGCGACACCGACGTTCCGCAACTGGGACCTGCCGTACCGCCGCCAGATCTTCGCGGGTGTGAGGCTGGCATGGGACGTGTGACCGGCGCTGCGGGCACGCTGCGGATCGACGTCCACGTCGGCGACGGAGCGCCGCGGGCGCTGCCCGAGGACGTTCTCGACGGCCTCACGCGCCCGTTCAAGGAGCTGCCGCCCAAGCACCTCTACGACGCCCGCGGCGCGGAGCTGTTCGACCGCATCTGCGAGCTGCCGGAGTACTACCCGACGCGGACCGAGCGCGCGATCCTGCGTCGCGACGCCGACGCGATCGTGCGCCGCACCGGCATGGCCGAGCTGGTCGAGCTCGGCTCGGGCACGGCGTCCAAGACGCGCGTCCTGCTGGATGCCATGGAGCGCGCGGGAACCGCCTCGCGCTACGTGCCGTTCGACGTCGCCGAGCAGACGGTGCGCGACTGCGCGGCCGCGCTCGCCGAGGAGTACCCGGCGCTCGACATCCACGGCATCGTCGGCGACTTCGAGCGCCACCTTCGCGAGATCCCGCCGCCCGAGCCGGGCCGGCCGCGCGTGGTCGCGTTCCTCGGCGGCACGATCGGCAACTTCCCGCCCGGCGCCCGCCGGCGCTTCCTGCGCGCGATCGCCGGGCTGCTCTCGGCGGGCGACTATCTGCTGCTCGGCACCGACCTCGTCAAGGACATCGACGTGCTGGAGGCCGCTTACGACGACACCGCCGGCGTGACCGCCGAGTTCAACCGCAACGTCCTCCACGTCCTCAACCGGGAACTCGACGCCGACTTCCCGATCGAGCTGTTCGAGCACGTCGCGTTCTTCGATCGCGAGCACGAGTGGATCGAGATGCGCCTGCGCGCCCGCCGCGCATGCCGCGTGCGGATCGACTCGCTCGACCTCGAGGTCGACTTCGCGCGCGGAGAGGAGCTGCGGACGGAGATCTCCGCCAAGTTCACTCCGGCCCGCCTGAAAGCCGACTACGCCGCCTGCGGGCTCGAGCTGGCGGAGTGGTTCACGGACGATCAAGGTCTGTTCGCGCTGTCGCTGGCGGCCCCGGGCTGAGCACCAGCGTCGCGTCCTCGTCGTCCTCCGCCACGCGCACGAAGCCGCACTTCTCCAGCACGCGGATCGACCCGGCGTTGTGTGGCGCCACGAGCGCGTGTAGCGGACGCTCCGTCAGCTCCCCGAGGAACTCCGCCAGAGCTCGCGTGGCGATGCCGCGGCCCCAGAACTCGCGGCCGATCCAGTACCCGACGAACCGCTTGCCGTCCGCCTGCCAGCTCCCGATGTGGCCGGCCACCCGGCCGTCCACGTCGATCGTCCTCGCGATCAGGGTCTCGTCGGCGAGGATGCTCGCCCAGTGCGCCATGTGGGCGTCGCGATCACGGGCCGGGAAGGCCGCCATCCGCACCGCCTCGGGATCGCGCTGGTGCCCGAAGAAGATCGCCACGTCGGCGTCGGTGACTGCGCGCAGCACGGCCTAGGCGCCCCGGGCGAGACCCGCTTCGGTGCCCGGCGGGTCCTCGATGCCGCCGATCGTGGCGACCGCGACGGCAAAGCTCGCGACGAACCCGGTCGCCGCGCGCTCCACGCGGCGGCGCAGCTCGATCCGGTACGAAACCGCCGGCATCCCGGCACCGTACCCTTTCGCCGACGATGGACGAGGACGACGGACCCCAGATCGGCTACAAGGTGCTCCCCCGCGGCGTCCCGGTGCACACCGCGGACGGCGTGAAGCTCGGCACCGTGCACCGTG
>Ga0299913_10006235_pt1 | contig 10309 bp, 7 predicted proteins | sample RVTome_9_FD_201360 | JGI IMG/M metagenome (GOLD analysis project Ga0299913, IMG submission 201360) | Soil microbial communities from uranium-contaminated site in the Upper Colorado River Basin, Wyoming, United States - RVT155D38 (version 2) ... | reverse complement strand
TGCCGAGCCGCTGCCGGTCGTCGTCATTTCGGAGCTTCTGGGATGGCCCGAGGCGGAGCGACATCGGCTGCGGCCGTGGTCCGCGGACATCGTCCGCCTCTACGAGCAGGATGCCACGGACCAGGATGCGGAGCGGGCCGAAAACGCCTGCCGGGCGTTCGCGCAAATGCTCGATGCGCTTGCCACGGAACGCAAGACGGTTCCGGCAGACGACTTCATCAGCGCGCTTGCCGCGCTCGAGGACGACGCGACCGGACTGTCGCGCGACGAGTTGATTTCGAGCTGCATGCTACTTCTGAACGCCGGGCACGAAGCAACCGTGAACGCCGCGGGAAACGGGCTGCTGGCGCTCTTGCGGCATCCGGAAGCGATGGACCGGCTGCGCAGGGAACCGGCGTTGATCGGCAGCGCGGTGGAGGAGATGCTGCGCTACGATGCACCGCTGCACCTGTTTCATCGCTTCGCGTACGAGGAGATCCGGATCGGAGGTCGCGTGATTCCGCGCGGCGGCAAGGTCGGGCTGCTCTACGGTGCCGCAAATCGCGATCCGGAGGCGTTTTCCGAACCGGACCGGTTCGATATTGCGCGTACCCCGAACCGTCACCTGGCTTTCGGCGCCGCCACCCATTTTTGCCTCGGCGCACCGCTCGCGAGACTCGAACTGCGCACGCTGTTCGGCACGCTGCTGGCCAACACGGACCGCCTGGAACTGCGCGAAGAACCCGAACACCACCCTGGCCTGGTCTTTCGCGGCCTGAAACGCCTGCACGTGCGGAGCAGCACGCCGTAGGAGCACTGTGGGCGTGCTGCGACGGTGGAAGCTCGCTCTCTTCCGGGCTTGGTGGTGATCGGAGGGGTGGGATCGCCCGCGGGGCGGGCTCCTACAGCCCTCTATTCCGAGGTCTCGGCTGCTGCGACGGTGGAAGGACGCTCTATTCCGGGCTTGGTGGTGATCGGAGGGGTGGGATCGCCCGCGGGGCGGGCTCCTGCAGCCTGCTATTGTTCGCTGTTCAGGAGGCTTTGGTAGAGGGCTATGGTTTTTTGCACCGTATCCTCGTTGCGGAAGTCGGTGGCGATGCGGTCGCGGGCCGCGCGACCCAGGCGTGCGCGAAACTCGCTGTCCCCGTAGAGCCGTTCGATCGCATGCGCAAGCGCGCGGCTGTCGTTCGCGGCGACGACGAGACCGCTGACGCCGTCCACCACCAGTTCCGGGCTGCCGCCCGAATCGGTGACCACCGGCGGCACACCGTATGCCATCGCTTCTATGATCGCGCGCGACAATCCTTCCCTGCGCGTCGACGGCAGACAGAAAACGTCGCAGGCCGCGGCCAGCGCCGGTGCATCCTGGCGAAATCCCGTGCGATGGATGCGCGTCTTTGCCGGGCTCCGCTCGATGCGCCGCGTCAATCGTTCTGCGTCCATGCGCCCGATCAGCAACAGGTGAGCGTCCGCCGGCAACTGCTCCATCGCCTCGACCAGCACCTCGATGCCCTTGCGCGGGCGGTAGTTGGCGACGCAGCCCACCACGAATGCCTCGCGTGGAACGCCGACTGTCGTGAGGTCGAGAGGCTCCTCCACGTACCACTCGAGCTTGTGACCCTTGTGTATGGTCACCGGCCGCTCGGGCGGCATGCGCAAAAACTTCGGCCGCATGTTGAGAAAGTGCCGTCGAATTGCTTCCGCGACGCACACGATGCGATCGATGCGCGGATTGAGATAACGCATCCACGACATCGGGTCCAGAAACCCGACGGCGCCGACGATGCCGCGATATGCGACGATCTTCACCGGCAGGTCCCGCGCGGCCCGTAGCACGTTGCTGATGGCCTTGTTGTTGAACGTGTGAACGATGTCGTAGTCGCCGTGAATCAGCTCTTCGCGCACCCTGGCGATGGCCGCGCGATCGAAGTTGCGTCGAAAGCGGATGTCGACGACCGGGATCTGCTCTGCCACCAGCAGCGGGTAATGCGGATGCCCCGGTGGACAAACGACGGCAACCGCGACACCTGCCCGATGCATGCCGATGAACATCGCGAGCGTCGGACGATCGTCGCCCTGAACGACGTCGTCGTTGACGCAAAGGACCCGAATGGATGTCGCCCGATCGGGGACTAGCCGCCGATCGGATGCCAGGTGGTCTTGGTTTCCTGGGTGTCCTGGATCAGATAGGGATTTTGCGATGCGTCCGACTCCCATTTTGTATTGGTCCTTGCGATGACGCGTTTGATGTTCTGCGCCGCCTCGACCTGGATGCTCCGGCCGACTTCCTGGTCCGCATCCGTGTAGACGATGGCGTTGACGTCCATGTGCGATGCGAACTGCGTCGTCAGTTCCTTGCGATGCCCGGTGAGTATATTCACGACTCCGCCCGGCACGTCCGACGCATGCAGCACTTCCGCGAAACTGACGGCGGAGAGCGGCCGCGATTCCGACGCCAGCGCGACGCAGGTGTTGCCTCCGACGATCGCGGGCATGACGTTCGACACCAACCCGAGCAGGCCGCTGTCGTCCGGCGCGATGATCGCCACGACGCCGGTCGGCTCGAGCACGGAGAAATTGAAATGCGAGGAGCTGACGGGATTGACCGCGCTGAAAATCTGCTGATACTTGTCCGCCCAGCCGGCGTAATAAATGAGCCGGTCGGTGCAGGCATCGACTTCTTTGCCTGCGCTCCGCTTCGAAATGCCTTGCGTGGCCAGCTCCGCCACGAACTGCTCGCGCCGTCCTTCCAGCATCTCCGCGATGCGATACAGGATCTGCCCGCGCAGGTAGGCGCTCGCCGCCGACCACTTCGGAAACGCATTGCGCGCCGCGACCACGGCGTTGCGAAAGTCCTTGCGGCTGCTCCGGCACACGTTGGCAATGACGTTGCCGTCCTTGTCCTCCAGGGGAAAGTAGCGCCCCGACTCCGTGCGAGGAAACTTGCCGTCGATGTAGATTTTGTAGGTCTTGGCGACCGCGATTCGGGATGCTGTGCTGACCACGTTCAGGCCTCCAGGTTCAGGTAAGCGCCGAGGCCGTGCAGGCCGCCCTCGCGGCCGACGCCGCTTTCCTTGTATCCGCCGAACGGCGAGGTCGGATCGAACTTGTTGAAGGTATTGGCCCAGATCACGCCGGCGCGCACGCCCTGCGTCATCTTGAAGATCTTCGCCCCCTTGTCGGTCCATACGCCGCCGGACAGGCCATACGGCGTGTTGTTCGCCTTGCTCAGCCCTTCCTCGAGCGTGCGGAACGTCTGCACGGCGAGCACCGGGCCGAAGATCTCTTCCTGCACAATGCGGTTGGACTGCGACACGCCGGTGAAGATCGTCGGCCGGCACCAGTAGCCGCGATCGGGTACCGGGCAGGAACTCTGGTGCATCGCGGCACCTTCCTCCTCGCCGATCTCGAGGTACGAGCGGATGCGCTCCAGCTGCTCGGCGGAGTTGATCGCGCCGATGTCGGTGTTCTTGTCGAGTGGATCGCCGACGATCAGCGTTTCCATGCGGTCGCGAAGCTTCTGCACGACTTCGTCCTCGACCGATTCCTGCACCAGCAGCCGCGAGCCGGCGCAGCACACGTGTCCCTGGTTGAAGAAGATGCCGTTGACGATGCCTTCCACCGCCTGGTCGATGGCGGCGTCGGCGAAAATGATGTTGGCGGCCTTGCCGCCGAGCTCCAGCGTGTAGCGCTTACCGGTGCCCGCGATGGACTTCTGGATGATGCGGCCCACTTCGGTCGAACCGGTGAACGCGATCTTGTCGACGCCGGGATGATTGACCAGGGCCGAACCCGTTTCGCCGGCTCCCGTCACGATGTTGACCACGCCCGGCGGCAGACCGGCATCCTGCACCAGTTCGGCAAACTTGAGTGCGGTCAGCGGCGTCGTTTCCGCAGGCTTCAGCACCACGGTGTTGCCGCAGGCGATCGCCGGCGCGATCTTCCACGCGAGCATCAGGAGCGGGAAATTCCAGGGGATGACCTGCGCGGCGACGCCGAGCGATTTCGGCGTGCGCCCCGGAAAAGCGTATTCCAGCTTGTCCGCCCAGCCCGCGTAGTAGAAAAAGTGCGCGGCGGCCAGCGGTATGTCGATGTCGCGCGACTCGCGTATCGGTTTGCCGCCGTCGAGCGACTCGATGGTGGCAAACTCGCGCGAGCGCTCCTGCAGCATGCGCGCGAGGCGATAGACCAGCTTGCCGCGTTCGGCCGCTTTCATTTTCGACCACTTGCCGTAGGCTTTGCGCGCGGCCGCCACGGCAGCGTCGATGTCCGGCGCCGTCGCGAGCGCAATCTTCGACAGCGGTTCTTCGTTCGCCGGGTTTATCGACGGGAAATAGCGCCCTTCCTGCGGCGCGACGAACTCGCCGCCGATGAAAAGGCCGTATTGCTCGTCGATGCGAATGTGGTCCGTGCTTTCCGGCGCCGGCGCATACCGCCAGCCCTCGTCGAAGGCGAGCTCGAATGCGAGTTTGTTGGTCTGGCTGTCCACGGAGGAACCCTCTCATACATAAAGCCATGGCGTTGGCTGATACGCCGAGCGCCCGCAGTGCGGGCTCCTACAGCCTGCTACAAGAACAATTCGCGGGCTGTGGGCGATTTACGTTGAACGAAGAGCCATTCATACACAAATGACCACGGTCAATCTTTCGAAAAGTAATCGGCGGACTGGTACCTGCCGGTCGCTTGTTTCTCGATCTGCATCAGGACGTCGTTTGCCAGCGAGCTCGCGCCGAAGCGAAACCAGTCCGGCGTCATCCAGGCGTTGCCGAGCGTCTCGCGCAGCATCACGAGGTAGTGCACTGCGAGCTTGGCGTTCGAGATGCCGCCCGCCGGCTTCATGCCCACCATTGTGCCGGTTTCGCGGTAAAAATCACGGATTGCCTGCAGCATCACCAGTGTTACCGGCATCGTGGCCGCGGGCTGGATCTTGCCGGTCGAGGTCTTGATGAAATCGGCGCCGGCGTGCATCGAAAGCCAGCTGGCGCGACGCACCCGATCGAGTGTGCCGAGCTCGCCGGTCTCGAGAATGACCTTCAAGTGCGCGGGGCCGCAGGCCTCCTTGATCGCCGCGATCTCGTCGAACACGAAGCCGTAGTCTCCCGCGAGGAACGCGCCGCGCGAGATGACCATGTCGATCTCGTCCGCGCCGTCCTCCACGGCAATCCGGGTTTCCTCGAGCTTGATCTGCCTGGGCGCCATGCCGCTCGGGAACGCAGTAGCCACCGAAGCCACCCTGATGCCGGAGGCACCGAGAGCCTTTTTCGCCACCGCAACCATGGTGGGGTACACGCAGATGGCCGCAACGTGCGGCAGGTCGGGCAATTTGTCGTGCAGATGCATCGCTTTCTGGCACAGCTGCCGGACCTTGCCGGGCGTGTCCTGGCCCTCGAGCGTCGTCAGGTCGATCATCGACAGCACCATCTTCAGCGCCTGCACCTTGGATTCGTTCTTGATGCTGCGGCTCTGGAACCTGGCGACGCGCTCGCTGACGCCGACTTCGTCGACGCGCGCGACGCGGGAGAGGTCCGGTATGCGCTTTGTTGCCGGGACGGCGGAGAGGGTCATCGTCGCCTACCTGCTCGCGCGCGCCGTTTCGAGCGCCACCGTGATCATTTCGTCGAACGAGGAACAGCGCTCCTCGATGGAGAGGCCTTCGCCGGAGCGTATGTCGTCGCTGACGGTGCAGATGGCCAGCGCTTCGGCGCCAAGCTCGGCGGCAATCGGGTAGATGCCGGCAGCCTCCATTTCCACGCCGAGCACGTCGTATTTCGCCATGGTCTCGAACATCGCCGTGTCCGGGGTGTAGAAGAGGTCGGCGGAGAAAATGTTGCCGACGTGATGCCTGACGTTGAGCTTTTCCGCGGCATCGACCGCATTTCGCACGAGACGGTAACTGGCGATGGCGGCCAGGTCGTAGCCGCCGAAGCGCATGCGATTGACCCCGGAATCGGTGCAGGCGCCCATGGCGATCAGCACGTCACGCAACCCGACGTTCGGGTGCGTCGTGCCGCAGCTTCCGACCCGGATGACCTGCTTTACGCCGTAGTCGCGGATCAGCTCGGTGCAATAGATGGATACGGACGGTATGCCCATGCCGTGCGCCATGACCGAGATCGGCATTCCCTGGTATTCACCGGTGAAACCCCACATGTTGCGTACGTCGGAGACCTGGCGGGCGCCGTCCAGATAGGTGTCCGCGATGTATTTCGCCCGCTGCGGATCTCCCGGCATCAGCACCGTCTCGGCAAAATCGCCGGGCGCGGCGTTCATGTGCTTGGTTGTCATAAATTGAGCGGCCGATAGCGGAGCAGCCGGCAGTTTACCATCGCCGGCAGATGCCGCCGGGACGCGCAGCGACTGAAGGGCTGCGGTCGCCGAAAGCATTGATCGCCCGCGGGGCGGGCTCCTACAGCCCGCGAACTGTCCTCGCAGCAGGCTGTAGGAGCCCACGCCGAAGGAAATCGCCCCGACCTCGGGCCCGGTGTTGGCTTGCGGGCGGCGACCGCGGGCGATCGACGTCGGCAGTCGCGAAGGAGATGCCGGACGCGGCGGCGCCCGTCGCCGAGACTTGTCGTGACCCCACTCGCGGGCGACCATTGCGCAATGCTGATACCGAACAAGGACCCACGGGAAATCCTCACCCGCGAACGCTGCTACATCCGTGAGCTGCTGAACGACCGGGCGGTGCCCCAGGCTTCCCTCGCCGAAACCCGCGTGCCGCCCGGCGTCACCACCGAACGGCACCGGCTTTCCGTCGCCGAGTGGTACATCATCGAAACCGGCGAGGGCCTGATGGAAGTCGGAAGCGGCCGGCCGTACGCCGTCGGCCCCGGCGATGTTGTTGCTATTTCGCCGCACGAGTCCCAGCGCATCACCAACACCGGGATCGCGGACCTGAAGTTCCTGTGCCTCTGCCTGCCTGCCTTTACGCCGGAATGTTACCAATCGCTGGAGTCCGACTAACGCTGACGACCGCGAACGAACGGCGTTATACTCCGCCCACTGTTTTCAGGGAGCTAAAACAATGCGTGGCACGGTTACAACCATGAACCAGAAACTGCTGTCCGGAGTCGCCGCATTTGTCGCTTCGGTCGCCCTTCCGACCGGTGCCGCGAATGCCCAGGCGCCGGAACGAACCATTCTCGAGGAAATCGTAGTGACCGCGCAGCGGCGCGAGGAAAACATCCAGGACGTGCCGATTTCCGTGACCGCCCTGCGCGGCGAACGCCTCGAGTCGCTGTTTTCCGGCGGTGAAGACGTCCGCGCGCTGGCGAGCCGCGTGCCGAGCCTTTACGCGGAATCCTCCAACGGCCGCCTCGCACCGCGTTTTTACATGCGTGGACTCGGGAACTCGGATTTCGACCTGGCCGCCTCGCAGTCGGTTTCGGTCATCGTCGACGAGGTCGTGCAGGAAAACGTCATCCTGAAAAGCTTCCCGCTGTTCGACCTGGACCGCGTCGAGGTCCTGCGCGGACCCCAGGGAACGCTGTTCGGCCGCAATACTCCCGCCGGCATCGTCAAGTTCGAGACGCGCAAGCCGACGGCGGAAGCGGGAGGATACGTATCCGCAACGGTAGGCAGCCTCGGGACCCTGAACTTCGAGGCCGCGGGCGGCGGCAGCATGAACGATAGCGACACCCTGCTCGCGCGTATTTCGCTCTTCAGCCAGAATCGCGACGACTGGATCGACAACGGCTTCACCGGCGAAAGCGACGCTCTGGGCGGGTTCAGCGAAAACGCCTTCCGCCTGCAGCTGCTGGCGCAACCGACCGATACATTCAGTGCACTCTTCAACCTGCACGGCCGCAATCTGAGCAACGGCACGGCCTCGGTGTTCCGCGCCAACATCCTGACGACCGGCAGCAACAGCCTGAACGATAACTTCGATCGCGACCGCGTATTCTTCGACGGTGGCAACAATAACCCGCAGGAAGCGGATGCGATCGGCGGCTCGATCCGGCTCGACTTCGACTTCGGCAACGAAATGACCCTGACCTCCGTCAGCTCCTACGAAAGCGTGGATAACCGGAGCCTGGGCGACATCGACGGCGGTTTCGGCGCGGCGTTCCTGCCCGAAATGGGGCCGGGATTCATCCCCTTCCCCTCCGAAACGCAGGACGGACTGGACGACCTCGAGCAGATCACACAGGAGTTTCGCCTGGCGTCGAATGCCAGCGATCGCATGTTCTGGCAGGCGGGCGTGTTCTGGTTCGACTCGGATTTCTCCGTTCAGACCTGGCCCTTCTTCGTGCCGCCAACCACGGTGCGGCATGAAAACACCTCGTGGGCCGTGTTCGGACAGCTCAGCTTTGACCTGACCGACCGCACCACGTTGACCGGCGGCGTGCGCTATACCGACGACGACAAGGACATGACCACGCCCGACACCCCGAATCCGCAGCCAGCGGTATCCGTATCGGACGAGCAGGTGAGCTGGGACCTGAGCCTCACCTACGCGCCGAACGACGACCTGAACTTCTTCGGCCGTGTCGCCAGCGGCTTCCGCGCGCCCTCCATCCAGGGCCGCAACATCGCGTTCTTCGACCCGAACCCGTTCTCGGTGGCAGACTCGGAGACGATCCTCTCGACGGAAGTCGGTTTCAAGTCGACGTTGACGGACCGCGTCCGCCTGAACGGCTCGGTGTATTACTACACGATCGACGATATGCAGCTCTCGGCCATCGGCGGCAACACCAACTCCAACGTGCTGGTGAACGCGGACAAAGGCATCGGCATGGGCGTCGACGTCGATACGGAAATCCTGTTCAGCGACAACTTCGTGATGACTTTCGGCGGCAGCTACAACGACACCGAAATCGACGACCCGAACCTCGTCACCGCCACCTGCGGTTCGGGGCAGTGCACCGTGCTGGATCCGCTTGACGGCAGCGGCTTCGCCATTCTCGACGGCAACTCGTTTCCGCAGGCGCCGGAGTTCATGCTGAACGTCACGGCGCGCTACAGCACCGCGGTCAACGGCAACGACGAACTGTATGTGCTCGCCGATTTCGTCAACCAGGGCGATACCAACTTCTTCCTCTACAAATCGGCCGAGTACCATACCGGCAGCATCCACGAGACGGGACTGCGCGCGGGTTATATCGGCAACGACGGTCAGTGGGAGCTTTCGGCGTTCGCGCGTAACCTGACGGACGAGGAAAACCTGAAAGGCGGCATCGATTTCAACAACAACACGGGCTTCGTCAACGAGCCGCGGATCTTCGGTTTGAACTTCCGGATGAATTTCGGCGAGTTTTAGGGATCGCAGGGGCGCGTCGGGGGCTGCGGGGGGCGGCTCCCGGTCGCGTCTCCCGTATGAGCGGGGTGCCGGGTTCATGTTGGGATCGCCCGCAGTGCGGGCTCCTACAGCCCGCGATGAGTACGGATCATGGGCTGTAGGAGCCCGCACTGCGGGCGATCCCACCGCCAACCCGGCACAACGTCCGCAATGAAAACAAACCTGCTCGCGTTCCTGTCCCTTTTCGCCGCCTGCTCTCCCGCTCCCGAACCGCCGATTCGCGAAATCGCGCGCATCGCCTCCGCCGACATCGTCGAAGCCAGCGGTCTCGCGCAGTCCCGCCTGCACCCCGATCGCCTGTGGATCGTCAACGACGGAGGGTCGCCGCCGGTGCTGCACGCCATCGGCACGAACGGCGCATCCGAGGGCTCGCTCACCCTCGAGCCCTCCACCAACGTCGACTGGGAAGCCATGGCCTCGTTCGAACTCGACGAAAGAGCCTGGCTGCTGGTGGCGGACACCGGCGACAACGAAGGGGCCCGCGTCACCAGCACCATTTACGTCGTCGAGGAACCGCCGCTCAGCGGCAACACGGACGTCGTAAAGCCCCCGGACTGGAGCGTTTCCTTCCGCTGGCCCGACGGTCCGCAGGATTGCGAGGCCGTGGCCGTCGACGCCGCGAACGGGCGGATCCTCCTGCTCTCGAAGCGCAGCATCCCGGCGGTGCTCTACGAACTGCCGCTGCGTCCTGCATCCGACGACGTCATCACGGCCACGCGACTCGGGCCCGTCGATTCGCTGCCGCAGCCGACCGCGGACGATCTCGCGCGCGCCGCGCCCGAACGCAACTGGCACTGGCAGCCGACCGCGATGGATATTGCGTCCGACGGCCGCGCCGCGGTCATACTCACCTACCGCGCGGTGTACCATTTCGACAGGGTGAACGACGAACCCTGGATCGAAGCGCTGCGGAAACCGACGACGGTCATCGACCTTGGCGGCATCCGCGAAGCCGAAGCGATCGCGTTCGTCGACCAGGGCGTCGTGCTCTTCACGGTGGAAGCGCCGGGCGCGCCGCTGTATCGCATCGAG
>Ga0299913_10006233_pt1 | contig 10310 bp, 12 predicted proteins | sample RVTome_9_FD_201360 | JGI IMG/M metagenome (GOLD analysis project Ga0299913, IMG submission 201360) | Soil microbial communities from uranium-contaminated site in the Upper Colorado River Basin, Wyoming, United States - RVT155D38 (version 2) ... | reverse complement strand
CCTGGTGCGCGAGCTCATCACCCTCCGACGGGAGGATGGTTCCCCCTCCGCCTCCGAAGATCCGGATGTGCGCGGCGCCACGCTCTTCCAGCAGAGCGGCCAGATAGCGGTAGAACTCCACGTGGCCGCCCTGGTAGGAGGTCACCGCGATGGCATGGGCGTCTTCCTGGATGGCGGCGTCGACGATGTCCAATCCGCTCCGGTTGTGCCCGAGGTGTATGACCTCGGCACCCGAAGCCTGGAGGATGCGGCGGAAGATGTTTATCGACGCGTCGTGACCGTCGAAGAGGGAGGTCGCGGTGACAAACCGGACCTTGTTCGCCAGTTCGTGCTGTCCGGACATTTGCCATCAGGATATCGATGATTTATTTTGATGTCAAAGGAAATGACCACCACCTCAAACTCGACCCGCGACCCGATCGCAGAGGCACGCCGGCAATGGGTTGCCCACGGTTGGGACGACGCCGCGCCTGGCATGGCCGCGGTGACGACGATCACACGTGTCCAACAGATCGTCACGGCCCGGGTAGAGGAGGCCCTGAGCCCCTTTGGCCTCAGCTTCGCCAGGTTCGAGATCATGCGACTACTCGGGTTCACCCGGACCGGGCGGCTCCCGATGGGCAAGATCTCCGACCGTCTCCAGATCCACCCGGCGAGTGTCACCAGCGCAGTGAAGCGTCTCGAGCGAGAGGGTCTGATCAGACGTCAACCGGACGCTGCTGACAACCGCGTCGTGCTCGCCTCTCTGCTCCCTGAGGGCCAACGCGTGTTGGAACCGGCAACCGCAGCCGTCAACGAGGTCTTCGAGTCGACCGGGCTGGTTGATGAGGAGATCGAACAGCTCATCGAGCTGCTCAACCCGATTCGCGCCCTGGCCGGCGACCACACGGAATGACCTGCTGAGGCCTTCGATGACTAGTCATTCGTACGTCGCAATCATTAGCCCTCCTCACCTCCTCTCCAAGGCGACTAGATTGCACAGTGGGATGGCACAATTCACAGGGAGACTGCAGGGGCCGAAACTCGAGCCCAGCACTGTTCTGATCGACATCGGGGACGGTCGGTTTCGTGTGGCCGCAGGCCGACTGCAACTCGGCTCGTGGGCTTTGGAGAGAATCACTGCAGAACGAACCTCGATCTACAAGTTCACTCTCGACATAGACGACGAGCATTTCGACTTCTATCCAGACGATCCGTCGACGTTCTCCGACGCCATCGGGGCAATCATCGATCTGACTGAGCCCAAAGGCCGTTTCGGCCTGAGGCAGCGGATCGAGAAAGCGGCCAACGGGTAGAACTGCCCCGAATTGCTGGCGAGGAAGGGGAATGGTCTTGAGAGTGGTCAAACGCGCGACGACCTTCGCCCTCGCCGTCATCGGTGTCGAGGCGGCGTTTGCCCTGCTGAAGCCATCCCCCACGCTCGAGTCGTTCGACCCTTCCGGTGAGTTCGGAGACCCGGATGCACCAACACTCAAAGTGGCCGTCTTGGGAGACTCCTCGGTCACCGCACCTGGAGTCACCGGCCCCGAGGAGATTTGGATCTCGCTCATCTGCTCCCGACTGGCCGAGACCCGTCACATCGTCATGAAGTCGTTTGCGGTCGGAGGGTCGATGGCCCACGACCTCATCGCAGAGCAGATGGACGACACCATCGCGTTCGAGCCCGATTTGATATTCGTCTCCGTTGGCGCCAACGATGCACTCAGAGGTGTCCCGGTGCGACGGTTCGAGAAGAACCTCGACCATCTGATCGGGCGGCTCGCCGAGTCCGGGGCCACCATCGTTCAGAGTGGAGTCGGTGTGATAGGCACCATCCCCCGTCTATATCCGCCTCTGAGCACGATGATGTCCGCCCGGGCCATCCGATTCGATCGAGCGCATCGCAAGGTGGCATCGAGATACGGCACCTGGGTAGTCGACCACCGCAGTGACGACGCCGCTCTCTGGTACCGGGACAAGTCGCTCTGGGCTGCCGACCATTTCCATGTCAGCGCCGCCGGCCACGCCCGCTGGGCGGACACCACCTGGCGCACACTGGGCCCACTGTTGAATGGGTCGAGTGGAACGACCTGAGGCACTGGCGCGCGCGGCCTCGGCCCGTTCCGGGCATCTCGGCACCGTGCGGCCTGACGGAACACCTCACGTGGTGGTGGTCACCTTCGCCGTGGCCGGCGAAAAGGTCGTGACAGCCGTTGATCACAAACCGAAGAGCACCGACCGTTTGCAACGAGTGGTGAATGTCGAGGCGAACCGCAGTGCTTCCTTGCTGGTCGACCACTACGACGAGGACTGGAGCCGCTTGTGGTGGGTTCGCATCGACGGGCGAGCGGCGATCCATCGTGAGGGTGAGATCCACTCCAACGCCGTCGATGCTCTGGTCGCCAAGTATCCCCAGTATGCCGACCGGCCTCCTGAGGGCCCGGTCATCGCCATTGCCCAGGACCGGGTCACCTCCTGGGAGAGCACTCCCTGACACCCGACTCGGTTGCAATCCAGTCGACACGCTGGTCGTGATCCTCCATGGGGACATCGTCGAACACCCGTGCCTCGACGGTGATGCCCACTGCGACCGAGTCGGTGCGACGCATCGCCAACACCCGGTCGTAGAAGCCGGCTCCGTTGCCCACCCGCCCTCCACGGGGGTCGAACGCCAGCCCGGGAGTGAGGAAGACATCGATCTCGTGTACCGGGATCACCGGGCCCGAGTCGCTCGGTTGCTCCATGCCGAACCGATGGATCTCACGGGCGACGTCGCGGTCCCGAAACGTCATCGTGCGGTCGGACTCGACACGGGGCAGCACCCAACGCCATCCGGGGAGCCGGTCGAACAGAGTCGAGACGTCGACCTCACCTGCCATGGCCAGGAAAGCCGAGACCGTTCCCGGCAATCGGGCGGAGAGCCACGGGAACAGGCCGTCGGCCACTGCCTTGCTCACGGCATCCGACACCGGGTCCTGCGCCCTGACTCTCGATCTCAGGCTCTGTTTGTCCATGTTCGGAGGCTAAACCGACAACTAGCCTCACCGGCGATGCCCGGGCCAACCACCATCTATCGCACCATCCTGACCTGGGTCGCCGGCGTGTTCGCCACCATCGTCGGGGCCGTTTCGGCAATGGTGCTCGCATTCGTCAACCCGAGCTCGCCACGCATCGAGTCGGTCATCCACTGGTGGAGCCGGGTCTGGCTGAAAGCGTCGGGGACGAGACTCACCATCGAAGGGTCGGAGAACATCGACCCGGATCAGTCGTATGTGGTGGTGGCCAACCACCTCTCGACACTCGACATCATGGTCTGCTTTCTGGCAGTGCCCCTGCCCATCAGGTATCTCGCCAAGAAGGAGTTGTTCCGGATTCCACTGTTGGCTCAGGCGATGAGGTCGGTGGGGATCATCGAGGTCGACCGGGCGGCGCGAGGAGCGATCCACTCATCGGTGAACCGACAGGCCAAGGAGCTGATTGAGCACAACCGGAGCCTGATCATCTACGCCGAGGGGACCCGGCCCCGCGACGGTGTGATGAAGCCTTTCAAGAAGGGGGCGTTCACCATGGCCATCTCCAGCCAGCTCCCGGTGCTGCCACTGTCGATACACGGCACCTACGAGGCCGCGGTCCCGGGGAAGCCCTGGTTCCGGGGTGGTCCGGTCACCGCCATCGTCGACGAGGCCATCCCGACGGCGGGGATGACCCAGGCCGACGCCGACGCCCTCCGCGACCGGGTGCGCGAGATCATCGCCAAACGGGTCACCGACCTGGGTGGACCGGTGGGCTGAAACCGTTCTGTGCGGATTTGTCGGGACTGTGTACGTGCAGACCCGGACAGAACGGTTGGTCAGTCGTATACGGCGGCCAGATAGGCCCGCCCCTCCGCCACCACACAGAGGAAGGCGCCGACCGAGGTGACCAGCTGATAGCGGTCGGCGTCCTGTTCCCCCACCCACCATCGTCCGCTGAGACGCCACGGGCCACTCCAGGTGAGCACCGGCTCCCATCGTGACCCGAGCCGGACCCGGGATGGCATGCCCTGGTCCCATTCCACCTCGATCGGGTCGAGCTTTGGTGGCACCAGGGCCGGCGCCGGAGCCGGGGTGGCTCCCGGCCAAGGTGCCTGGCCATCCCGCTCCTCCGGTGACTCCGGCTCACCCCATCGTGACCAGGAAACTCTCTCCGCAGGCATCCGCCCTCCCTGTGCTCTCCCCTGGAGAACGCCGTCGGGGCCAAGCAGTGTCTGGGCTCGAGCCAGGGCTCTCTCCGTTTCGACGAGTGTCGACTCGTCGGCGAGCAGGTTGAGCTGACGGCCCGCCCCCGAGAGGTCGTCGGGCTCGATGCTCAGTGCGGTGATCCCCCCGGGCACGCCTGCGGTCTCCACCCAGGCGCGCAACTGCCACCACACCCGATCGCCGATCGCCGTCTCAGTGAACGGGTCGGCCGAACGCCACACCCGGCTCCGCGCAGATCCGGCCGCCGACTCGGCAGTGATGGTGACCGTATGAGGCGCCACCCCGGCGGGTCGAAGCTTTCTCAGGAGCTTCTCCGAGAGGTTGCGGCCGGCAAATGCCACGGAGTCCAGGGTCTGCAACGGGTCTTCAAACGACATGGCGACACCGAGCTCGCCCGGGATCGACCTGGGCTCGACCATCCGGTCCTCCCCGCTGGCGAGACGATGGGCGATCAGACCCGGGTTGCCGAACCGTGAGGCGAGGGTCTCCCGGGGCAGTCTCGCCACGTCCCCCAAGGTTGCGATCCCGAGCCAACGGAAGGTCTCGATCATCTCATCACCACCCATGGCCTCACGAAGGGCCCCTAGATCGAGACCGGAGAGAAACGAGATGGTGTCGTCGACGATCAGCGGTTCACCGTGCTCAGCCGTCGCCGCTGCCCAACGTGCCGCAAAAGGCCCGTCGGCGATGCCGAGATAATGAGGGGGGAGATGACTCTGAGGGGGGACGACCCCCCTCCGCTCACTTCGCTCGCTACCCCCCGCTGGCGCTTCGCGCCGGTGAGTTGCCTCGAGGTGGTTCTGCAGAGCCTCCCCCACTCGCCTCGCCAGCTCCATCTCTCCCCCGTAGAACTTCACGGCGCCGGCAACGGGCACGAAAATCAGCCCCGGCGCCACCACCTCCACCCGGGGCACCAGATCCTCGACGACGGTCACCACGGGCTCGAAACGCCGTGTCTCCTCACCGATGTCCCGGTTCAGCACGGTGGCGAATGGAGCCAGCGCCTCGGCCTCCCGTCGCGGCATCCCCAGTGTGACTCCGGCATCGAGGACTTCCGACGTCGCCCCGGTGACCCGATCGTCGACTACGAGTACCGGCTCATCCGACGGCGCGTCTGGCCGCGTTTGCCGAGAGACTGTCAACGACCACATCGGAAACCACACGCATAACGTCCGTGCCTTCATCTTCCACCTCGAAACGACGGAGAGTCCCCGCTGCCCCCTTCCCGCTCGCCTCCAGGACGAGACGACGGCGGGTCAGCCTCCCGTGACCACGGTCGGCCCCCTCCCAGGTGACGCCCAATGCCCTCAATCTGAGATAGGCGACACCACCGGGCAACCCGTTGCCCATCGCCCGCATGGCCACTGCTGCCTTTCGGGCACGAGCCAGGGCAGCAAGACGACGCAAATCGCGGTCACGCACCCGGGCAGGAACCTCGGCATACATCGCCCGCACCCCCTCGAGAAGCGATGCCATGACCTTGACCCACAGAACCGGGTCACCACATCTGACGACTATGAATCGATCGCTGGCCACACCGGTTTCCCACGCCGCTTCGGGTGAGATCCACCCCCTGGTGTCGACAGCGACCACGGGTGCTTGCAAGGAATAGGGAGCGACCAACTCGAGACCGAGACGAGTGAGACCGGTCCCGGGATCACCGATCAGCTCGGTGATGCGACCGGGGTGGAGGTCGAGCAGACCCCCTCTCGACCCCGTCGAGACAACTCCGGCGAGACTCTTCTCGGATGCAGCGACACCAGCCGTCGAGACACCCTCGATTCGCAAAACTGACTCCAATCTGAGGGCAATCCATCCTATCGAACATATGTTCGATAGACAACACGTAACACGACTCGCCGAGTTCTGCGGTAGCCTCTGCCCCCAGGGATATGCCAAAAATCCTCGTTGCAGACGACTCAGAGACCATCCGGATGCTGCTCCGCACCGCCCTCGGCCGCGCCGGATACGAAGTGGAGACCGCAAACGACGGTCCTACCGCTCACTCGATGGCCAAGGATGGCGGGTTCGATCTGATCATCCTCGATCAGCTCATGCCAGGCCTCCTCGGACTCGATGTGATCGAGCAACTACGCGATGACGGAGTTGAGGCGCCCGTGCTCATGCTCACCGGGGTCGACGACGGGACCACGGCAGCTGAGAGCCTCGATCGCGGAGCGGTCGACTACATTCGCAAACCATTCGACATGAACGAGCTGTTAGCCCGAATCAAGAGTCGTCTCTGAGGAAATCCCTCGATCGCCAGCGGTGTTCTGCTTCACACCGCCCCCAGGTTGGCCGATATCCAGGATGGAATGCTCGACATCCGGATTGCCGAGATCGGCACCTTCGTCATCTACCTGACAGACGTCGCCCTCCTCTTGTTGCTGGTGGGCCTGAAGACGATCCATCGCAGCCGCATGCGCGACCACGATCGGCGACGTCAGGAGTATCTGGGTGTCCTCAGCCGCCACGTCTCGTACCAAGACTGCACTGACCCGATCACGCCTCGCATGGCCGGCGACTCCGCCTTTCTCGATGCTCTCATCGACGTCAGGGAGGTCCTCTCGGGGTACGAGCTGGCCAACCTCGAGGCCATCGTGGCCGAGCACGGAGTGAGCGCCGGGCTGGTGCGCCGGCTGGCATCGCCCTTTCCTCTGGGGCGTCGTCTCCGAGCCGCGGTGGCTCTCGCCGAGATCGGAGACAAGACCACGGCGCCTGCCATGATCCATCACCTCTCCGATCGCGAGCCCGACGTCAGGGTCGAATGCGCCCGCGGGCTGGCACGACTCAAGTGGACCGCAGCCATCGACGACATCGTGGCTCGCTTCGCAATCGAAGAGGCCCCGGTGCGGGCACGCTTCGCCGACTCGCTGGTCGGCTTCGGCTCGAAGGCGACGTGGCCCCTCCTCGCCTATGCCCGCGTGAACCATCGCGCAGAGGATGCCGGACCGGCGCTCGCCTTGAGAACGATCGGGCGAATCCGTGACCTCGCCGCAGCGGACTCGATCCATCAGATCCTCGAAGAGGGGCCCAGTCTCGAGGTGACCATCGCGTCGGTCGAGGCGTTGGGCGTCATCGCCAGTCCGTACAGTGTCGAGAAGGTCGAGCCACTGCTCCACGACGATCGCTGGCAGGTGAGGGCCAAGTCGGCTTCGGCGTTGGGCCAGATCTCTGAGCCATCGTCGGTCCCGTGGCTGTCGGCGGCGTTGCGGGACGTCAACTTCTGGGTCAGACGCAACGCAGCGTCCGCACTCGCCCAGGTGCCCACCGGCATCGAAGCCTTGTACGACGCGCTCGAGGACGCCGACCCGTACGCCGCCGACGCCGCGGCAGAGGCGCTGGCCGACGCAGGTGAGCTGGTGGCCGCACGGCGACGTGTCAGCGCGGGATCCAGCGGGGACGAGCCGTTGCTCGCCCACATGGAAAGCGAAGCCTGAGATGGTCCTCGACGTGATGGCCTGGGTCGGCTACGCCACGATCTTCTACTTCGTCGCCATGCAGATGTATCTGCTCGGCCTCACCGTGGTCTCCGGTTTCGTCCTGCGGCGCAACCACCACCTCCGACGCTTCAACCGTGGCACGGCGATGCTGTCGAGCACCAACGCCCCGCCGGTCTCGATCGTCATACCCGCCTACAACGAAGAGGCAGGGATCGTCGACGCCATCCGCTCGATGTCGATCGTGAAGTACCCTCGTTTCGAGATCATCGTCACCAACGACGGGTCGAGCGACGGGACTCTGGACGCGCTGATCGAGGCGTTCCGGCTGGAAAAGGTTCGTATCCCCTATCGCCCCGATCTCGACTCGGAGCCGATACGGGCCATCTACCGGGGACGCTCAGGCGTCGACATCACGGTGATCGACAAGGCGAACGGGGGCCGCGCCGACGCCCTGAATGCCGGCATCAACGCAGCCCGCTACCCCTATGTCTTCTGCACCGACGCCGACGTCGTACTCGCCCCCGACTGTCTGGTTCACGCCATGCGTCGGATTGTGGACGATCGTGAGCGCACAGTTGGCGTGGGGGGCAATGTGCGGCCGCTGAACGGGAGCCGCATCGAGATGGGCCACTTGATCTCGGCGAGCGTCCCCACCGGTCTCGTCCCTAGGATGCAGGTGCTCGAGTACGTCCGCACATTCCTCGCCAGTCGCCCGGCGTGGTCCCAGCTCAACGCCCTGCCCTTGGTTTCGGGCGCTTTCGGGATCTGGAGGAGGTCTACCGTCGTCGATGTCGGTGGGTTCGCCCGGGGTCACATGGGCGAAGACCTCGACCTCACCATGCGGGTGCACCGGTTCCTCCGGGATCGAGGCGACGAATACAGGATCGTCTATGAGCCATCCGCGGTCATTTGGACCGAGGTCCCGAACACCTTGCGTGTGTTGAGGCGACAGCGGATCAGATGGCACCGGGGACTGATGACCGCGATCAGCGATTTCAAGGGAATGACTTTCAACCCACGCTATGGACGGCTGGGAATGGTGACCTGGGGTGGGTTCTTCCTCTTCGAGTACCTGGCTCCGATCATCGAGTTCATCGGCTGGGTGGTGGTGCCCACGGCCTGGCTCCTCGGCGCATTGAGCACGCAGGCCCTCGTTTCGATGCTGGTGCTCGCTTTCGGCGCCGGACTGGCCAACTCACTCACAGCTCTCCTGCTCGACGAGTCGTATGGCTACTTCAACAGCCCGGTGGACACCTCGCGTCTGGTGGCGATGGCGCTGCTGGAGAACTTCGGGCCGCGCCAGATGACGGTGATGTGGCGCATACGAGCCCTCCTGGGAGGCAGCGCCACCAGGAGCTGGGGCAACATGGAGAGACGGGGTGTGGCCAACCTGGCCAAGCCGACAGGGACGGCTGGAACCGGATAGAGTCGCCCGGTCGGATGTCACGGTCGAGGAGATGAAATGACCGACGAGTACCCACGGGATCCAATGGAGCCGCCCGCAGAGCCGGTTCGACAGCCGCCGCCCCCATCGCCAGATCCCGTCGACGAACACGATACGGAAGAGGTGCTCGCCGGAGCAGGTGACTTCACCAGCGGGGAAGGGCTGGTTGCATTTGCCGGCATCGTGATCATCGGCGTCTGGCTGATTTTTGCCATCATCCTGTCCGAATACGGCATCGACTGGCTGATGCTCTCACTCGCTGTCGCCGCTGCGGTTCTACCCCGCCTCGACCGAGACAAGGTGGAGAGATTCCACTCCTTGCCGATGCTGATGAAGGTGATCGGATATGCCATCGCACTGATCGGGGTCTTTGCCTTGATCAGCGACGTGAGGTTCGAGGAGTTCCAGGACATCGGCGACATCCTTGGGGGGCTGGGCACGTATGCCGCTGCCGTCATGGCGTTCATGGGGGCTCGTCAGATAAAGATCTGAGATTGGCCGAGCTATCCCTCGAGCTCTTCGAGAGTCTTGGGCCAGTCGTCTTTGAGCAAACGCGACAGCGACCGGTCGGCCAGCAACTTCCCCTCGGTCTGGCAGGTCGCGCAGTAGTTCGTCTCATTCGACGAGTAGACGATGCGCTGCACCTTGGAGCCACACCTCGGGCAGGGCTCGCCGAACTTGCCATGGACTGCCATGTCGTCACGAAACGCGGTCACCTTCGTCGGCCAGTCCTCGCCGACATCGTCACGTAGCCGCTGCGTCCACTGCTCGAGCGAATCCACGACCGCCCCATGGAGACGGGCGACCTCGTCGTCGCTCATCTGACCCGTCCGCTTGACCGGGGACAGCTTCGCCGCCCACAAGATCTCGTCCGAGTAGGCGTTACCGATCCCGGAGAAGATGCGGGGATCGGTCAGCGCTCTCTTGAGAGTCCTGTTCTCGGCGCGCAGGGCTGCGGCAAACTCCTCCCGGCTCACTTCGAGGGGCTCGACACCTCCGCGGTCGACACCAAGCACGTCGTCCCAATCGGCCATCACCCAAACCCCGGCCCTCTTCTTGGTGCCCTGCTCGGTGAGGATGAGCGATCCACTCTCGAAGTCGATGGCAGCAAGACCCACCTTCTTGGGGATCGTCTTGGCGGGTTCCTCCCACCTCAACCGTCCGGCGACCATGAGGTGGATGACGATGTAGAGGCTCCCTTCCAAA
>Ga0299913_10006232_pt1 | contig 10311 bp, 4 predicted proteins | sample RVTome_9_FD_201360 | JGI IMG/M metagenome (GOLD analysis project Ga0299913, IMG submission 201360) | Soil microbial communities from uranium-contaminated site in the Upper Colorado River Basin, Wyoming, United States - RVT155D38 (version 2) ... | reverse complement strand
GTGCTGCTCTCGGCCGCGCACAGGTCGAGGAAGGCCGACCCGCCCGCCGAGAGCAGCACCGTCCCGCCGGCGAACAGGCCTTCGCGCGCGATCGCCTCGGCGGCGGCGAGCGCGAGGCCGATCATCCCGCCCGCTTCGGCGCGCGCGTCGGCCCCGGTCTGGCGGACGCCCTCGAACGTCTCGACGCCGCGCAGCGCCAGCCGCGGCTCGGCGGCGACCGCCCGCGCCAGCGCGAGCGCCGCCGCGGCGTCGCGAACGCCGGCGCGGCCGCCGGCGACGCCGGTCTCGATCAGCAGCTGGACCGGGCCCGGGCAGCCGGCCCGCGCCGCCGCCGCGGCGAGCATCGCCGCGCCGGCCGGCGAATCGACCAGGCCGTAAAAGTCGAAATCGGGATCGGCGGCGACCTCGCCGAGAACGAGGTCGAGGTCGGCGGCGGCGGCGAGCTGGTTGGCGAGCAGGACGCGCCGGACGCCGAGTCGGCGATAGACCCGGACGTGATGGGCGGTCGCCGCGGTCAGGCCCCAGGCGCCGGCGGCGAGCTGCTTCGCGAACAGCTCCGGGCTCATGCTGGTCTTGCCGTGCGGGCAGAGCCTGGCGCCGTGGCGATCGGCGAAGGCCTGCATGGCGGCGATGTTATGGGCGATCGCCGTCTCGCGCAGCAGCGCCGCCGGCATCGTCAGGTCGCCCGCGAGCAGGCTCAGGCCGAGCCGGCCGATCTCGGCGCCGGTCCGCCCTTCCGCGCGCGGCGGCAGTCCCTTGGTGCGCCAGTCGAGCGTCGGCGCCGACGGGTACCGCTGCGAGCTCACTCTCTCTCCTGGCTGTCCGGAGGCGTCTGCAGGCCGGGGCCGTCGTCGAGCCGGACGGGATCGTCCGCCCCCTTCGGCCGTTCGGCCATCTCCTCCGCAACCTTGGCCTCGGCTTCGTTCTCCGGCTCCTCCTCTTCATCGATGCGCGCCGCGGAGACGACCTGCTCCCCATCGGCGACGTCGAACAGCTTCACGCCCGCCGAACCGCGGCTGAGTATCCGAAGCCCCTTGGCCTCCTCGTCCTCGTTCGACTGAAGCTCGAACCGCAGCTCGATGGGGATCCGGATCATCTTTGCCTGGTCGGTCACCAGCATCAGCTGCTCCCCATGCCGCGCGGCAAAGCTCGCGACCACGACCCCGCGGGGATTCTTTCCCTCTTCCATCAGGTCGATGTTGATCAGCCCCTGGCCGCCGCGGCCGATGCGACGATATTCGTAGGCCGAGGAAAGCTTGCCGTAGCCGTGGGAGGTGACCGTCAGGATGAACTGCTCGCGCCGCTGCAGCTCGTCGTAGCGCTCGGATGCGAGGTTCGGCGATCCCTCTCGCTCCTTCTTCCACGGGGCGTGGCGCAGATAGTCCTCGCGCTCCTCCTGGGTGGTGCCGACGCGGTGGAGGATGGAGAGCGAGATGACCTCGTCGCCGGCGGCCAGCGTCATGCCGCGCACGCCGGTCGATTCGCGGCCGGCGAACTCGCGCACGTCGGTGGCGGCGAAGCGGATCGCCTTGCCCTGGCGGCTGGCGAGCAGGACGTCGTCCTCCTCCGAGAGCAAGGCGACGCCGATCAACCGGTCGGTCGGCTCCTCGCCGAACTTCATCGCGATCTTGCCGTTCGAGGGGATGTTGGCGAAGGCGTCCATGCTGTTGCGGCGCACCGAGCCGCGGGCGGTGGCGAGCACGACGTGGAGGTCCTTCCACTCCGCCTCGTCCTCGGGCAGCGGCAGCACCGTCGAGATCGTCTCGCCCTCGGCCAGCGGCAGCAGGTTGACCATCGGCCGGCCGCGGGCCTGCGGCGCGCCTTCGGGCAGCCGCCAGACCTTCAGCCGGTAGGCCCGGCCCAGCGTCGAGAAGAACAGCACCGGCGTGTGGGTCGAGGTGACGAACAGATGGGTGACCGCATCCTCCTCCTTGGTCGCCATGCCGGAGCGGCCCTTGCCGCCGCGGCGCTGGGCGCGGAAGGTCTCGAGCGGGGTGCGCTTGATGTAGCCCGACAGGGTCACGGTCACGACCATGTCCTCGCGCTCGATCAGATCCTCGTCCTCGATCCCGTCGGCCGCCGCCGCGATCTCGGCGACGCGCGGGGTGGCATAGGCGGCTGCGATCTCGTCGAACTCGTCGCGCATCACCGCGTAGAGCCTGGCGCGGTCGGCGAGGATCTCGAGCAGGGCGCCGATCGAGGCGGCCAGCTCGCGCAGCTCGCCGCCGATCTCGTCGCGGCCGAGCGCGGTCAGGCGGTGGAGGCGCAATTCGAGGATGGCGCGGACCTGCGCGTCGGAGAGGCGGTAGCTGTCGCCCTCGACCTCATGCTCGACCGCCTCGACCAGCGCGATATAGGGCGCGATCTCGGCGATCGGCCAGTCGCGCGCGATCAGCGCGGCGCGCGCCTCGGCCGGCGTCGCCGAGGCCCGGATGATCCGCACCACCTCGTCCATGTTGGTGACCGCGATGACGAGGCCGAGCAGGATGTGGGCGCGGTCGCGGGCCTTGGCGAGCTCGTATTTGGAGCGCCGGGTGATCACTTCCTCGCGGAACCTGACGAACGCCTCGATGATGTCGCGCAGGTTCAGCGTCTCCGGCCGGCCGCCGCGGATCGCGAGCATGTTGGCGGGGAAGCTCGACTGGGCCGGGGTGTGCCGCCAGAGCTGGTTGAGCACGACTTCGGGGGTGGCGTCGCGCTTCAGGTCGATGACGACCCGCACGCCTTCGCGGTTCGATTCGTCGCGTATGTCGGCGACGCCTTCGATCCTCTTGTCCTTGGCGGCCTCGGCGATGCGCTCGACCAGCCCGTTCTTGCCGACCTGATAGGGTATCGCGGTGAGCACGATCGAGCGGCGGTCGCCGCGCCCTTCCTCGATCTCGTGACGGGCGCGCATGACGATCGAGCCGCGCCCGGTCTGGTAGGCGGCGCGGGCCCCGGCCTGGCCGAGGATCAGCGGCGCGGTCGGGAAGTCGGGCGCGGGGACATATTCCATCAGCCCTTCGACGGTGATGGCGGGATCGTCCATATAGGCCTTGCAGGCGGCGATCACCTCGCCGAGATTGTGCGGCGGGATGTTGGTCGCCATGCCGACCGCGATGCCGCCGGCGCCGTTGACCAGCAGGTTGGGAAAGCGCGCCGGCAGCACCTGCGGCTCCTCGCGCGAGGCGTCGTAATTGGGGGTGAAGTCGACCGTGTCCTTGTCGAGATCGTCGAGCAGGGTCATCGCCACCTTGGCGAGCCGGGCCTCGGTGTAGCGCATCGAGGCGGGCGGGTCGGGGTCCATCGAGCCGAAATTGCCCTGGCCGTCGATCAGCGGCACCCGCATCGACCAGTCCTGGGTCATCCGCGCGAGCGCGTCGTAGATGGCGGCGTCGCCGTGGGGATGATAATTGCCCATCACATCGCCGACGATCTTGGCCGACTTGCGGTAGGGGCGGCCGGCGACGAAGCCGCCTTCCTGGCAGGCGAACAGGATGCGGCGGTGGACCGGCTTGAGCCCGTCGCGAATGTCGGGCAGCGCGCGCGCGACGATCACCGACATCGCGTAATCGAGATAGGACGTCTTCATCTCGTCGACGATGGAGACTGGCGAAATGTCGCTCGGTTCGATGGTCGGCGGTGCGCTGGCCAATGGAGTTTCCTGGAAATGTGTGCGAACGGGGCGCCGGAGCGCGGACGGGTGCGGCGACCCTAGCCGATGGCGCGGCCGGGCGCCACCCCGCGCGTGCGCGTACGTGCGCGCGCGAGACCGCGATCCGGTAAGCTCTTGAATATACGTGATGTTTATGCTCACGCCAGTTCAAGCGGCGTTCATTGACCCGGCTCTAGAAAGACGGCGGCATTGGCGGTAGAAGCCCGCCCCGCGCCGGCAGCGGCGGATGCGACACAGGGAGGCCGAATTCCATGAAGGTTGCGAGGATCGCGCTTGTGGCGCTGCCGGCGGCGTGCGGCGCCCTGACCCTGGCCGCGATCCCCGCCTCGGCCCAGACCGCGGCCGCGGCGGGCGCGCCCGCCGCGCGCGCGCTGACGCTGAGCCGCGAGGAGCGCGCCGCGCTGCAGGCGTTGCAGGCCGCCGCCGCCGGCGCCGACCGCGCCGCCCAGGACGCGGCGCTCGCCGCCGCCCGGGCCGCGGCGCGCAGCGCCGACGCGCGCTTCGCGCTCGCTTACTACCAGCTCCAGATCGGCCAGGCCCGCCAGGACCTGCAGATGACCGGGCAGGCGGTCGACGCGATGGTGAGCAGCGGCCTCGCCCGCCCGTCCGAGCTGCCGGCGCTGGTCGCCCATCAGGCGTCGCGCGCCTATTTCTCCGGCGAATATGAGCGCGCCGACCGGCTGCTGGCGCGGGTGATCGAGCTCGATCCCGGCAACGCCGACGTCATCGCCGACCACGCCCAGGTGAAGGCGCAGCTCGCCGGCGCGCTGCTGATGGCCGGACGCCGGGCCGAGGCGCAGGCGGGGTTCCGCCAGGCGGTGTCGATGCTGCAGCGCGCGATCGGCCTGCGCCGCGCCGCCAATCGGCCGGCGCCCGAAAGCTGGCATCACCGCGCGCTGGCGATCGCCGTCCAGGCCGGCATGGGGCCGGAGAGCGTCGCGCTCGGCCGCGAGCTGGTCGCCGCCTACCCGTCGCCGCTCAACTGGCGCGACGCCCTGCTCGTCTATCGGCAGGCGACGCAGGCCGATCCGGCGCTCGGCCTCGATATCTGGCGGCTGCTGCGCGCGGCGCAGGCCCTGAGCGGCGAGCGCGACTATGTCGATTTCGCCGAGGCGCTGTCGCAGGCCGGCCTGCCCGGCGAGACCAAGGCGGTGCTCGACGAGGGGACTTCGCGCGGCATGCTCGACCCGGCCGAGCCGCGCGTGCGCCAGCTTGTCACCGCCAACAACCGCCGCGTCGCCGCCGATCGCGCCGGCCTCGCTCGCGCCCGCGCCCAGGCGCTCGCCGCCGCCACCGGCGCGACGGCGCGCGCCGCCGCCGACGCGCATTTCGGCCACGGCCAATATGGCGAGGCGGCCGAGCTCTACGCCGCCGCCCTTCAAAAAGGCGGCGAGGATGCCGATCTGGTGAATACGCGCCTCGGCGCCGCGCTCGCCCTCGCCGGCCGGCGCCCGGAGGCGGAGGCGGCGCTGCGCGCCGTCGCCGGCGCGCGCGCCGGCCTCGCCGCCTTCTGGCTGGCCTGGCTGGCGCGGCGCCCCGCTTGATAGGAAACTGGTTTTCGTTCGACAGGAGACGATCTTGAGGAAGGGTATTGCGGCCGCGCTCGCTGCGGCGTTCATCGTGAGCGGGTCGGCCGCTCTGTTCCACGGCGCGCCCGCCGACGCGCAGGTGTTCGAATCGCTGCGCCAGAAGCAGAAGGGCAACCAGCGCCAGCAGCCGAGCGGCTGCGCGCTCGAGGCGGTCGAAGGCCAGCGCCAGTACCGGCTGAGCGCGGAGGAATGCACCGCCATCGCGCCGCTGCTGCAGGCCGTCGCGGCCCAGGACTGGGCGGCGGCGCGGGCGGCGCTGCCGGCGGCGCAGGCGGCCGCGCGCAGCGCCGACGCCAGATATGTGGCGGCGCAGGCGATGCTGCACACCGGCGTCGGCGCCAGCGACGTTCAGCTGCAGGCGCAGGCGATCGATGCGCTGATCGCCTCCGGCGGCGCCGAGGAGCGCGAGATGCGCGCGCTCTACGAGAACCAGCTCAACCTCGCTCTGGCCGCGGGCGACACCGCCAAGGCGGAGCAGGCCCAGGCGAGGCTCGACGCGATGAACCCGAACGATCCGGCGCGCTTCGTGCGCCAGGCGCAGGTCCGCATCCGCGCCAGCGACTGGGCGGGAGCGATCGCGCTCTACCAGCAGGCGATCCAGGCGACGCAGGCGGCCGGGCAGCCGGTCCCGGCCGAATGGCGCCAGCAGATCGCCGGCCTCGCCTATCAGGGCCGGCTGCCCGACACGATGCGCTACATGCGCGAGTGGCTGACCGCCGCGCCGAGCGTCGGCGCCTGGCACGACACGCTCGCCATCTTCGCCGAGCGTGGCGATGCCAACACCGCGCTCAAGCTCGACGCCTACCGGCTGATGCGCGCCGCCGGCGCGATGACCAGCGAGCGCGACTATATCCAATATGCCGAGGCCGCCAACGAGGCCCGCGCCTTCGGCGAGGTCGCCGCCGTGCTGCAGGAGGGCCTGGGCCGCAACCTCATCACCGCCAATACCGGCTACGCGCAGGACCGGCTCGCCCAGGCCAGCGGCCGGATCGCCGGCGACCGCGCCTCGCTTCCGGACGAGCGGCGGGCGGCGCTGGCCGGCCGCGACGGCCAGGTCGTGATGCGCCTCGCCGACGGCTATTTCGGCTACGGCCAATATGCCGAGGCGGCCGAGCTCTATCGCGCCGCCCTCGAGCGCGGCGCCGACGCCAATGTCGCCGGCGTCCGGCTCGGCGCGGCGCTGGCGCTCGCCGGCCGGCGCGCCGAGGCCGAGACGGCGCTGCGCGCCGTCGGCGGGCCGCGCCAGGAGCTGGCCGAGCTCTGGCTGCTGTGGCTGGCGCAGCGCGGCTGATCCCGGGCCGGTGAAGCGAGCGATGGGGCGTCGGCGCCGGCCGGCGCCCCTTCTTCATGGGCGCTGCGCCCGTCCCGAATTGCGACGCGCCGAAATCCGGCCTTCCCCGCGTCCGGCGCGGCCGCTAGCGCTGACGCCGGCCCGCCCGAACGGGGACAAGGATGCGCTTCGACGACACCATCGCCACCGTGCTGGCGCAGCCGACCGACCGTCCCGGCCGCCGCGCCGCGCAATGGCGCCAGCTGGTCGACCTGCTGGCGCAGCGCCGCCGGGGCGAGCGCGGGCCGGAGGCCAAGCGTGCCTTCGCCTTCCTGCGCGAGCAGCGCAGCGCGGTGCCGGCCGAGGTCCGGCGCGAGGCGGCGCGGGCGCTCGCCGGCCTCGCCGTCGATCCCGAGCTGATCGCCTTCTTCGCCGAGGACGCGCCGGCGGTGGCGGCGCCGTTGATCGCGGGCGCCCGGCTCGAGCCGGACGACTGGCTGGCGATCCTGCCGCGGCTCGGCCCGGCCGCGCGCGCGCGGCTGCGCCATCGCCGCGACCTGCCGGGCGCGGTGGCGCAGGCGCTGGCCGCGTTCGGCGCCAGCGATTTCGCGCTCGAAGGCACGGTTGCCGCCGAGGCCGCGGAAGAATCGCCGATCCGCGAGCTGGTCGAGCGGATCGAGGCGTTCCGCCGCCACCGCGAGGCCGGCCGCGACGCCGCGCCGCCGCCCGCGCCGGTCGAGGAGGCGGCGCCGGAAGCGCCCGCCGAGCCCGCCGACCGGTTCCGCTGGGAGACCGGGAGCGACGGCATCCTGCGCTGGATCGAGGGCGCGCCGCGCGAGGCGCTGGTCGGCCTCAGCCTGGCGGCGATCGCCGGCCCGGGCCGGCACGGCGTCGACGGCCAGGCCGCCGGCGCGTTCGAGAAGCGCTCGCCGTTCCGCGACGCGCGCCTCAGCGTGGCGGGGAAGGGGCCGGCCGGCGGCGACTGGCGGATCTCGGGCGTGCCGTTCTTCGATCCCCATCGCGGCAGCTTCGTCGGCTATCGCGGCACGGCGCGCCGCCCGCGGCTCGACGAGATCGCCCGCGCCGCCGCCGCCGCCGCGCCCGGCGCCGGTCTGTTCGGCACCCGGCTGGCGCCCGATTCGCTGCGCCAGCTGGTCCACGAGCTGCGCACGCCGCTGAACGCGATCCTCGGCTTCGCCGAGATGATCGAGGGCCAGTATATGGGCCCGGCCGCCGACAGCTATCGCGCCCGCGCCGGCGACATCCGGGAGCAGGCGCGGCGGCTGCTCTCGGCGGTCGACGATCTCGACACGGCGGCGCGGATCGAAACCCGCCGGTTCGAGCTGGAGGCGAGCGCGGTCGACGTCGCCGCCCTGATCGCCCGGCTCCACGAATCCTACGAGCGGATCGCCGCCCAGCGCGGCGCCTGGCTCACCCTCGAAGTCACGCCGGACTTGCCGCCGGCGCGGGTCGAGCCGGGCGCCGCCGAGCGGATGTTCGCCCGCCTGCTCGCCGCCACCATCGGCCTCGCCGCCGCCGGCGAGACGATCGCCGCCGCGATCACGCTCGATCCGCGCGGGGAGGGGGCGATGCTGCGGCTGACGCTCGGCCGCCCGCGCGCCGTCGCCGGGCTCGACGAAACCGCCTTGCTCGATCCCGGCTACAGCCCCGAGGGCGACTGGCCGGGCGCGCCGGCGCTCGGCCTCGGCTTCGCGCTGCGGCTGGTGCGCAACCTTGCCGAGGCCGCCGGCGGCGAGCTGCTGATCGGCGAGGAGCGGCTGGTGCTGCTGCTGCCGACGCTCGCCGACGCGCCGGCGGCCGGGCAGGGCGGCGAGGTCGGCTGAGAAGCGCCGGCCGCGCAGGATGCTGTGGCTTCCGGCGGCGTCCTGCGCTAATCCGGCGCGCGGCTTCGGGGTCGGGCCTGTAGCTCAACGGTAGAGCCGGCCGCTCATAACGGCTTGGTTGGGGGTTCGAATCCCTCCGGGCCCACCAGTTCGGAAGCCGATGGTCGGAAACCGGAAGCCGGAACATGAAGCGTTTGACTTCCGATTTGCGATTTCCGATGTCGGCTCCGGGAACGGGGAGTGGCGCAGCCTGGTAGCGCATCTGCTTTGGGAGCAGAGGGTCGCAGGTTCGAATCCTGTCTCCCCGACCATCGATCGCCGACATCAAGCCGCCCGGGGGCGGCTTCGGCGATCGGACCGGGGAGCGGAACGAGCCCGCTCGATCCCGCCCTACTTCGCGTCGCCGAGGACATTGTCGATCGCCGCCGCCAGCGTTTCCAGCCGGTAGGGCTTGAGGATCACCGGCCGCCCGCCCGAGCCCGATTCGGCGATGACGTCGCTATAGCCGGTGGTGAGCATCACCGGCAGGCCCGGCTGCATCCGTTCCAGCTCCTCGGCCAGCTCGAGGCCGCTCATGCCGGGCATGACGACGTCGGTGAAGACGGCGTCGAAGCGGTCGCTGCGGACAAGCGACAGCGCCTCCGCCGCCGACGGCGCGCGCACGACCTCGTGGCCGAGCTCGCCGAGCATCGTCTCGGCGAACTCGCCCACTTCCTCATTGTCCTCGACCAGCAGGATCCGGCCCGTGCGGCGCGCCTCGACGCGGCGCGCGGCGCCGGGCGCGCTCGGCCGCGCCGCGCCGCGGCTGCAGGGCAGCAGCAGCGTGACCGTCGTGCCCTGCCCGGGGGTGGAATCGATCTCGACGTCGCCGCCCGACTGGGTGGCGAAGCCGTAGACCTGGCTAAGGCCGAGGCCGGTGCCCTTGCCGGTCGACTTGGTGGTGAAGAAGGGCTCGATCGCCCGCGCCAGCGTGTCGGCGTCCATGCCGCCGCCGCTGTCGGCGATGGCGATGGCGATCATCGGCTCGTCGTCCGCCTCGCGGCGCACCGCGGTGGAAATGGTCAGGATGCCGCCCTCCGGCATCGCATCGCGGGCGTTGACGGCGACGTTGAGCACCGCCGATTCGAGCTGGGCGCGGTCGACCTCGACGGTGCACGACCGGTCGCCGAGGTCGGTCCGCACCGCGACGCGCTCGCCGAGCGTGCGGTCGAGCAGGTCGATCATGCCGCGGACCATGTCGTTGACGTCGACCACCTCGGGCCGCAGCGGCTGGCGGCGGGCGAAGGCGAGCAGCTGGCCGGTCAGCGCCGCCGCCCGGCTCGACGCCTGGACGATCGCCTCGGCGAAGCGCAGCCGCTTGGGATCGGGCAGCTCGGGACGGCGCAGCATGTCGGCCGAGCCCTGAATGACGGTCAGCAAATTGTTGAAATCGTGGGCGATGCCTCCGGTGAGCTGGCCGAGCGCCTGGAGCTTGTGGGCCTGGCGCAGCTGCTCCTCGGCCTTGGCGCGCTCGCCGACCTGGACCTTCAGTTCGGCATTGGCCTGGACCAGCGCCGTGGCGCGTTGCTCGAGCTGGCGGTTGACCCGCCGCAGCGCATTCTGGGCGAGGCCGAGCACCAGGATCACCAGCGCCGCCATCGCCACCAGCAGGCCCATCACCAGATAGCGGGTGAGCCGGCGCGACAGCGGCTCGGGATCGATCGCGAGATGGACCGATCCGATCCGCTCGCCGCCGCTCAGCACCGGCACCGTCGAGGCGACGGCGCCGGTGATGAATGCCTCCGGCCGGTCGAGCTCCGGCGGCGGGGCGGAGCCGTCGCGGCCGTAGCCGGCGACCAGCCGGCCCCCGGCGTCGTAGATGCCGATGGTGCGGACCTGACGGTTGACGCGGATCAGCTCGATCGCCTCCCGCGCCGCCTGCGCGTCGCCGAAGTCGAGCGCGGCGGTCACGCT
>Ga0299913_10006231_pt1 | contig 10311 bp, 6 predicted proteins | sample RVTome_9_FD_201360 | JGI IMG/M metagenome (GOLD analysis project Ga0299913, IMG submission 201360) | Soil microbial communities from uranium-contaminated site in the Upper Colorado River Basin, Wyoming, United States - RVT155D38 (version 2) ... | reverse complement strand
CGGCACCGTCACCGAGGCGAAGCCGGCGGCGAGCCAGCCCCACCGCGGCCGCCGACCGGCGCTCCACGCCAGCGGCGCGCAAGCTACGAGCAGGAGCGCCAGCTCGTAGCGCAGCAGGGCCGCGGCGCCGAGCAGAGCGCCGAAGGCCGCCCAGGCGCCGGCGCTCCACTCCCGGCGGCCGGCGAGGGGCCCGCCGAGCCCGACGACCAGGGGCACCACGGCGAAGGCCAGTGTCGTCTCCAGGAACGTCCCCGTCCAGCGCCAGAGATGGAGGTTCGTCGCCGCCAGCAGGGCTGCCGGAACAGCGTCCAGACCGAGCCGGCGGGCGGCCCACCAGGTCAGCCAGATTCCGGCGCAGGCGGCCAGGAGCGTGAGCCACGAGCCGCTTCGCCAGGGGTCGCCGCCCAGGGCCACCAGCCCGGTAGCGGTGAGCGTGAACAAGGGGCTCGACGACAGGTTCACGGACTCTCCGGGCTGGATGCTCCAGCCCCGGTCCGCGGCCACGTTGGAGGCAACGGCATAGTGGATGAAGGCGTCGTCCGACCCCGGGTAGCCCGGGTAACAGGCGAGGCGGACCGCGGCCGGCAGTAGGATCGCCCCGACGAGCAGGGCGGTCCCGGCGCGAGGTGTCATCGCTTCCCCAGCCAGGGGGCGGCGTCGCGGGGCAGACGGACGACCTCGAAGAGGGTGGCGATCAGGTCCTTCCCCGCCCCGGCCCGATGCGGAGTGCGGTACTCCCCGACGATCGCCCCCTCCGGCGTCACCTCGAGCGCCCGCCCGTTGTCGGACTCGGTGATCAGCGTGTTGCCGTTGGGCAGCCGCTGGCTGGAGCCGCACGTCGCGCTGTAGAGCCCTTCGGCGCTGCCGTATTGCCAGTGGATCTCCTGTGTCGCCGGATCGAGCTCGAGGACGCGCGACCGCCCCTGGGGACCGCCGCGGTTGTCGAAGACGAGCAGACGGCCATCGCCGACGATCGTCGGCTGGTGCTGCTCCACCCAGAGACCGGTCAAGGCCCAGACGATTCGTTCGTCCGCGAGGTCGACCACGGCCACGGTGTCGATCTCCCGCATCGAGACGAGAGCGTTCCCCGCGGTGAAGGCGGGGACGGATCCGGCCGCCGATCGACCCAGGATCTCCAGCGTATTGGTGTGCATGAGGTCCCCGTGGGGCGGCATCAGATCGCGCAGCCCCCGACCCCATGGCGACCGCTCGATGGCCTCGAGGACGGAGATCTCGGACCGTGTGCGGCCCTCGGGATCGAGACGGGTGATGAAGTCGTGCAGCACGGGCCGCAAGTCGCTGAAGCGCGGCAGCATCTCGGCCTGCCGGGTGAGCACCCAGATCGACCCGTCGTCGGTGACCTCGAGATCGTGGTGGGCCCAGCCCGGGTAGGCCCAGACCAGCCGCGATTCACGGTCCAGCTTGATCAGACCGCTCCCCTCGTAGATCGCCAGCAGCTCCCCGCCGGGGAGCAGATGCACGCGCCGCCAGTACTTCGACCCCCTGGCGTCTCCCGGCAGATCGGTGCCCGGGAACGCGGCGCGGTAGTCGAGGCTCCACTCATGGAGCACCCGCCCCTCCATGTCGAGAAGGGCCGCCCAGGGCCGATGGCCGTCGGTGACGAGGTTGAGGCCGTCCCAGGCCCGCTCGGCCGCCACCGTGACGCCCGTCGAGCCTCCCGGGACCGGCCGCGATCCGTCTAGGTAGGCCAGGGTGCGCAGCCGATCGATCTCCAGGCGCTGCTCCTGCGTCAGGTCGGGCCCGCCGCCGGCCTTCTGGTAGCGACCGTCCGGGCCCGTGTCGTCCACCGGCCGGTACAGTCCACCGTAGGGCGCGAAGCGCTCGCGCAGCCGGTGGTAGAGAGGACGCAGCGCCTCGTAGGCGCGGGTCGCGGCGCGGTAGGGAGGGAGCTTCTTCTCCTGCGCGACGAAGCCCCAGAAGAACGACGCACCCAGCGCGGTGAGTGCCAGCAGGCACCAGGCCGCGCTCCGAGTCCAGCGTGGCGCGTGGAAGGGCTTCATCGGCTCGCGGAGGGCCGCCGGGGCGACCGAGCGGAGTATACGGTCCCCCGCTCGTGGTCACCGCTCGTCGAGCAGACGCCGGAAGGTGCGCCCGTAGCCCTCGAGCATGCGCTCGAGCGAAAAGCTCTCGCGGACCCGGCGGAGAGCGGCGGCGCCGAGCGCCGGCAAGCGGTTGCTCTCCTCCACCATCTCCGTGAGGGCGCTCGCCAAGGCCTCCGGGCTGCCCGCCGGCACCACCCGACCGACCGACTCGTCGACGATCTCGGGCACGCCGGCAACCGCGCTCGCCACCACCGGCCGGGCGCATTCGAAGGCCTCCAGGATGACCAGCGGGAAGCCCTCCCAGAGAGAGGGAAGGAGGGCGAAGTCGGCTCCGGCGAGGTATGGGTAGACGTCGTCCTGGTGACCGGCAAAGACGAGGGAGGAAGCGACCCCGATCTCGTGCGCGCGGCTCTCCAGGATCTCCCGGTCGGGCCCATCCCCGACGAGGATCACCTCCAGGCGTGAGCGCACGGACGGCTCCAGAAGCCGCAGGGCCTCGAGAAGGACCCGCTGCCCCTTCTGCTCGGTCAACCTGGCCACCACGACCGCTCGCACGCGATCTCCGGCGCGGCCGGCGACCGGCGTCGGGTCCCGCGGCGCCGGCGGCACGCCGTTGTAGACCACGTCGACCCGCGACGCGTCGAGGCCGTAGTGCTCCACGGCATGGTCGCGCACGGCTCGCGAGACCGCGACCTGGCGATCACCGAACCAGGCGAGGCTGCGCTTGTCGGTGTGCTCGACGGGGAAGGTGTGGAGCAGCCGGTAGCCGCGACCCGGGCGCAGATGGGCGAGGAGCGTCGTCAGCCGATGCTGCGAGTGGACCAGCGCCGGGCGCTCGCGCGAGAGGAGCCGGTGGACCGCGAGAGCGAACGGAACGAGGGGGCGGCGGGGCGGCAGGACGGCGACCTCGAGGCCGGCCGCGACCCATCGGTCGTGGAGCTCGCCCTGGTTGACCGCCGCCGTCAGTCGCCAGGGCCCGTCCTGCAGGCCACGTCCGAGCAGCTCCAGGACCCTCTCGACGCCGCCGAGCTGACGCGGCTCGTCGACCACATGGAGCAGAAGGACGCAGGGCGGAGGCTTGGCGCCCGTCGCGGCGATCCCCGAGGAGCCGGCGGCGGAGCTCATCGGCCCTCCGTGGTGAGCGTTCCGGGGTATCCGTAGCGTCGCAGCAGGGGCCAGGTCAGGACGCTCACCGTCCACCGTGCCGCGCGGGGCAGCTCGCGGCGCCACGACTCGTCCGGGCGGATCGGCAAGCGGCCGGACTCGAACCGCATCGGGTTGCCGGCCAGCATGTGGGTCTCGCGCGTCAGCACGGCCTGCTCGCCGACGAGCGGCAAGGTCGGCCGCCCCGCGTCGGGCTCGACCGCGTGCACGATCGCCGTCAGCGCAGCGCCCGGATCGCGGACGAGGTCCTCGTAGCGCAGCCGGAGGTAGCGCCCGTGACGGCGCCCGGCGGCCTCCGCCAGCAGGTTGCTGTAGATCCAGCGCCAAGCCGTCTCGAGGGCTCCCCAGGAGGGCATCAGGACCTCGCGGTCGACGAACTCGATTCGGCGGAGCCGCTTGCTCCAGGAGAAGGCGACGCCGCGCGGGTCGCGTACCAGATGGAGCACCGTGACGCGGACCTCCGGCGCCCTCGTGAGCATCCAGAGGGGGCCGAGATCCTTGCTCGAGTCCACCACGACCCGACCGTTGCCCTCCGCCGCCGCGCTCCGGTAGAGCGCGCTGACGACGGCGGCGTACGACGCCAGTCGCCGCGAGAACCCGCGCGGCCGCCAGGGACCCGCCAGCCAGGGCAGGTGGCGGAGTCGGGCCACCCCGGACGCGAGAGCCGAGGCCTCGGAGGCCGACTGCGCGCCCAGCCCGGACGCCACGACGCGGCGCCAGAAGCCGCACTCGGCGAAGGCGCGGCCGCAGCCGCAAAGCTCGTCCGGCCGACCTCGGGAGGCGCCTGAGCGCCAGATGTTGTGGAGCTCTCCGACGGCGACCCAGGCCGGTATCTGCCCGAGCAGGCGGGAGAGCAAGGTGCTGCCGCTGCGACCGAGGCCGGCGACGTAGACGACGTTCAAGGGCTCCCTCCGAGCCGCCGGCGGAGCTCGCGGCGGAGCGCCTCCTCACGATCCCGCCCTCCTCCCCAGCGCCACGCGACGAACGCCGCGATAGAGCCCGCGGCGAAGACGCCGAGGAGACGGCCGCTGCCGCCGACCCCGAGTCGAGCCGCCGCCCAGAGAGCTCCCGGCACCAGCAAGGAGCAGAGCGCGATCGACCCGAGCTCCCTCCCCCAGGGCCAGACCCCGATCAGGCGGTGGACCGACCACACCGCCCCGGCGTAGAGGAGGGAGATCGACAGAGTCGTCGCCACGGCTGCTCCCGCGACTCCCCAGCGCGGGATCAGCAGCAGGTTCAAGGGGATGTTGAGGAGCAGCGCCGCCGCCGTCCAGCGCAGCCAGACGCGCTCCCTGCCCGTCATCATGAGGAGGAAGCCGACGCCGCCGGTCCCCACGTTCACCGCCTGTCCCACGCCGAGCCAGAACAGCGCCCCGGCTCCGCCCTCGTAGGGGGCACCGAACACCGCGCCCAAGAGCTCCCTGGGCGCGGCCAGCACGACGGCCAGGACGGGCAGGGAGGCGAGGATCCCCCAACGGGTCGCGGTCCGGTAGAGGAGGCGCAGACGCAGGTCCTCCCGCCGCAGATGCAGGTCGGCGGCCATCGGCCCGAAGATGGCGTTGAACCCCCCCAGGACGGTCGCCAGGGCCATCGGCATCTGTGACGCCGCGTGGTAGACGCCGACGGCCTCTCCGGGCATCAGGTAGCCCACGAAGATGCGGTCGGTCCAGGTGACGGCGAGGGTCAGCACCCCGGCGAGCGCCGTCGGCAACGAGTAGGCGACGAGCGCTCGTGACGTCGGGCCGCCCGCTCCGGTCGCGAGCAGGGCGCGGGTCGCCGCCAGGGCCGCGAGCGCCGCGAGCGCGTACGACCCGAAGTGGCCCCAGGCGACCGCGCCCGGCGAGTGCCAGGAGGCGAGCGCAGCGACGCCCAGAGCCAGGAACGCCAGCGGCTGGAGGATCTGCTCGACGCCGACCGCCAGACCGATCCGACGCACGGCGCGAGCACCCGCGGCGAGGACCGTGAGCAGGGCGACGAGAGGCAGCGCCGCGGCGAAGGCGACCAGGACGCCGGCAAGGCCCTCGATGGCGAACACCCGCGCCTCGAGCCACGGGGCCAGCGCGACCAGCAGGCCGGAGCTCGCCAGGCCCCCGAGCAAGGCCAGCCCGGCGGCCCGCCGCAGCAGGCCTCTCGGCGCCTGCCGGCCCTCGCCCGGCGAGGCCGAGCCGAACCGCAGCACCCCGAGATGAAGCCCCAGGGGCGCCACCAGCGCGCCGAGCCGGAAGAGCGTCCAGCCGAGGCCGAAGGCCCCGAAGGCAGCGGGCCCCAACCCCCTGCCGACCAGCACCTGCGTCAGGAAGGAGAGGCCGCGCCCGAGGAGGCTGCCGGCGACGCCGAAGCCGGCGCCGCGGGACAGGTCCCGGGTGTCGTGCCGGTCGTCTACGGCTCCCGCGTCAGGTGCTGCTCCTGGCTCCAATGAAGCCCTCGCGCTCGAGGTGCAGGATGATCTGCTGGGCGGCCTCCTCCGGCGTCACGTCGGTGGTGTCGATCACCACGTCGGCATCGGCCGGCTCCTCGTAGGGATCGGAGATGCCGGTGAACTGCTGGATGATACCGGCCCGCGCCTTGGCGTAGAGACCCTTGCGGTCCCGCTGCTCGCAGACCTCGAGCGGAGTGGAGAGGTAGACGAGGACGAAGCCGCCGCCGTTCTCGATCTCGTCGCGAACCTCGCGGCGGACGTGCTCGTAGGGGGCGATCGGGGCGCAGAGCGCGATGCCGCCGTTCTTCGTGATCTCGGAGGCCACGAAGCCGATGCGGCGGATGTTCAGATCGCGATGCTCCTTGGAGAAGCCGAGCTCGGAGGAGAGGTTCTTGCGCACGATGTCGCCGTCGAGCAGGGTCACCGGCCGTCCTCCCATCTCCAGCAGCTTCACCCGCAGCACGTTGGCCACCGTCGACTTTCCCGAACCGGACAGGCCGGTCATGAAGACGGTGAAGCCCTGCCGGTTACGCGGCGGGTGGGTGCGTCGCAGCTCGTCGGCGACCTCCGAGAAGGTGAACCACTCCGGGATGGGAGCGCCCGAGGCCAGCCGGTCGCGCAGCTCGGTCCCGGAGAGGGTGAGGGTCCGCGTCCCCTCGGGCACCTCGTCGACAGGGAAGTAGCCGGCCCGCTGCTCCACGAAGACCATCATCTTGAAGGGCACCATGCGGATGCCGAGCTCGTCCTCGTGCTCGCGCATGAGCTCCTGCGCCTCGTACGGTCCGTAGAAGGGCTTGCCTTGGGAGTCGTTCCCGGGACCGGCATGATCCCGGCCGACGATGAAGTGACTGCAGCCGTAGTTCTTGCGGATGATCGCGTGAAGCACCGCCTCCCGGGGGCCACCCATTCGCATCGCCAGCGGCAGCAGGGCCAGCATGGCCGTGTTGTGGGGGTAGCGCCCGAGCAGCGCCTGGTAGCAGCGCACCCTCGTGTAGTGGTCCACGTCGCCGGGCTTGGTCATCCCGACCACCGGATGCACCAGCAGGTTGGCCTCCAGCTCGCGGGCCGCCCGCAACGTCAGCTCGAAGTGGGCGCGGTGCATCGGGTTGCGCGTCTGGAAGGCGACGATGTTCCGCCAGCCCAGGCGCTCGAAGCGCCGGCGCACGTCGGCGGGCGTGGCACGCAGCTGCGCGAAGTCGTACTGCGGCGGCAGTTGCAGGCCCAGGAGCCGCCCCCCCACCGCCACGCTGTTGGTTCTCTGGAAGATGTGAGCGACCCCGGGGTGGGCCTGATCGTGGGTCCCGAACACCGCCGCGGCCTGCGCTTCTCGATCCGGCTCCCAGACGTCTCCGACCTGCAGGGCGGCGAGCATCACGCCTTCCGGGTCGCGCAAGGCGAGAGGCTTGCCCGGTTCGAGCGTCTCGGCCAGCTCGTCGGTCACGTCCAGGGTGATGGGCATCGGCCACAGCGTGCCGTCAGCCAGGCGCATCCCGGCGCAGACACCGTCGTAGTCCGCCCGGTTCATGAAACCGGTCAGCGGCGAGAACCCACCGTTCAGGAGCAGCTCCAGGTCGCACAGTTGGCGGGGAGTCAGATCCCAGGAGGGCCAGTCGCGCGAGGCCTCCTTGACCTCCTCCGCCTTTTCTCCGGCCAGGAGCAAGTTGATCAGCGCCCCCCCGTGGGGGGGATTCAGATGGGCTGCCATGAATGTCTCCTTCAGACGAGCTTCAGGTGATGCCCGAGCTTGTCGCGCTTGGTGCGCAGATAGTCTCGGCTCTCGGGCGTCGGTGGGATCTCGAGGGGTAGCCGCTCGGTGACCTGCAGGCCATGGAGCTCCAGCGCCCCGACCTTGTCGGGATTGTTGCTCATCAGCCGCAACGAACGGATACCGAGGTCGCGCAGGATTTGCGCGGCGACACCGTAGTCCCGTTGGTCGGGTCGGAAGCCGAGGCGCTGGTTCGCCTCCACCGTGTCGTGGCCCTGGTCCTGCAGCTCGTAGGCTCGCAGCTTGTTCAGCAGCCCGATGCCCCTCCCCTCCTGCATCAGGTAGACCAGCACGCCGGAGCCCTCCTGCCCGATGCGCTCCAGGGCGGCGTGCAGCTGGGCGCCGCAGTCGCATCGCAGCGAGCCGAAAAGGTCGCCGGTCAAGCACTGCGAGTGGAGGCGTACGAGGGCGGAGGCATCGCCGGACGGCTCGCCCATGACCAGGGCCAGGTGCTCCTCCTCGGTGACCGTGTTGCGGTAGGCGAAGGCCCGGAAGCGTCCCCACCGGGTCGGCAGGGATGGCGCGGCAATGCGACCGACGAGCTTCTCGCGCTGGGTCCGATAGCGGACGAGGTCGTCGATCGAGATCATCTTGAGGCCGTGAGTGCGCGCGAACTCGGCGAGATCGGGCACTCGGGCCATGGTCCCGTCCTCGTTCATGATCTCGCAGATGACGGCCGCCGGCGTCAATCCGGCGATGCGGGCAAGATCCACCGAGGCCTCGGTCTGCCCCTGGCGCTCGAGGACTCCGCCGGGACGGGCCCGCAGCGGGAAGACGTGACCCGGGCGCACGAGGTCCGCGGGAGACGCCAGCGGATCGATCGCCGTGCGGATGGTCCTGGCCCGGTCGGCGGCCGAGATGCCGGTGGTCACCCGCTCCCGGGCCTCGATCGACACCGTGAAGGCCGTGCCGAAGCGGGCGGCGTTGTCGCGGTCGGTCACCATCGGCGGCAGCCGCAGCTGGTCACAGCGCTCCGGGGTCAGCGCCAGGCAGACGAGGCCGCGGCCGTGCCGGGCCATGAAGTTCACGGCGTCGGCCGTGATCCGCTCCGCGGCGATCGCCAGGTCGCCCTCGTTCTCACGATCCTCGGCGTCGACGATGATTACCATCTCGCCGTCGCGGAACTCCTCCAGGACCTCCTCGACGGAGGAGAATGCAGCGCTCTTCGGCATCACTCTCTGGGCGGCGTCGCTCGATGGGAGACCGGCAGCAGGACGCCGCCGGAGAGCGCATTGTAGCAGAGCGCCGCCGATCAGAAGGGGTTGCCGAGGCTGAGGAAGATCTCGAACGGATCCTCGAGCTCCTCGCGGTCGAGCTTCCACGCGACCTCGAGACGGATCGGGCCGACCGGCGACCGGTAGCGCACGCCGGTGCCCAGGCCGAGCTTGGCCTCTCGCGGATCCACGTCCCGCCAGTCGGCCCAGACGTTCCCGAAGTCGGCGAAGACGGTGCCCCCGACGGCGCCGGCGATGGGGAACCGGTAGTCCACGTTGAGCAGCAGGAGACCGTTGCCGCCGACCGAGACGAGCCTCCCGGGGTCTCCGGGCGGCGGTTGCTCTCCGCACAGGCCGCTCAGCGTTCCGTCCGGTTCCGTCACGACCCGCGACGGACAGAGCAGGATCGTCTCGCCGAGGCGACCCAGCTCGTCCCGCTCGTAGGCGCGGTGGGACGCCTGGCCGCCGCCGAAGAAGCGCTCCGAGATGGGGATCCTGGCGCTCGGCAGCGGCTCGAGGAGGTCGTCGCTGATCCGGGACCCCCGGCCGTGCTCGATGGCGCCGATCCGCAGGCTCCCGGCCAGGACGCCGAGCCGCCCGAGGCCCAGGAGAGCGGTCTCCTGGGCGAAGAGCTTGAAGAAGGCCGCGTCGCCGCCGAGCTGGGGCGTCGCCGCTTCGAGCGTGACGTTGCTGCTCCAGCCCGAGGTCGGCTCGACCGGGTCGTCGCGCCGATCGATGAACCAGCTCGGCGTGAAGCTCAGGATGTCGACCGACTGCAGGTCGCGGTCCAGATCGAGGGGCTGGACGGAACGCTCGTCGAGCCGGACCCGCCGGTAGCCGCTCAGCAGCCCGACACGCCAGGTGTCGCCGAAGCGGGAGACGTCGACCTGAGCTCCCACGCGCTCCGAGTCGAAACTGTCGCGGTTCTCCTCGATGCCGAACAGGCTGTAGGTGACGGGCAGGCGGTAGCGCGTCACGGCCGGCTGGCGCAGGAGGAAGCGCCCCTGGCGTTCCTTGGCGCTCGCCCGGAGGTCGATGCGGGCCGAGACCCCCAACCCGAACAGGTTCCCCTGGCTGTAGCCGAGGAGACCGCGGGGACCGTCCTCCGAATCCCACCCGGCGCCGTAGGTCACGCGGTGCCGCTTGCCCTCCTGGACCCGGACGAGAACGTCGCGGCTGCCCTCGTAGGGAGTCCCCGGAACGAGGTCGACATCGACCCGCGAGAAGGTCCCGAGGGAGTAGAGATTGCGCTGGGCCTCGAGAAGCAGCCGGCGGTTGACCGGCTGGCCGGAGCGCAGGCCGCTGGCCCTGCGGACGAAGTCCGGCCGGCTGCGCTGGTAGCCGCGGACGACGACCCGATCGACCACCGTCCGCGGTCCTTCCAGCACGTCGAGCCGGACGGCGACCAGAGACCGATCCGGGTTCCAGCTCTCGGTCGGCGACACCTGGGTCGCCAGGTACCCGGCGTCCTGATAGCGAGCCCGGATCTCCTCCAGGCTCTCCTCGAGCAGCTGCGGATGGTAGGGGCCGCCCGCCTCGAGCGGCAGGCTCTCCACCAGCGACTCCCGATCCAGCGCCTCGATGCCCTCCACCTGCATGTCCGCCACCATCCGGCGCCGGCCTTCCCGCACCCGCACGTGGACCACCAGCCGACCCGGCTCCGGCTCCTCCACGTCGGCGGGTCCC
>Ga0299913_10006230_pt1 | contig 10312 bp, 9 predicted proteins | sample RVTome_9_FD_201360 | JGI IMG/M metagenome (GOLD analysis project Ga0299913, IMG submission 201360) | Soil microbial communities from uranium-contaminated site in the Upper Colorado River Basin, Wyoming, United States - RVT155D38 (version 2) ... | reverse complement strand
ACGACTTCGACCTGGAGCGGCCACTGACCCCGGACGACCTGGCCGCAATCGAGGCTCGGATGACGGCGAGCGTCGAGGCGGACCACGCCTTCGTCCGGCGCGAGCTGCCGCCCGCCGAGGGTCGGGCGTTCTTCGCCGAGCGCGGCCAGCCGTACAAGGTCGAGATCCTCGACGACCTCGCGGCGTCGTCGGAGCGTGACGGCACGCCGATGCCGCCCACGTCCGTCTTCGAGCATGGACCGTTCATCGACCTGTGCAAGGGGCCCCACGTCGCGAGCACCGGGAAGGTCGGTCCGTTCAAGCTCCTGTCCGTCGCCGGCGCGTACTGGCGCGGCGACCAGGCTCGGTCGATGCTGCAGCGGATCTACGGCACGGTCTGGGAGACGCAGGAGGACCTCGATCGCTACCTGTGGCGACGTGAGGAGGCGAAGAAGCGCGACCACCGGAAGCTCGGCGTGCAGCTCGACCTCTTCTCGTTCCACGACGTCTCGCCGGGCTCCGCGTTCTGGCATCCGAAGGGCTGGACCCTCTACCAGACGCTGCGCGGGGCGATGCGCGAGATGCAGGATCGCCGCGGCTACCAGGAGGTCTACACGCCGCCGCTCGTGCACCAGAAGTTGTGGGAGCGGTCAGGCCACGCAGAGCACTACCTGGAGCATATGTTCCAGTTCGAGGCCGAGGGCCAGGTATTCAGCCTGAAGCCGATGAACTGCCCCGAGTCGACCTACATCTACAAGTCGCGTGTTCGCTCGTACCGCGAGCTGCCACTGCGCCTGTCCGAGTACGGCGTGCTTCACCGCAATGAGTTGTCCGGCGTGTTGTCCGGCCTGACGCGGGTGCGCCACTTCGTCACCGATGACGCCCACATCTTCGTGACGCCGGACCAGATCGGAGCCGAGATCGAGGCCTTGATGGGCGAGATCCGCGAGGCGTACTCGTGGTTCGGCCTCGAGCCGACGCTCACCTTCGGGACGCGGCCGGACAAGGCGCTCGGCGATCCGGCCGTCTGGGTGGAGACCGAGGCGCTCATGCGCGCCGAGCTCGACCGGTCCGGTCTGCAGTACCGCGAGAAGCCCAAGGACGGGGCGTTCTACGCGCCGAAGATCGACATCCAGGTCGAGGATGCGCTCGGACGCGAGTGGCAGACCGCAACGATCCAGGTCGACCGGCTCATGCTGCCCGAGCGCTTCGACCTGTGGTACGTGGACGAGGAAGGCCACCAGCAGCGACCGGTCGCGATCCACCGGGCTGTCTACGGTTCGTTCGAGCGGTTCATCGGCGTGCTCACCGAACACTTCGGTGGCGCATTCCCGCTGTGGTGTTCCCCGGTCCAGGTGGTGGTCATCCCGATCGCCGACCGGCACCTCGAGGCCGGGAATGAACTGGCCGGAGTCCTGCGCGCGCGCGGCCTGCGCGTCGAGGTCGACGCCTCGGACAACAGGATGCAGAACAAGATCCGGCTGGCACAGGAGCAGAAGGTGCCGGTCATGCTCGTGCTCGGAGATCGCGAGGTCGAGGCGAAGTCCGCCACGGTCCGGCGACGCGGGGCGGAGCGCGGCGCGGCGCAGGAGACGGTCGGCTGGACGGAGCTGGCCGACCGACTGGCGACCGAGAGCGCCGAACGCCGGGTCGAGTAAGCCGCCGCGCCGGATGCCTCTGCCGCGCTGGCTGGGCCGGTTCAACGTCCGGGTCACCAACCGGATCCTCGGGCCGATCGTCATGTACGTGCCCGGATACGGGCGGGTCGTGCACGTTGGCCGGCGCACGGGCCGCATCCACCGAACGCCGGTCATGCTGTTCCGCCGGGGAGACGAGGGCGTGTTCGCCCTGACCTACGGGCCCAGGACCGAGTGGGTCCGGAACGTGCTCGCAGCTGGTGCGTGCCGGTTCGAATCCGCGCGGTTGTCGGTCGACCTGGATCGGCCGGAGCTCGTCCACGATCCGTCGCGCCGGTTCGTGCCCTGGCCGATGCGCCTGGTTCTCCGGGTGCTCGGCGCGAGCGACTTCCTCGTGATGCATGTCGTGGCGGAGGCGCCTCGAAGGTGAGTCATCACTACCTTCAGGTGATGTGGCCGTCGTGGACTTGCGGCGCTCGCGTACCGTGTGCCGGTGACGACCTTCGTCGACCTGCTCGGCACCCTTCGCGACGGCCTCCCCACCCGGCCCGGCGAGCCCCGCCACGTCGTCATCGTCGGCGCCGGGATCGCCGGGTTGATGGCCGGGCTGCTGCTCAAGGAAGCAGGGCATCGGGTGACCCTCCTCGAGGCGCGCAACCGCCTCGGCGGACGGATCTACACGTACCGCGGCTTCGCGGGGCGGATGTACGGCGAGTTCGGGGCCATGCGCTTTCCGAAGCAGCACCCCCTCGGCCAGCACCTCATCCACGACCGCTTCGGCCTCGTGACGAAGCCGTTCGGGATGGAGGACGAGGACACGTTCATCTACCTCAACGGGACGGCCGTGCGGAGAAGCGCGTTCGCGGCCGACAGCTTCGACTTCCCGCTTGCGCCGGGTGAACGCGGACGACTGCCGATCGACATCCTGCGCGACGCGATGCGCCCGCTCGTCGAGCTCGTCGCCGAGCCGGACGGCTGGAGACAGCTCATCGAACGCTACGACCGCTACTCGCTGCTCGGGTTCCTCGTCGAGCGCGGCGTGAGCGAGGGGGCGCTGTCGCTCATGGGCCCGCTGTTCAATCTCGAGGGCCGCTTCCACTTCTCGCTGGTCGAGTGGTTCACGCACTGGCACGAGAACGTGTTCGGGGACCTCGAGTACATCGACGCCGGGGCGGACACGCTGGCGAGTGCGTTCGCACCGGCGCTCATGAACGATACGCGACTCGGTGCCGAGGTCCACGCCGTCGATCAGCGCCCTGACGGGGTCGTCGTCCACTACCACGACGGCGTCGGCGCCCCTGGGTCGGTCACCGCCGACGAGTGCATCCTGACGGTCCCGTTCGTGCTCATGCGCCACATGGAGATCGACGGTCTCGACGCCGACAAGTGGTTCACGATCCGCAACGTGTACTACGGTCGGGCGCACAAGATCTTCATGCAGTTCAGCCGACGATGGTGGACGGACGACTACGACATCACGCACGGCGTGACGGTGACCGACCTGGCCATCCGCAATGTCGTGTACACGCCGGCCGGCCAGGACCCCTCGATCGACAAGGGGGTCATGATCGCATCGTATGCGTGGGAGCAGGACAGCATGGCGTACAGCATGCTCGACGAGCGCCAGCGCCTCGTCCAGGCCCTGCAGGACCTGTGCAAGATCCACCCGGAGGCGGGCTCGACGTTCGAGTTCGGGATCTCGCACGACTGGGCCCTCGACCGCCACGGCGGCGGGATCGGGCCGCTCTTCCGGCCGCACGAGATGACGAGCCACTTCTACGACGACATCGTCCGCCCGGTCGGTCGGATCTGGTTCGCCAACGACGCATGCGACCAGCGCGGACGCCGCTGGATCGAAGGGGCGATTGCCGCGGCCATCAAGAACGCGTACGCGATCCACGCCGGGATGCGCGACGAGCTGCCGGTGGCGAACGAGCCCCGGTGACCCTGGCGAGCGTGAGCGCGGGTTGCCGATCGGCCGCCGTTCCGTTGCCGCCCCGAAACGACCTGTGCTAGGCTACCGGCTCGGCCGGAGCCCGGGTTTTCGTATGCCCGCGCCGGCGCGAGGGAACAAGGAAAAAGGGGTCAGCTATCAGTCGAGACCTGCGTGTGAATCAGATGATCCGGATCCCACAGGTTCGGGTCGTGGATGAGGAGGGAGCCCAGCTGGGGGTCATGCCCACAGCACGTGCCCTCGAGATGGCGCAGGAACGGGGACTCGATCTGGTCGAAGTCGCCCCGATGGCACAGCCGCCGGTCGTCAAGTTCCTCGACTTCGGTCAGTACAAGTACGAGCTGACCAAGCGCGAGAAGGAGAACAAGCGCCGGCAGCGTTCGGTGACCTTCAAGGAGATCCGTCTCTCGCCGAAGATCGGCATCGGAGACTTCGACACGAAGGTCAATCGGGCGATCGAGTTCCTGGAGGAAGGCGATCGGATCAAGGTGACCGTTCGCTTCCGGGGACGCGAGCTGACGCATCCGGAGATCGGCCGAAACATGATCGGCCGGTTCGTGGAGCGGGTAAAGGATCACGGAGTCGCGGAACGGACACCGCTGCTCGAGGGCAAGTCGATGCATATCACGATGGCATCGCTCCACAAGCCCAAGAGCCACGATGCACCGAGCCGCGGCGAGGACAGCGGTCCCGAGAAGGGGGCACGCGCCCCGAAGTCACCGCCCGATGGTGGGACCCAGGCAGCGGGGCCGGAACCGAAGAGCACCGAACCGGCGCCGCCACCCGCGGCGACCGAATCGAAGCCCGGGCCGACGAGTGAACCCGGTCCCGAACCAAAGAGCCCCGAACCAAAGAGCAAGGAACCGCCGGCCCCGCGGCCGGCAACAACCGCGGCTGCCACGCAGGCGGCCCCGACAGGAGAGTGAGGCCAGCGTGCCGAAGATCAAGAGCCACAAGGCGGCCCAGAAGCGGATCGGCGTGACCGGAAGCGGCAAGTTCGTCCGCGTCAAGGCATGGCGTGGCCATCACCTCGAGATCAAGTCGTCGCGCCGGACGCGGCGCTATGCCGGCAAGGCCATCATGAGCCCCGTGCATGCCCGGCAGGTTCGCCGCCTGCTGCCGTACCTGTAGGAGACCAGCCACGCCATGGCACGAGTCAAGCGGGGCGTCACGGCCCACCGGCGCCACAAGCGCCTCCTCAACGACGCCGAAGGTCGCAAGGGCACGCGGTCGCGGCTGATCAAGCCGGCCCGCGAGGCTCTCCTGCACGCGCTCGCCTACGCGACCCGCGACCGCAAGCAGCGAAAGCGCCAGATGCGTCAGCTGTGGGTGATCCGGATCAACGCGGCGGCCCGCCAGAACGGCCTGACGTACGGACAGTTCGTGCACGGGCTCAAGAAGGCGGACATCGCCATCGATCGCAAGATCCTGGCCGACCTCGCCATCCGCGATACGGCCACATTCGGCCGGATCGTGGAGCTGGCCAAGGGTGCAACCTCCGGCTGATGGCTCGCGGGGGCGTCAGCTGCTCGGTCCTGGAGCACTGAACGGGGACGCTCGACGCGCAGACCGGACTCGTTCTGACCCCGAGGAGGCCGTGGATCTCGCCGACCTGACCCGCGACCTCGAGGCACTGCGCGACGAGACGCTCGCGCGGATCGCCGCGTCCGGAAAGGCCACGGAGCTCGAGCAGATCGAGCTCGAGGTTCTCGGCAAGAAGGGCGGCCTGACCGCGATCCTGCGCGGTATCGGGGGTCTTCCCGCGGAGGACCGGCCGCGCGTCGGTGCGGTGGCCAACACGGTCCGCTCCGCGATCGAGACGGCCCTCGCCGGGCGGGGCACGGAACTGCGTGGTTCTGAGCTGGCGCATCGCCTGGCCGTCGAGACCGTCGACGTCACCACGCCCGGACGGCCGATCCGGCGGGGCACCCTGCACCCGGTCAACGAGACGATCGCTCGGATCGCCGAGATCTTCGGCCAGTTCGGGTTCGTCATCTACGAAGGCCCCGAGATCGAGGACGATCTGCGGAACTTCCAGATGCTCAACATCCCGCCCGATCACCCGGCGCGCGACCTGTGGGACACGCTCTACGTCGATGTCGAGGGCCACCTGCTGCGGACCCACACGTCCCCCGGCCAGATTCGCGTGATGCACGAGGCGACGCCGCCGATCCGGGCCCTCCTGCCGGGCCGCTGCTACCGCTACGAATCGATCGACGCAAGCCATGCCTCGGAGTTCTTCCAGGTCGAGGGCCTGATGGTCGACGAAGGCACCACGCTGGCCGACCTCAAGGGCCTCCTCGACCAGTTCGCCAAGGCCATGTACGGCGCGGACAAGCGGACCCGCTTCAGGCCCGGCTACTACCCGTTCACCGAGCCGTCCGTCGCCTTCGACGTGGAGTGCGTCGTGTGTGGCGGCTCCGGCTGCCCGGCCTGTTCGCGGACGGGCTGGATGACGATCCTCGGCGCCGGCATGGTCCACCCGGTCGTGCTCCAGTACGGCGGGCTCGACCCGGAGCGCTACCAGGGTTTCGCCTTCGGGATGGGCGTCGAGCGAATCGCCAACCTGCGTCACAGCGTGGGCGACCTGCGGCTGTACCTCGAGAACGACCTGCGCTTCCTCGACCAGTTCCGATCATGAGAGTGCCTCTGTCCTGGCTCCGTGAGTACGTCGACGTCGACCTCGGGCCCGAGGCGCTGGCCGAGCGGCTGACCCTGCTGGGCATGGAGGTCAACTCGATCGAGGCGTGGGGCGCCGATTGGCAGAACGTCGTCGTCGGCGAGCTGCTCGCGGTTGAGCCCCATCCCCGCGCAGACCGGCTCTCGCTGACCCGGGTCACGATCGGTTCAGGGGAGCCGCTCGAGATCGTCTGCGGTGCGACCAACATCGCGGCCGGCCAGCGCGTGCCGGTGGCGCTCCCCGGGGCGATCCTGCCCGGCGGCCGGCGGATCGAGCGAACCGAGAAGATGGGCGCCGTCTCCAACGGGATGCTCTGCTCCGGCGATGAGCTGCGCCTGACGGCCGACGCGGACGGCATCCTCATCCTCCCCGCCACGACGCCGCTCGGGGTAGCCATGAACGAGCTGTACGGCGACGTGGTCCTCGACGTCGACGTCAAGCCGAACCGGGGCGATGCCCTGTCGATCATCGGGCTCGCCCGCGAGGTGTCGGCCGTGACCGGGGCAGCGGTCCGCTGGCCCGAGAGCGACCCCGCCGAGTCCGGCCGCCCGGTCGGGGAGCGGCTGACCGTCGAGGTCGAGGATACGCGCCTCTGTCCGCGCTTCGTCGGTCGCTGGGTGAGTGGCGTCCGGGTCGCGCCGTCGCCGGATGCCATCCAGATGCGCCTACTGGCCGCCGGCCAGCGACCGGTCAGCAATGTCGTCGACGCGAGCAACTACGTCATGCTCGAGCTGGGCAAGCCGATCCACACCTACGATGCCGACGGTGTCCGGGAGGGCCGGATCATTGTCCGCCGGGCACGTCCCGGGGAGCGCCTTGAGACGCTCGACCACGTTGACCGCGCACTGGACCCGGAGACCCTGCTCATCGCCGACAGCGGCGGGCCGATCGGGATCGCCGGCGTCATGGGCAGCGCGACCTCCGAGGTCGGCGACGCGACGACCGAGGTCATCGTCGAATCGGCGATCTTCGACCCGGTCAGCATCCGCCGCACCGCGTTCCGCTACGCCCTCCGCTCGGAGGCCAGCCTGCGTTTCGAGAAGGGCCAGGAGTCGCGCCTCGCTCGGATCGGGGCAGACCGCGCAGCCCGGCTCATCGCGGAATGGGCCGGCGGAAGCGTCGCTCCCGGGCGCGTCGACACGAACCCGGCCGAGCCCGAGCCGGCCACGGTCGCCTTCCGGCCGGCGCGGGTCAACCGCCAGCTCGGTACGGCGATTCCACCCGACGAGCAGCGCGCCCTGCTCGAGCGTGTCGGCGTGGCCACGGTCGACGGATCTCCGGGTGCCACGATCCGCATCGCCGCGGACCCCAAGCCGCTCGACGTCCCGGCCGGCGACGAGCAGACGATCAGGGCCGTCGTCCCGTCGTGGCGGCGCGACCTGCACATCGAGGCGGACATCGCCGAGGAGATCGCCCGCGTCCGTGGCTACGAGCTGATCCCCGCGTTGCTCCCGCACACGCCGATGCCGGCCTACCGGCCGTCGCCGCTCGAGGTCCGCGACGCGATCCGGGCGGCTCTCGCCGGGGCCGGGCTGACCGAGGTGGTCACCTACGCCCTCGTGTCACCCGAGCACGCAGCGGCCTTCGGCCCGCTCGACGACGGCGAGCTCGCCGGGGAACCGGGGGAGCGCGCCGGCGGCAGGCACGTGACGCTGACGAACCCGCTGTCGAGCCAGCACTCGATCCTGCGCCAGAGCCTGATCGGGAGCCTGCTCGAGGTCGTCTCGACGAACCGCCGGCACGGCCGGGAGGACGTGGCGGTGTTCGAGATCGGCAAGGGCTATGCACAGGACGACGACGGCGGCGCGCGCGAGTGGTGGCGGCTGGCATTTGCCCTGACCGGGGCCGCAGAGCCACCGGCCTGGAACCGCGCTGCGCGCCCGTACGACCTCGACGACGCGAAGGGCCTGGTCGAACTCATCGCACGGCGGACGGGACTGGACGTCCCGGGCTACGCACCACTGGCGGACGATCCGAACCTGCATCCCGGTCGGGCGGCCCGTGCGAGCGTGCCGGCACGGGCGCAGTCCGGAGAACCCGCGAACACCGGCCAGCCGGGCCACGCCCTCGTCGGGCGGGTGGGGGAGATCCACCCGGGCCTCCTGGAGCGCAGCGATCTCGGCGCCCCGGTGATCGTGGCCGAGTTCGCCGTCCGTGGGCTGGCCGGAGGTGTGCTGGAAGCCGCGCTCGGCGCGACGCCGCCACGCCAACCGGCGGTCGAGCGCGACCTCGCGGTGATCGTCGGCGAGTCCCGCCCGGCAGCCGACGTGCGAGCCGCGATCGAGCGCCACGGCGGGGCCGAGCTCGCGTCGGTCGAACTCTTCGACATCTACCGGGGGCGGCCGCTCGCGGACGATGAGAAGAGCCTGGCCTGGCGGGTTCGCTTCCAGGCTCCCGATCGGACCCTCACGGAGGGCGAGATCGATGCGTTCGTCGCCGCGCTGACCGCCGGTCTCGCGGCCGACGTCGGAGGTCGTCTCCGAACCTGACCCAAGCGCCCGGGAGCGCACCAACCGCGCCGTTCGGCTTGCGACTGCCGATCGGCCGCTGCTAGGCTTGGCCGGCTCTGGCGCCCGTCGCAGCCTGGGCAGTGAGGTGTCTACATGGACTTCGGGGAGTTCATCAGCGGGTTCGAGACGTTCGACCTGCTCGTGGTGTTGTACTTCGCGGGCTTCTTCGTGCTCGGCTACTTCCAGGGCACGATCCGGCGCCTGCTGGGCATTGCGTCCATCCTCTTTTCGTTCCTGCTCGCCGCAAACCTGCGCGAACCGCTCGGCCAGTTCCTCGCCTCGAACTGGCGGCAGTTCCCCGAGCAGTACTCGTATATGATCGGCTTCGGGGCGGTGTTCATCGCCGGCTCGATCGCGTTCACGGTCGTCATCCAGGGCTTCTACAAGACCCAGCCGCTGTTCGCCAAGCAGCGCTTCGCCGACGAGATCCTGGGCGGGGTGCTGGGCCTGTTGCAGGCCGCGATCTTCCTCGGCTGCCTGATCATCGTGCTCGATTCGTTCTTCACGGTGCCCGGCATTCCGACCAGTCCGAACGAGCTGCCACTGATCCGCGACTTCTGGGGGGCGTTCAACACGTCGAACACTGCCGGTCTCTTCCGCGACACGATCATCCCGGTGTTCCTGACCCTGACCGGCCCCTTCGTCCCGACCTCGATCCGCCAGTACTTCCCGGGGTAGGCGGCTGTCCGTCGTCGATCGGCGCGAGCTGGAACGTGACACGCTCGCGGCTGCGCGCGGGCTGCTCGGTGCACACCTCGTCCGCGACGACGCGTCGGGTCGCCGAACCGGGCGGATCGTTGAGCTCGAGGCGTACCTCGGTCGCGACGATCTCGCGTCGCACGCGCGCTTCGGGCCGACGCCGCGCAATCGGGTCATGTTCGGTCCGCCCGGGATCGCCTACGTGTACCTTGTCTACGGGATGTACGACTGCCTCAACATCGTGACCGGGCCGGACGGCGAGCCGGCCGCCCTGCTCGTGCGCGCCGTCGAGCCGCTCGAGGGGATCGAGCTGATGCGTGGCTCCCGACTTGCCCTGTTCCGTGCGCGACGTCGCACGGCCGGCGCGGCATCCGGGTCAGCCGGTCTCGGGGCCGATCGCGAGGCCGCCCGGCTGGCGGCGCTGCCCGACCACCGGCTGGCCAGTGGTCCGGGCATCGTCGCTGCCGCGTTCGGGATCGACGTCGGCTGGACCGGCACGGACCTGTGCCGGCCGGACGGCTCGCTGCGCCTCGAACGTGCAGCGCCGGCCGAGACTGCACCGGCCGTGCGGACCACACCGCGGATCGGGGTGGCGTACGCCGGCGAGCCGTGGGCCGATCGACCGTGGCGGTTCGTCGTCGCCGGCAATCGCTCGGTCTCCGGGCCGGCCGCCCTGCGCTGAGACCGGATCGCGCCGTGGACGCCCGCTCGCTCGTCCTGCTCGAGTTCCCGGCCGTCCGGGCACGCCTGGCCGAGCACGCTTCGTTCGAGCCCTCACGACGCCTTGCCGAGTCCCTCGAGCCCTCGAGCGACCCGGTCATCGTTGCCCGCGGCCTCGACGAGACGGACCAGT
>Ga0299913_10006229_pt1 | contig 10313 bp, 11 predicted proteins | sample RVTome_9_FD_201360 | JGI IMG/M metagenome (GOLD analysis project Ga0299913, IMG submission 201360) | Soil microbial communities from uranium-contaminated site in the Upper Colorado River Basin, Wyoming, United States - RVT155D38 (version 2) ... | reverse complement strand
GGAGGTTCGCCCGACACCGTGCGGCTCGGCACCTGGTCGATCGGCTTCTACGAGGCCCAGCGAGACCGCTACGGCACCGACTCGGGCTTCGTCGGCCGCGGCTACGTGATCCTCGCGTCGACGGCCGCCGACGAACGTGCGGCTCGTGAACGCATCGAGATGCAGCGCGCCGTCGGTCTCGACGCCTCGTGGGTCGACGACCACGAGGTCCGTCGCCTGATCCCCGGGATGGCGGGCGGGGTCGGCTTCCGGGGCGGTTCGTACGTGCCGACCGACGGCTGGGTCGATCCGCCGCGCAACGTCCTCGCGTACTCGCTCGCCATGCAGCGGGCCGGGACGGACGTCCGGGAGGGCGTGGCGTTCACGGGCCTGCGCACCCGCGCCGCGGGCGGCGGGCGGCGGGTCCTCACCGGCGTGACGACGAGCGCCGGCACGATCGCCACCCCCCGCGTGCTGCTCACCGGCGGGCCGGCGATGCAGTCGGTGGCGAGCGCCGCCGGAGCACGCGCATGGGTCGGCTACGCGCGCCACCAGGTCGTGGTGACCGAGCCGAGCGAGGCGCTGCGCCCCGACACCACCGCGATGGCCTTCGACATCGGCGCGGGCATCTACTGGCGTCCCGAGGAGGGCGGCTTCCTGTGGGGCATGTCGAACCCCGACGAAGCGCCCGGGCCTGGCCGCGCGATCGACTGGGCCTACGTGGGGAAGATGCAGCGCCGGCTGCATCGCCTCGTGCCGGCCACGCGCGACCTGGGCATCAAGAAGGCGTGGGCCGCGACGATCGAGTACACCCCCGACCACCTGCCACTCACGGGACCGCTGCTGCTTGGTGACGGCGCCGAGGTCGAGGGCGCGTCGATCGCGAGCGCGTGCGGCCACGGCATGATGTGGGGTCCGGCGGTCTCGCGCATCGCGACCGACCTCATGCTCGAGGGACGCACCGACGTGGTCGAGCACCCCGAGCACTTCCGCATGGATCGTTTCGACGACGAAGGCCGCTCCCCCTTCGTCGACCCCGTGGCGCTGCCGTTCCCCGTGCGCGTCGACGACCGGTGACCGCGATCGATCACGAGAGCGCGACGTCGACGAGGATCAGCTCCGACGGCGCGGACGCGACGATCTCGATCGTCGGCTCGTCGACGAGCTGCGCCGCGTCCCCCGTCTCCATGCGCTCGCCGTTCACCGCGACGTCGCCCTCGATCACGTAGAGGTACGCGCCGCGACCGGCAGGCAGGTCGTGCGTGACCGTGGCCGCCGGGCTCAGGCGCGAAACGAACACGTGGGCGTCCTGGTGCACGAGCACGGCGTCGCCGCCGTCGCCCGAGATCACCCGCAGCAGCCGGTCGCTGCGGTCCTCGGCCGTGAAGACCTTCTGCTCGACGCCCGGCTCGAGTCCCTGCTCCCGGGGCATGATCCAGAGCTGGAGGAAACGCATCGGCTCGGTCTCGCTCGCGTTCTGCTCCGAATGCCGCGCGCCGCGGCCGAGCGTCATGCGCTGCACCGAGCCGGCCGGAAGCGGCCCGGGCTCGCCTCCGACATCGTCCTCGTGACGGAAGCTCCCCTCGACGACGTACGTCAGGCCCTCGATGTCGCGATGAGGATGCATCGGCCAGATCGCGCCGGGCACGAGCCGATCGTCGTTGAACACGCGCAGCGACCCGAAGGAGACGTAGTCGGGGTCGTGGTACGAGTCGAACGAGAAATGCCAGCGCGCACGGAACCAGCCGCCGTCGACGTCGCTGATCTCGTCGTCGCGCCGGATGGCGATCGTCACGACGACGTCAGAGGAGGAGCACCGGGCACGTGAGCGTGCGGGTGATGCCCTCGAGTTCCTGCATCGGCATCACGGTGGCCTTCGCCAGCTGGTCGAGGTCCACCGCTTCGGCCCTGGCGACGACGTCGTAGGGTCCCGTCACCGGGTCGACCGCGACCACCCCGTCGATCACGCGGATCTGCTCGGTGACCTGTCCGGCCTTGCCGACCTCCGTCTGGATCAAGATGTAGGCGTTGACCACGACGACCTCCTAGGAATCGGAGGCGCCGTCGTCGGCGCCGCCCTTCTCGCTGTTGCCGTCCTTCGCGCTGTTGTCGTCCTTCGCGCTGTTGCCGTCCTTCGCGAGCATGCCCTTCGCCTTGCCGAGCAGGTCGCCGCTGGCCTCGACCGCCTTGTCGACCACCGGCTGGGCCTTCTCGACGAGGCTGCCGGCCGCCTCCCTCGCCTTGTCGAGCACGGGTTCGGCCTTCGACGAGAGGTCACCGGTCGCCTCTTTGGCCTTGCCGAGGAGCGGCTCCGCCTTGTCGACCAGCCCGCTCGCCGTCTCGGCCGCCTTGCCGGCGAGGTCGCTCGCGGTGCCGGCGGCCTTGCCCGCGAGGTCGCTCGCGCTGTCCTTGGCCTTGTCGAGGGGCCCCGGCTCCTTGCCCTTTGCCTCGCTCATCGTCGTCCTCCTACGGATGCGCCTTGGGCCCTTCATCGTCCCGGGCGAGGGGCGGGGCTGCAAACGCGCAGGTCAGCAGGAAGAACAGTTCCCTCGGCAGCGCCGCAAGAACCGGCTCGATTCAGCCGAGGGGTTCGGGCGGCGCGATCGTCGGGTCGGCGGGAACGTCGTCGGCCGCCGTGAGCGGGCGGTCGAGCTCGGGACCCCGCAGTGCGAACCATGCCACGACCGCGCCGGCGAGCGCGAGCGTCGACGCCCCCGCGTACAGCGTCATCGGCCCCGCAGACTCGTAGACGAACCCGCCCACGCCCGCCCCGATGATGGGACCGAGACCGAATCCGACCATCTGCGCCACGGAGTTGCCCGTCGAGTACAGCGACGAGGGCAGGAGCCGTCCGACGACCACGACGCCCGTCGTGAAGAGCATGCTGAACGCCACGCCCTCGAGCACGGTGAGCAGCGACACGATCGTGGGGTTGGAGATCGAGCCCCACAACAGGAACCCGATGGCATAGATCGCGCATCCCAGCGCGTAGACGCGTCGCAACCCGAGCCGCCCCTGCAGCCGCGAGCTCGATCGCATCATCGGCACCTCGATCAACCCGCCTACGGCGGTGCCGATGCCGATCAGCAGCGGGCCACCGCCCTCGCTCGCGATCTTCAGCGAGATGAAGTTCCACGCGGCGTTGAACCCCGTCCAGACGAGGAACACGGCGAGCAGGAACCCCCAGAACCGAGGGGCGTGATGGAACACCGCACCCACGGTGCCGAGCCGGCCGCCACCGGTCGCGGCTTCGCGCCGTGGCACGTCGCGCGGTACCGTGAACGACCAGGCGAACACGAGCACGCTCGCGATCGCGTACGCCGGCATCGCCCAGCCGATGCCGGCGACCTCGAAGATCCAGCCGAGCGTCAGGCATCCGATCGCGTACGTGAAGCTCTCCCACGAGCGGATCTTCCCGTAGTCGCTCATGCGGTCTGCGCCGAGGTGCTCCAGCGTGATCGCGTCGATGTTCGGTCCGGTGCTCACCATGGCGCCGGCCAAGAACGCGCCCGCGACCGCCACGGCGACCACGCCGTCGACCCCGGCGAGCACGAGGCCGAACACCGCCGACAGGAAGGCCCCGATCTGCAGCGAGGTGCGGCGTCCGAGCGTGGCATCGGCGAGATGGCCCCACAGCGGGTTCAAGAGGATCCGCGCGACCGCCATGGCCGCGATGACCAGGCCGATGCCGCTCTTCGACAGTCCTTTGGAGTCGAGGTAGAGCGCGAGGAAGGGGAAGAACGCCGCGATCACGAAGCCGAACGTGAGAAAGAGCCCGCGAACGGCGGCGTCGGGACGGATCTCGCGGCTTCGCGCGCCGACCAGGGCTGGTGCCTCCTGCGATCGCGGGTCGAGGGGTGGACCCGGACAGTATGCGCGGGCTCGCCTCGGTCGAACGGTCCCGCGGTCAGGCGGACGCGAGGGGACGAGCCGTGCCGAACAGGAAGTGCTCGCCGGTCGTTTCCACGGTCGCCTCGATGCCGGCGTCGGCGAGGGCCGCCTCCAGCTCCTGCGGGCGGAAGAACCGCTTCACGATGACGTACTCCTCGTCGTGCAACGAGCGGACGTGCGCGTAGTCCGGGCCCCCCGGCACGCGCTGGCTCGACCGAGGCCGATCCGGACCCCAGGTGTCGTCGGCGAAGGCGATGACGCCGCCGGGCGCGACCCAGGCGGCCACCTTGCGCCAGAACGGCAGCCACCGATCGGGCGGGATGTGCGAGAGGAAGAACCCGGCGAACACGAGGTCGAAGCGCTCATGCTGCGTCCAGGCGAACAGGTCCGCCTGCTCGTAGCGCACGCGGTCGTCGGCGACCGCGGCGCGATTGCGTTCGATCATGCCGGCCGCCGCATCGACCGCGAGCATCCTCCCCGCCCGAGGCGCGAGCAACCGGGTCCACAGCCCGGTGCCGCACGCGAGCTCCAGCATGGCGTCGGCCGGGCCGAGGGAGCGCACGAACCGCTCCAACGCCCGGGTCTCGCGCAGCCACGTCTCGGCGGCGCCGCGATCCTCCAGCGCGTAGCGGCCCTCTCGCCGATACAGCTGCTCGTAGCTCGGAGCCCGCCGGTCGTAGTAGCGGATCTGCTCGGCGACGATCTCCTCGTCGGAGCGATCCATCTGCTAGGCCTCGTCGACCTCGGCTTGCGCCGCGAGCGCCTCGGCTCGCGCGGGGTCGAGCTTGCCGGCGCCGGGCATCTCGGCGTTCGCCGTCGCGGCCCCGAGCCCCAGACGCAGGGCACCTTCCCAGTCGTCGCCCCGATCGAGCGCGGTGACGAGACCCGCGAGGAACGCGTCGCCGCTGCCCACCGGATACCGGCCGCGCACGTACAGCCCGCCTGCGTACAGCGATCCGTCGGGGGCTGCGAGCGCCACCCCCTCGGATCCGCGCGTCACGAGTCCGGCGTGCCCGTCGCCGCCGGCCAAGTCCCGCAGCTTCGCCGCCGCCGACAAGGCGTCGCTGCGTCGCGACGTCGGCACCCCGAGCAGTCCGTTGGCCTCGAACGCGTTGACCTTCACCACCTCGGGGTGCGCCTCGAGCGCCAGGCGCAGGCGCTCGCCTTCGGCGTCGAGCGCCACCCGGACCCCCTCGACCCGCGCATCCCGGACGAGGTCGCGGTAGCCCTGGTCCGGCGCACCGACCGGGGTCGACCCGCTGATCGTGAGCCAGCCGGCCGGCGCCCACGTCGACTCGACCGCGTGCAGCAATTCCGCCCAGGCCGAAGACGGGATGTCGGACCCGTGCTCGTAGAACTCGGTCAAGACGCCCGACTCACGATCGGCGACCGAGAGCGACGACCGGTTCTCACCGTGGGTCCAGACCGAACGCACGGGCACCCCCTCGACGCCGAGCATCTCCTCGAGCCACTTGCCCGTGTGACCCCGGAGCAGCGCCACCGCGGTCGCCTTGGCCCCGAGCGCGTTCGCGGCGCGCGCGGCGTTGAGACCCTTGCCCCCGGGAACCTGCACGAATCCGTCGGGCCGGTGGATGTCGCCACGGACGAGTCGCTCGATCTCGAACAACTTGTCGACCGACGGGTTCGCAGCCAGGCAGACGATCATGCCGGGCAGCCTATCGGCGGCGGCGCGGTCGCGCTTCGTACGATGGTCTCGAGATGGCGCGCATCGAAGTCGTGCACGGCGACATCACCACCCAGTCGGTCGACGCGATCGTGAACGCCGCGAACTCGGCGCTGCGGCCGGGAGGCGGGGTCGACGGCGCGATCACGCGAGCGGCGGGCCCGGCCGCGCTCGCCGACCGCGAGCGGGTGATCGCTGAACGTGGCGACCCCCCACTGCCGACGGGGGAAGCGGTCGCGACGGTGGCGGGCGACCTCGACGCTCGATGGATCATCCACACGGCGGGCCCGGCGTACACGGGCGATCCGGGCGACGCGGCGCTGCTGGCGAGCTGCCACCGCTCGGTCCTGCGGGCCGCTGACGAGCTCGGCGCCGGATCGGTCGCGTTCCCGGCCATCTCGACGGGCATCTACGGCTACCCGGTTGACGAGGCGGCGCCGATCGCGGTCAGGACGGTGCGGGACACCGAGAGGGCGGTCGCCCTCGTGCGATTCGTGCTGTTCTCCGAGGGCGACCTCGAGATCTTCCGCGCCGCGCTCGACACCGGCCCCTGAGCGCCCCTCCGGGAAACTCGACCCCACTGGTAGGATTTTTCGCACTTCCGATGAGCGACCGAACCGCCAACGACGCCCTCACGAACGTCCGCACGGTGCACGAGCGCCTCGCGGACATCCAGCTCGTGGACTGCCGCGAGCTCTACGAGTGGGAAGCCGGCCGCATCGACGGCGCCGTCTACCTGCCGCTCAACTCGATCATGGCCGGAGCGGGCTCCGACCTCGACCCCGGCCGGCCGGTCGCCGTCATCTGCCGAAGCGGCAATCGCAGCGAGCTCGCGACGATGATGCTGCAGGCCCGCGGGTTCGAGGCGTACAACGTCGAGGGCGGCATGGAGGCCTGGGCGGCCGAGGGTTTGCCCTTCGCGGCCGGCGACGGTTCCCCGGGCCGCGTCGCCTGATCGCTCACCCCCGCCAGCGCCGGTAGACGGGCCGGTCGCCGTCGTAGGTCGTGCCGACGGCTTCCTCGACCGAACAAGCGTAGAACGCGAGCTCGTACGACGCTTCGTAGGGCACCGCGATCGCCCCCGGATGCGACTGCGAGACCTGTTCCATCCAGCCGCGGACCAGGAACTCGCCCAGTTCGCCCTCGTGGTCGCCGGGGTCGATGGCCGAGTGCATGGCGTAGCGTCCGTCGGCGGCGATCTCCGCGTTCTTCGGGCTGCGGGCGCGGAACGCGACGAACAACAGTCCGGCACCGAACCAGGGCGAGACCGGGTGCACCCGCGGGGCGCCGTCGCTGCGCAGCGTGGCGTGGAAGACCACACTGCCCTCGAACCGTTCGCGTCCGAACGCCCCGAGGTCCGGGTCGGCGACCTCGAGCTCCGCCCATGCCCCCACACGCGAACGGTAGCCTGCGGTCATGGCCGACGTCGACGCCGCCCGCCGCGAGCTCGAAGCCGCGCTCGGCCCCGACGGGGTGCTCGCCGATCCGCTGGCGCTGCGCCTGTACGCGCGCGACGCCTCGATGGTCGAAGGCGGCTGCGCGCTCGTCGCCCTGCCGACGACCGCCGAGCAGGTCCAGGCGTGCGTGCGAGCCGCCGCCGAGCACGGTCTGCCGATCGTGCCGAGGGGCAGCGGCACGGGCCTCGCCGGCGCGGCCACGCCGATCGGCGACGCGCTCGTGGTGTCGACCGCTCGCATGACGCGCATCGTCGAGGTGCGGCCAGAGGATCGGCTGGCGTGGGTCGAGCCGGGCGTGCCGAACCTCGACCTCGCGAATCACCTACGCACGATGGGCTGGGGGTTCGCCCCCGATCCGTCGAGCCAGCAGACGTCGTCGATCGGCGGCAACGTGAACACCAACGCGGGCGGCCCGCACTGTCTGGCCTACGGCGTCACGAGCGCCCACGTACTCGCGCTCGACGTGGTGATGTCCGACGGATCGCTCGAGCGCTTCGGGGCCGAGGGACCCGAGGCGGCCGGCTACGACCTGCGCGGAGTGATCGTGGGGAGCGAGGGCACGCTCGGCATCGTGACCCGGGCGTGCGTGCGGATCCTGCCCCTGCCCCCCGACGTTCGCACGATGCTGTTCGGCTTCGACACCGTGGAGTCATGTGCCGCCACGGTCTCGGCGATCATCGCCCGCGGGGTCGTTCCCGCCGCCGTCGAGATGATGGACCAGGGCATCGTTCGCGCGGTCGAGCGATTCGCGCACGCCGGCTACCCGGTCGACGCGGCCGCCGTGCTGCTCGTCGAGGTCGACGGCACCGAGGCCGGCGTCGCCGCTCAGGCCACCGTGGTCGAGTCGGCCGCCGATGACCACGGGGTCTCGACCGTGCGCGTCGCGGCCGACGAAGCGGAACGAGCCCTGCTCTGGAAGGGACGGAAGTCGGCGTTCGGCGCCATCGCGCAGATCGCTCCCCACTACCACCTGCACGACTGCGTGGTGCCGCGAACGAAGCTCGTCGAGGTGATGCGCGGGATCTATGCGATCGCCGAGCGTCACGGGCTGATCGTCACCAACGTGTTCCACGCCGGGGACGGCAACCTCCACCCGCTGTTCTCGTTCGACCGGACCGTGCCCGGCACCCTCGAGCGGGTGCTCAAGGCGAGCGACGAGGTCGTCCGACTGAGCGTGGCAGCCGGCGGGGCGCTGAGCGGCGAGCACGGCATCGGCCTCGAGAAGCGCGACTTCATGCCGCTCGTGTTCGGCGCCGAGGACCTCGCCACGCAGGCCTGTGTCCGAGCTGCCTTCGACCCCCACGGCCGCATGAACCCCCGCAAGGTGCTGCCCGACGGCGCCCGATGCGGCGAGTTCGCACTCGCGTCGGGGGGCACCGGAAGCGCAGCGGCAGACGCCGCCGGCCTGCCGGAGGGCTCGTGGATCTGATCCACCCCCGCACCGTTTCCGACGTCGTGGACGCCCTGCGCGACGCGAGCTCGACCGGCAGACGTGTGCTCGTCGTCGGAGGGCGGCGACACATCGACAAGGGCGATCCGAGCCAGGTCGACGCGGAGCTGTGGACCACCCAGCTCGATCAGGTGGTCGCCTACGAACCGGCCGAGATGCTCGTCGTCGTGCAAGCGGGCATGCGCTGTGGCGAGCTGGCATCGCTGCTCGCCGAGCACGGCCAAGAATGGCCCGCCGACGCCCCCGAGGACGCGACCGTCGGCGGCGTGATCGCGTCGGGCTCGTCCTCCCCCCGGCGGCTCCGGATCGGCGCGCTGCGGGACACCGTCGTCGAGATGGAGCTCGTCACGGGCGACGGCCGCGTCGTGAAGAGCGGCGCCCGAACCGTGAAGAACGTGTCCGGATACGACGTGCACCGGCTCATGACCGGGTCGCTCGGCACGCTGGGTGTCATCACGCAGGTCGCGCTGAAGGTCCGGCCGATCGCCGAGCGATCGATGACGATCGTGGCGCCGGGCGCCACGATCGAACATGCTCAAGCCGTCGTCGACGGCGTCCCCTTGGTCGCCGGCGTGGCCGCGACCGACGAGGCCGTCGAGGTGCGGCTCGAAGGGTGGGCGGACGAGGTCGAGGCGCTCGCCGATGCAACCGCGCGCGCGGTCCCGGAGGCGGTTCGCGACGACTCCATCGGGTTCCCTCGCCGGCCCTGGTGGGCCTGGGAAGACGCAGGCACGGTCGTCGAAGCTGCCCTCGCGCCCGCGAGGCTGCCCCTGGTGCTGCCTGCATCTTCCATGCATGCAGCGCTCGTCGGGGTCGGCATCGCCTGGATCGCCGTCGACGACGACACCGGGCTCAGCGAGCTCCGGGCGATCGTCGCGGCGGCCGGCGGCGTCGCGCCTGCGATCAGGGGACCTGGCGGGCTGGGCGACACGGCCCTGCCCGGAGCCGCCGTCCATCACCGACTCGCCGCGGCGTTCGACCCGGCGGGCGTACTGGCGCCCGGTCGATCCTGGAGCGATCCCCTGATCCCCGGCTGACCCGGCCTCGCCCGGCCCTTTGGTCCTGTTGGAACCGGGACCTGTGGAACCCCTGAACCCCTCCACCCAGAGGTACGTTCGGCCTGCCAACAGAGTGAACTGGTCCGATGGGGACCGGCCCGGCAACTGGAGGGTCACCATGGGTGAGGACAGAGAGCGCCTGGACGGCAGCGCCGAGGAGAACACCGAGGCCCCGGCCTCCGGCGAACGGCAGATCAAGCGCCGGGGACCGACGGTGTCGCGCCGGACCGCCCTGGGCATGCTGGCCGGCGGCGCCGCCGTCGGCGTGGTCGGCGCACGAGTGGGCTTCGGTTCTTCGAGCGGTGGAGACCTGAGCGGCATCGCGGGTGATCGGGGACTCGACGGCGCGCAGGCCGAGGCGGCACTCAAGACCTACGTGCCCGGCGGTGAGTTCGACGAGTACTTCATCATGTCCTCCGGCGGACACTCCGGCAGCATGTACGTGATCGGCGTGCCGTCGATGCGCATGCTGAAAGAGATCCCGGTCTTCACGCCGAACGCCTGGCAAGGCTACGGGTACGGCACCGACCAGGGTGATCGCGTGCTCGGTGCGGGCTCGGATCCCGCCAAGAGCGAGGACCTGCGGTGGGGAGACACCCACCACCCCGCCATCTCCGAGACCGACGGCATGTACGACGGCCGCTTCATGTACATCAACGACCGTGCGAACGGCCGCATCGGCATGGTCGACCTGCGGGACTTCAAGACGAAGCAGATCCTCGACATCCCCAACCTGCAGACCTCACACGGAGGCTGCTTCGTCACTCCGAACAGCGAATACGTGCACATCTCGT
>Ga0299913_10006228_pt1 | contig 10314 bp, 8 predicted proteins | sample RVTome_9_FD_201360 | JGI IMG/M metagenome (GOLD analysis project Ga0299913, IMG submission 201360) | Soil microbial communities from uranium-contaminated site in the Upper Colorado River Basin, Wyoming, United States - RVT155D38 (version 2) ... | reverse complement strand
CGGCCGTCCAGCCCATCGCGGTGAGGTGGTCGACCATCTCCGAGACGGCGGTCTTGCCCTCGGCGGTCTTACCCTCCGCCTCGTCGGTCTGGACGGCCTTCCACATCCGCACCAGGCCTCGGGCCTGGCCCAGGTTCAGGGCCTTGATCTTGTCCTCGGGGAAGGGTTGGCCGCAGGCGTCGTAGACCTTCTTGACGTGGATGAGCGCGGCCGCGTTCACCGGCTCGTCGTCGGACGGCATGCCCTGCGGGGTGCCCTGCGGTGCCTGCGCCGGAGCGCCCTGGCCCGAAGGTTGGGCCACCTGCTGAGCCGACTGCTGCTGCTGCGGCTGGGCGATCTGGCCGGTCGTCTGAACACCGGTGAGCTCGACCTGGACCTGCTGCTGCTGGTTGGTCGGGCGGTTGGCCAACGCGGCCGTGAGGATGGTGTTGAAGTCCGGCTCGATGATGTCGGGCAGCCGGCCGGCGGTGCGGTTCCCCAGGTACTCGTAGGTCTCGTCGCCCTCGGCGCGCAGCCAGTACTTGGTGAACTTCGTGCCGTCGTCGCGGACCTCCTCCTTGCGGAACGAGAGCAGGGAGTAGCCGACCATGCCGGCGATGCTCTCGGCGATGGAGCCCTCGAGCCCGGGCAGGACGACCGTCCGGGGGTTCTTCTCCGTGCCGACGTCCTTGGTCTTGGTGTGCACGATGAAGAAGACGTGCATCGGAAGCGCGAGGAAGCTCTGGAGGATGGCGACCATCTCCTCCTTGAGCCAGCTCCAGTCGTCGCGGAGGAACTGTGTGGAGCGCTGCTCGCGCATCCGCTCCTTCTTCATGATCGCCTGGAGCATGTCGAGGGTGTCGATCGCCACCGCCTCGATGTCGGGCATCCCCAGCGCCTGCGCGGCCTGCTTGCGGAACTGCTCCTGGCTGAGCACGAACTGCGCCTGGCGCAGGTCGTCGGTGGAGTGGATCGCCTTGAACGGGATGTCCAGGTGGGCGACCGACTGAAGGTTGTTGGCGTGCGGCTCGGTGTCCAGGATCAAGATGTTGGGCACCGTGCCGAGCAGGGTGGTCTTCCCGGACTTCGGCGGTCCGGTGACCATGCACTTCAGGTAGGAGGGGAAGTCGGCGCTTCCCGTCCTGCTGAACATGGCGACTTGCGACATGCGTCCTCTTCTCCGTTGGTAGCGGACTTGGTTGTGACGGGCGTGTGGCTGAGGTGGTTGGCGGGCCTCCTGCGAGCCTCCGGGTGGGCCTCCATGGGCCTCCATGGGCCTCGGTGCTGTTGACCTCCTAGGGGCCTCTCATGGCAGTCCTGCGCCGGCCGGGACGAAGCCGTGGATCTCGACCACGAACTCCAGCCCGTCGATCGGCCCGGAGCAGAGGTGATCGGCGCACAGGGGGACCCACAGGGAGCCCTCCTCGGTGGCGTGGAAGACCTCGTACTCGGCGTCGGTCGGGCACGTGATGGCAGAGCACGTGCCGAACTCGACGGGGCGGATGGATCCGGGTGGGGGCATCACGCGACCTCCTGGCCTTGGTCGTCCAGCTCAGGTAGGCCGCACGGCTTGCGGAACTCGCAATAGCGGCAGCTCTCGCCGGAGATGGTGGGGACGAAGATCCGCATCGCCACGGACTCCGCGAGGGCGTTGACCGCCATGGTGATCCGGTTGTAGTGGCGCTGCTCGCGGATTCCGGCGTCCATCCGTTTCGGGGCCGTGAGCTGCACCCACTCCCCGTAGCGGGGGAGGTCGCGGTAGCGCTGCCAGGCGCTGGGTCCACCCAGGTCGGTCCAGAACTCGGGCTGGGTGGAGGCGTAGCCGTACGCGGAGAACTGGAGGTCCTCGGCGAGGTAGTCGTAGGTGGGGGCCTTGGCGTTGGTCTTGTAGTCGACGATCTTCAGGACCGGGCCACCCAGCCCACCGTTGATGTCGGCGCGGAAGCCGACCTCGATCTTGTCGGCGGTGCCGAACAGGGTGTGTCCGTCGCCGATCGGGACCTCGAACGTGTGCTCGCGGGCCAGGGTGAGCGCGGAGTCCCAGCTGATGATCGCCCACCAGTCGCGCAGGATCCGGGGGCCCTTCTCCATGAACTTCTTCCACGACGTGCCGCGCACGTAGTACTGCGGCTGGTAGGTCGGGTCGAGCAGGGTGGGTTCGGCCCACAGCTGCTGGAAGCGGGCGATGGCGCCGTCGAGGTCCTGGTTCACCTCCAGCCACTCCACGCAGTCGTGGATGATCGAGCCGAAGGTCAGCGAGCCGGACTGCTCGCGGGGCAGTCCGTCGATGTGCTGGAACCGATACTTGAGGGGGCAGGCGTTCCAGGTCTTCAGGTCGCTCTGTCTGACTCTGATCTCAACCCACCCCCCTCATGTCAGTCCATCCGGCGGTCCGGACGTACTCACTGCGACCCCGGAGGCGACGAGCGCGCCGCATCAGGCGTTCAAGAGGGGGCGTCGTCCGACGCGGCCTGACCCGCATCAGAATGCACATTTCGGACATATCGGGCGCATGGGTACATGCTCGCAGGCAGCACCGACAGCCCGCATGGGTAGCGGCATGACAACAACTTTCCGAGAGAGAGCCGGCCGTTGGCAGCAGCCGGACGCAAGCAGCTGTGTGGTGGTTTGTCCCGGTTTGTCCCGGAACTGGGGGTCCTTCGTTTCTACGGCATCCCGGGCGACTGCCGCAAGGGAGACACGCCGAGAACTTCGCTCAACCCGAACAATTCCGGACGCCCGTCCAAACGGGGTTGACCCCCCGGCTCGCCGGCGGCAGCATGGGCCGGTTCAGAACTGTCCGATAATTGGAGGGGGGTCGGGGAACGAGTAGTCCCTGCTCAGGTCCGAGCAGTCTCGGGGGGCGTAGAGGGCGTTGATCCAGGTCCGGAGCTCCTCCATCGCCGCCTGCCGGTCCGGGGACCGGTCGGGGTTTGACGCCGTGCTGAGATCCAGCACGAACCCCCAGAGGATCCGGTTGGCCTCTCGAGCCTGGTTGGCGTTCTGACAGCTCTGCACCTGGGTCTCTCGGTTCTGTGCCACCGTCGCCTCCACCTCCCGGCTGAGCTGGAAGGAGTAGATCGCGCCGAGCACCGCCGCAACAGCCAGCAGCCCGAAGGCCGCAGTCAGATACCGCATCCGGAGCATCTGCGCCCTGGAGACCGTCAGCTGGCGTCCGAGTTGATCCACCCGGACGCTGAGGTCCCTTGCGACAGTGGCCAGCGTCCGCGTGGACTCCGACTCTGGATTCTCGCTCACGTGCAACCCTCTTCCTTCTCCCGGGACTCCCGCGCGGCGTCGACGGCCCTGGACTTCAGCGCGGCGTCGGCAGCCTTGCGCAGCCGCGCCGACACGACCTCCAGCTCCCGCACCAGCTCCCAAAGCTCCTCGAGCTCGCTGAAACCCTTCTCGCCCATCAGTCCTCCACCCGATCCTTGAGCTCCTGGATCAGCTGAGCGATCCCTGCGCTGGCCTGACGCATCTCTCGATACGCCTCCCGCTCGGAGGCGGGGAAGGTCTCGAGGATCTGCGCCGACCTGGCCAGCGCGGGCAGCGTGTTGGTGGACAGCTGGGCCTGGAACTCGGAGATCACCTGGTCCTTGGCCTCGATCTGACGCTCCAGTCCACGGACCTCGAACTTGGTTCGGAGCTGGCCGGTGACCAACAATCCGATCACGACGCCGGCCACCCCGTAGTTGACCAGGAAGGCGATCGGGTCCACCGACTCTGCCGTCGCCCAGAGAATGAGCAACGCCATGGACTATCCCCCCGCCCCTGGAGTCATCCGGTGATCGCTCGGGCGGCCGGCGAACTGCTGCTGGCCACGTTGGTCGGCTTCCAGAGTCCGTAGTAGGTGGCCACGCTCACCACGAACGTCACGACGGTCGTCAGAAGCGCCTGCTGCCAGACGAAGTTGACGTCGTTGACGTACTCGGCGCCGAAGCCGGTGACCGCCGAGAGGGCCAGGTTGACGACCGCCTTGACGCCGGGCGGGGCCGTGGACCTGGTGACCAGCGCGACCAGGATCGGGATGAGCGTCCCGATCAGAATCGAGACGACCTGGACGCTGCTGATGGACGACGCCACGGGGTCGACCGCGAGGGCCGTGGCTGCGTTGGCCCCGTCCATGAGTAGTGCTGCGCTCGGCATGGTGATCTCCCTCCTTCGCCCCCCCTGGGGGCTTACGGAAGGCATCGGCCGAACAGATGTCCAGATTCGTGATCCGGCCGCCTAGGTCAGCTCACGCCGGCCAACTGTTCCGTCGAGAGCTGGGGCTGTTGGGGTTGAGCCTGCGGTTCAGTTCGGCGACCAGGTCGCTGACGTCGATCTTGGTGAGGTCGACCATCGGCTCGGCGGGCATCCCTGCCTCTTCTGGGGTCAGGAATCCGGCAGCAACGAACGCCTCCAGCACCGGGCGCTGGTAACCCCTGGCGAATGCGGCGACCGCCCGTGATGACATTCGCGGTGCCGCTTCCTCTGTCGTGCTGAGCCAGCGGCTGATCGTGGTCTGGTCGACTCCGGTCTTCCTGGCGACGTCGACCTGTCGGTCCGACCCGATCACCTGCTGCACATAGGACTTCCACTGCATGGGTGCTCCTCCCAGATCTGCACCCCGAGACATCCCCTCATTATGCGCACACACGTACGACTGGCAGTGCGCAAAGCGTCAAACTTCAACCACTTTTGGTATGCGCATAGGGGTTGACGGAACGCGTATGCGAGGAGCAGCGTTGCTTCTGTCAGTGACGGTCGCCGCGAGTGAGGCAGACCAGTCTCGGGAAGCAGGCTTCCGGGGAAATCTCGGGGTCCCGGACTGGCTACCGACGAGTATCCGCGCTGGCACACCCTAACCCGAAGGGCGGCTCCAGCCGAACCGAGGCACATGGAGGCCATGCATCACCCGGCGCGGGTCGCCCTTCGGGTAACGCCGCTACCGACGGAGGAGACCCGATGCTGCGACCGCCGGCTCGCGTGTATCGGGTCAGTACTGAACCGAGATGTTCACGTTGGCTCCAGTGTCCACGGGGACTACGAGGGCGACCACCTCGACCGAGACGGGGTCGTAGCCGGTCGCCGTGAACGTGAGCGTGGCCAAGTTCCGACTCCCCGCCGCCAACGCCGTGAAGTCCACCCCCACGGTCGTGATTCCCGTCGCCCCGGTGTCGGTAGCCGGGGTCGGCGTGGCCCAGGCGACGTCGGAGGCCACGTCCCAGGTGACCGAGGCCCCATCGCTGGTGGCGACGTCGATATCGACGCTTGTCTCGATCCCCTCTCGGACGTAGTGACGACGCGCGGTGGTGGTCAAGTGCACCACCGCCGGCACCGTGTAGGCGGGCGGCCCTGGAGCCCCTGGGGCATCGGTCAGCGTCGCCCTCAGGGTCAGCTCGCCGGCCGCCAGCGGCTCCTGGGTGGAGGCGAAGCGGAATTGGTCGACGTAGTAGGTGGCAACCCCCGAAGTCACCTTGGTGGCTCTGGCAAGGACTACCTGTGCCGACGCAACGTTGAAGGAGAGTGGGCCGATCTCGTAGTAGGTGCCCGAGGCGTCCACCGTCACGGTCGTGGTCGCCAGCACCGCCGCAACGGCGTCGAACACCTGGAAGAGAAGATCACCAGGCGGTGTCGCGTCGACCGCACGCAGGCGGACCCAGGCCTCGTAGTCGCCCGGATCCAGGGTGCCGAAGCTGATCTCGACATACTCGTCCTGCTCGTTGAGCTCCACCACCTCACCACTGAAGGCCCCGCTGTCGGCGAGGACGATCATGGTGGTGTAGTTCTCCTGCTCCGACGCCTCGGCCTGAAATGAACCCCCGTCGGTAAGCGGGTAGGTGCCTCGGTAGAAGTTCACCGAGGTGCCGTCCGAGCTCACCATCACCGAGCGCCCGTCCGAGTCGACCACCTCGAAGGTGACCTGGGCCCCGCCGGCCGCCACGGCAGGCGGCCGCAGGAAGAAGGCCGTGAGCTGACTGGGGAGGATGGACTCGCGCACGTACGTCATGGCGTAGACGTCACCGATCGCGACATCCCCAGTGACGAAGGGGTCCCAGTTCCTCCCGCCACGCGGCATGGCCTCGATCGGAAAGCGCCCGCTGAGCTCGTTGAGCGAGATCGAACGGCCACCCGAAATCGTGGCCGAGGTACGCCGGGGCTCACCCTGCTCGAGCGCCTCTCCGGTATCGAGCCAGGTCGTCCGAGGGGTGGTGTCGAGCTCGTCCACCCCCTCGGTGACCTGGTGCACGAGGTTGTAGCCGTCATAGGTCCCCGGCGCCAGGCTGCGGTAGATCCGCCAGCCGATCGCCCCTTCGGGAATCACGCCCCCCGGGATCGTGACCTCGACCGCGTTGGTGCTGTTGGTGGTGTTGAAGACCGGGGCCTCGACCGTGGCGTCCTCGGCCACCGAGCCATCGTCGATCCAGGTGATGCCCGATGCCTCGGCGAGGTAGTACATCTGCGTCTGGCCCGGTCGCGAGCGATAGACCCGGAACCCGACCGCACCAACCGGCAGATCAGGCAGGGTCAAGATGATGCGATTGTCGATGCCCGCCGGCACCTGGATGTTGAGGGAGTTCTCGGCGGTGGTCTCCTCGGCGGCGGCGGTGACCGCCGAGAGCGTGTAGCCGTATACGCCTGCCGGCAACCCGCCCAGGCCCGACTCCACCGCCCCGACCGGGGCATCCGGGGGTGGGATCTCGACGGGCATCTGGATGAGGACCTCGGGGCTGGCGGTCGTCTCCAGTCCCCACATGTCCAGATAGGAGACGACGTAGTACAGGGTCGTCCCCGCCGGCAGAATGCCTGAGTTGGCGACCGTGGTAACCGTGGGCAGGTCGGCCGGGTCCGCGAGGCGCGGGTGGGCGGAGTGGTTGTGATGCTCGAGGGCGTAGATCAGATCATCGAGCGCAATGCGATCGCCATCGCTGAACGCGTAGCCGTTCTTGCTCAGCGCCTCCCCGTCCCCAATGCGGGTGAAACCGAAGTGCTCGGTCTCCGGTGTGGCCTCGGGCTCCAGTTCAGACACGCGTCTACTCCTACCAGTCCAGGTCCTGATCCCAGAGGCCGGTCATCGGTAGTGGGTGCGTTGTGCCCCCACCCTCTCGCGACCTCGGTAGGACATCGGCACGCGAGGCTGGCTGGACTTAGATACCTGACCAAACCAGGTCTGGCTCATCACAACAGAAAGGCGGATCTGCACTTCTACGCTCGCGACTCCGACAGCTGCGCCGGCGAGCGCGAGGGTCACCCCATCTCCTTCGAGGGTCGCCTTACCCGTGACGGCGGAGCCTCCGGTGGAGGCACCCTCGAAGGAGATGGGGCCGCCGCCCTGCCAAGCGGCCCACAGATCACCGATCTGCGCGGCAGTCAGTGCCGTGGTGAACACCGCCGCCTCGTCACCGAACCCCTGAATAGGAGTGAGGATGGTCTGGAAGCGGTCGAGGGTGAACTCGGCCACGGCGTGCGAGACGGAGGCCACCGCCACACCGTCCATCCACACCTCGGCGTCCGTGGGGGTCAACCTGAAGATCAGCAGGTGGCTCTGGCCGTCGAACAGGCCGGACGCACCGGGGTTCCAAGCCGTAGCGTGCGAGACACCGTTGATGTAGATGGTGCTCGCGGAGGACGTGATCGAGACGTAGGTTGCGTTGGTGTAGAGGCTGAAGATGTTCCCAGACGTGTCCGTCTGGTGCTTGTAGGTCATCATCACGGTGGCAGCGTGTGATGAGTAGGACAGGCCAGTTCGCCGAACATACGCCGAACCGAGGAAGCGCATCGAGTATCCAGCAGGGTCGCTGGGCACAAGAGACGGGCGCTGGAACTCGACAGTGCTGTTGATGGTTCCAGTTCTGCCATTGCCGGATGCATCAGCAGCAGTAGTTCCGGACGCCTCCTCCAGTCGCCACCACAGGTACGGAGACAGGCCAGTGACGGTATCAACCCACGATGTCGGAGCAGGCGAGACAGACGACAAGGCGAAGTTGCCAGTCCTGCGCTGCCGCGTACCAGACAGGTCGATGTTGGCAAGAACGGGAACGGCATGAAGGTCAAACACGCCCGTCCTGCGCTGGCGTACACCAGACAGGTCGATGGTCGCGGGAACCGGAACAACGTGGAGATCGAACGCGCCCGTCCTACGCTGGCGAGTGCCCGACAGAGTGACCTCCGCAGCGGGCAGATCAGCCTCGATGCTGAAGGACGCGGTGCGGCGCTGGCGTACTCCGTTCAGCAACACGGTGGTGCCAGCATTCATCCACTTGGCGTCAAGGTACGCCTCAACATCGGCGATCTCGGTCGAAGTGAGTACGCGGTCATAGCAGATGACCTCGCCCACGTCCGCAGCCATGAAACGCCCCGCAGTGAAGGAGAAGCGCGAGCCGAGCGTGATGCCCGGCAACGTCATCGCAAGGGCGGTCCCGGTACCCTCCTCCACACCGTTCCGCCGAGCGCGTGCCGCGCCGGACGCCCCCGTTACTGCCGTCAGTTGCGCGAAACTGTAGGGCCGGTTGCCCGTCCACGCGGGATGGTCGGAGGCATTTGCCGCCGAAAAAAAGATCAGGTCAGGGGCGCCACCACTGAACGCAGCAACGGCGATTCGGTTTGTACCATCAACACCGTCGAAAACGACACCACCGACCTGCCCGCCAAGGGATGCGACCAGGAAAACCGTCCGTGGCGCAACGCCGCCCGACCACGCGGACACCAGACCGTCGTCCGAGCCGTCGAACCTCACGACAGGAAGGCCCGATGGTGCGTTGCCGCCCACCGATCTGTAGGTCGGCTGTCGGGATGCCGTTGCCTGCATCAGATGCCGGGCGTTCGCCGACGAGTCGTCCCACTGGGGAACGGTGGCACCATCCGACAGGCCGCTGATCGCGCTGGCGTCATGCCAGCAGACCAGACCGGAGATGTCCGTGGGGTCGTTGATCGCGGAAACCGGAACACCGTGGAGATCGAACGCACCAGTTCTCGCCTGTTTGGTGCCGGACAAAGAAAGGTCCACAAACGTCTGCAAGGAGAAACTCGCAGTGCGGCGCTGGCGGGTACCGGCAAGGGAGAGCGTGGTGGTCTCGGTCTCGACATCACCCAGCACGATGATCGTGTGCTGCATCCCGGGAGACGATGAAACGGAATGTGACCCATCACTGTCGGTGGAGGTGTAGTAGGCCACGCCGGAAGTGCCCGTGCCAGTAGGCACCGCACTGCTCCACCAGCCTGTCGCAGGCGTAGTTGCCGAGGGATAGGTAGCAGACGCCTTAGCGGCAGCACACACCACGAGTTGACCCGGGCTTGCCGTGGCGGTGGGACTCACGGTGGCACTCCACGAGCCTGTTGACTGGGCCGTCCCGGCAGTCGCAGCCATCCCGCGTACGAGCAGTGCCACACCCTGCTTTTGCGAGGTCGTGGACGAAGACCCACTGATCTCCCCGGCTGAGGTCGCACCGGTACCAATCCAGACCTGGGAGAACGACGACTGAGCCACCTTCGTAAAGGTCGCCCCGCAGCCCGTCCATGAGGCGGGGTAGAAGGAACTGGTGTTGCCGTCACGCGTCTGGTTGATGACAAGCACAATGACGTCATCAGGCTGCGGAGTCGTCGTCAGCGTGAGGCTGTAGGCGTTCGCGAGCCCGGTTGCAGGCCCAACAACCTCCTCGACAACCGTGACGCCAGCAGCAGGCGTACCTGCCTCGTAGTGCGCGGCAATCCGGGCAGCGGAGAGTGCGGTGCCGTAGTAGGCAACCTCGTCGATCGTGCCGTCGAAGAAGCTGGCAAATCCGGAAGCCCCTGATCCACCAGCGCCGATGTACAGGCCAGGTGCGGTGCCGAACCCGGTGATCGTCCGCGCTCCAGAAGCGACCTCGACGCCGTCGACATACAACCGGGCCGTCGTGCCGTCATATGTGGCCGCAACATAGTACCGGATGCCGGCCACCAGCGTCGGGCCAGTCAAAGTCGAGGAGGTGAAGCCCTGATAGGTACCGAGTTGCAAGACGCCGAATGACGTCATCCGCAGATACCACTTGCCTCCAGTGCCGGAGTTGAATCGGTTGATGGGGTACGCGTTCGCCCCGATAACGTCGGGGCGGATCCAGCCCTCCACCGACCACGACGAACTGGCATCAAACCACGCGGCCGCGTCGACCTTCGCTGCGTCGTCCGTGCCGTCGAAACTGACCGCAGTGTCAGCATCACCCGTGAGGAGCCCAGGCACCGCTAGGGTCGGGGATCCCGAGTAGATGCCGGGACGGGAATTACCGGATGAATCCGCCATGGTCGTTCCGGACGCATCACCCAAACGCCAGTACGCAAGCGGAGAGTCGGCCAGAACCTCAGACTGGTACGTCA
>Ga0299913_10006227_pt1 | contig 10316 bp, 9 predicted proteins | sample RVTome_9_FD_201360 | JGI IMG/M metagenome (GOLD analysis project Ga0299913, IMG submission 201360) | Soil microbial communities from uranium-contaminated site in the Upper Colorado River Basin, Wyoming, United States - RVT155D38 (version 2) ... | reverse complement strand
GTGCCGCTCGTAGACGCCGCGCTCGGCGACGTGCACGCACGGGACCCCGTCCAGGTAGAGCCAGTGTCCCGGGAACTCGAGCGGCGGGCGCTCGCCGAGCTCGAGCCCGAGCGCGTCGCAGTAGAACTCCCTCGTCGCCTCGATGTCGTCGGTGAGCACCAGCATGTGCTCCATCCCGATCAGCGGCATCGGAGCGTCACCGGAGGCGCTAGCCGGCGGCGGCGGCCGGCGCTCCCTCCATCGCCCCCTTCGCCGCGGCGACGATCTTGTCGGGAGCGGGGGAGATGAAGGCCTCCTGGGCGGCGCTCGAGGCGACCGGGTAGTCCATCCGGGCGACCCGGGCGATCGGCGCCTTCAGCGAGTCCAGCCCCTTCTCGGCCACCATCGCCGCAATCTCGGCCGCGATCCCGGCCCGGCGCCGGCCCTCGTCGACCACGACCAGGCGCCCGGTCTTTCCGACTGACTCCAGGATCGCCTCCTCGTCGAGGGGCACCAGGGTGCGGAGGTCGATCACCTCCGCCTCGACCCCCTCGGAGGCGAGCTCCTCGGCCGCCTCCAGAGACATCCCGACCATCGTCGAGCAGGCCACCAGGGTGACGTCGCTGCCCTCGCGCTTGACGTCGGCGACGCCGAACGGGATCTCGTAGTCCTCGTCGGGGACGTCCTCCTCCGCGCCGTAGCCGAAGGCGTGCGTCCAGACCATCGTCGGGTTCTCGCTGTTGATCGCGGTCCGGAGCAACCCCTTCACCTCCTTCGGCCCCGACGGGGCGACGATCTCGATCCCCGGCAGGTTCCAATAGGTGCCCAGGGGAGTCTCGCTGTGCTGGCCGCCGCCACCGTGGAGCAGGCCGTGGCTCATGTGCAGGATCGCCGGCACCTTGATCCGCCCGCCCGAGGACATGTGGGCGCTCGCGATCTCGTTCGCGATCGAGGAGAACGCCGGATAGGTGAACGAGGCGAGGCCGAGATGGGCGAACACCTTCTGCCCGCACATCGCCGCCCCCGCCGCGAGGGCGGCGAACGAAGCCTCCGCGCAGGGCGGGAAGTAGACCCGGTCGGGGTACTCGTCCTTGAACGGCTCGAGCTGGTGGTTCTCGGGCCCGATCCCCAGGACCTCGTTGCCCATCACCACGAAGGTCGGGTCCTCCTCCATCGTGGTGCGGAGGACGTCGAGCATCGCCGCTGCGTAGTTCTTCTCTGCCATCGGTCCTCTCCTTAGGCGAATGCGTAGTCGTTGATCGTCTCGGGCGAGGGCGGGGACGCCTTCAGGGCCCACTCGCTCGCCTCGGACATCTCGGCACTGACCCGCTCGTCCATCGCGGTCAGCTCCTCCTGGGACATCTCGCCGGCTTCGAGCAGCTCCCGGGCGTAGATCAGGACGGGATCGTGCTCGCGGAACCAGTCCGCGTGCTCGCCCTCGACGAGGGAGTCGTCGAACGCCATCGCGATGTTCGTCGCCCCGGTGGTGAGCTCGGGCCACAGCCCCTGGCTGCCGGCCCAGCGCTCGGTGACCGCGTGGACGAAATAGGGCCCCTTGCGCGCGCGGGCGTGCTCGACAGCGCGGGCGGTGACGGCGGAGACATCGTCGACCTTGCGTCCGTCAACGGTCTCGACCGGGATCCCGAAGGTCTTCGGGATGTCGGTGAGGTCGTCGACCGCGGAAACCGAGGTTGGGAAGCCGAACCCGGCGGAGCCGAGGGCGCCCGGGCTGTTGTTCTCGCAGAAGTAGACGATCGGGAGCTCATACAGCGCCGCCATGTTCAGGGACTCGAAGCTGACCCCCTCCTCGAGGGCGCCGTCGCCGAACAGGCCGACCGCGATCCCATCGCCGCCCTGGTGCTTGAGCGCGAAGGCGGCGCCGGTGGCGAGGCTGATGGAGCCGCCGACGATCGCCGAGGTGGAGATGAAGCCGCGGTCGGGGTCGCTCATGTGCAGGGTGCCGGCGCAGCCGTGGTTGAGCCCGTCCTCGCGGCCGAGGATCTCGGCCAGGGCCAGCTTCGGCTCGGCGCCGCGGGCGATCACGTGGCCGTGGTTGCGGTGGTGGGTGGCGAGCTTGTCGTCGTCGCCGAGCTGGTCCATCAGTGGAACCCCAGTCGCCTCCTGGCCGATGTAGAGGTGGTAGTGGGCCATGAACTGCTTGTCGTGGAAGAGACGGTCGACCTCCTCCTCGAAGCGCCGGATCGTCAGCATCCGCTCGAGGGTCGCCTGCTTGTCCCGCTTCTCAGCCATTCTTCGCCTCCTCGCCGCCGTCTGTTCCCACGCTGCCGCGCAGCAGATACGCCGATTCGAGCAGCTCGGGCTTCTCCTCCAACTCGCTGGCGAGCCCCGAGAAATGAAGCCTGCCGCGCTCCATCACGTGGGCCTGGTTGGCCAGCCCCAGCGCCACCGTCGCGAACTGCTCGATCAGCAGTACCCCGACCCCCGATTCCGCCATGGTGCGGATCCTCGGGATCAGGCGCTGGAGGACGACCGGGGCCAGGCCGAGCGAGAGCTCGTCGATCAGCATGAAGCTCGGTTTCGAGACCAGCCCCTGGGCGAGCACCAGCATCTGCTGCTCGCCGCCCGAGAGCGATCGCCCCGGGACGCCGAGGCGAGCTTCGAGCTCGGGAAAGAGCTCCAGCGCGTAGCTGAGGCCGGCCTCGGCGTCGGCTCGGGCCAGCGAGTAGGTGGCGACCTTGAGGTTGTCCTCGACGCTGAGCTCCGAGAGCAGGCGACGGCCCTCGGGGACGACGGCTATCCCCGCCGCCCGGATCCGCTCGGGTCGGCGTCCAGCCAACTCGTTGCCGTTCACCTTCACCGACCCCGCCTCGGGGCGGATGACGCCGCCGACCGCCAGCACCAGGCTCGACTTGCCGGCGCCGTTGGGGCCGAGCAGGGCGGTCACCTCGCCGGGTTCGATCTGCAGCGAGACGCCGCGCACCACCGGGCGGCCTCCGCGCTCGACGACGAGCTCCTCCATGGTGAGGTGGTTGCTCATGCCCCGTTCTCCGTGCCCAGGTAGGCGCGCATCACCTGCTCCTCGCGCAGGACCTCCTCGGTGGGCCCGTCGGCGATCAGCTTGCCGAAGTCGAGCACGGCGGTGGTCTGGCAGCAGGCCGAGACCAAGCTCATGTCGTGATCGACCAGGACCACCAGCCCGCCCATGTGGTCGGGTATCCGCTTGATCACCTCGCCCAGCTGCACCGTCTCCTCGTCCGGCAGGCCGGCGGCCGGCTCGTCGAGCAGGACCAGGCGGGGCTGCCCGACCACGGCCCGAGCGACCTCGATCAGCCGGCGATCGCGGGCGCCCAGGGTCCCCGTCCTGGTGCCGGGGTTCATCTTCAGCCCGACGAACTCGAGGGCGCCGAGCACGTCCTCGCGGCGGGAGGCGCGGCTGAGGCCGGAGTGCTCGTGCACCATCGCCACGTTGTCGTAGACGGAGAGCTCCTCGATCGCCTGCTCGGTCTGGAAGGTGCGGCGCAGGCCCCAGCGGGCGCGGCGGAAGTCGGCCATCGCCAGCAGGTCCTCGCCGTAGGCGCGGACGCTGCCGGCGGCGGGCTTGACGAAGCCGCTGAGGACGTTGAAGAAGGTGGTCTTGCCGGCGCCGTTGGGGCCGATCAGCCCGCAGGTGCCGCCGGGAAAGGTGACCGTCATCCCGTCGATCGGGGTGACGCCGCCGAACCGGACCTCGAGGTTCTCGACCTCGATCATCCCGACTCCGCCGCGTCCGCGCTTTGGCCCGGAGAGCCCCTCACCTGGCGCTTCAGGAAGCGCCCCAGCCGCCTCAGGTCCTTGGGGACCTGGTCGATCAGCCCGGCCGGGGCGGTGAGGAGCACCTGCAGGATCCCGACTCCGAAGAGGATGATCAGCAGGTCCGCGGGCAGCCCCCAGTTGTTGAGCAGCTCCGGCAGCAGCCTCATGAAGGCGCCGGCGATGATCGCTCCCCAGATGCTGTAGATGCCGCCCATGAGGACGACGGCGAGCAGGATGATCGAGTCCTCGGTCGGGAACTGGTAGTTGAAGAGGACCCCGTTCTCGCCGGCGAGCAGGCCGCCGGCGATGCCCGTGATGAACGCCGCCAGCGCGAAGGCCCAGAGCTTGTACAGCGTCACGTTCACCCCGGCCGCCAGCGCCGCCGGCTCGCTCTGGCGGATCGCGGCCCAGGCACGGCCGGGCTTGCTGCGGACGTGTGCCAGCACCAGCAGGAACATCAGGGCGGTGGCGATCACCGTGTAGCGGAAGTAGCTGTCGGAGCTCTCGGCGATGGTCGGCCGGCGGATCGTCTCGGCGGTGCCGGCGCCGGAGGTCGCCTCCGTGCCTCCCTCCTGATGACCGAGGAAGCCGCTGCCGCCGTTGGGGAAGTCGGTGCTCGCCAGGACCACGGCAATCGCCCCGGCCAGCATCAGCGTCACCAGCGCGAGGTAGAGGCCGCTGAGCCTCAGCGCCGGCAGGCCGATCAGCGTACCCAGCACCATCGTGATCAGGCCCGTCATCACCAGCACCACCGCGAAGGGCACTCCGGTCGCGAACAGCAGCCGCGCACCGACCCAGGCGCCGAGCGCCAGCACCGCGATCTGCCCCAGCGAGACCAGGCCGACCCGGCCCATCAGCAGGCCGAGGCCGAGGGCGGTGATCGCGTAGACCGCGACCTGGGTGTTGACCTGGATCCAGAAGTTGCTGTTGAGGATGGGCAGCCCGAACAGGACCAGCAGCAGCAGGGCCGTGATCACGGCCACCCGGAGGATGGAGATGTCCCGGAGGCCGGAGATCGGCACTGGCGCCCGCAGGCCGGTGGCTGTCGCGGTGCCCGCCGCCACCGCTAGCCGCTCGCCCCCGGGATCGTCACCTCGCGCTTGCGCGAGATCCAGAGCAGCGCGATCACCGCCAGCACGAACGGGGCCATCTGCCGGTACTCGGAGACGGGCGTCCACGGCGTCGACATCGCGGTGACCAGACCGACCACGAGTGCGGCGAAGAAGGTGATCGGCAGCGATCGCAGCCGCGCGATCAGCGCCGCGGCGAGCGAGGAGATGACCAGGAAGGTGAGCGTCGCCGCGTCCAGGCCGACCAGGTTGGAGAGCAGCAGCCCCGCCGCGCCGGCGAGAAGCCCCGAGACCAGCCATGCCTGGGCTTCGACCTTGCGCACCGGCACCCCGAGGGTGGCGGCGATCTCGCGGTCGTTGGCCAGGGCCCGCATCGCGGTCCCCAGGTTGGTGAAGCGGAGGAAGGCGAGGGTGCCGAAGGTGACCACGATGCCGAGGCCGAGCGCGATCAGCTGGGTCCAGTTGACGAAGATCTCACCGACCGTGAAGGCCGGATCGGAGGTGGGGAGGGTGAGGGAGCGCGCCTTGTCGCTCCAGATCCACGACATCGTCCCCAGCAGGATCAGGAGCAGGCCCAGCGACGCCGTCGCCTTCACCAGCGGGTCGCGCCCGGCCAGGGCGGCGCCGAAGAAGGCGCCGTAGAGCAGGGTGATGGCCCCGCCGAAGAGGATGCAGACCAGGTAGGCGAGCCCCTCCGCCATCCCCGCGTTGTTGACCAGCTCCCAGGCGATCAGGGCTCCCATCGCCCCGACCGCGCCGAAGGCGAGGTTGAGGACGCCGGTGGTCTGGTACAGCACCACCATCCCGACCCCCGACAGGGCGTACACCCCGCCGAGGGCCAGGCCGGTGGCGATGAAGGGCTGGAGCTGGCTCCAGCTCGGGAGATCGAGGAATCCGAGCTCCACCATCTATCTGTTCGCTGCCTCCGTCACTCTCCGATCAGGGACGGGTCGTCCGCCTCGATCTGCCGGACCTCGGCGATGTCGGGATCGGCTTCGGAGATCTCGAAGCAGTCCTCCTTGATCACCATCTTGCCGCCCTCGGGCGTCGTGGTCCAGTCGATGTTGTTGGGGATATGCAGAGGCGCCTCGCCGAAGTACCACGGCGCGCAAAGGATCCCGGTATCGAAATTCTTCACGTTCAGCACCGCCTCGTTGACGCTCTCCTTCGTGATCTCGCCCTCGATGCTCTGCATCGCCTCGGTGGCGACCTGGCCGATCACGAACCCCATCTGGGTGAAGCTGCCGAGTGGGATGTCCGGGGAGTACTTCGACAGCACGTCCCGGTAGAGCTGGCTGTCCTCGTCGTCCGCGTCGGTCACGTTCAGCTCCGCGTTGACGAGCAGCTTGTCGTCCCACACCGTCCCCAGCGCCTCGGCGACGAAGTCGGTGTTGCACGGAGTCGAGCAGCCCCAAGCCTTGACCTGGTCGGCCAGGCCCTGCTGCTCGGCGGCCTGCAGGATCTTCAGCGCCTCGGGGGGCGTGAAGTTGAGGACGACGCCGCCGTTCTCGCCGGCGGCCTGGACCAGCTTCAGGGCGACCGAGTTGGCGTCCTGAATCGGCGGGGTGTCCGCGAAGTCCTCGAACTCGACCCCGGCGTCCTCGGCGACGGCCCGCGGGCCGGCGACGATGTAGTCGGTGCCGGGCACGTTCGACTGGTCGAAGACGACCTTGTCGACATCCTGGTTGAGAACCGCCTGAACCGCTCCGTCGGAGCTGTAGCGCGGGCCCATGTTGACGCAGGCCATGTTCGGGGTCGAGTAGGCCTCCGGCGCGATTCCCGCGCAGAGGACGTTGAACCCGTTCTGCTCGTAGTAGGTGTGGTTGACGGCGCCCTCGATGATGCTGAAGTTGCCGAAGATTCCGAGCACCTTCTCGCTCTCGGCGAGCTTCGTCGCCGCGTTGGCGATCTGTCCCGGGTCGGTCTGCTCGGTCTCGATCACCATCTCGATCGGACGCCCCTGGATGCCGCCGTTGTCGTTGACGCAGTTGAAGTACGCCTCGGCCGCCAGCGGGCCCTCCGAGAAGTCGGTGCCCGGCTGCTTGGTGGCGATCGCGCCGATCTTGATCGGCTGACCGCTGGCCGGCTCGCCGGTGGCCTGCCCGCACTCGGGCTGGTCGCTGCTGACGTTCGCACTGCCGCCGTCATCGTCGTCGTCGCCGCAGGCGGCGATCAGAAGCGACGCGGCCACGGCGGCGGTGAACAGCAGACCCACCCTCCGCAACCGGTTCCAGTCAGAGTTCACACGCATTCTGCCCCTCCTCTGCATTTGGATGGATCTGTTTCACCTTCTGACCGACGCGCCCGCCCCCGGAGGAACCTGGGTCCCCTCGAGGGCAGGGCCGCCGGCGATGAGCGGCAGGGACGACCCCAAGCTTCGGAATCGAGGAACCTGCCGCTCATCTCGTCTCGTTCATCCTCTTCTTCGCTTCTTCCTACTCGCCGATCAGCGACGGGTCGTCCGCCTCGATCTGCCGAACCTCGGCGATGTCGGGGTCGGCCTCGGAGATGTCGAAGCAATCCTCCTTCTCGACCATCACACCGCCGCCCGGCGTCGTCGTGCGATCGACGTTGTTCGGGATGTGGATCGGTGCCTCGCCGAAGTACCACGGCGCGCAAAGAATGTCGGTCTCGAAATTCTTCACGTTCTTGAAGGCGTCGTTGACGCTCTTCTTGTTCACCTCTCCCTCGATCCCGAGCATCGCCTCGGTGGCGATCAGCGCCTCGGTGAACCCCATCTGGCTGAAGCTGCCCAGCGGGATGTCCGGGGCGTACTCGGCGAGCACGTCGCGGTAGAGCTGGCTGTCCTCGCCCTCGGCGTCGGTCAGGTTCAGCTCCGCGTTGACGAGCAGCACGTCGTCCCAACCCGACCCCAGCGCCTCGGCGAGGAAGTCGGTGTTGCACGGCGTGGAGCAGCCCCAGGCCTTGACCTGGTTCTGGATGCCCTGCTGCTCTGCGGCCTGCAGGATCTTCAGCGCCTCGGGGGGCGTGAAGTTGAGGACGATGCCGCCGTTCTCGCCTGCGGCCTGGACCAGCTTCAGGGCGACCGAGTTGGCGTCCTGGATCGGCACGTTGTCGGTCAGGCCCTCGAACTCGACGCCGGCGTCATCGGCGACCGCCTGCGGGCCGGCGACGATGTAGTCGGTGCCCGGCACGTTCGACTGATCGAAGACGATCTTGTCGACGTCCTGGTTGAGCACCGCCTGAGTCGCTCCGTCGGAGCTGTAGCGCGGGCCCATGTTGACGCAGGCCATATTCGGGGTCGAGTAGGCCTCCGGCGCGATCCCCGAGCAGAGCACGTAGAAGTCGTTCTGCTCGTAGTAGCCGTGGTTGACCGCGCCCTCGATCAGGCTTGTGTTGCCGACGAAACCGAACACGCCGGTGTTCTCGGCCAGCTTCACGGCCGCGTTGGCGGCCTGGCCGGGATCGGTCTGCTCGGTCTCGAACGAGTACTCGACGGGGCGGCCGTTGATGCCGCCGTTGTCGTTCACGCACTCGAAGAAGGCCGCGGACGCGGCCGGGATCTCCGAGAAGTCGGTGCCCGGCTGCTTGGTGGCGATGCCGCCGATCAAGATCGGCTGACCGCTCGCCTGCTCGCCGTTACCGAGCCCGCATGCGGGCCCTCCCTCGGCGGTCGTCTCGCCGCCACCGCCCCCGTCATCATCGTCGTCGTCGCCGCAGGCGGCGACCAGAATCGACAGGCCGGCCACGGCCGCAATCAGCGCGACCGGCCAACGCACGCTCCTCCACCTAGTACTCACGAGATCTCTCCTCCTCGGTTGTTCCCAGCGCCGCCGGGACACGCTCGGGGGCGCTTGCGGCGGATGCTATAGGAAATCCTCCAATTAATTTGATGCATACAACGCGCGCCCTTTTCCCAGGCCTCGAACCCCCCCAACGGCGCTCCGCTCGCGCTCAGTCGCGCAGGCCGAGCAGGCGCGCCGCGTTCTCCTTCAGGATCAGCGGCTTCACCTCGGGATCGATCTCGAGCCGCTCGAAGTCGTCCAGCCAGCGGTCCGGGGTGATCATCGGATAGTCCGAGCCGAACAGGACCTGGCGCTTGAGCAGGGTGTTCGCGTAGCGGACCAGCTGGGGTGGGAAGTACTTCGGGGACCAGCCCGAGAGGTCGATATAGACCTCGGGCTTGTGCATGGCGATCGAGAGCGCCTCGTCCTGCCAGGGGAAGGAGGGATGGGCGAGGACGATCGGCAGCTCGGGGAAGTCGGCGGCGACGTCGTCGACGTAGATCGGGTTCGAGTACTTGAGCCGGACCCCACCGCCCCCCGGCAGCCCGGATCCGATCCCGCTGTGGCCGGTATGGAACAGCGCCGGCAGGCCCGCCTCGGCGATCGCCTCGTACAGGGGGTAGGCGATCCGGTCGTTGGGGAAGAAGGCCTGCAGGTTCGGGTGGAACTTGAAGCCCCGCACGGCGCCATCCGCGATCAGCCTTCGCACTTCGTCCGCCGCGCCCTGGCGGTTCGGATCGACGCTCGCGAAGGGAATCAGCACGTCGTCGTTCGCGGCCGCGACCTCGGCGATCTCCTGGTTCGGCACCGGCGGGCGCCCGCTCTGCGATTCCCAGTCGACGCTGAATACAACGCAGGCGATCTTCCGCTCGCGGTAGTAGGCGGCCACGTCCTCGACGGTGGGGATTCCGCCGCCGCCGCGGAAGTACTTCTTCGAGGCCTCGCGGAGCTCGGGGGGGACCGGGTCGTGTCCGTCGAGTGCGACCTCGGCGTGCGTATGCACGTCGATCGCCTCGACCGCGTCGACGTCGATCAAGGCGATCCCCGCCCGGGCTCGCCCAGCTCCAGCAGTCCGTCCTTGAGCACCACCTCGCCGGCGCCGTCGACGGCGTCGAACCCGAAGCCCGCCTCGTCGTCGAGGGGACGGACCCGGGTGGTGAGCCGGTCGCCCGGTGCCATCGGCCGCGAGAAGCGGACCGCGAGCCGGCGGACGGCGCCGGGATCGGGAGCGGACTGCGACTCGAGCACCGCCCTGCCCGCGAACGCCATCAGGCAGAGCCCGTGGACGATGATCCCCGGCAGCCCGGCGGCGCGCGCCGCCTCCTCGTCGAGGTGGATCGCGTGGTCGTCGTTGGAGGCCTCGGCGTAGCGGAAGGTCTGATCGGGGTCGACCGGATAGGTGATCTCCGCACTCGGTTCGGCGGCGGCAACTGCGTCGGGCAGACGGTGGTCTGGGGCTGCCTCTCCGGCGCCGTCGCCGCCGGTGACTCCGCGGTAGAACTCGGTCACGTACTGCTCGTTGAGCAGGCGGCCGCCGTCATCGCGCGTCTCGGTCTTCAGCACCACGGTGGTGCCCGAGTCCTTGACGTGGACGCCCACGGCGGCGGCGCGCGCCTTCAGGGTCATACCCGCCTCGATCGGGGTCGAGATGAAGATGTCCTGGTCGCCGTGGACGACCCGGTCCCTGACCTCCTCGGGCGCGACCGCCTGCGCGGCCTCCTGGAGCCGCTCCCAGACCGGGACGATCGCGAACACCGGCGGCGCGATC
>Ga0299913_10006226_pt1 | contig 10317 bp, 8 predicted proteins | sample RVTome_9_FD_201360 | JGI IMG/M metagenome (GOLD analysis project Ga0299913, IMG submission 201360) | Soil microbial communities from uranium-contaminated site in the Upper Colorado River Basin, Wyoming, United States - RVT155D38 (version 2) ... | reverse complement strand
AGGACTGAACCGCGACCGGCGCCGGGACCGGTGGGGGCTGCGTCGATGACGAAAACCGACCACTCGAAGATCATCCGCTGCCGTTCGTCGCGACACGCCGGGCGATTCCCGGCAGAACGCAGCGAATGATCTTGATGGGCGGCTAGGTGGGGCGGCTGGCAGCCCTGCGGGTCTTGCCGATGCTCAGAGCTCGCGGACGAGGGGCCACGCGTTGGGCCTGCACCCCTGCATGCCCTTGGACTGCTGCTGCATCACCGGTGCGAGCTGGCCCTTGCCGCCGCAGTAGGCGTGCCGTTTGCCGAGCCAGTGCCCGGTCTCGTGGTTCACGACCATTTGCCGGTACTGCGCGAGCGGCCCCGGGAAGTAGCGGGATCCGAAACGCCAGCGGTCCTGGTTGATGATCACGTTCCGGCCGACCCTGCAGCTGTACTGGACCGAGCAGATCGAGTGGTACGTCGGCAGGTAACGCGCTTGCGCGAGCACCACGGTGAACTGGCCGCCAGTGCTCACCCGCTTGAAGCGGTCGTGCCCGCGCGCCCAGCCCCGCTTGTCGGCGTACGTCGCCGCGACCGAGGACGCGAAGGCCGGCACCGATGCCGTGATGGTGCCCTTGGTCCGCACGATGTAGGTGTGCAGCCGGAAGTTGTCCAGCAGGGGAAGCACGGTGACCGCCGCGAGGTTGTCCCAGTCGACCGGGCGCACCACCCGGTAGCGCTTCCATCCGGCGGTCGCCGGGGTGGTCAGGACTGCGCTGTAGGCACCGGTCGCCGACATCTTCGGGGTCGCCACCCGGCGCCACGCTCCGCCGGAGTAGTGCTCGACCTTCACGTAGGCACCGGGATGTGCCGGGGTCATGGTGCCGGTGAGCGTGACCTTGGAACCCACGCGTGCATCCGTGCGGCTCAGCTTCGCCGTCAGCCGGGGTGCGACGTCGACCCGCTTCGGCCCGGTCGCGCTCCCACCGAGCAACGCGCTGCCCTGGTAACGAAGGCGGTATTCGGCGTTGGACCTCGGCTGGCTCACGTATCGAACGACACCGTCGGCCTCGCTGACGAGCGTCGCCAGCACCCCGTACGTCGTGGTGCCCACGCGCCGGCGCTCCACAAGGACTGTCGCGGCTGGCACCGGCGTCCCCGTGTCGGCGCTCGTCAGCCGGCCGGTGATCGTGAGGTTGGTCCCGTGCGTCAGCCGTGCGGAGCTGATGGACAGCGTCAGGGCGGTGGCAGGCAGCGGTGCCGGCTCGGCCGCGTACGCCCCGCCGGCAGGGAACACGATGCCCACCACCAGGGCGACTGCGGTCAACCAGATACGCGGCGTGCCCATGTCAGTAGGCCCCGCGGCTCGTCAGCACGGCCGACATCGTCTTCCAGAGGATCTGGATGTCGCCGGCGAAGGACCAGTTCTCCACGTAGTACAGGTCAAGCCGCACGCTGTCCTCCCACGAGAGGTCGGAGCGGCCGCTGACCTGCCACAGGCCGGTCATGCCGGGCTTGACCAGCAGCCGTCGGGCCACGTCGTCACCGTACTGCTCGGCCTCGGACGGCAGGGCCGGTCGCGGCCCGACGAGGCTCATCTGCCCACGCAGCACGTTCAGCAGCTGGGGCAGCTCGTCCAGGCTGAACCGCCGAAGCCAGCGCCCGACCCCGGTGATCCGCGGGTCGCGGCGCATCTTGAACGTGAAACCGTCGGACTCGTTGCGGCCGGCCACCGCACGGAGCCGGAGCTCGGCGTCGTCGACCATCGAGCGGAACTTGAAGAGCGTGAACAGAGCGCCCTGACTCGCGACCCGGGTCTGGCGGAAGATCACCGGTCCAGGGCTGGTCACCTTGATGGCAACCGCAACCGCGAGCAGGATCGGCGCCAGCAGGATGAGGGCGACCAGCGCGACCAACCGGTCGAACGCCGCCTTGACCGCGCGGATCGGGCCGGTGAACTCGGGCTGCTCGACATGCAGCAGCGGCAGTCCGGCGACCGGCCGCACGTGCACGCGCGGACCGGCGACGTCCATCAGACCGGGAGCGACGACGAGGTCCACGCCGGCCCCTTCGAGCTCCCAGCCGAGTCGCTTCAGCACGCTGCTGCTGATCCCGCGCGAGGAGGTGATGGCAACCGTGTCAGCGCCCGTGGCCGCAACCGCCTGCGGCACGCTCGTCAGCGTCCCGACGGTGGGAACGTCCTGACCCTGACGCATCCGGATCGTCTCGCCGCCGGGGACACACGCGCCGACGACCTCGAGCCCGGCGTACGGGGAACGGCGCAGCTGGACGACGAGGTCACGCACCTCGTCAGGGGCACCGACGACGAGGACGCGGTGGGACCAACCGCCACTGCGGGCGCGGGCCCGGTGCAAGAGCTTGCGGGCGACCCAGCGGCCGAACAGCAGGGCCGCCGTGCCCGCAGGAAAAGCAACGGCCAGGAAGCCGCGCGCCAGCTCGACCTGAGCCAGGAAGCAGACGATGGCGACGAGCCCCCAGAACCGGAGGCTGGAGTTGGCGAGCCGCTTGTACTCCTCGACGCCGATCCCGAGCACCTTGCGGTCGTAGACGCGCGACATCGCCAGCGACAGCGCCCAGCCGGCACCGAGGACGACGCTCATCAGCAGGTAGGACCACGACGCCGGGTGCGTCTGCAGCCCGACGGACTCCGTGGTCGCGTTCTCCCCGAAGCGCACCCACAGGGCGCCACCGACGGCGGTTGACACCAGGAGGACGTCGAGCAGAACCAGCCGTCGCGCCAGAACCGAGAGCCACCGCCGCACGGATGCGTCCGGGATCACTGGCGGTCGGAGCAGCGGTCGCTCGCCGGGCACGCCCGGCCGCGCGATCGTTACTTCGGGCGCCACCGAAGCCAAGGGGTCTCCCTGGTCGAGTCATTTTTGAGCAGGATTGTGCCGATTGACACTGCTCCGGCAGAGACTAACAGTAGCGGTCAGCATCCACACGGTCACGGCTTGACAGTCATCGGGGCAGTTGGCGTTGCACTTGAGCGGGGCACTTGAGGGCCCTAGAGCGCCCGGCGCATCCACCGGTGCGGCAGCCCGGCATCGTCGAACTCCTCGCCGTGCTCGACATATCCCAGCCGCTGGTAGAACGGGATGGCGTAGGTCTGGGACGACAGCGCCATCACGGCCAGGCCACGCTCACGGGCCCGCTCCTCGATCGCGACCACCAGCGCCGCGCCCAGCCGGGCACCGCGAGCCTCCGGCCGCACAGCCAGCCGCCCGAGATGCCCGACTTGGCCGAGACCGGGGTCGGCACCCTCGAAGCCGGCCGGTTCCACCACGAGCCTGCCGGCCCCGACGGGGCGGCCGTCGGCGTAGGCCACCAGGTGGTCTGCCTCCGCGTCCTGCGCGTCGCGCTCCAGGTCCTCAGGCACACCCTGCTCGGACACGAAGACGTCGTGACGCACCGCCAACGCGTCCTCGATCTCGGCCGCGCTGACGGCCAGTCGGATCTCGGTCACACCTCGGCCCGGAGCCGGTCCAGGGCGGTGGCGAGGTCGTCGGGGTAGCCGCTGGTCAGCTCCAGCCGCGCCCCGGTCCCGGGATGGTCGAACGCCAACCGAACGGCATGCAGCCACTGCCGATGGAGCCCGAGCCGGGCACTGAGCGTGGGGTCGGCGCCGTACGTCAGGTCACCCACGCAGGGGTGGCGCATGGCCGCCATGTGCACCCGGATCTGGTGGGTCCGACCGGTCTCAAGCCGAACCTCGAGCAGGCTGGCAGCGCGGTGCGCCTCGAGCGTGTCGTAGTGCGTGACGCTCGGCTTGCCGCTCGCGGTGACCGCCCACTTGTAGTCCGCACCCGGGTGCCGGCCGATCGGTGCGTCCACGGTGCCGCGCAGTGGGTCCGGATGACCCTGCACGAGTGCGTGGTAGATCTTCTCGACCGTCCGCTCCTTGAACGCCCGCTTGAGCAAGGTGTAGGCCCGCTCCGACTTCGCAACGACCATGACGCCGCTGGTGCCGACGTCGAGCCGGTGGACGACCCCTTGACGCTCCGCAGCACCGCTGGTGGAGACGCGGAAGCCCGCCGCCGCGAGTCCGCCGACCACGGTGGGGCCGGTCCACCCCGGGCTCGGGTGGGCAGCGACCCCGACCGGCTTGTCGACCACGACGATCTCGTCGTCATCGTGGAGCACGGTCATCCCTGGCACCATCTCCGCGACGACCTGGGGCTGGGCGGGTGGAGCCGGCAGGACGACGTCGAGCTGGGCGCCCGCATGAACGCGATCGGACTTCACTGCGGCTGCGCCGTCGACCAACACGTCGCCCGCCGCGACCAGCTCGGCGGCGCGGGTGCGCGAGACACCGAAGAGACGGGCCAGGGCAGCGTCGAGTCGTTCACCTTCCAGACCGTCGGGAACGGGCAGCGTGCGGCGCTCAGTCACACCTCGGAGTATGCCGGGAACGCAGCGAGCCTCCGACCCGTCAGGTCTCTCGCCGTTCGGCCGAGCCCCCGTCGGACGCGATCCCGAGCAGCGACAGGAGCACCATCAGCACACCCCCGGTGACGATCGCGGAGTCGGCCACGTTGAACACCGGGAAGTGCGGCAGCTCGAGAAAGTCGACGACGTGACCACGCAACGGTCCCGGCTCCCGGAAGAGCCGATCGACCAGGTTGCCGATCGCCCCGCCCAGGACCATGCCCAGCCCGACCGCCCAGCCGGGGCTGCGCAGGCGCTGCGCGATGCGCAGGATCACCAGGATCACGACGACGGCGATCAACGTGAGCGCGATGGTCAGACCCTGCGCCAACCCGAAGGCCGCCCCCGGGTTGCGCACCAGCCGCAGACTCAGCACACCGTCGATGACCTCGACCGCCTCGCGGTCGCTGAGCTGGGCCACGGCGAACATCTTGGTCGCCAGATCGAGCGAGAGTACGGCGAGACCCACCGCGAGCAGGAGGGCCATCCGGCGCCTGGGCCGGTCGGCCGCAGGCTCGGCGGCGGGCGGCTCGGCCCGGCCGGGCTCGCTCAGCGGCGCTCCTCCCGCTGCTTGCACGTCATGCACAACGTCGCCCGCGGGAACACCTGCAGTCTCGCCTTGCCGATCGGATTGCCACAGTTCTCACAGATGCCGTAGGTGCCGTTCTCGATGCGAGCCAGCGCTCGCTCTGCCTGAGCAAGCATGTCACGCGTGTTGTTGGCCAAGGACATCTCGTGCTCGCGCTCGAAGGTCTTGCTGCCGGCGTCAGCCGGGTCGTCACCGGCCCCGTCACCGGCGTCGCGCAGCATGTCGTCGATGTCGTGCTCGGCCAGGTCGAGCTCGGACCGCAGCCGGCGGACCTCCTCGGCCAGCTCGGAGCGGACCTCGTCGAGCTCCTTGGCGGTCCAGGGCCTCTCGTTCGCCCCGACGACCAGCGCGGCCGGGCTCTTCTTCGCCGCTGGCAGCTTGACCGCTGGCACCTTCGCCGCCGGTGTCTTGACGGCAGGTGCCTTTCCGGCTGTTGGGGCGGGTGCCTGCCGCGGCGGAGGCGCGGCCGCCTGCTGCGGCGCCGGGCGCGCGTTCTTGGCGGGAGCCTTCTGCGGGGCTTTCTGGGTCGAGGCCTTCGTGACCGCTGCCTTCTTGGCGGCCTTCGTCGCGGGGGCCTTCGTGGCCGCCCGGGTGGTGGGCACCTTCCTCGCGGGCGCCTTCTTCGTCGCCGGGGCCTTCTTTGCCGCCTGCTTGGCGGGCGCCTTCTTCGCCGACGCCTTCTTCGCGGAGCCCTTCTTCGCCAACGCCGCCTTGGTCCCTGCAGCGCGCTTCCCGGTGGACGACTTCGTCGCCACCTTCTTGGCGGCGGCCTTCGTGGCCGTCGTCTTCCTCGACGTGGTCGCCTTCTTGGCCGGTGCCTTCTTGGCCGGTGCCTTCTTGGCGGGCGCCTTCTTGGCCGGCGCCTTCTTGGTGGTCGTTCGAACGGCTGCCTTCTTGGCGGGAGCCGACTTCTTCGCCGCAGTCGTGCTGGTCACCTTCTTCCCCGCCGGGCTGACCTTCTTTCCGGCCGGCTTCGTCGCCGGACGGGTGGAGACAGCCTTGCGGTTGGACGTTCCGCTCCGCGCTGATCCGCCGCGCCCGGACACCGACTTCGCGGCGGCGACGGCACGGCGCAGCGTGCCAGCCGTCTTCTTGACGGTCCTGGCCATGACGGCCCCCTTGAGCGTGGCAAACACCGAGGTCACGGATGGTGCCGGAAGGATAGATGCCGGAATGCGGCCTCACAAACAGGCGCGCCGCCCCTGCTCAGTCGGGTGCGCCCGGCGGAGCGGCGGACCCAGGCCGCCTCGATGGCGCCCAGCCAGGTGAGCGGACCCCTCAGCCGTCGTCAGAGACCGGGCCGGTCTGGCCGTGCTCGATGGCCTTGACCAGCCGGGTCGCCAGCTCGCGCGCGGAGTCGGCCGCCGCATCGCGCTCGGAGCGCAGTCGGGAGGCGGTCCGCTCGAGCTCGGCCACCTGGCCACGCACGTCGCTGAGCAGCCGCTCCGCCTCGCCGTAGGCCTGGTAGCGCACCCGCTCTGCTTCCTTCTCGGCGGCACCGACCTGCTGGGTGGCGTGAGCGCGGGCCTCTTCCTCGAGCTGGCGCACATCGTCGCGGGCGGCGGCGATGAGCTGCTGAGCCTCGGTCTGGGCCCGCGCCACGGTCTCCTCGGCGACCCGGCGGGCGCTCCCGAGCAGGCCGATCGCCTCCTGCGGCTCGTCCCGGCGGTCGCCGTGCACGACCTGGAGGTCACCGGCTCCGGTGTTCCTCGTGTTCATCGTCATGCTCGAGGCCCTCCTGGCGCAGATGTGGGTCGCAGAGATGAGGCCCGTCCGGCCCGGAGGCACACGGTACGCCGTCCCCCCGGCCCGTGGATAGGCCGCGGTCCCGCCCAGACATCACCCAGGCGGTGACCGCGGTCAGTCCGTGGCGATCGCTGCGAGCACGTCCATCCTGGTCGCCCGCCTGGCCGGCCAGGCCGCCGCCAGCACCCCGGCGATGACGGCCGCGGCAACGTACGCGGCGAGCTGGCCGAGCGGGACGCTCAGGTCCGTGAGCCCCTTCTCACGCAGCAGGTGCACCAGCGACGCCGCCCCGGCGAGGCCCATGACGACGCCCATCGTCGCGCCGACGAGCGCGATCAGCACCGCTTCGTAGCGGATCGTGCGCCGCAGCTGGCGCCGCGACATCCCGACCGCGCGCAGCAGCCCCACCTCCCTGGTCCGCTCGTGCACGGACAGCGCCAGGGTGTTGACGATGCCGAGCAGGGCGATGACCAGGGCGAGCCCGAGCATGCCGGTGATCAGTGCGAGCACCTGGTCGAGCTGCTTGGCCTGCTCGGCCTTGGCCTCGTCCTTCGTCCGGGCCTGCAGGTCGGGGTTGCCGGCCAGCACGGTGTCGAACGCCGACTCGGCCTGCTCCGCCGAGACCCCGTCGGCCAACGTCACCAGGGTGGCGACGTTCAGCGGCTTGCCGAACCACGCGTCGTGGTCAGCGAGCGCGGCGACGTAGTCGGTGCCCAGCAGACGCTTCTCGGCGAACGTGCCGGCGACCCGCACCTGCTGCTCCCCCACCCGGGCGAAGGTCATCGTGAAGGTGTCGCCCACGGTCCACCCGTTGGTGGCGGCGACGTCCTTGTGCACCAGCACGCTTCCCGCGCCGAGCTCCGCCACCGAGCCCGAGGTGACGTCGAGGTCGAGAACCTTCTCCAGCTGTGCCGGGTCGGCCGCGTGCAGGTCCGCCTTGCCACCGGCGACCTGGGCCTGACCGAAGCGCAGGCCGGCGACCGTCCCGAACTCCGGGCGGGCCGCGATGGCGGCCGTGATCTCGTGGGAGTACTCGCCGTACTGGTCGGTGGCGACGATGTAGTCCGACCGCTGCCCCTCGTCCAGCGCCCGTCCGAGCGAGGCCTTGGCCGACGCCGAGAAGATGCTGGTGAGGACGACGAGTGCCAGCCCGATCGTGAGGGCGGCCGACGTCATGACCGTTCGCTGCGGGTTGCGGGTCGCGTGGTCAGCGCCCAGCCGGCCCGGTACGCCGAGAAGGTGCGCCCAGGGCCGGCCGAGGACGGCAACCATCGGCCGCACCGCGTGCCGGGCGAGCAGGCCCAGCCCGATGACGGCCAGCAGGGCGCCGAGCCCCAGCCGGGGCAGCCCGGCCTCCGGACCGGCGGTGACGCCGGCAAGGGCCAGGCCCAGACCGGCAACGGCCGCGACGGCGCCGAGGATGGGTCGGATCCGGGAGGCCCGGACGGAGCTGATCGTCAGGCCGAGAATCGCAACGATCGGCGGCACCCGACCGGCCCGGGCTGCTGGGACCAGCGCGGCGAGCACGGTGACGGTTGTGCCGGTGAGCAGCGAGACGACCGCAGTGCGCGGGTCGATCTGCAGCGGGGTGTCCGGCAGGGCGATTCCGAGTGTCGGCAGCAGCCAGTAGAGCCCCCGCGCCGCGGCGACGCCGAGACCGAAGCCCGCGAGCGAGGCAATCGCGCCCACGGCCACCGCCTCGACCAGCACCGAGCGGAAGACCTGACGGGAGGTCGCGCCGACGGCACGCAGGAGGCCGAGCTCGCGGGACCGCTGGCTGACGAGCATCGAGAACGTGTTGACGATGAGGAATGCCGACACGAACAGCGACACCGCGACAAAGGCCATCAGCGCCATCGGCACGAACTCGGTCGCCTTGCGGACGGCCTTGACGCTCTCGTCGGCGGCCTGCCGACCGGAGACGGCCTCGAGGCCGGCGGGCAGGGCGGCCGCGACGTCCTTGCGCAGCTGACCGGCGTCGGTGCCGTCCTCGGCGGTGACCTCGATGGTGGTGAAGTGGCCGGGGGTGCCGAGCAGGTCGTTGGCGGACTCGGGGTCGAAGGCGACCACCGTCGCCCCCGGCAGGGCGGTGATCTCGCCATAGCCCACGAGGCCCACCAGGGTGGCCTGCCGCGGAGGCCCGGCGAGCAGCACGGTGACGTGCGCACCGACCGCGAGCTCCGCGCGCTCGGCGCTGTCGACGTCCATCGCCACCTCGTCGGGCCCGGACGGCGCGCGGCCTTCGCGGACCTGCAGCAGCCCGTCCGGCGGCAGCGAGACCCCGAGGGACGTGGCACCGCCGACCACCTTGCCCTTGCCGTCCACGACCTGGGCGAAGCCGACCGAGGACCCGGTGGCCGAGGCGACGCCGGGAACGCGTCGTACGTCGTCGAGGACCGCAACCGGGACCGGAGCCCGGTCAGCGACGTCGCCACCGGTCTCCGAGTGCGCCCGCACCGAGACGTCGGAGCCGCCGGACAGCGTGTCCTGCAGGTCGTCGACGCTGGAGCGGATCGTGTCGGTCAGCACCATGGTGCCGGCGAGGAACGCGATGCCGAGGGCGACCGCGGTCGCGCTGAGCAGGAGCCTGATCTTGTGGGCGGCGATGCCGCGCAGCGTGACGGCGAGCATGTCGGTGTCAGCCCTTCAGTTCGCGCGCGAACTGCGCGGCGACGAGTCGGTGTCCTGCCGTGCTGGGGTGAAAGCCGTCCGTGCCGGTGAGCTCGGTCAGGTCACGGCCCTTGGACAGGTCGACGAGGGTGGCGCCCTCGGCCTTCGCCACGCGGGCGATAGCCGCGTTGTACGTCGTGACGACGGCCCGGATCTCGGCGACCTCCGGCACGACCGGAAGCTGGCACGGCATCGCGTCGGCAGGGGCATCGGGCAGGCACGCGCGGAAGGCGGGCAGCCGCTCGACGGCAGGCATGTTGCCCACGAGGACCTGCGTGCGACCGTCGCGCCGGAGCTGGTGAACGAGGCTCGTGAGCTGCTGCTCGTACGCCTGCACGGGCACCAGGTGGGTCAGGTCGTTGACGGCCAGCCACACGGTGGCCACGTCGGGCTCGGCGGCGAGCGCGGCCGGCAGCTGCTCGTTGATGGCCTGGCCGACGGTCGAGCCGGAGACGCCGAGGTTGACGAACTGTGCCTTCTTCAGTGCGGTCCGGTGCAGCACGACCGGCCACGCGTCGCGCGGCGGGTTGTCGGCTCCGATGCCGACCGTCTCGCTCGCGCCGACGGCGACGTAGACGAGTCCGGTGTCGGTGCTGGTGGCCGACGGCGACGGGGTGGTCGGCGTCGAGGTCGATGACGAAGGGCTTGGCGACGTCGTACCGGTCTCGGCCCTGTCCTCTGCCTCTGCACCCCCACAGGCGGTGAGGGCGAGCGCCGAGAAGACGGCGGCCGCAGCCAGCAGGGGGCGGGAGAAACGGGGTGTCGAGGTCATGCCACAAACGTAGGGAGCGGGAATCGCGGCGCCCATCGCGAAGGCCGCCCATTGGGGTGGGGCCAGCACCCCGACGGGGTGATCCCAGCCCCTCTGCAACTGGGTGGCTGGCTCCA
>Ga0299913_10006225_pt1 | contig 10319 bp, 9 predicted proteins | sample RVTome_9_FD_201360 | JGI IMG/M metagenome (GOLD analysis project Ga0299913, IMG submission 201360) | Soil microbial communities from uranium-contaminated site in the Upper Colorado River Basin, Wyoming, United States - RVT155D38 (version 2) ... | reverse complement strand
GTTGGCCACTCCCGGGCCCCTGCCCCTGGCATAGACGTGGGACTTGATGCGCTCGGCTACGTCGGCCCGCTCGTCATCGGGCATCACCAGGGAGTCGAGGTTGAGCGCATCGTGTCTCACCAGGGAGCCCACGAAGGCTCCTGACGAGGTGCCGATAACCACTTCGGCGTCATTGGGGTCCCATCCGGTGGCGAGCTTGATGGCCATGAGCGCCGCCATCTCGTATGCGGCACCGGTTATCCCTCCACCACCGAGGACAAGTCCGACCCTGCTCACGGTGTCCACGATAGGACCTGACGGGCCGGACGGTGGCTCGTTGCGCTATCGGGCCGGGCCGCCGTGGGCCCTCATCCGAACTTGCGCCCACACCCGCCGCACCTGGTGTCGGTCTCATCGGTGGGGCCGTAACACCACGGGCAGGGGAGGTCCTCTCCGCGATCGTGGGTGAGCATGCCCACCAGACTCGGGTTGATCCTGAACGTCTCGTAGCCCCGGGAGCTTCTGGCCAGTGCGAACAGACCAGTTGCCGAGGCGACGACCACCAGTGTCTCCAGCACGTCCGTCCTCCTTGGCTCAGCAAGAAAAGGCTAAGGGCGAGCTGGCCGGATCCCGTGGATTTGCGGGCGCGTAAAGCCGGAGTGACCGGCTCGGCGGGTCATTACCCTGCCACACATGATTGGAGAGTCTTGCCCCTAGAGCTGCAGCTCCCCGACGAGACCGTGGCCCGGCATCCCGAAGGGGTCACCGGGATGGAGGCGGCGCGCGCAATCGGACCGGGGCTGGCGAGGGCCGCGGTGGCGGTGGAGGTCGACGGTCGTCTTCTCGACCTCGACCGGCCCATCGAACGGGGAGGGGCTTTTCAGGTGATCACCCTGGACAGCGACACCGGCCTCCACATACTCCGGCACTCCACGGCCCATGTCCTCGCCCAGGCGGTGCTCGATCTCTACGAGGGGGCGACTTTCGCCATCGGCCCGCCGATCGAGGATGGCTTCTACTACGACTTCGAGGTGCCGGAGCCGTTCACTCCCGAGGATCTCGAGCGCATCGCGGATCGGATGCGGGAGATCATCGAGGAGGATCAGCCATTCGAGAGAGTGGTGATGAGCCGTGACCAGGCCCTCGAGGTGTTCTCAGACCACAAGTTCAAGTTGGAGATCATCGAATCGGTCGACCCCTCCGAGGGCGCCGCCGGCGAGGAGGTCACCGCCTACCGCAACGACGGGTTCGTCGACCTCTGCCGCGGGCCACACTTGCCCTCGACCGGGCGTATCCCGGCGATGAAGCTGCTTCGCTCCTCCGGCGCATACTGGAGGGGCGACGAGAACCGAGAGCAGCTGCAGCGCATCTACGGCACCGCCTGGGCATCCACCGCCGATCTCAACGCCTACCTGACCCGTCTCGAGGAGGCGGAGAAGAGGGACCATCGTCGGCTCGGGCCAGAGCTCGATCTCTACAGCTTCCCCGAGGAGCTGGGCTCCGGTCTGGCGGTGTGGCACCCCAAGGGCGGGCAGCTCCGCAAGTTGATCGAGGACCACAGCCGGCGTCTGCATGAGAGGTTCGGGTTCGAGTTCGTGTTCACCCCCCATCTGGGGAAGGCGGAGCTGTGGGAGACCTCGGGTCACCTCGATTACTACGAGGAGAACATGTATCCCAGGATGCAGCGTGGGGACGACCCCGAATACCAGGTCAAGCCAATGAACTGCCCGTTCCACGTGCTCATCTACAAAAGCAGGGGGCGCTCTTACCGCGATCTCCCCCTCCGGCTCGGCGAGCTGGGCGGCGTCTACCGGTACGAGAAGTCGGGGGTGATCCACGGGATCCTGCGGGCCCGGGGCTTCACACAGGACGATTCGCACACCTTCTGCACCGAGGAGCAGATCCAGGACGAGTTGAAGATGCACCTCGATTTCGTGCTCACCTGGCTGCGTGACTTCGGCTTCACCGAGTTCGAGGCCGACCTGAGCACCCGGCCCGAGGAGATGATCGGCGAGCCCGAGCGTTGGGATGTCACCGAGAAGGCTCTCGCCGACGCCATGGAGGCTCATGGGGTCCCCTACCGGGTCGCAGAGGGGGAGGGGGTCTTCTACGGGCCGAAGATCGATGTCCACGTCAGGGATGCCATTGGTCGCCGCTGGCAGTGCTCAACGATCCAGCTCGACTTCGCACTCCCCGAGCGCTTCGGCTTGGAGTACACCGCCCCGGGCAACGTCAGCGAGAGGCCATACATGATCCATTGCGCCAAGGCCGGATCGATAGAGAGGTTCACGGGAATCCTGGTGGAGCATTACGCCGGGGCGTTCCCCATGTGGCTGGCCCCGGTGCAGGTGTCGGTCATCCCCGTGGCCGATCGCCACGAGGCCTACGCCGATCAAGTGGCCGACCGGCTCCGTGACGCCGGGCTCAGGGTCGGGGTGGACAAGTCGGGCGACACCGTTGGCGACAAGATCAGGACCGCAATGACCAGCAAGCACCCCGCCGTGCTGGTTGTGGGTGACGACGACATGGCCCAGGGCACCGTGGGCATACGACTGTACGGGGAGGACCGGGACACCCGGGATGTCCCCCTCATCGAGGCGACGAATCGCCTCGCCGACATGGCCCGGCCGCCCTCGTGAGCGCCGAGGAGCCCCGGATCGACCGCACCGGCATCCACATCGACCGCGACCTGGCCGAGTCGGTGGCGATCGAGGAGGACCTAGACGCCAATGTCGCCGGGGTCTACCGGTTTCCCTCACCACGGCGAAGGCGGGTGGCGGGGTGGGCCTATCTCGGGGCAGCGGTCGTCGCCTTGCTCGTCGTGGAGGGAGGCTGGCCAGTGGCGCTGGGGCTGGCGGCCCTTGCCGGGTGGCACTTCGTGTCCTCGTGGCCCCTGCGGATAGACGAGAACGAGGCCCTCAGGGTGGCCGGGTCGGCAGTCGACTTTCCGATCGGCCACGCCTCAGCCTCGGTCCGGTTCGCAGGCTGGCGATCACGCCCGCGCTGGGCCGTGGTGCTCTACTCCGCGGTGGACCCACCCGACGAGCGGGCCCTGGTGGTGGTGGACGCCGTCGGCGGCGAGGTCGAGGAGGTCTACAGGGAGACGATCAGCCCGGTCTGACGGTCAACGACAGACCACTAGCGATCCCCGATCGGGACGTAGTCCCGTCTCTCCGGGCCGGTGTACAGCTGGCGGGGGCGGAAGATCCTGGATTCGGGATCGGAGGCGAGCTCCCGCCACTGGGCGACCCAGCCGGGAAGCCGGCCCAGGGCGAAGAGAACGGTGAACATGTCGGTGGGAAAGCCCATGGCCCGGTAGATGATCCCCGAGTAGAAGTCGACGTTGGGATAGAGCTTCCGCTCGACGAAGTAATCGTCGGACAAGGCCACTTCCTCCAACTCCATGGCCAGGTCGAGGAGGGGGTCGTCCACGCCCAGCGAGGTGAGCACTTCTTCGGCAGCGGTCTTGATGATCTTGGCGCGGGGATCGAAGTTCTTGTAGACGCGGTGCCCAAATCCCATCAGCCGGAACGGGTCGTCCTTGTCCTTCGCCCTCTTGATCACGGTGTCCAGGTCGTCGCCCGACTTGACGATTTCGTGGAGCATCTCGAGGACCGCTTGGTTGGCGCCCCCATGCAGCGGGCCGGAGAGGGCGTGGATGCCGGCCGCGATCGAGCTGAAGAGGTTGGCGTGGCCCGACCCGACCAGCCGCACCGCCGATGAGGAGCAGTTCTGGCCATGGTCGGCATGGAGGACGAGCAGCATGTTGAGGGCGCGGACCACGACTTCGTCCGCCAGGAACTCCTCCGCGGGCACCGAGAACATCATCCTCAGGAAGTTGGAGGCGTAGTCGAGAGTGTTGTCCGGGTAGACGTAGGGTTGGTGCGCCCGGTACTTGTACGACCAGGCAACCATCGTGGGGGTCTTGGCGATGAGCCTGCGGGCTCCCAGATCGACCGATTCTCGGTCGAGGGGGTCCAAGGCGTCGGGGTAGTAGGTGGCCAGGGCCGACGTCGCAGAGGCCAGGATCTGCATGGGATGAGCGGTATGGGGGAAGGCCTCGAAGAGGTGCTTCACGTCCTCTCTGAGCAAGGTGTGTCGGGTGATGCTCTCCTGGTAGTCCTCCAGCTCGGTCTTGGTGGGCAGCTCTCCGTATTGGAGCAGATAGGCGACCTCGAGAAACGAGGAGCTCTCGGCGAGCTGCTCGATCGGGTAGCCGCGGTATCTGAGGATCCCCTCCTCACCGTTTATGAATGTGATCGCCGACCGGCCCTCGGCGGTGTTGGCGAAGCCGCGGTCCAAGGTGACCAGCCCGGTGGTCCCGCGCAGACCGGAGATGTCCACGCCGTATTCGTTCTCGGTGCCCTCCTCCACGGGAAGGGTGAGCTCGTGATCCTCGTAGTCGAACCTGGCCTCTGCCATCTCGCTCCCGGTCAATCCTCCGCCTTCTTGGCGGCGGCGATGATCTGCTGTGCCTCCTGCTGCGGCACCTCCTCGTAGTGGTCGAATTCCACTTCGAAGGTTCCTCTTCCCGAGGTCAATGATCGCAGCTCGGCGGCATACTGCTGCATCTCGGCCATCGGGACCAGGGCGGAGACTTCCCGCAGGTTCCCGTTGCCCTCCATGCCCAGGACTCTGCCCCGCTTCGAGTTCACGTCTCCCATGACATCGCCCAGATAGTCCTCGGGGACGATGATCCGGGCCCTCATGATCGGCTCGAGGAGCACCGGCCGCAGGTTGGGCGTGGCGGTGCGCAGGGCATGGATGCCGGCCATGCGGAACGACATCTCGTCGGAGTCGACGGAGTGGTATTTGCCGTCGTACAGCTCGGCGGAGATGTCCACCACCGGGTAGCCGGCGAGGATTCCCCGTTCCAGGGCTTCTCGCACCCCCTTGTCGACGGCTGGGATGAACCCCCGCGGGACCGATCCCCCCTTGACGGAGTCGATGAACTCGTAGCCGCTGCCCCTGGGGAGTGGGGCGAATCTGACGAAAGCCACCCCGAACTGGCCGCGTCCGCCCGTCTGCTTCTTGTGTTTGCCTTCGGCCTCGCCGGTGGCGGTGATGGTCTCTCGGTAGGGGATGAGAGGGAGGGTTGCGTCGATTTCGACCCCGAACATGCGGCGAATCCGGGCCAGGGTCACCTCGAGGTGGGTGTCGCCCAACCCGGCGAGAATGGTCTGATTCGTCTCCGTTCGCCGCTCCACCTTGATGGTCGGATCGCTCTCCTCTATACGGCGCAACGCGGTGGAGAGCTTCTCCTCGTCGTGGTGAGAACGGGGGCTGATGGCCAGCTCGGCGGCGGGGCGCGGGTAGACGACCGGCTGGATCACTGCCGTGATGTCTGCGCTGCGCATGGTGTCGCCGGGGTTGAGATCCTCGACCTTGGCCACCGCGCCGATACCCCCTGCCGGCAGCTCGCCGACGTCCTCGTGATCCTTGCCCTGAAGCTTGAACAGGTTGTGCAACCTGACCTTGCCGCCCCTGGCCAACTCGAGCTCCTGGTCGGCCTTGACCGTCCCGGTGAAGGTGCGGAACAGCGAGATGCGGCCGACGAACGGGTCGGAGACGGTCTTGAACACGTAGGCGAGCACCGGACCGTCGGTGGAAGGCTCGATGGGTTCTCCTTCCGCCAGCGGGGGGAGAGCGCGTTCCAGGGGGTTGGGCCCGTAGTCGATGAAGAAGTCGAGGAGGAGATCGATCCCGACCAGCGTCTCGGCGGAGGCGACGAGGACCGGGCTCAACTCTCCCGACATGATCCCGCCGTGGACTGTCTCCACGATCTGCTCCCGGCTGGGCTCTTTGCCCTCGAAGTAGGCCTCCATCATCTCGTCGGAGGTCTCCACGACCGTTTCCACCAGCCCGATGTGGGCCTCATGGACCAGGTCCTCGACCTCCGCGGGGAGTTCGACCTGCTTCCCGGTCGCTGATCCGTCGGCATACTCGTAGGCGCGCTCGGTGGCCACCCGCACCAGGCCACGAAGGGAGCCCTCCGAGCCGATGGGGACCTGGATGGGGGCGATCGACTTGCCAAAGGCAGTGCGCAGCTCGTCGAGGGTCCGCGAGTAGGAGGCACGCTCACGGTCCAGCTTGTTGATGACCACCGCCCGTGGGATTCCCTCCTCTTCGGCGGCCCTCCACAGCTGCTCTGTCTGCACCTCCACCCCGTCGACCGCGGAGACTACGAAGAGGGCCAGGTCGGCAGAGCGAAGACCGGAGCGGGCATCGCCCACGAAATCGCCGGCGCCCGGGGTGTCGATGAGGTTGATCCGGGTGCCTTTCCACTCCACGGTGGCCACTGCCAGGCTCAGCGAGATTCCCCGCTCGATCTCCTCCGGCTCGTAGTCGAAGACCGTGGTTCCCTGTTCGATCGAGCCCTTGCGATTGATTGCTCCTCCGACGAAGAGGAGGGCCTCGGCGAGACTGGTCTTCCCGCTGCCGCCATGACCGACCAGCGCCACGTTGCGGACCTTCTCGGGAATCACATGACCTCCTTGGGGAAAAACCTGATCCTAACGGCCGGTGTGGCGTGGCTCCCAGGCCGGGTGCTACTTTGCCGCTCGTGATCGACATGCGGGTCAGGCCGCGGGTGACCCGATTCCTCGAGCCCATCGGTGGCGCGCTCTCCGGGTTGGGTGTGACACCCGCCGTGATGACCTTCGTGGGTCTTGCCGTCGTCGTCGGCGGCTCGGTGGTCATCGCCAACGGGGACCTGGCGCTCGGAGCGGCGATTCTCCTCGCCGGTGCGCTGCTCGACGGGCTGGACGGGGCAGTGGCGAGGGCGTCGAACTCGGTGTCGGCACGCGGCGCTTTCCTCGACGCCGCATTCGACCGGCTCGGAGAGATCGCGGCATTCGCCGGATTGGCCGTGGCCAAGGTCGGCGATGCTCGGATCCTCTTCCTGATCATCCTCTCCCTCGGGGGGGCGATCCTGGTGCCCTACATGCGTGCCCGTGCCGAGGCGGAGGGATTCGACGGGCGGGGGGGCATCATGGGAAGAGCGGAGAGGGTCATCCTCTTCAGCGCCGGGCTCATCTTCGGGGTGGTCGAGTTGATGCTCTGGGTCTTTGTCGTCCTGGTCTGGCTGACCGCCTTCAGCAGGTTCTGGAGGACCTACCGAGACCTGGCGTGAGACATCTCCTCGGGTATCTGGCGCTTAGGCTCGGGCTCGGGATCGTGGGTCTGTTGTCGGCGGGCACGGCCCGCCGACTGGGGCGATGGGGGGGCAGGGTCTGGCATCTTCTCGACCGACAACGACGAGAGATGGCGCGGCGGAACATGGCCCGGGTCCTCGGCCCCGGGTCCGATGTCGCGGCGAACGCCTACCAGGTGATGGAGTCGTACGGGAGGTATTGGGCGGAGGCGCTGTGGATCAAGAAAAAGCACATTCCGGAGCTGTTGGCGTCCACCGTCGTGGAGGGGCTGGACCGGGTTCTGGCGGCGCGGGATGCCGGAGCCGGGATGATCTTCGCACTCCCTCACATGGGGAATTGGGAAGTGGCGGCCCCGATCCTGGGGAAGCACGACGTCGAGGTGCTGGCGGTGGCGGAGCGTCTGTCCAACGAGCGCATCACCGACTGGTTCACCAGGATGCGCGCCGAGTTCGGAATCGAGATCGCGCTGGCCACCGGGAGCGTGGCAGTGATGCGACGTCTGGAGGCCGCCCTCGGTGAGAACAAGGCCGTCGCCCTCCTCTCCGATCGGGACATCAAAGGGAGGGGGGTCGAGGTCTCCTTCTTCGGTGAGCTCACCACGCTCCCGCCGGGCCCGGCCACTCTCGCCATCCGCACCGGGGCTCCCCTGATCCCGGTCGCCACGTACTTCGACGACCATGGCTACCGGGTGGTGGTCAAGCCTCCTTTGCCCATACCGGTCGAGGGCAGTCGGTCCGACCGGGTGAGGGCGATCACCCAGAGACTGGCCGAGGAGATGGAAAGGCTGATCCTGGAAGCCCCGACACAGTGGCACCTGGTGGTGCCCAACTGGCCTTCGGATCGAGACTGATGTGAGGATCGGCCTGGTCTGTCCCTACGACCTGGGCTCCCCGGGCGGGGTGCAGCAAATCACTGGTGAGCTGGCCGACCACCTTCGTCTTCTCGGGGACGAGGTGGTCTCTGTGGCCGCAGGAAAATATGCCTATGACGGTGGCCCCGGCTACGACGAGGGGATCCTCCCGGTGGGCAGACCGACGAGAATCCGGGCCAACGAGTCGACGGTCCCTCTCACCCTGGCGCCCACCGCGTGGTGGAGGGTCCGCGATGCGCTCGAGGACGTCGACGTCATCCACATCCATGAGCCGTTCATACCCCTAGTTGGCTGGGCGGCTCTGACCGTCGACCGGCCGACCGTGGCCACCTTCCATGCTGACGCACCAGGCTGGGTCGAGACGCTCTATCGTTGGATCCCCCTCATCGGCCACCGAATGCGTCGGGCGGTGCTCACCGCAGTCAGCGAGTCGGCTTCCGAAGCCATACCAGGCAGTTGGGGACAGGTGCATCTCGTCCCGAACGCTCTAGATGTCTCCTCTTACGACGTTCCGGTAGGTCGCATCGATAGGCGGGTCGCCTTCTTGGGCCGGGATGACCCCCGCAAGGGACTGGACGTCTTGCTTAGGGCCTGGCCGGCGATCATGAAGGGAGTGCCCGATGCGGAGCTGGTCGTGATGGGTGCAGACCGTGGCCTCGAGCTTCAAGGAGTGAAATTTGTCGGTCGGGTGTCCGGCGGTGAGAAGAGGAGATTGCTCGCCACCAGTGGGATCTTCGTGGCGCCCAACCTCGGTGGGGAGAGCTTTGGCATCGTGGTGCTGGAAGGAATGGCCGCGGGATGTGCGGTGGTCGCCAGCAGTCTCGAGCCGTTCACCTCAGTGCTGGGAGACGCCGGCCTCACCTTTCCGGTGGGCGATTCGGCCACACTCGCCGAGGAGGTGGTGGGGCTGTTGCTGGACCCGGAGAGGACTCGACGATTGGGAGATCGAGCCCGCCAACATTCCCGGAGATTCGACTGGGCCAAGGTGGTGACGCAATACCGCGCCCTCTACGAGACAGCGCTCACTTAGGGACAAGGCTGCCGGCCAGTACAATCTGGGGAGTCGACATACACAGGAGAAGGTTTCGTGGAGAAAGGTACCGATCGGGTCAAGAGGGGCCTGGCCGAGATGCTCAAGGGCGGCGTCATCATGGACGTGATCAGCGCCGACCAGGCCAGGATCGCCGAAGAGGCCGGAGCAGTTGCAGTCATGGCCCTGGAGAGAGTGCCTGCGGACATCCGCAAGCAAGGTGGTGTCGCTCGGATGGCAGACCCCACGAAGATCGAGGAGATCCAGGGTGTGGTGAGCATCCCGGTCATGGCCAAATGCCGTATCGGCCACTTCGCCGAGGCCCTGGTCCTCCAGTCCCTCGGGGTGGATTACATCGACGAGTCAGAGGTTCTCACCCCCGCCGACGAGGAGCACCACGTCGACAAGTGGGCTTTCACGACGCCTTTCGTGTGTGGTGCCCGCAACCTAGGTGAGGCGCTTCGCCGCATTGGCGAGGGCGCGGCCATGATTCGCACCAAAGGCGAGGCCGGCACCGGGAACGTCGTCGAGGCGGTTCGCCACATGCGTGCCGTCACCAACCAGGTCCGGATGCTCGCCGGGATGGGGGAGGAGCAGTTGATGAGTGCCGCCCGCGATCTAGCCGCCCCTTACGACCTGGTGAGGGAGGTGGCGAGCACTGGCCGGCTCCCGGTGGTCAACTTCGCCGCCGGTGGGATCGCCACCCCCGCAGACGCCGCCCTGATGATGGGTCTCGGCGTGGACGGCGTCTTCGTCGGCTCGGGGATCTTCAAGAGCTCGGACCCCGAGGGCTATGCCCGGGCCATCGTGGAGGCCACCACGTTCTGGAACGAGCCCGAGGTCGTCGCCAAGGTGTCCCGTGGCCTGGGAGAGGCGATGCCCGGCCTGGAGATCGGTACTCTCGACGACTCGGAGCGTCTCGCCGCTCGAGGCTGGTGAGATGAGCCGCGTCGGCGTCCTCGCCCTCCAGGGCGACGTCCGCGAGCATTTGCGTCTCCTCGTCGACTTGGGTGCCGAGGCACTGGCGGTGAAGCACGCGGAGCAGCTCGACGATCTCGACGCGTTGATCATCCCCGGTGGCGAGTCGACCACGATCGGGAAGCTCGCCAACCGATTCGGGCTCATCGACCCGATTCGGGAGACGATCGGCGACGGGCTACCCGTCTACGGGACGTGTGCGGGGATGATCCTGCTCGCCTCGTCGGTGACCGAGGGGGATCAACCGTTGATCGGAGCATTGGACGTGGTGGTGAAACGCAACGCCTTCGGCCGTCAGAACGAGTCG
>Ga0299913_10006224_pt1 | contig 10319 bp, 9 predicted proteins | sample RVTome_9_FD_201360 | JGI IMG/M metagenome (GOLD analysis project Ga0299913, IMG submission 201360) | Soil microbial communities from uranium-contaminated site in the Upper Colorado River Basin, Wyoming, United States - RVT155D38 (version 2) ... | reverse complement strand
TCTGGTGGGCGGGCGACGGGTTCTTCATCGCGACCGCCTACGCCGGCGCGTCTCTCTTCGTTGCGCTGGCGCTCGTGGCCGTGCGCCACCGGCTTCTGCCGATCTGGGCGCTCGCGCTCATCGGGATCGGCGTACTCCTGATGATCATCCCCGGGATCAACTGGCTCGGCGTCATCTTCGGGATCCCGATCTCGGTGCTTCTGACCGGTCTCTTCCTCCGTGCTGGGCCGAGGGACGTCGACGCGGGCGCGACGGTGGCTCGCTGAGGGACGTCGTCCTCCGAGCGCGATGTTCGTCATGACGGTGCGGCCGTCGTGAGGAAGAGAGGGTCGGCGATCACCGCCCCTTCGCAATGCTCCCGCCGGGCATCGGCGGGATCGCTGTGATACGGCCATCCGGCGCCGCGCAGAAGCAAGCGAGGCAGGGCGCCGAAAAGTCGATTGCAGAGAGAGAGACGGTCTGTGTTTCGTGCCGTCGGGCGGCTAGCGATTCCGCAGATCGGGCGAGTCCAGTCGGAAGACCAAGCACCTGAGTTCTCCTCACTGCGAATCGCAGCTAGGACCTCAGGCAAATGTGCCTGAATCCGCCGCAGCAACGATCCGGAGTTCGCCACGAAGCGACACCTCGTTGCTCGAGACCTGTGACGGGACGCCTCTGCACGAATCCCCGGAAGGACAACTCGCGGAACGCGGCGTCGTGGCGGGACGCGAAGTCGAGCTGGCCTCTCGACGACTCCAAGACCGTCTACTCCAGAGACTCGCCGTAAAGTACCCGCGACCTACTCGATTCCAGGCGAGCCCGGCAATCGGGCGAGCACTTTCTGCGATGCGTGGAAATCGCGTCGGCGACCGCGGCTTCCGGGCGAGTCGGTCGGCAAAGTCAGCCTTGGTCAGGGCACCCGGCCGGAGAGGCGCTCGCGGCGTTGCCGTTCGATTGGACTCGGGCGATCAACAGCGATGCGGGCTAGCCCGAGTAGCGTCCATCGGAGGAGCTCTCCGGGCCTGCCGTCGCCCATGGCCCTGGCCTCGAACGCGTGGCCGCGCCGGGTGGCCAACTCCTCAGGGGTGACGGAGCCGCGGTAGAAGAGCCGCGGCAGTTCCTCGCGAAGCGCTTGATCCCAGGAACTAGACCGGCATACCCTCCTGGCATGGTCGGCTTGCCTGAGACCATTCCCGACCGTCTCCCCTTGCTCGATGCCTTTGTGGCCGAACGAGCGGAGAGCGCCCCGTTGGCCGGCGTGAGTGCGGTGCTCATCCAGCACCAGCTCGGTTCGATCGTGCCAATGGTCCGGGCCCTCCTCTCCCTCGGGCTCGAACCCGACCGAGTGTTCTTCGTTGACATCCCCTACTCGGCAAATGCCGAGGTCCGCGTAGCGCTCGAGGGCCTCTGTCTTCAAAAGGCCCACTTCGCCTCTGGCTCCTACGACCTGAGCCAGCCCTATGCTGCGTTCCAGCGACGTCGAGTGCAGGACATCGCCGCTGGGATGCTCGGCGAGCTCCGGCCGAACGATCCCTTGCTGGTGCTCGACGATGGGGCGTACTTCGTGGAAGCTGCCTGTTGCTTCGCGCGCAGCTTCGGGGACTTGCGTGTGGTGGAGCAGACGACCCGGGGGATCATCAAGATTCACGACGACGCGGCCATGTCCCGCTACGTTGCGTCCGTGCCTCTGATCGACGTTGCTCGCTCCTCATCCAAGGCGCGGTTGGAAGCACCTTGGATAGGCGAGGCCGTTTGTCGCTCGCTGCACCGGACCCTTGGGCGCCACTTCGCCCTTGCGTCAGGCGAGCGAGCACTCGTCACTGGCTTTGGTGTGATCGGTCGCGCAGTCGCCTCGTCGCTGATGACGGAGCTTGGGATCCCGCCGTCGCGAATCCACGTCCTGGACCCGTCGCCATCCGCCCAGCGCGCTGCCCTTGAGCAAGGGCTCATCCTGTGGGATCGCAGGAGTGCCGCGCACTTGCGCTTCAAGCTGGTCGTTGGCTGTTCGGGTCAGACGTCGATCGGCATCGGTGACAGAGTCTTCCTCGAGGACGGTGCCGTCCTGGCTTCGGCCTCCTCGGGTTCGGGCGAGCTTTCCCGCGAGCAGTTCGTCGAACTGGCCGATACGCATCCGAGCGACGACATCTTCGTGCTCGAGGGCGAGACGCTGGCGACCCGCTCCATTCACGACTCGATCGACCTGCACCTGGTGGACCGCACCGTCCGCTTCCTCAACGGGGGTTTTCCAGTCAACTTCGACGGTCGAGTCAACAATGTCGCCGCGGAGCGGATCCAGGTCACGCGCACGCTGATGGTCGGGGCGGCGCTGCAGGCGGTCGAATCCGCGCGCAGGGGCATCCTTCCGCTCAGCGACGAGGTTTGCGCCTGGGTCGATCACATGTATCCGAAGCTGTTCGCTGCTAACTGCTAGCCCCACAGGTTCGATGCCGCCCTAAGAATGATGTCTTGCAGCGATCTCGAGAACGGAGCGGCGCAGGAGTCGAACCTACCCAGCGTGGGGCTGCCACGCCTCACCGGTTAGGGGAACCTGTAACCACTCGATTTCCCGCTCAACCATGCGGGTGCGCGCCAGTCGTGCGCCAGTCCGCCTTTTGTCGGCCGCTTGCGCCGGCCGTCTCCCGCCAAGGAAAGGCCTGATCCCGTGACGAGCGTCCGGAAGCGTGAGCCCAACGAGTCCGCAAGCGAGCGCAACGGTCTATGCCGAGCGACGACCAGGAAGGGCGAACCGTGCCGGCGCAAGGCGCTTCACGCCGACGGGCTCTGCCTCGTGCACAACGGCTCGCAGGACATGAGGGAGCTGGGCCGCCGCGGGGGGCGCGCGACCCCGAAAGCGAAGCGGCCGGGCGCGCAGCGGGAGAGTCTGCGCGAGTTCCTGCAGCGGGAGGTCGACCCGGCGCGCGTCTGGGCCGCGATCGAGGCTGGGCTTGAAAGCGGGAACGACCGCGATCGCCTTGCAGCGTCCAAGCTACTCCTCGCTGAGCTGTACGAGCCGGCTGCCGAGCGGTCGCGGGTGGACGAGGCGGAGGAGGCGAGGACGCGCGCGGTCGTCGCGTTGAGGCTCGACGCGATCGCGCGCAGGCGGGTCCTGGAGGGGCTCGTTGAGGCTGGGGTCATCCGGCCGGGCGAGGGCAAGCCGTTCGAGGGCGTCGTGATGTTCGAGCTGCGCGAGCTTGCCGAGTGGGCTGGGGCTTGGACGCCGCGACCGTTGGAGATCTCCGACGTCACCTGCGGTACGTGCGGGAAGGCGGGCGTGCGGACCGTGGCGGACCGTGGCGGAGGGCGAGACGGTCGATGATGGGCCGGTCTACTGCCGGACGTGCAAGCCAACGGCGGAGGCCGCAGCAGCGGCGGACGAGTCGAGCCCGGCGCCGGCCGCTGCTCATCCTCCCGCGCCTGTCGAGGAGTCGGTCGAGGAGGCGACGTGGCCGAGGAGGTCGCTGACGTGACCAGCGTTGGCGGTGTGGCGGGCCACGCTGGCGCAGGAGCCTGTGCCCGACCTGATCGTGCTCTAGGAGAGCCCGGTGAAACGACTAGCGAAACGAAGCTAGACGGGGCGCGGCTACCTAGAGAGGCGTCCCCGGCCAAAGAAGCCAAGGACGGCCAACACAACAACGACGATGATGACGACCCAAAGCCAGGTCGGCACGTGATCCTTTCGTTGGGAGCGTGCCGACTCTACGGCGAGCCGATCCGTTTTGCAACGTGCGCGCCTACGGACGGAACAGGGCGCCTCTTGATGAACACGGCGGCGCCCGGCTCAGCGACATCGCGGCGCACCTCCGGCAGGGCGATTACCGGCGAAACGGTTAGCGAAACAGCCGCCGCAATTCTCGATCTGTCGTCTCCCAGTCGTTCGCCACGCCCGATAGTTTGTCCGCCCCACACTGCCGGAAGGAAGGGAGGCCCGCGCAAGCGGGCTTCTCTCTTAGGAGGAGGTCCTGGCGCGCATGAAGTAGATCGAGCCGCTGCGAAAGCCGCATCCCGAAAGCTGTGATCGAGGAGTTCCGGCACCCGAACCCCGAGCTGCTCGGGGCCCGCCGGGGTACAGGAGGTGGACGCCGGGGTGAAGGCGGGGTAGTGTCGTGTTCTGCGAGCCGAGCAAGACAAGCGAGAGTCGCTGACTGCGTTGAGCGGAGGCTCTTGGTGGGCGGCGCTGAAGCGGGCGGTACGCGAGTTCCGCGAAGACAACGTCACGGACTGGGCGGCGGCTCTGACGTATTACGGCGTCCTCTCGATCTTCCCGGCGCTGCTGCTTCTCGTTTCCGCGCTCGGTCTGATCGGTCAGTCAGCGACGAAGCCGCTGCTTGACAACGTCGACGCGCTCGCGCCCGGAGCGGTAAGAGACATCGTCACGCAGGCGATTGAGAACCTGCAGCGCAGCCAGGGCGCCGCAGGCATCCTCTTCGTCGTCGGTCTCGTGGTCGCGCTGTGGTCGGCCTCGAACTACATCGCTGCGTTCGTCCGGGCCTCGAACGCGATCTGGGACGTCGAGGAGGGACGGCCGATCTGGAAAACGATCCCGCTGCGGCTCGCAATCACGATTGTCATGCTGGTCGTGCTCGCGATCGCTGCTGTTGCGGTTGTCGTGACGGGGCCGCTCGCCGAGTGGGTCGGCGCCTTGGTGGGGCTCGGCGAGACCGCCGTGACTGTGTGGGACATCGCGAAATGGCCGCTGGTCGTCCTGATGGTCGTTCTGATGGTTGCGCTGCTCTACTGGGCGGCTCCGAACGTGAAGCAGCCAGGCTTCCGCTGGGTGACGCCGGGCTGCGTGATCGCGGTGCTGCTCTGGATCCTCGTCTCGGCCGCCTTCGCCTTATACGTTGCGAACTTCGGCTCCTACAACAAGACGTACGGGAGCCTCGGCGCCGTCATCATCTTCTTCATCTGGCTCTGGCTCTCGAACATCGCTATCCTGCTTGGAGCCGAGTTCGACGCTGAACTCGAGCGCACCCGGCAAATCGCCGCCGGACACCCGCCCGAGAAGGAGCCGTTCCTGACCCCGCGCGACGAGGCGTAGCCATCGGCTAGCTCGGCGGTTGCTGCCGCGCGAGCTCACGCCGCAGCTCGCCCAGGCGGCTCGAGACCCAGCTCGGCGAGGTCCCGAGCGCGCTGGACCAGTGACCGTTCTCTGTAAGGAGACGGCTCACTGTTGCTCGCGCCGGAGCGCCAGGAGCGAGGGCACTCCGTCAAGCTCGCGCTGCTCGCGCGGCGGAAGGATCTGCTCCTCGCCAGGCTCAACCTTCTCGTAGCGGACCGTCGTTATGTCGATCATGCTTAGGGCACCAAGCCTATCCCGTGTTAGTTGGCTTGTTGACCGCCCCACCGAAATAGGATCTCGCTCGCCCGGTTGAGGTCGCGCCGATATGACGAGTTCGGCGAGCGCGCACGCCGCGGGTTTCGGCCGCCTCGCTGCCAGGCCAGCGAGACACGCGAGCACGGCCTGGGCTTCCTCGAAGCCAACATCGGGGCGCGGCTGTAGCGTTCATGCGGCACCGCGACCTTCGACGAGAGGAGAGAAAGAGTGCCTCAGAAGCCTCGCTGGGAGTACCGCCGGCTCGGCGTGCCGAAGGGACACAGCATGGAGAAGCAGCAGGAGTTCGACAGGGATCTCGCCGACCTCGGGGATGACGGCTGGGAGCTCGTCGCCGTCGAAGGCGACGCCGCCTACTTCAAGCGCCAGAGCGCGGAGGAGCGCGCCGTCGAAGGCGACGCCGCCTACTTTCAAGCGCCAGCGCGCGAAGGAGCCTGCGCGGCTCGTCTGCGTGTCGGTCGTCCGGTAGCCCGACCCGTCACGGCCACCAGCTCTCGTCTAGCCGTACCTCCCGGTACGCCTCCGGCGGTGGCGTGCCTCCGGCCTCGCGCTCGCGCTCGGCGTGCTTCTGCTGCTCCGTCCAGGCGCACAGGTCGCATAGGGCCGGGGCGCTCGGCCCGACGCCCTGCCGAGCAAGCCACCCGTCGCGCTGCCGACGACGCTCGTCGATGTCGAGACGGTCGCCTGCTACCTCGGCGTGAGCGTGGACTACGTCTACAGGCACGCCGACGAGCTAGGCGCGCGGCGTCTCCCGAGCGCCGGCAACGGCCGTGGGAAGGGCACGAAGCAGCGGCTTCGCTTCTCGCTGCCCGAGCTGGACGAGCGCCTGCGCGCGCATACCGCCTGCTCAGGAAGCGGGGGGTCGGAAGAGCCCGCAAGCCTCACGGCTGCACCGATTCGTCGTCCTCGCCGACGGCGCTCAATGGGCACAAACTTGCATCCGCTGCCCATTCGAGGCCGAACGGAGTCAGCTTGAGCGCGCCGAGGCCGAAGCCCGCGCAGCGCCGCCGCCGGTCCGACTTGCTGAATGGTTCTCCCTGCCGAGCGCGGGCCTCGTAGTAAGTCTGGGTCCCGGGCGTAAGCATCACCGTTAACGCGGCATCGTCGGCTACCCATACGCGCCAAGCTCGAGATGGTTCTCGCCGTCATTCACGCCCTTGCCGACGTGGTCCAGTCGAAAGACTTTGCCGGCGTGCTCGAGCGCCGTCGCGCCGACGACCTCCCAATCCACGTCAGCGGAGTCGGAGTCCTTCGGGAGCGTGTCACGGGGGTGACGAGCCGCTCGGCCGTGACCGATACCTTCGGTCGGTTCAAGCCGCCAGCCTAACCTCATGCACGCGCGGCAGGATGGCAAGGAAGGAAGACGCGGTGTTCTCGTGCGCTTTCGCCCTTTTGAGCTCGTCGATCTCAGCTTGGAGTTGGACACACTGTTCGCGGCGACGGGGGAACGCCAGATTGTCTGCCCCGCTTGGACCGAATGAAAACGAAGCGCGGCCTCGCGCTTGCGGCAACACAAGGCCGCGCCAGCGTCGCGCTTCGACGTCCCAAGCAGAGACGTGGACCGCACACGACAAGACGCGCGTGTCAGGTGCTTGTGCGCGACGTCGTACGGCTAATAACGGTGGTCGTCCCGTTCGTGGTCGACAACGTCGTGGGCGTCTCGCCGGCCGCGCTGTCCGCCTGCGTCAGCGTCTGCTCCACCGTTCGCTCCGCGCTTCCCAGGATTACGTGCGTGAGCCGCTCGCTGAAGCCCGCGACGAAGGCAAGAAGTGTGAAGAAGAAGAACGCCTTTGCCTCTTCGGGCTCCTGGAGCTGAAGCAGCTCGCTTTGGAGCGCGAAGTAGATGAAGAGGCCAAAGACCGCGCCGATGAACGGGCGAAACGTGCCTAGCCAGAACGCGGGCATGCGTCCAACCTCGTAGTCAAGCGTGAAGCGGTCGTTGCGCATGCGGGTCAGAACGCTGACGATTGCACCCAGCGCGCCCGCCGTGTAGCAGGCGAAGAAGAAGCGCGTAGTGAGTGAGTCGAGATCGATCGCGCCGAAGGCGGTGCCCGCAAGCAATGCGATGACGAGGCCGATAACCCCGGCGACGAGGGCGCCGACGAGCATTCCCCAGAAGTAAACGAAACGCGCGGCGTTCAAGGCGGCACGGTCGTAGTACTTCTCGATCTCGATGATCTCGCTGCGCCCGCGGGCCACGAGCTCCGCTTCCGTCGGCTCGCCCGTAAGGTGAGCGGCCATGTGTGCCGCCACCGCAGTATCGTCGACCAGCATGTTCACCGAATTGCTGTCGGATGGCTCCGGGCCGGCTGCCGCCTCCAGCTCACGGCGGCTGTCGGATGCCTCCGGATCGGCTGCCGCCTCCAGCTCACGGCGGCCGTTGGATGGCTCCGGATCGGCTGCCGCCTCCGCCTTGCTGCGGCTGCGCACCCGGCTCACACCGGTAATCGGACCCCACGCACGCCCCTCAACAATTCCGAGGAGGTAGCTCTCCGTGGAGAAGATCCAGGTCATCGCAACCCGCTTGGGTGTGTGTGTCAGGATTTGCGCCGCTTTGTTCCCGAGTGTGTCGCAGTGGTGGAGGAGCTCAGCGACGCGTGAATCCGAGGCCGTGAGCCACGTCGTCGCTCGATGCAGCGAGATGCTGGGCCCGAGTAAGAGATTGAGCGCCCGGCCGTGGTGAGACTTCATTGTCATCACGATCGCGGACGGAAGAGTCGTAGACCAGTAGGCGGCTACGATATCCCCCTCCGCGGCGGTGAACTGCGCCAGCTTCTCGTGATAGACGTCTTCGGCCGCCTTCCGCTCCTCATCCCCCGGCGGCGGATCGGGAGGCCATCCAGCGGGTGCGAGCTCAACTGGGAGGCCACCGAACTCGCCGTAGCGTCCGTGCAGCACGAACCAGCGGAAGTGTGCGAGAACAAGCTCGTTGAAAAGGATTGCGCTCGCGGGTTGCGACTGGTGCGGCCCCCCGTTGCTCTTCAGCATCCGATCGGTGCTGGCCGGTGTTTCGACTGACTGACTCACGCTCGGCTCCTTATCGCGGGGTCTAGCGACTCAACGCTCGGCTCCTTTTTTCCGTCTAGCGACGATCGCCACTTGGAGACGAGATTACAACGCGCTTCGAATTTCCACAAGCCATCGAGCGCCCCATCTCACCGCCAGCGGCCGTCGAGGGCGCAAAATCCGTGGCCGGCCTCGACGACGAACGCGCAGCGGAGATCGCTCGCTGGCTTAGCAAGGGGAAGGCCGAGCCAGTCCGCTTCGAGAAGGTCGAGCCCGGAGACGAGCAAATCCTCGAGGACCGAGAGCAGCGCGAGCTGGATGGTCTGCCCTCGTTCCTGGCTATCCCCGACGACGAGGACTAAGCGGCGAACCGTGGTCGTGACGTTGCCGCACTAAGATCCTGGCGCCGGCACGCACTTGGACGGGACCCGTTTTCCGCGACGAGGCGGAGGCGCTCGAGCGGCGCCTGCTCGGGGATCAGCTGAGCGCGGAGTGTGGTCGACTCGACTGAGGCAGGGCAATTTAGTAGCGTCGCGCACACAGTGGCGAAAGAAGACCTGACGCTCGTCCGAGTCTTGCGCTTTGGCGATGAAGGCAAAGACGTCTTAGCAGTCAAACGGATGACCTCCCGCGCTCGCGTTAACTTCCCGAAGCAGGTCAAGGAGGACGGTAGGTTCAACGAGCGCTTCGGGAGGAAATTCCAGACGGCGCTAAAGCGCTTCCAAAGGAAGCGTGGTCTTATCGACGACGGCGAGGTCGGGTACCACACCTTCAAGGCCCTGGTCAAGCATGCCGACGCCTTCGACTCCAGGCTTCTGCGCGAATTCGCCAAACACCAGGTCGGTGACTGGGGGATCATGGGCCGGAAGTCGGCGTTTGCCGGGCTTGACATGGGGGTCGATTTCACCGGCAAGGGGGCGATCCCGATGTTCGCCGACGGCAAGATCGTACGGCTCGTACGTTCGGGCTCAGGCTGGCCCGGGCTCGGCCGCCTGATCGTCGTTCAGTGCGACAAGGGACCGATGGCGCGCTTCCCTATCTACACGGCCGAGGACATCAAGATCCCGAACTCGCACGCGGTCGGCAAACGGCTGAAGAAGGGCGAACTGCTGGCAGAGGCGACCGGGACCGGCGAGGCGCCGGGAATCGAGCTCGGCTGGGCCGGACCCGCGCCGAACTTCAAAGGCACGCTTTTCCAGGCTCGCCACGGCAACTACTCAGGCGTCCCCAGGGCGACCGAAGAGGGAGCCAACTTCTGGAAGACACTCTCCGCCTGGATGGCGAAGAGCAGCTGACGATCACCGCCGCGCTTCGACGCCGAGGAGGAAGTCGTTCCTTGTCCCACATCTCTTCGGTATACGTGGTACCGGACGTCGTCGTCTTCGTCGTCAGCATCCGCTCGACGTAGTCAGGTGCGAGCACAACCGCGGCATCGGTGAGGCGAACATGGACGCGCCGCGTCTGCGGCTCCCGCGTCGACGGCTTGACGAACCGCGTGTATACCCACGCGCTAGTCCGGTGCGTCCTGCTGATCATGGAGAGTGCGCGCGGATGGCCGCACGCCCGTCCTCGAGACGAAATGGTCCGCCTGGACACTCCACCAGGCCGCCGGCCTGGGTGGCGCCGCTCAAGAACGGCGCGCCCGCCCACCTGCTGACGCGGGAGGAACGGGCCCGCGGCGGCCGCGTTCGAGCCGCGAACGCGCGGGAGCGTCGCTCAAGCTTGCGAGACGCTCCGCGCGGAGGCGCGCGTCTCATTGAGGCGGCCGAGCGGCTTCCGCCTGCCGCGCGTAGCTCGCCCGCTCGAGGATCTGTAAGTCACCCTGACACCATGCAACGGCTCGACCGGTTGCGCCTTTCCGGTTCACCCCTTGATGTGTAGCGACTATCGGAGTAGCTTCGCTCGTGCCACGAAGCACAAGCCCCCCGCCGCGCCGACCGGCAGCCGCTCGTCGGGCCGTCACTGCTTCGGACGCCGCTCGACGAAGGGGCGCCAACACGAG
>Ga0299913_10006223_pt1 | contig 10319 bp, 8 predicted proteins | sample RVTome_9_FD_201360 | JGI IMG/M metagenome (GOLD analysis project Ga0299913, IMG submission 201360) | Soil microbial communities from uranium-contaminated site in the Upper Colorado River Basin, Wyoming, United States - RVT155D38 (version 2) ... | reverse complement strand
AGCGCCGGTCCCAGCGACCGGGCGGCGTCGCCGTCGGGCAGCACCCAACCGGCCCCGGCGGCCCGGTCCACGAGCGTCGCGGTGGCGCCGATGGCCCCGGGCGCACGGTGGTCCGCCGGGCCCCACCGGCCCGCGACGAGGGCCGCCAGCTTGGCGCCGTTGAGGGCGGCGCGGCGCTCCACGTCGATGGCCGCGCCCGGCGGGGTTGCGCTCACCCTGCGTCGCTCGCGCACAGCCCGGACGACGCCCCCGCGCGGGCGCGACGATCGCCGGCCACCGCAGCCCGGAAGGAGGGTCGGCGACCGGCGAGGTCGGCGGCTGCGCGGGCAGCCGGGAGGTGCACTACTTCTTCTTGCGCTTGCCGTAGCGGCGCTCGAACCGGTCGATGCGGCCGCCGGTGTCGACCAGCTTCTGCTTGCCCGTGTAGAAGGGGTGGCACTCGCTGCACAGTTCGACGTGCAGCTCGGGGCTGGGGTTGGTCGAGCGGGTGACGAACGTGTTGCCGCACGAGCAGGTCACGGTCGTCTCACGGTACTGAGGGTGGATACCAGCCTTCATCGTGGTCTCCTGGTGGAAAGAGGACTGCGCAGTCTACCGACCGGCGGCCGTCAACCTGCAGCCAGACGGTTCTTGGCCACCTCGGTCAGGAACTCGTCGTTGGTGCGGAACGTCTTCATCCGGTCCATCAACAGCTCGAGCGCCGCCGCATTCCCGCCGTCGGTCGACGACAGGCCGGTGAGCACGCGGCGCAGGGCCCACACCAGGTTGAGCTGGTTGCGGGCGAACAGCAGCTCCTCGTGCCGGGTCGAGCTGGCCCCGACGTCGATCGCCGGGTAGATGCGCCGCTCGGCCAGGCGGCGGTCGAGCCGCAGCTCCATGTTGCCGGTCCCCTTGAACTCCTCGAAGATGACCTCGTCCATCTTCGAGCCGGTCTCGATGAGGGCGGTGGCCAGGATGGTGAGCGACCCGCCCTCCTCGATGTTGCGGGCGGCGCCGAAGAACTTCTTCGGCGGGTAGAGCGCACCGGAGTCGACCCCGCCGGACATGATCCGCCCGGTGGCGGGGGCGGCCAGGTTGTAGGCCCGGGCCAGCCGGGTGATGCCGTCGAGGATGATGCAGACGTCCTTGCCGTCCTCGACCATGCGCTTGGCCCGCTCGATGGTGAGCTCGGCCACCTGGGTGTGCTCGTCGGCCGGCCGGTCGAACGTCGACGCCACGACCTCGCTGGAGGGGCTGCGCAGCCACCGCCGCATGTCGGTGACCTCTTCCGGGCGCTCGTCGACGAGCAGCACCAGCAGCTTGACCTCGGGGTTGTTCGTCTCGATCGACCGGGCGACCTGCTTGACGATGGCCGTCTTGCCGGCCTTGGGCGGCGACACGATGAGGCCCCGCTGGCCCTTGCCCAGCGGCGAGATGAGGTCGACGATGCGCGCCGTCATGTTGCCGTCGTCGGCGGTCTCGAGCACGAGCTTCTCGTCGGGGAACAGCGGCGTCAGGTCCTCGAACCGGCGGCGCTTGCGGGCCTGATCGGGGTCGGCGCCGTTGACCTTGTCGATGCGCAGCAGCGCGGGGTTCTTCTCGTTGCGCATCGCCGGGCGGCTGGCGCCGGTGACCAGGTCGCCCTTGCGCAGCCCGAACTGGCGGACCTGCTTGACCGACACGTAGATGTCGTCCTTGGAGGGGAGGTGGCCCTTGACCCGCAGGAAGCCGTAGCCCTCGTCGCGCAGGTCGAGCAGTCCCTCGACCTCGACCGGCTCGCCGGAGAACTCCTCGGCCGGGCCCTGTTCGTCCTTGCCGCGCCGGCCGCGCCGGCGGCGGCGGCGGTTGCCGGGCTCGCTGTCGGCGGCCCCGTCACCCCGGCCCTGGTCGCCCTGCCGGGTGTCGCCGCCCTCGTTGGCGGCGTCGCCCTGGCCGGCCTCGGCCGCCCTGCCGGTGTCCGCGCTCTGCCGGGCGTCGGCGCCGCGGTTGCCCTCGCCGCCCTGCCGGGCCGCCGGCCTGGTGTCGGCGCCCGGCCGTGCGTCCCCCCGCTGCCTGGTGCCGGCCGCCCCGGACCGGCCGCCGCCGTTGCGGCCCTGCGGGGCGCCGCCCCGGGGCGCCGGCGGGTGGGCGACGTCGGTGGTGCCGCCGAACTCGAGCTCCCACTCGGAGGGGGGCTCGCTGTCGGCGGACGGCGCCCCGGGCTCGCCGGCGGTCTGCCCCGGCTCGGCCTGCTCGGCCTTCTCTGCCCGGGCGGGCTGGTCGGCCTGGGTCGCGGCGCCGCCGGGTGCGTCGCCGGCATCGCCTGCGGGCCCTGCCGTCGCCGGGGCGTCCGCCGCCGGAGTGGTCGTGTCGGCCTCGTCCACGATGGCCTCCTTGTCGTGGCCGTTGGCGGCGCCCGCCACCGCCGTGTCGGCCGCTGCGTCGGCCGCGGGTGCGTCCGCGGCCGCCTCACGCGCCGGCGCGCCGCCGGCCGGCTCGACACCGGTGAGCTCGAGGATGAGCTGCACGATCTCGGCCTTGCGGGCGCGCGACGGGGGCTTGGCCCCGAGGGCTTGGGCGATGGTCGTGAGCTCCTCGCGGTCCTTGCGTTCGAGGGCGGACCGTTCGAGGGTGTTGGGCTCCACGCTCATCGGTGGCTGTCACCTCACTAGTAACTGGGGGAGACCGGGTGGGTCGACCGCGGGCCGGCGTGCGGCAGGCAGGCAGGCGCTGGGGCGTGAAGCGAAGGAGATCGGCTCGGGAGAGGAACCACTCCGCTATCGAGGAGTCGGGGACCGCTCGGCCATCTGCTCTGATGCAGCGGTTGCCCCCCGGCTGAACATCCGTACTCTAGCGCGGCGCTCCGCCCGGTCGAAACACCGCTGATACAGGCCCAGCCACCTTCGGTGCTGGTCAGCGAGGCCCTCAGCGGGCCAGCAGCCGCCCGACCATCTCGTGGCCGGGGACCGCCCGGGCGCCCGCGGTGGCGGGCTCGCTGTAGACGCCGCCCGGCCCGTCGACCTCGCTGTCGACCAGCAGGTAGGGCACGGGATCGGACGTGTGGGTGCGCAGCTCGACCGGCGTGGGGTGGTCGGGCAAGAGCAGCATGCGCCACGGCCCGAGCGCGTCGAGGCCCTCGACCAGACCGGCGAGGATGCGGGAGTCCCACGCCTCGAGCGCCCTGATCTTCTCGTCGAGGTCGCCGGCGTGGCCGGCCTCGTCGGTGGCCTCGACGTGCAGCAGGAACACGTCGGCGCCGGCGGCCAGCGTGCGCAGGGCGGCGTCGCGCTTGCCCTCGTAGTCGGTGTCGTACCAGCCGGTGGCGCCCGGCACCTCGACGACGTCCATGTCGGTCAGCGCGCCGAGGCCCCGGATCAGGTCGACGGCGGTGACCAGCGCGCCCGACCGCCCTGTGGCGTCGCGGAACGCCGGGAGCTGCGGCCGGCGCCCCTGGCCCCACAGCCACACCTGGCTGGCCGTGAGCTTCGAGCCGGCGACGACGGCACGGCTGGCGTCCATCAGGTCGATGAGCCGGGGCGCGGCGGGGCCCCGGGGCAGCATGGCGGGCTTGCCCGTCAGGTCGTGGGGCGGGATGCACGTGGCGTCGGCCCAGCTCTCGGGGGCGATGACGATGTGCCGGTACTGGACGCCGGCGTGGAACTCGACCTCGCCGCCCGCGCCGCGGCCGAGCGTGTCGTCGAGGGCGGCGATGACCCGGGCCGCGTCCTCGGACGAGGGGTGGCCGCCGGCGAAGTCGACCATCGTGCCGTCGGCGCCCACCTCGACCAGGTTGCAACGGTAGGCGACCTGGTCGGGGCGCAGCTCGAGGCCGAGGGCGGCGGCCTCGATGGGGGCGCGGCCAGTGTGGTAGCGGGCGGGGTCGTAGCCGAGGATCGACATGTTGCCCACGTCGCTGCCCGGGGGCATCTTCGGCGGGATCACCGCGGCGCGCCCGACCTCGCCGCGCCGGGCCAGCCGGGCCAGGGTGGGCATGGCCGCGGCCTCGAGCGGCGTGCGCCCGCCGAGTGCGTCGAGCGGCGCGTCGGCGCAGCCGTCGGGGACGCAGATCACGTACTTCACCGGGTCAGTCTCGCAGGCGGGGGCGGAAACGCCGCCATCCGGCCGCCCGCCGTGCGGGGCGGGCCGGGACCGGTCGAGGGCCCGTCAGGGCCCGGGGGCCAGGCAGGGCGTGAGCGCCTCCTCGAGCTCGGCGTCGAGCCCTGGTGTGGCGTCGAGGCCGTCCTCGCCCTGGGTGTAACCGATGATGACGATCCGCTCGATCAGGTCGTCGGTCAGGTTCTCGTCGAGGCACTCGACGAGCCCCGGGAGCTGGGCGCCGCCGTCCCCGGCGATGCTCTCGATCAGCAGCGTCCGGATGTCCATGCAGCCGGTGAGGCGCTGGTAGAAGGCGGCGGCCTGCTCGTCGGAGAAGTCGAGGCCCAGGTCGTCGGGCGAGTCGACGTCGTCGCGGGCGATGTCGTCGGGCGTGACTCCCGCGGCCGCGATCTCGTCCGCCCCGTAGCCGTCGACGAACGACTCGGCCACGCACCTGCGCTGGTCGGGCGTCAGGTCGTCGTCGTTCTCGTCCTCGAGCGCGACGATCGCGTCGACGTACTCCTGGCGCTGGGCGCCGCCCTCGCCGGCGAGGTCCTCGCCGGCCTCCTGCGCGCAGGCGGCGACCAGCGCCGCCAGCAGCACCGTCGCGCCCACCTCTCGTCCCGGTCGCATCCGCGCTCCTCGTTCACCGGGCGGCCCGCCCCGCCTCGCCCCGCACAGTGGCACGCCGGCCGGGCGCTGGCCAGCCCGCCTCACGGCCCGGCGACGCACCGTTCGACGTGGGCGCGCACGGCCCCGACCTCGGCGGGGAGCACCTCGTAGCGCTCGGGCCGGTCGTGCAGGTCGGCGAGGTGGTCGGGCAGCGGCGGACGCACGCCGGTGGCCTGCTCGACCGCGTCGGGAAACTTGGCCGGGTGCGCCGTCGCCAGGCACACCACCGGCCGGCCGGCACCGCCCCCACCCGGCTCGTCCCGGCAGGCCCGCGCCGCCCCGATGCCGACCGCGGTGTGGGGGTCGGCGAGGTAGCCGGTCCGGTGGTGCAGGTCGGCGATGAGGTCGAGGGTGGCCCGGTCGTCGAGGCTGGCGGCCACGAACGTGGGGTCGCGGGGCGCCTCGACCGCACCGAGCTCGCGGAACCGGGTCATCAGCCGGGCCGTCGCCCCGCCGTCCCGCCCGAGCAGCTCGAACAGCAGCCGCTCGTGGTTGGACGACACCTGGATGTCCATGCTGGGGCTGAGGGTGGGGACCACGCCGTCCTGCACCAGGTCGCCGGTGCGCGCCCAGCGGGTGAGGATGTCGTTGCGGTTCGAGCCGATGATCAGGCGCTCGATCGGCGCGCCGCCGCGGCGGGCGATCCAGCCGGCGAACACGTTGCCGAAGTTGCCGGTGGGCACGGCCACGTCACAGGGCCCGACGGAGGCCGCGGCGCTGACGTAGTAGACGATCTGGGCGGCCACCCGGGCCCAGTTGATCGAGTTCATGGCCGACAGCCCGACGCGCCGGCGCAGGTCGGCGTCGGCGAACAGGGCCTTGACCAGGTCCTGGCAGTCGTCGAACGTGCCCTCGATCGCGACGTTGTGCACATTGGGGGCGTCGACGGTGGTCATCTGGCGCCGCTGCACGTCGGACACCCGGCCGGCGGGGTGCAGCACGACGATGTCGAGCGCGGGACGGCCGACGCAGGCGGCGATGGCGGCCGAGCCGGTGTCGCCCGATGTGGCCACCACCACCGTGGCCCGCTCGCCGCGGCGGGACAGCTCGTGGTCGAAGAGCCGGCCGACGAGCTGGAGGGCCACGTCCTTGAAGGCGAGGGTGGGCCCGTGGAACAGCTCGACCACGAACAGCCCCGGCTCGATCTCGACCAGGGGGCACACGTCGGGGTGGTCGAACGGGGCGTAGGCCTCGGCGACCATCCGGTCGAGGTCGGGGCGGGCGACCGGCGAGCCGTCGACGTAGGGCCACAGCACGTCGGCGGCCAGCTCCGCGTAGGGGCGCGGCTCGTCCCAGCGGTCGGGCAGCGCCGGCCACGAGTCGGGCACGTACAGGCCGCCGTCGCTGGCCAGGCCGGCGAGCAGCACGTCGGCGAAGTCGAGGACCGGGGCCTGGCCGCGGGTGGAGACGTACTTCATCGCTCGCCCGTCACCGGCCGCTGCCGCCGATGACCCGCAGCACCGACGTGATGCGGTCGACGGCGTCGAGGTGGTGCAGGTCGCGGATGGTGGCCTGCATCGCGGCCTCGCGGGCCACGTGGGTGATGAACACGAGGCGGGCCTCGGCGCCGAGGCCCTCCTGCTCCATCGAGCGGATCGACACGTCGTGCTGGCCGAACACGCCGGCCACCGCGGCGAGCACGCCGGGCCGGTCGAACACGTCCATGTTGAGGTAGTAGGCGGTCTCGACCTCGTCGATGGGTCGGATGCGGCCCCGGGCCAGGGTGCCGACCGTGGCGTGGCTGCCCCGGCGGCGGTTGAGGGCGGCGTCGATGACGTCGCCCAGCACGGCGCTGGCGGTGGGCGACCCGCCCGCGCCCCGCCCGTAGAACATGAGATCGCCGACCGCGGCGCCCTCGACGAAGATGGCGTTGAAGCTGTCGCGGACCGAGGCGAGGGGGTGCTCGGCGGGCACCATCGCCGGGTGCACGCGCACGGCCACCTCACCGGCGTGGCTGCCGTTGGCCCGGCCGCCGTGCTGCTCGGCGATGGCGAGCAGCTTGATGACGTAACCCATCTTGGCGGCGTACTCGATGTCGGCCGTGGTGATGCCGGAGATGCCCTCGTCGTAGACGTCGCCCGCCACGACCCGCACCCCGAAGGCGATCGAGGCGATGATCGCCGCCTTGGCCGCGGCGTCGTGGCCCTCGACGTCGGCGGTGGGGTCGCGCTCGGCGTAGCCGAGGCTCTGCGCCTCGCTGAGCGCGTCGGCGTACGACACGCCCTCCTCGGTCATGCGGGTGAGGATGTAGTTGGTCGTGCCGTTGACGATGCCCATGATGCGATCGATGCGCTCGCCGGCGAGCGACTCGCGCAGCGGCCGGATGAAGGGGATGCCGCCGGCGACCGCGGCCTCGAACAGCAGGTCGACGCCGGCCTCCTCGGCGGCCGCGAACATCTCGGCGCCTGCGTTGGCCAGCAGCTCCTTGTTGCCGGTGACCACCGGCTTGCCGGCCTTGAGCGCGGCGAGCACCAGCTCGCGGGCGGGCTCGACGCCGCCGATGACCTCGACCACCAGGTCGACGTCGGGGTCGATGACCACGCCCGCGGCATCGAGGGTGAGCACCCCCTCGGGCAGCTCGACCGGGCGCTCCTTGGCCAGGCTGCGCACCGCCACCCGGGACACCTCGAGCTGCAGGCCGGTGCGGGCGGCGATGGCGTCGCCACGATCGCCGATCAGCTCGACGAGCGCCGCGCCGACATTGCCGCAGCCCAGCAGGCCGATGCGGACGCGTTCAGGGGTCACGACGGGCCATGCTACGGCTGCCGCCGATCGACCGCGAAAGGTGTTCGTCTCCTCGGGATCCGACCCCACACCCCGCTCGCCGGCGTGTCTCGTCGCCGCGCCTGTCCGGTCGTCCGCTCAGCGGACGCCACGGTGGCAGACGTACCAAGCCCCGCTGCGGGCCGCCCCGATGCGCATCGCGCGGTGGCTGCCCGGCTACGCTCCGCCGCCGATGATCGTCCTGGTCGTGGCGGAGGAGTCCGCGGGGGCGCAGACCCTGCGGTTGATGGCCCAGCGCGGTCACGACGTGGTCGGCGTGCTCACCGCGCCGGACCGCAGCAACGGGTCGGTGGCCGCCGTGGCCGACGAGCTGGGCCTGCCCGTGCTCGATCCCGCCCGGGTACGTGAGCCCGCCTTCGCCCGCTGGATCGCCGACCACAGGGCCGACCTGCTGGTCAACGTGCACTCGCTGCAGATCGTCCACGAGGACGTGATCGCGGCCCCCCGCATCGGCAGCTTCAACCTCCATCCCGGGCCCCTCCCCCGCTACGCCGGCCTCAACGCCCCGAGCTGGGCCGTCTACGAGGGCGAGTCCCGCCACGCCGTCACGCTCCACTGGATGGCCGGCAAGGTCGACGCCGGCGCCATCGCCTACGAGGCCTGGTTCGACATCGCCCCCGCCGACACCGGCCTGCGGGTGGCGACCAACTGTGTGCGCCACGGCGTGCCGCTGGTCGGCCGCCTGCTCGACGACGCGGTGCGGGGCGTCGACCACGTGCCGGCCACCCCGCAGGACCTGCGGGGCCGCCGGTGGTTCGGCCGCGGGGCACCGCACGGGGGGCGGCTGCCGTGGGACATCCCGGCCCGCCGGGTGGTCGACCTGGTTCGGGCGGCGACCTACGCGCCCTTCCCCTCGCCGTGGGGCTGGCCGACCACGTCGCTGTGCGGCCGCGACGTCGAGGTGACGCGGGTGCGCCCGACCGGTGAAGTGGCCGACGCGCCACCGGGCGCGGTCGGTCACGCTCGCCAGGATGGCGTGCTCGTGGCGGCGGCGGACGAGTGGGTGCTCGTCGAGCGGCTGCGCGTCGGCGGCGAACCGGCGGAGCCCGCCGAGGTCCTGACTGCCGGCGTGCAGCTCGTCTCGCACCATCTTTGACAGAGCGTTCCTCATCGCTACCATCAGCGTCCGGGGCGGCGTTCACGAGCACGGGGCAGCGCCCCGGGCGTAGGCCGCTGGCGGAAGGCGGTGGGGTGCGGATCTTCTCAACGTCTCCCCAGTCCAAGGACGTGGCGCGGGACGACTATCTGCGCGCAGTCGCGGACGTGGCGCGGTGGAGCGAGGACGCCGGATGCGAGGGCATCCTCGTCTACACCGACAACGGCATCGTCGACCCGTGGCTGGTGTCGCAGGTCGTCATCGAGGCCAGCGACCGGCTCGCGCCCCTGGTGGCGGTGCAGCCGATCTACATGCACCCGTACTCGGTGGCCAAGATGATCACCTCGCTCGCCTACCTCCACGGTCGGCGCGTGTACCTCAACATGCTGGCCGGCGGGTTCCGCAACGACCTGCTGGCCCTGGGCGACGAGACGCCGCACGACGAGCGGTACGCCCGCACCACCGAGTACACGCGGATCATCCTCGACCTGCTCGAGGGCAAGGCGCCGGTGACCACGGAGGGTGACTACTACCGGGTGGACGGCCTGCGGCTGATGCCACCCCTTCCGGCCGAGCTGATGCCGGGCGTCCTGCTGTCCGGATCGTCGCCGGCCGGCCTGGCCGCGGCCGAGGCGCTCGGGGCCACCGCGGTCAAGTACCCCCACCCGCCCGGCGAGGAGGAGCCGCCCGACGGCACCGAGTTCGGCGTGCGGGTCGGCATCGTCGCCCGCGACACCGAGGACGAGGCCTGGCGGGTGGCGCTCGAGCGCTTCCCCGAGGACCGCACCGGCCAGATCACCCACAAGCTGGCCATGAAGGTGTCCGACTCGCACTGGCACGAGCAGCTCTCCCGGCGGGTCGACGGCTCGCACGACGGCAAGCGCAACCCCTACTGGCTGGGGCCGTTCCAGAACTACAAGACGTTCTGCCCCTACCTGGTCGGCGACCACGCCACCGTGGCCGCCCAGATCGCCCGCTACCACGACCTCGGCGCGACCACGTTCATCCTCGACATCCCGCCCTCGCGCGAGGAGCTCGAGCAGGTCGCCCGGGTGTTCGGGCTGGCCCGCGACCAGGCCACAGTGTGACGGTGCTGCTGCACGACCACCTGGCACGGGCGGCCGACAGCCGGCCCGACGCCACCGCCCTCACGCTGGGCGACGAGCGGCTCAGCTACGGCGACGTCGCCGTGCTGACCGACCGGCTGGCCGCGGCGCTTGCCGCCCACGGTGTCGAGCCCGGCGACCGGGTCGGCCTGCTCGTGCCCAAGCAGCCGGCGGCCATCGTGGCGATGCACGCGGTGCTCGAGGCGGGCGCCGCCTACGTGCCGCTCGACAGCGAGAGCCCGGCGCCCCGCCTGGCCCGCATCGTGGCGTCGGCCGACCTGCGGCTGCTGCTCACCGTTCCTGCGGCCGCCGACCGGCTCGACGAGCTCGGCGCGCTGCTGCCGCTGCCGATCGTGGCGTCGGTCGACGACGGCGGGGTCGTCACCGTCGGAGGGCGCGAGCTCAGCGCGTTCACCCGCCGCGACTGGGACGTCGACGCCACGCCGCCGGCCCGCAGGGTCGCCGACGACGCCGCCGCCCATCTGCTGTTCACCTCGGGCTCGACCGGCGACCCCAAGGGCGTGGTCATCACCCACCGGATGGTGACAGCCTTCGTCGACTGGGCGGTCGGCTACTTCGGCACCCGCCCCACCGACCGCATCTCGGGG
>Ga0299913_10006222_pt1 | contig 10319 bp, 10 predicted proteins | sample RVTome_9_FD_201360 | JGI IMG/M metagenome (GOLD analysis project Ga0299913, IMG submission 201360) | Soil microbial communities from uranium-contaminated site in the Upper Colorado River Basin, Wyoming, United States - RVT155D38 (version 2) ... | reverse complement strand
TACGCCCGCGACGCCGAGTCCGTTGTTCGCTACCGCGGCTGCAGTACCCGCTACGTGCGTTCCATGATCGAAGCCGAAGTAGGGCCTGCTCGTCTCCAGGAGGGTGTTGTCGTTCTGGGCGAAGTCCCAGCCGTTGACATCGTCGATGTATCCGTTGCCGTCGTCGTCACGGCCGTTGGCTGCGATCTCGCCGGGGTTTACCCACAGGTTCGCCGCGAGGTCCGGGTGGGTTATGTCCACGCCCGAGTCGAGGATGGCGATAACAGTGTCCTCACTGCCTTGGGTCGTGTCCCACGCGCTGGTTATCTTTATGTCTGCGCCGAGGGTTCCCACCTTGGTGCGGCTGGAGCCCGACATCGGGTGCGCCTGGCCGACGTTGTGCAGCCCCCATTGACTGGCGAAACTGGGGTCGTTAGGCACTTCCGACAGGTAGCGCACCAGGTTCGACTCGACATTCGCTACACCCGGCTGCGCTTCAAGGCGCGCCATGACCTCGTTCTGGGTCGCGCCGTCGCCCAGTCGAACCAGCGCGCTGCGCGGCCCGGTCCGAGCCGCCAACCGAGCTCCGGCCGTGGCCAGTACCGCCCGCCGCTGGTGCCCGGACAGGGATCGCTCGTATTCGACGATGAGCTCTCCGGGGACGGCCGCGGGGCGCAGCGCGCTGAGAGGCAAGCGCTGCACGGGGCGGGGGGGCCGCGCGACCGCCGGAGGGGAAAGGATGGCTCCCAACGAGAGCGCGGCGACGAGACCGGCGATGCCGTATCGCGTGCTGCTGCGCTTCACTCGAGGGATCCCTTCACAGAGGCTGCCGCCAACGCCCGACGCTATAGGCGTAGCCGTCGCTAGGGAATAACGATTTTTGCCTAGGCAAGTTCCCGGGTGCCTAGAAGGGCTCTAGCAGCTCGACTTCTCCCTGGGCCTCTTCGATCGCCTCGGAATAGAGCGTGCCCCATGGATCCGCCGCCTCGGGTGCGACCTCGAACAGCGGAACGAGCACGAAACGCCGCTGGGTGATCCGGGGATGCGGGATCTCTAGGTCGGGCTCGCTGATCTTCTCGGCGTCGAACGTCAGGATGTCGAGGTCGACGACGCGCGGCCCCCAACGGATGTCGCTCGCCTCGCGGCCCAATCTTTGCTCGATCTCCTGACAACGCTCGAGGAGCGAGCGCGCGTCGAGTGTTGTGTCGATCTTCGCGACGAGATTCACGTACGACCGTTGCGGAGGACCGCCGATCGGCGACGTCTCGTACAGGCTCGACACCTCCGCCAGTCGGATCCCCTCGACGTTCTCGAGCTCTTTGACGGCAGCGCGACAGAACGACGTTCGATCCCCCACGTTGGATCCGATGCCGATGAAAGCTTCTACCCCGTTGGTCATCTTCGGCGCTCCATCCGTACGGAGATGCTTCCCACCTCGTGAGCCACGGGTGGGTTCTCCTTCGCGACCTCTACGGTAACCCCTTGGACGCCGTTTCTACGGAAGATCAGGTCACAAAGATCGGCCGCGAAGCGCTCTAGAAGGCGGCGCTCGCCGTCCGCTGCAGCCGCGACGACGTCCTCGATGAGCGCGTCGTAGTCCAAAGTCTGTTCCAGATCGTCCTCGCGAGCGGCAGCGTCCAATGACATCTCGACGGCGAGATCGACCAGCACCCCCTGTGCCGCCGCGCGTTCTTCCTCCGTCACCCCGATATGCGTCGCGACCCTGAGGCCGCGGATGGTGACCAGATCGGTCACTGCGTCTCCGGGTGCAAGATCGCTTCAGTCATCCGAACCACCCGGGTCATCTGCTCGACATCGTGCACCCGGACGATATGAGCCCCGCCCCAGACCGCCACTGCAACCGAGGCCGCAGTACCTTCGACGCGTTGATCCTCCGGAAGATCGAGCACCGCGCCGATGAACGACTTCCGTGATGTCCCGACTAGCACCGGGTATCCCGTCGTCACGATCTCGTCGAGCCGCTTGAGAATCTCGAGGTTCTGTTGGGCGGTCTTCGCGAAGCCGATCCCGGGGTCGATCGCGATCCGATCCCGTCGCACGCCGCCACGCTCCAGAGCCTCGGCGCGATCGATCAGGAACTCCACGACCTCCTTGACGACATCCGTGTAGTCGGTCAACGAGCGCATCGTCGCCGGCGTGCCGCGCGAATGCATGATCACCACACCTGCGCCGGTGCGAGCAGCAACATCCCCCATCTCCGGATCGAACGATTCACCCGCGGTGTCGTTCACGATCGCAGCACCGGCCTCGACGGCGGCTTGCGCGACACGCGCCTTCCGGGTGTCGACCGAGACGGTGACCCCGTCCGCGGCGAGCGTCTCGATCACACCAAGGATGCGCTTCAGTTCCTCTTCCTCGGGGACGGCAACGGCCCCCGGCCGGGTCGATTCGCCTCCGACGTCGATGATCGCGGCGCCCTGCGCAACCATCTCGTGCGCATGACCGATCGCAGCTTGCGGGTCGAGCCACAGGCCACCGTCGGAGAAGGAGTCCGGCGTCACGTTGAGAACGCCCATCACCGCGACGCGATCCAGCTCGATGGAACGGTCGCCCGCAGCAAGCTTCACGGTGCGATCAGTGGCGCCGGATGAAGTTCATAGCTTCGGCGCGCGTCGACTCGTTGTCCCTGAAGAGGCCTCGAACGGCCGACGTCACCGTCTCGCTGCCGGGCTTCCTGACGCCGCGCATCGTCATGCAAAGGTGCTCTGCCTCGATCACGACGAAGACGCCGCGTGGGCTAAGAGCGCTCTCGATCGCGTCGGCGACCTCGGTCGTCAGGCGTTCCTGCACCTGGGGCTTGCGCGACGCGACTTCGACGACGCGCGCGAGCTTCGACAAGCCCGTGATCTGCCCTTCCTTGTTGGGGATGTAGGCCACGTGAGCCTTGCCGACCCACGGAAGAAGGTGGTGCTCACATACCGAATAGAGCGGGATGTCGCGCACCATGACCATCTCGTCGTGACCGAGCTCGAAGACGACATCGATCTCGTCCTTAGGATCGTGTCCGATACCCGAGAAGATCTCCGCGTACATGTCTGCAACGCGTTCGGGGGTGAGCTGCAACCCTTCGCGATCGGGGTCCTCGCCGATCGCCTTGAGGATGTCGGCGACCGCGCGCTCGATGATCTCGCGATCGAATTCTGGTCGGTCGGTCATGCCCCAAGCGTACGGGGCTTTGGGGTTACGCCTCGCCGAGACGTGGTTTGGGCGCCGGGCGAGGAGCGCGCTTGCGCTCTCTTCGCTCCTTGGCCACCGGTAGATCGCCCTTCTCGCGACGAAGCCTGGTGCGCTCGAGAGGATTCGCCGGCTCCTGCTTGCTGACCTCGGCGAGGATCTCGGCGACCTCTTCCTTCTCGAGGGCTTCCTTTTCGAGCAGGCGCTCGACCATGAGATCGAGCTTGGCGCGGTGCTTCGTGAGGATCTCGCGCGCTTCCTCGTACGCCTCCTCGACGAATCGCTTCACTTCCGCGTCGATGTTGGCGGCAACCGAATCGGAGTAGTCCTGGGTGTGCCCATAGTCGCGGCCCAGGAAGGGCTGGCTGTTGTCCTCGCCCAGTGCGAGGGGGCCGAGATCGGACATGCCGTACTGCGTGACCATGGACCGAGCGATCCGGGTGCACCGCTGGATGTCGTCCTGGGCGCCGGTGGTGGGCTCGTCGAAGACGATCTCCTCTGCGACGCGGCCCCCGAGAAGCATGGCCAGCTCGTCGATGAGCTCGGACCGAGTGATCAGGAAGCGGTCCTCGGTCGGAAGCGTGAGCGTGTAACCCAACGCACGCCCGCGGGACACGATCGAGACCTTGTGGACGGGATCCGCATTGGGAAGCGCATGCGAGACGAGCGCGTGGCCGGCCTCGTGGTACGCGATGACCTTCTTCTCTTTCTCGGAGATCACTCGGCTACGGCGTTCGGGACCCGCGAGCACGCGGTCGATCGCCTCTTCGAGCTCTCTCATCGCGATCTCGGGCCGCGAGAACCGCGCAGCAAGCAGAGCCGCTTCGTTCACGACGTTCGCAAGGTCCGCACCGGTGAAACCGGGGGTGCGTCGTGCAAGGACCTCGATGTCGATCTCCTTCGCGAGGGGTTTACCGCGCGTGTGCACCTTCAAGATGCCGATGCGACCGTTCAGGTCGGGTCGGTCGACGACGATCTGGCGATCGAAACGACCGGGACGTAGCAGAGCGGGGTCGAGGATGTCGGGACGGTTCGTGGCGGCGATCAAGATGACGCCACCCTTGACGTCGAAGCCGTCCATCTCCACGAGCAGCTGGTTCAGCGTTTGCTCGCGCTCGTCGTGACCGCCGCCGAGACCCGCACCGCGGTGACGACCGACGGCATCGATCTCGTCCATGAACACGATCGAGGGAGCGTTCGCTTTCGCTTGTTCGAAGAGATCGCGGACGCGGCTCGCGCCGACGCCGACGAACATCTCGACGAAGTCGGACCCGGAGATCGAGAAGAACGGGACACCGGCCTCACCCGCAACCGCGCGCGCCAGCAAGGTTTTGCCGGTCCCGGGGGGGCCGTAGAGCAATACGCCCTTGGGGATCTTCGCCCCCATGGCCTGGAACTTCTGAGGAGCTTCGAGGTACTCCTTGATCTCCTGCAACTCCTCGATCGCCTCATCGAGGCCTGCGACATCGGCGAACGTGATCTTGGGCGCGTCCTTCGACACGAGACGTGCCTTGGACTTGCCGAAGGACATCACACGGTTCCCGCCCCCCTGCATCTGCTGCATCAGGAAGAAGAAGAAGCCGACGATCAACAGGATCGGGAAGAACTGAAAGAAGAACGACAGCAGGGGTGACCCAACCTGCGGATCGGCCTGGACCGTGACCCCGCTATCGAGAGCGATCTGCTGGTATTCGTCGATCGTGTCGTGCGGGAGGTACGCCTCGTAGCGCGCGTCCTCGCCCTCTATGAAATTGCCGACGACCTTCTCGTCGCGCGTCAGAAACTTTGCGGTTTGGATGTCTGAGGATTCAACTCGTGCGACGAACTCGTTGACGGTGAGCTGCTCGGGCTTCGACGAGCTGGCGCGATAGAGGTTGTAGACCCATACGATCAGGATGATCAGGATCAGGTAGAAAACGGCCGAACGGAAGATGCGATTCATCTTGTAAGAAGGTTAGCAGTCACAGTTCTTAACTCAACTCCGACTTTCTACGCAGACGCGGCCCCGGACCTATACGTGGATTACGTATAGGGGTTATCGGCCGGGATCTTCGCCTTCATAAGCCGCAGCCTTCAGGACCCCTATGTAGGGCAGATTCCGGTATCGCTCCGCGTAGTCGAGGCCGTAACCGACGACGAAGACGGGCGGGATCTCGAAGCCGGGATAGCGAACGTCGAGTGGGACCGCTTGCTCTCCTTTCTTCCAGAACAGAGAGCAGATCTCCAGGGAGGCCGGTCGTCGTGCTTCGAGGTAGCGCAGCAGATAAGAGATCGTGAGGCCGGAATCGATGATGTCCTCGACGAGCAGGACGTGACGGCCGGTGATCTCGTAGTCGAGGTCCTTGAGGATCCGGACCACACCCGACGACTTCGTCGACGTCCCGTAGGACGAGACCGCCATGAAGTCGAACTCGATTGGAAGCTGGATCTGGCGCGCGAGATCCGACATGAAAACGAACGCGCCCTTCAGAACACCGACCAGCAAGAGATCCTTACCGCGGTAGTCCTCGGTGATCTGCTTCGCGAGGGTCGCGATCTTGTCCTGGATCTCCTCTGCGGAGATCAGGATCTCGTCGATGTCGTGATGGACCTCGGTCACTGCGGCATCCTACTCACGGTAACTTCGTCGGCCCCGACCACGATCTCCATACCGGTTGCCACAGCGAAGCGGGCACCCGGACGAGCCTTGCCGTCCAACGCGTCGACCGCGGCCTCGATCCCTCCCGAACGATCGCGGACCTCACCGACGGCTCGCTCCAGCACGCGACGTTTGAGCGCCCGCGGTAATTCGATCAATCGATCCGCGGGAAAAGAGACGCCTTCTTCGTGCTCCCGAGCGAGCTCTTTGTGCACCGAAGTTGCGAGCGTCTCCAGCAAGAGCGCATCGTCGCGCAGCAATTCGGCGGACCTTGCGATGGCTTCGACCGCGCCTTGCCCCCATCCGCTCTCGATCGCACTGACGACTTCGTTGCGCACGCGCGCACGTTCGAAGCGCGGATCGTCGTTCGCGGGATCGACCCAGTAATCGATACCTCGTTCGTCACAATACGAAGCCGTTTCCGATCGCCTTACCGCGATCAGAGGACGGATGCGGGCGTTCTCCACGGGTGGAAGGCCTGCCAGGCCGCGCGTTCCCGCGCCGTGGATCAATCGTGCGATCGTGGTTTCGACCCGGTCGTCGAGCGTATGTCCCGTCGCGATGCGTTGGGCCCCCACCTGCTGCGCGACGATGCCGAAGAACTCGTACCGAAAATCACGCGCTCGCGCGTGCAGATTGGAGCCGGCGAGATCGGGGGCCTTCGCGACGTGAGCGTCGTAACCACCTTGAGCGGCGAAGTGCCCGACCCTCGCTGCGATCCGCTCGGAGTCTTCCGACAACGCGTGATCCACATGCGCGACGACGGGTTGGGTCGAGTAGCGAGATGAAAGACGCGCGATGACGTCGAAGAGGCACATCGAGTCCGGTCCTCCCGAAACGGCGACGACGACGGGCCCCGGAGTGAGCATGTCGTAACGATCGATGGCCGACGCGGCGCGCTCGACCAGATCGAAACCCGGACCGCCGAGCGATTCGGCTACGCGACCCGGCTCAACCACGACTCGGGTTCACGAAGCTCGTCGAGCGTTGGGATGTGTTCGGGCGACTGCCACAGATGCCCGACGGCATCCGGTCCTCCCCGTTGCGCGATCCGCTCGCAGAAGGCCTGGCCCAGCTCGTATTGGCGAAGCTTCATCTCCAGGCCGATGACGTTGTTGATGACGCGCTGGACCATGTTCGTCTGCTTGCGTCGTCCCTCGAACGTCGCTCGCATCCTCTCAAAGGACGGGATCTCCTTGGCGCCAACCGCATCCATCACGTAGTTCCCGTGGCCTTCCACCACCGCCATCAACGCCTGGATCTTGTCCAGCGCGACTCGCTGTTCCTCCGACGCCAGCAAATAGACGGGGTTCCTTTCCTCCGGTGGAAGCTTGCCGGAGACGAGCTTCCGTGCCGCCGTCCCAAGCCGCTTGCTCAACGCGCGGGAATCGATCTCGACCGACGCGAGGTAGGTCTCGACGAGACTGAAGAAGTGCGGCTTCAACCACGGGACGCCGGCGAACTGGAAGCGATGCGTCACTTCGTGGACGGCGACCCACAGCGCGAACTCCTCGGGAACGAATGAGAATCGCTTTCCGATCTCCACCATGTTGATGCCGACGAAATAGAGAGGTGCGTCGGGACCGGCCTTACGCCGTCCGCGCGCCGGGGGATCGTCGGGGACGAGGATGTCGTATTGGCCGAGGACGCGCTTGGAGATGTAGCCCAGCAAGACCCCGAGCTCGACCGACACGATCATGCGTTGCGCGAACCGGGCGGGGGCGGGGATGGAATCCAGCCGGCTCGATACCTTGTCCGCCAGCGGTTTGATCAGCGCGGTCATCGACGCGACGTTCGCGGCGGCCCAATCCCCGCGCGAGATGACGCCCCACCTAACGGGAGGGGGCGATGGGATGCCGCTGGTGGCGGCCACGAATCCCTCCGCTCTGGGGACCGCGTCGGACAGATACCTCTCTAACCCTCGAACCGACCCCGACGGGTCGCCGGGGTCGCCGCCCACGCGGCGCGCTACCGCGGACGCGACCCGCGGTTCGATCAGCTTGGCCATAACGACCGGGCCGTTCGGCCCTTAAGCGGTTCCTCGCTGGCGCGACACGATCAAGCGCCAGTACATCAGGCCTACCGAGAGACCAAGGAAGAGGAGAAGCACGAGCGCGATCCGCGCCATCTGATAGGTCCACGGTGGACCGGACTCCTGCGCGGCCGGCTCGCTCGACCCCTCGCCCGCACCGGTCTCTGCCTCGGGATCATCCTGGCCCGCGCCGCCCGTGCCCTCTTCCGTTTCGGACTCCTCCTCGGCGTCGCCGGCCGGCTGCGCCAGCGACTCGGTGGCATGAGCCACCGAAGAGGCGCCGGCGACCAATACGAGCGCGACATACAAGAGGGTCAAGAGGGCACGTGGTCGCATCTGGCGAGGATATATCGGGGCTATGCGGAACCCGGGGCGGGCTTGCGGCCGCGCAGGCGCGGGACCTTCATCTCTGCGTGGGCCCAACACTTGTCCCTGCGGTTGTAGACGGACAGGCGAGTCGTGCAACCAGGCTCGGCACAGACACGGCCCTGCGCGTACTGGCGCGAAGCTCGCGGCAACCCCTGAGGTCTGGATCCCCGGATCGCATCAGGGTTACTCACTGGGCCCTCCTTAAGCTCATCCCCGTTGCACCTACTGTTCGTTGGACGAGCCACACCCGCATTGGGTTCCCGAGGGAACCCCCGGACAAGCGGTTCTAAATGAGAGAACGCACGAGAGGCCCAAAAGGTTCCCTGGCCGTGCCCCTCCGGCTGCTCGGCCTGCTGCTACGCGCTCTCGCGGGGGCCCCGGCCCGAGCCGCCCGGGGGACCGCTCGGCGAGTGGCGGACCCGGCCCGGCAGGTCGTCGACTACTGGGGTTCCGAGAGGGTCACGATGCGCCAGGGGTTCGTGGCCGTCTGCATCGCGTCGATGACCTCTCTAATCGCGGGCCTGACCTTGGCCGGCATGAGCCACCGCTTCGATGAGGTCGAGGGGCTCTTCGTGCTCATCCCCGTTTCGATCGGGATGCGCGGGAACATCTTTGGAGGCTTGGCGGCGAGGCTCGGCACCGCGATCCACTCCGGTCTCTTCGACGTCAGTCGAGACCGGGAGGGCATCCTCTATCAGAACGTCTACGCGGCGACGTTACTGACGATCGGCACGTCGGTCGCCATGGGGCTGCTTGCCCGCGGTATCGCCGCGCTTCTTCATCTCGAAACCGTCTCCGTATGGGACTTCATCGTGGTCGCTCTCGTCGGGGGCCTGCTGTCCTCGGTGTTCGTCCTCGGCGTCACGATCGTTGTCTCGGTTGGATCCTTCCGGCGGGGGTGGGACCTCGACTCCGTAGGCGCCCCGCTGATCACTGCGATCGGGGACGTCGTCACGCTCCCCTGTCTGCTCGCGGCGTCCTATCTCGTGGGCATCGATCCGGTGACTCCGATAGTGGGTGGTCTCGCACTGATCGCCGGAGTGGTCTCGATCGTGCACGGGTGGACCGCGATGCCGTTGATAGCTCGCCGGATCGTGCGGGAGAGCTTCCCCGTCCTGTGCATCGCGATCGTTCTCGACATCCTCGCGGGCACGGTCGTGGAACCGCGCATCGAGGAGACCTTCTTGCCGCTGCCCGCGTTCTTGATCATCCTTCCCGGCTTCCTCGAGAACACCGGAGCGCTGGGAGGGATCCTGGCGGCGCGATTGGGATCGAAGCTGCATCTCGGCGCGGTGACCCCGCGAGCGCGTCCCGAGGCCGCCGCTCTGCTCGACGGGACGATCGTCATCGTCCTCGGGATCACCGTCTATACGTTGACCGCGCTCGCCACGTTCACGTTGTCCGTCGCGATCGGTGCCGCCCATCCCGGGGCCCTCACGTTCTTGGGGACCGTGCTCTTCGGAGGGATGCTCGCGACGCTCGTCGCCTCGGTGATCGGTTACTACGCCGCGGTGACCACGTACCGCTTCGGGCTCGATCCCGACAACCACACGATCCCGCTCGTAACCAGCGGCATGGACCTTCTCGGAGTCATCTGTCTAGTGATCGCCCTCGGAGTCTTCGGAGTAGCCTGAAAGGAATAGATATGGACGCTGACGACGGCCCTAGAACCGTCAAAGGTCTCCTCGCGGAGATCAAGGATTCATCCGAGCTCATGGTCGATCTCGCTTACGCGGCCGTCTTCTTCTCGGACACCGACCTGGCCAAAGAGGTCGGGCGGCTCGAAGAAAGGATGTTCGTCTACCTGCGCGAGCTTCGGAAGATCGCGATCCTGGCCGCGCGCAGCCCCGAAGACGCCGAGCACATGGCCGGGGTCCTCGAGATCGCATCGGCCGTCGAGAAGATCGCCGACGCGGCGGAGGACATCGCGCGCGTCGTCTCGTCCGGTCTCGGGATAGTCGACGACCTTCGCAAAGATCTACGACACGCCGACGAGATCGTGTCGCGCGTAAAGGTGCGGGAAGGATCTGCCGGGGTCGGACGAACGCTGCGCGATCTCGCTCTCCCGGTCGAGATCGGCATGTGGGTCATCGCCACCCGCAAGGG